>Ga0209690_1000852_pt1 | contig 16629 bp, 13 predicted proteins | sample GraSoiAngelo_150_FD_186164 | JGI IMG/M metagenome (GOLD analysis project Ga0209690, IMG submission 186164) | Grasslands soil microbial communities from the Angelo Coastal Reserve, California, USA - 14_1009_09_40cm (SPAdes) (version 2) | ecosystem: Environmental > Terrestrial > Soil > Grasslands ...
CGTCGGCGCCAACAATACCTGGGACATGCGCTATACCTGGCGCCCGCTGGCTCACCTCGACTGGCGCACCGTGGAGCAGTGGCGGGCGCGCGGCTTCGACTTCGCATCGCACACCGCCTCCCATGCACGCCTCACCTGGCTCGGGGACGCCCGCGCGGCCGACGAGCTGGGTCGGGCCCGGGAGACGCTCGTCCGCCGGCTGGGCGCCTCGGCGGGACGCGCCGTCGCCTATCCCTTCGGTGCGGCGGACGCGCGGGTCGAGCGGCTGGCGCGGAGCGCGGGCTACGAGCTCGGCTTCGGAGGTGTGCGGGGGAACGGCGGCGCGATGCACGTGCCACGCATTCCGGTCTACGTGTGGGACGCCTGGAGGGTGCCGCTGGGGCTGGAAGACGGCGGGCTGGGCGCGCTGGGACGGTTCGTCGCACACATCGCGAACCGGTGCGCGGTCGGGACGAGCTGGATGTTGAAATTGCGACAGGAGCACAGAGCACACAGCAGTTCTTGACGGTGCACCCTTGAGTACTGCTCCCCGCTCTCTGCTCCCGCTACAGCAGATTTCCCGCCCCCACCGCCATCCCCATCGCATGGTACCCCTTATCCACGTAGATCGTCGCCCCCGTGATTCCGCTGCCGAGCGGGCTGGCGAGGAACGCGGCGGTGGTGCCGACTTCCCAAGCGGAGAGTGGCTCCGTGAGGGGAGCGTTGGCGCAGTAGTACTGCACCATCTGCTCGATCTTGCCGATCGCGCTGGCGGCGCGCGAGGCGAGCGGGCCCGCCGAGATCGTGTTCACCCGCACGCCGTACTTGCGCCCGGCCTCGAATGCGAGCGTGCGCGTGTCGCTCTCGAGCGCCGCTTTGGCGGACGACATCCCACCGCCGTAGCCGGGGACGACCCGTTCGCTCGCCAGGTAGGTGAGCGACAGGAATGAGCCGCCCGGTCGCAGCAGTGGTCCGAGACGGGCGACCAGCGAGACCAGGGAATACGCGCTGACGCTCACCGCCGTGAGATAGCCCGCGCGACTCGTCTCGAGCAGCGGCTTCTTCACCTCGGGCCCATTGGCTAACGAGTGCACCACGATGTCGAGCGACCGCGCCCCGAAGTCCTGGGTGAGGCGCTCTGCCAGGCCGGCGATTGAGAAGTCCCCTACGTCCTTGTACCGCTTGTTGGCGCGCACGTCGTCCGGCGCCTCCGCGAGCGTGTCGTACGCGGCATCGAGCGGGTAGATCTTCTCGAAGGCGAGCAGCGAGCCGTCGGCCATGCGGCGCGCCTCGTCCATCTTCCCCCGCTCGAGCAGGTTGAGAAAGATGTTGCGGGCCGGAGGCCACGTTCCCGTGCATACCGTCGCCCCGGCTTCCGCCAGCGCCTTGGCGATTGCAAAGCCGTACCCGCCGTCGTCGGCCACCCCGGCCACCAATGCTCGTTTGCCTCGGAGATCGATGTTCAGCATCAGATGAAAAACCTCGCCGCCACCGGGATCAGCTGCGGATGCTGCACCAGAGCATGGGCGAAAATCCGGCCGAGCGTGCGCCGCTCCGCGGGAATCGCGTTCACCGTCCGGGCCAGCGCATTGAAGAACGCGTCATCGACGCTCTCGAGCGCCCGCTTGATGCGGTAGTACTTCACGTGATCCTGGCCGAGCAGCTCCATCCAGGCGTGGTGGTACGCGGCCAGGCGTCGCGCGCTCGTATCCCCCGCACGGATCGCGGCCGCCACGGTGCAGCCGGCGAGGCGTCCGGCCTTCATCGCATTGACGATGCCGCCCCCCGAGAGCGGGTTGATCATGTGCGCCGCGTCGCCCGCCACCAGGACACCGTCGGCATAGGTCTGCTGGACCGTCGTGTGCACGATGACGCCCCCCACCGTGTAGCCGGTCCGGGCGCCGTTGGGATAGCGCCGGTCCATCCACGCGTCGAGATACTGGCGCGCGTTGCGGCCGTCGCTCTTCAGCGCCACCAGCCCCAGTCCCACGTTGGCGATCCCCACGCCCTTGGGAAAGATCCAGGCATACCCACCCGGCGCGACGGCGTCACCGAATTGCAGGTAGATCGCGTCGGGGTCGAAATCGATCCCCTGGACCACGTATTGGGCGCACGATTCCATGTCGCGGGCGGGCACGCGCGTGTCGAGTCCCGCCCAGCGACCGACCATCGCCTCCACGCCGTCCGCCCCGATCACGACTTTCGCCCGATAGGTCGACGCACCGCGCAGGCCGCGCACGGCGACGTGCCAGCGCCCGTCCGGGGTCCGCGTCATCCCCGACGCTTCCGTGCCCACGAGCAGCTCGGCGCCCGCCGCGACCGCTTCGGCGGCGAGATGGGCGTCGAACCGCGTGCGATCGAGGATCCAGCCCACGTCCCGCTCGGCGACCCTGACCTCCGAGTCGTCAGGCGCGATGAAGATGACACGCGAAATCTTGCGCGCGACCCACGGGGCGCCGTCCGGATTGGCGAACTCGCGCAGCCCGGCGTCCCCGACGCCCTCCGCGCAGCGCACCGGTGCTCCCACCGCGCGATCGCGCTCGAGCAACACCACGTCGAGCTCCGGTGCCGCGCGTTTTGCCTGTGCCGCGGCGACGGCACCGGCCGGGCCCGCGCCGACGACCAGGAGATCGACGTCAGGCATCGACCATGGCGAGCGCGCCGACCGGGCAGGGCGCGACGCACTTCCGGCAGCCGGTACAGGTCTGGCGGTCGACGAGCAGGTCGCTGAGCGCGAGGTGGATCGCTGCAGGAGGGCAGAGCGGCAGACACAGCCCGCAGCGGTCGCACACGGCAAGATCCACCACGGCGACCTCTGCTGCGCGGGCGCGTCGCATCGGCGAACGGTAGCCGCCGCCGGAAGGGCCGTCAAGCATCAGCCTTGATTGAAGTTACGCTTTACATTAGCTTGAGGCGCCGTGCGAGCGCCCGCCTGACAACCTTCACCCGACGACCTCGTGCCTTTTCGCTGGCCGAATTGGAAGCTCGGTGCCTGGAGCCCGGCAAATGAGATCGCCGTCGATCTGGGCACGGCCAATACCCTGATTTACGTGAAGGGCGAGGGGATCGTGCTGAACGAGCCCTCCGTCGTGGCGATCGAGAAAGCCACGGGGAAGATCAAAGGGATCGGGCTCGAAGCGAAGCGCATGTTGGGGCGCACGCCCGACGGGATCCTCGCCGTGCGGCCCCTCAAAGACGGCGTGATCGCAGATTTCGACGTGACCGAGAAGATGCTCCGGTTCTTCCTCAAGACCATCATCGATCGACATCTGTTCCGCGTGAAGCCCAAGGTGATCGTGTGCGTGCCGAGCGGCATTACCGAGGTGGAGAAGCGCGCGGTGCGGGACTCGGCGCAGTCGGCGGGCGCCAAGGAAGTGTACATGGTGGCGGAGCCGATGGCCGCGGCGATCGGCGTAGGGCTGCCGGTCGAGACGCCCACCGGCAACATGGTGATCGATATCGGCGGCGGCACCACGGAGATCGCCGTGATCGCGCTCTCGGGGATCGTGTCGGATACGTCGATCCGCACCGGAGGCGATGAGCTCGACCAGGCGATCGTACAGTTCATGCGCAAGAACTACAACCTCCTCATCGGGGAGCCCACGGCCGAGCAAATCAAGATCCAGATCGGCTCCGCCGCCCCGGTCGGCGAGGAGCGCGAGATGGAAGTGAAGGGCCGGGACCTGGTCTCCGGCATTCCCAAGATCGTGCGCGTGCACTCGAGCGAAATCCGCGAGGCGGTGCAGGAGCCGATCCAGCAGATCGTCGATGCGGTCCGGCGCGCGCTCGAGATCACCCCACCCGAGCTCGCCAGCGACATCGTGGACCGCGGCATCGTCATGACGGGAGGCGGCGCGCTGATCCGCGGCCTCGACGTCCTGCTCCAACAGGAGACGGGCCTGCCGATCCACCTCGACGAAGATCCCATGACCTGTGTCGTGCGGGGGACGGGCCGGATCCTCGACGATCCCGAGAAATACCGTAACGTTCTGACCACGTAGGGCGATGGCGCTCGGAGCGGATCGCTACGCCTCACGGGCCGACACCCTCGTTTTTATCGGGTGCGTGCTGCTCTCCGTCGCCGCCATGGGGCTCCCGGACCGGCTGCGCGATCCGTTCGCGCGGACCCTGCGCCAGACGGTGCTCGCGCCCCTCCTCGCGTTGCAACAGCAAACCGAACGGCTCTCGGCCGCGCTGGAGCGCTACGACGCGGTCGTCGCGCAACGCGACTCGGCGGCGCTCGCCGCCACGTTCCTCGGGGAGCTCCGCAGCGAGAACTTGCGGTTACGCGGCCTGCTGGGGCTCGGGCCCCGGCTCGGCTCCGGCTATATCCCGGCCGAGGTGCTGCACCAAACTGAGCCCACCAACGCGCTGACGTTCCTGGTGTCCGCGGGACGCAAGCAGGGCGTGAAGCCTCTGTCGGCGGTCGTCAGCCCGGAGGGCCTCGTGGGGATCGTGAGCAGCGTCGACGCGCAAACCAGCGTAGTGGTCAGCTGGGCGCATCCCGAGTTTCGCGCCAGCGCGATGGCGGCGGATGGGAGCGTGTACGGCATCGTCGCCCCTCACGGAACCGAAGGACCGCGCGCCTGGCTGCTCGAGCTGCAGGGCGTCGCCTACAGCCAGCTGGTGCCCGACGGCGCCACGATCCTGACCTCGGGGCTCGGCGGGGTGCTGCCGCGGGGCATTCCCCTCGGTACGGTGCTGGGCGTGGCGGGCGAAGCCGAAGGGTGGGAGCGCACGTACCTCGTACGGCCGGCCGTCCACCCGGCGGGCGTGACCCACGTGATGATCCTCACCGGCCCGCCGGTGCGCGGCGACTTGCGCTCGCTGTTCGAATCGGGGAGCCCGACCCCGTGAGGCGGAGTGATCGCTATCGGTTCTACATCATCCTCGGCGGGTTGGTGGTGCTGCAGTTCGCGGTCACGATCCGCATGTGGGGTCGGCCCGTGGGACCGGATTTCCTGCTGCTCGCGCTGCTGATGTACTCCATCCGGGCGCAACCCGGCCGCGGCGCGGTCGCGGGGTTCCTGATCGGGCTACTGCGGGATGCGCTGACACCGGCGTCGTTCGGCGCGGGCGCCCTCGCCCACACGCTCGTGGGCTACCTATCCGCCTGGGGGAAGGCGGTGTTCTTCGCCGAAAACGTGTGGGTGAACGGTTACCTCTTCTTCGCGGGCACGTGGCTCCGGAACCTGGTCGTCGCGCTCGCGTCGGGCAAGCTCAAGGGAACGATGCTCGGGTGGGAGCTGCTCGTTTGGTCACCGCTGCAGAGCGGGACCACGGCGGTGGCGGGCATGCTGGTGCTCTGGCTGTTCGGGCGCCACCTGGCCATCCGGCTCGGTGAAGCATGAGCTCGTTCCACCCTCATCTCCTTGACCGACGGCTCCGCGTGGCGCGCGCCGTGGTGTGGGCCATCATGGGCCTCATCGTGGTGGTGTTCTTCCGCACGCAGATCCTGGAGCACGGCAAGTACCGGCTGCAGTCCGAGCTGAACCGCCTGCGCCCCATCACGCTGCCCGCTCCACGCGGCCTCATCATGGACCGCAACGGCAAGGTGCTCGCCGAGAACGTCCCCGGCTACACGGTGTCCCTGCTGCCGGGTGACCAGGATTCGTTGCGCGCCGTGCTGCGCCGCCTCGCCCCGCTCGTCAAGCTCGACGAAGCCGAGATCGGACGCGTGCTGACGCGCTACCGCCGGGCGCCCTATCTCCCCGTAATGGTGCTGCCCAACGCCAAGTTCGAGCTCGTCTCGGCGCTGGAGGAGCGACGCGTCATTTTCCCCGGACTGCTGATCCAACCCGAGCCGAAACGCCATTACCCGGATTCGAGCCTCGTGGCGCACCTCGTCGGGTACGTGGGGGAGGTCACCGAGGCCGAGCGGGGACAGCGGCGCTTCACGGGCGTCCGGCTGGGCGGGCTCGTCGGCAAGGACGGCCTCGAGCGCCAGTACGACGATTCGCTGCGGGGCGCGGACGGCGTGCGGTTCGTGGAGGTCAGCGCACTGGGTCGCGTCGTCCGGGAAGCGGGCGCGGCGTCCACCCTGGCGCCGGTGTCGGGTCAGCCGCTACGCACCACGATCGACCTGGACCTGCAGCGCTACGTGGCCCAGATCTTCCCGGCCGGCCAGCGCGGCGCGGTGCTCGCCCTCAACCCGAACACGGGTGAGATCCTGGCGCTCTACAGCGCACCGGGCTTCGACCCCAACTCGTTCGTCGGCGGTATCGAGGCCGCGACCTGGCGGCGGCTGAACGAGAGCGAGAGCCACCCCCTGTTCGACCGCTCGATCCAAGCCCGGTATCCCCCCGGCTCGACCTGGAAGCTCGCCGTGGCGGCCATCGCGCTGAAGCGGGGCCTCGTCACCTTCCACAGTCACATGCCGATCCCCTGCCGCGGCGGGCTGCAGTACGGCAACCGCTTTTTCCGCTGCTGGTCGGCGCAAGGGCACGGCGACCTGGCCCTCGCCGACGCCATCGCCCAGAGCTGCGACGTCTTTTTCTACCAGCTCGGCCTCAAGATCGGCCTCAGCTCGCTGCTCGAGGAGGCGAACGGCATCGGATTCCACACGCGCACGGGCGTCGACCTGCCCGGAGAAATCACCCCCGAGTTCCCAACGGGGACGGAGTACTACGACCGCGCCTACGGCCCGCGCCGCTGGACCTCGGCCGTCACGCTGAACCTCGCGATCGGACAGGGCGAGAACGCGCAGACCCTCGTCAACATGGTCCGCTTCTACCAGATGCTCGCGAGCGACGGCCACGCCCGGCCACCCTTCCTGGTGCACCCCGGACCCAACCCTAACGTGACGCTCGGCTTGAGCCCCGATCAGCTCGCCGGGCTCCGCCAAGCGATGATCAGCGTGGTCGAGCGCGGCACGGCGCGCGGCGCCGGCCGGTTCGGCGGGACCATCACGATCGCGGGGAAAACGGGCACCGCGCAGAACCCCCACGGCCCCGACCACGGTTGGTTCATCGGCTTCGCGCCCGCCGACAAGCCCGAAATCGTCGTGGGCGCCATCGTCGAGTTCGCCCGCGAGGGGCCTTACGTCGCACCGCTCGTCACGCGGGTGATCGGGCACTACCTCGGCGTGGACACGACGCTCGCCTCCCACCTCCGCATCGTCCTCCCGACCGACTCCGCGCCGCACCCGGTGCCGATCCTCCCCGGCGTCGTTCCCGAGGACACGGTGCCGCCCGACACGGGCCGCATGGACACCACTCGTACGGACACGACCAATGCGACCCCGCCTCCGCGAGATCGATAAGCCGCTCGCCGGCGTCGTCGTGGTGCTCGTCGCGTACGGGCTCGCGACGCTCTACTCGGCGGGACAGACGGACGTGCCCACCTTCGTGGCCACGATCTGGCACCGCCAGACGATCTGGCTCGCCATCGGGGCGGCCGCCATGTTCTTCATGTTCGGCCTCTCGCCCCGGCTGCTCGAATGGGCCACGCCGTACGCCTATGCGATCACGGTTCTGGTCCTGCTGTTCACGCTCGCCATGGGGAGCGGGGCGGGAACCGCGGCCAGCGAGCGGTCGTGGATCACGATCGCCGGTGTGCGCCTGGGACAGCCCGCCGAGCTCGCCAAGCTCGCCGTGATCCTGATGCTGGCCCGCTGGCTGGCCGAGCGGCGGGAGCCCCCCGCGACGCTGCGCGACCTCGTGTACCCATGCGTGATCGTCGGCGTGCCCATCGCCCTCGTCGTGCTCCAGCCGGACCTGGGGAGCGCCATCGTCTTCATCGCCATCCTCTTCGCGATGCTGTATTGGGCGGGAACGAAGCCGTCGCTGCTGCTGCTCCTGGGCTCGCCGGCGATCGGCCTCGTGCTCGCGTTTTCGACGGCCGCGTGGGGCGCCTGGATCATTCTGCTGTTCGGCCTGCTGCTGTGGTGGCGGCCGTACGTGTGGGAAGGCTTGACGATCATGCTGGCCAACATCGTCATGGGCGTCGTCGCCGTGCCGTTCTGGCGGCGCCTCGCGCCGTACCAGCAGAACCGGTTGCTCGCCTTCTTGAATCCCGAAGTGGACCCCCGTGCCACCGGCTGGCACGTGCTTCAGTCGAAGATCGCCATCGGGTCGGGCGGTTTCCTCGGGAAGGGGTTCACCGCCGGGCCGCAGAAGCGGCTCGCGTTCCTCCCCGCCCAGCACACCGACTTCATCTTCCCCGTGGTGGGGGAGGAGCTGGGGTTCCTGGGCGTGGTGATCGCGCTAGCGTTGTTCGTCTTTCTGGTGCTGAGCCTCTTGCGAATCGCCCGACGCGCCACCGATGCCTTTTCCAGCCTATGCGTCTTCGGGATCGCCAGCTTGATTTTCAGCCACATCGTGGAAAACGTGGGGATGACCGTGAACCTCCTCCCCATCACGGGCATCCCGCTGCCGTTCTTCTCCTATGGGGGCTCGTTTATGTTGGCCTGCTCGCTCGCCGTCGGGATCGCGCTGCGGGTGGCCTGGGAGTCCCGCCAATCCGGCTATGCCGAGCTGTGACAAGGGGTTACGAGAAAAGGACTGGCGCGCGCCCAGGCTCGATCCCAGATTTGTCGCCTTCTAGAGCCCCCCTATGGCGCGAATGGCCTGGTTTAAAAAAGAGCGCAAGCCGCGCACGTCGGAACGGGTCAAGCTGGAGATTCAAGCTGACGCCTGGGAGAAATGCGACGAGTGCGGTCACATCGACATCAAAGACCGGTTCGTTCGCGCGCTCAATGTGTGCCCCAACTGCGGGCATCACCGTCGGATTAGCGCCCAGGAATACATCGACCTGCTGGTCGACGAGGGGTCGTGGCATGAGCTGGATGCGGGTCTCCGGTCCACCGATCCTCTGAACTTCGAGAGCTACCGGGATCGCCTCCTCGTCGCTGTGAAGAAGGCGGGCCCGCTCGAGGCCCTGCGCTCGGGCTACGCGCGCCTGGACGGCATGCCCATCGATCTCGCCGTGATGGATTTCAACTTCATGGGGGGCTCGATGGGATCGGTGGTCGGGGAGAAGATCGCCCGCCTCACCCGGCGCTCGGCCGAGAAGCACGTCCCCCTCATCATCGTCTCGGCGTCCGGGGGCGCCCGCATGCAGGAGGGCGTGCTCTCGCTGATGCAGATGGCCAAGACCTCCGTCGAAATCGCCCGGCTCCGCTCCGCCCGTATCCCCTTCGTCTCGATCCTCACGAATCCCACCACCGGTGGCGTGTCGGCGTCGTACGCGATGCAGGGCGACGTGATCCTGGCCGAGCCGGGGGCGGTGATCGGGTTCGCCGGTCCGCGCGTGATCAAGCAGACCATCGGGCAGGACCTGCCGCCTGGATTCCAGACCGCCGAATTCCTGCTCGAGCACGGCGTGGTGGATGCCGTCGTGCCGCGCAGCGAGCTCCGCGACACCACGGCCCAGTTGCTCCGCCACATGGGCGGCCGCCGACCGGCGGAGGCGGCCGACTGAGCCGGTTGTCCTTCGAGGACGCCTGCCGCTTTCTCTTCGCGCGACAAGGGAGCCGCATCAAATGGAGCCTCGGGCCAACCGAGGGGCTCCTGGGCGTGTTGGGCCATCCCGAGCGCGGCTTTCCATGCGTCCACGTCGCCGGCACGAACGGCAAGGGCTCGACGTGCGCGTTCGTGGCGGCGGAACTCCGCGCCCGCGGCCTGCGGGTGGGGCTCTACACCTCGCCACACCTGGTCTCGGTGCGCGAGCGTGTGGCCGTGAACGGCGTGCTCATCACCGAAGAAGCCTTCGCCGATTGGACCAGCACGCTGCAGCCCCACATCGAGCGCCTGGACGCGAGTTTCTTCGAGGCCACCACCGCGATCGCCTTTGCCGAGCTGGCGGCGCGGGGCGTGGACATCGGCGTGATCGAGGTGGGTCTGGGGGGGCGGCTCGACTCGACTAACGTCATTACCCCCCTCGTCTCCGTCGTCACGAAGATCGCTCGCGAGCATACCGATTACCTGGGCCCCGATCTCGCGTCGATCGCGCGGGAGAAGGCGGGCATCGCGAAGCCCGGCGTCGCGTTCGTCACGGGTGAGCGCGATCCCGACGTGCGGCGTGTGCTGGTTGACGAGGCGGAGCGCCGGGGAGCCGATCCCGTCATCCTGGTCGACGCCCACCGGCCCGCCTCACCGAACGCCCGGCCGCTCGGCCTGCTGGGCCGGCATCAGCACCAGAATGCCTGGGTGGCGCTCGCGGCATTGAACACGCTGCCGCCCCCCTTCGGGCCGGTCGGCGATGCGTGGCCGGAGAGCTTCGCGCATGCCTACGTCGCGGGGCGATTCGAGGTGCGCGGCAAGTGGATCTTCGACGTGGCGCACAACCCCGACGGGGCGCGGGTCCTGGCGCAAACGCTGCACGATACGGATCCGGCTCGCCCCCGGCGCGCGCTGGTGGGCGTGCTGGGCGACAAGGACTATCTCGGGATGATCGAGTGCCTGGCCGAAGAAATCGACGGCTTTGTGTTCACCATGCCCCACACGGCGCCGACCAGGCGTCGCTGGGACCTGCGGCGCGTCGAGCGCGAGCTCGGCGGCCTCCACGTCGCGCACGAATTCGAACCCGACTTCGAGCGCGCGCTCGAGCGGGTGCAAACGGGCGCCGAAACCGTCGTCGTTACCGGCTCGTTCCACACGGTCGGGGACGCGCTCGCCCGCTTGCCCGGCTTCGCGCCGGTGCCCTAAATTGTTGCGATGCAAGGACAAGCCCTCCCAGGCTTCCGCGACTTTTACCCTGAAGATTTCGCTTTCCGGAACTCGATTTTCGCCACCTGGCGCGAGGTGGCGCGGCGCTACGGCTTCCAGGAGTACGACGGCCCGCCGCTCGAGCCCCTGGAGCTCTACACCGACAAGAGCGGTGCGGAGATCGTGCAACAGCTGTACGCGTTCGAAGACAAGGGAGGGCGCAAGGTCGCACTCCGCCCCGAGATGACCCCGACGCTCGCGCGTATGGTGGGCGCGCGGGCCCAGGCCCTGAAAAAGCCGATCCGCTGGTTCTCGATCCCGCAGCTGTTCCGCTACGAGCGGCAGCAGCGGGGACGCCTGCGGGAGCACTTCCAGCTCAACATGGACATCATCGGCGAGGCCGGGCCGGCGGCCGACGCCGAGCTCATCGCGGCGGCGATCGACATCGCGCGGGCCTTCGGGCTCGGCGCGGAGCACGTCCGATTGCGGCTCTCCGATCGCCGCGTGTTGACCGCGCTCCTGCAAACGCATCCGCAGTTCCACGGCGAGCGCATCCGCATCGCCTTTGACGTCCTGGACAAGGTAGAACGACAGAACCGGAATGAGACCGAACGACGCCTCCGCGAGGCCCAGTTCGACGCCTCGGCGATCGAGCGGCTGTTCGAGATCGCGTCGTTGAAGGGGATCGAGGCCGTGCTGGCAGAGCTGCGGCGCTGTCCCGACGGTCCGGCGGCAGGGGAGAGCCTCGTCGCGGTGATCACGGCGCTCGGAGCTATGGGGCTGTCCGAATTCGTCGAAGTCGATCTCACGGTCGTCCGAGGCCTCGCCTACTACACGGGCACTGTCTTCGAGCTGTTCGACAGGGCGAAAGAGCTGCGGGCGATCTGCGGGGGCGGTCGCTACGACAACCTGATCAAGGAAATCGCCGGCATGGATCTCCCCTGCGTCGGTTTCGGCATGGGGGACGTCGTCCTCGGCGAGCTGCTCACGGAGCATCGGAGGCGATTCGAAGCGCCGGGGCAACTCGACGCCTTTTTGGTGGCGGTGGGCGGGGAGGACGTAGCACCCGTACTGCACCTCGCGGCGGGACTGCGGGACCGGGGGATCGCGGTCGAGTATGCGCTCCGGAATCAGCCGATCCGCAAGCAGCTGGAGCTGGCCGCAGCGCGCGGGGCCCCCCGCGCGGTGATCATCGGACCCGACGAGCGCAAGGCGAAGGTCGCCGTCGTGCGGGACTTGAAGACGGGGAAGCAGCGCAAGGTGGCGTTGACGAAAGTCCGGAAGGGTGTCTTCAAGTAATGGCCCGAGCTCAAAAAATCACTCCCCGCGCCCAAGACTTCAGCGAGTGGTACAACGACGTCATCATGCAGGCCGAGCTGGCGGACTACTCGCCGGTACGCGGCTGCATGGTGATCCGGCCGCACGGCTACCGCGTGTGGGAGCTGATGCAAGCCGCCCTGGATGCCATGTTCAAGGCGACAGGCCACCAAAACGCCTACTTCCCGCTGTTCATCCCCCAAAGCTTTCTCGCGAAGGAAGCCGAGCACGTCGAGGGGTTCGCCAAGGAAGTCGCGCTCGTCACGCACACGCGGTTACGCGCGACCGGGAAGGAGGGTGCGGCCGCGATCGAAGTGGACCCGGAGTCCAGGCTCGACGAGCCGCTGGTCGTGCGCCCCACCTCCGAGACGATCATCTACGCGATGTTCGCGAAGTGGATCCAGAGCTACCGCGACCTGCCGCTGCTCATCAACCAGTGGTGCAACATCGTGCGGTGGGAGCTGCGCACGCGGCTGTTCCTGCGAACCACGGAGTTCTTGTGGCAGGAAGGGCACACGGCGCACGCCACCGAGGCCGAGGCGGAGGCCGAAGCGCGCCAGATGCTCGGCGTGTATCGCAAGTTTCAGGAAGACTGGATGGCCATGCCGGTGATCACCGGTCGCAAGACCGAGAGCGAGAGGTTCGCCGGGGCGCTGCGGACGTACGCCCTCGAGGCCCTGATGCAGGACAACAAGGCGCTGCAGGCGGGGACGTCGCACAATCTGGGGCAGAACTTCGCCAAGGCGTTCAACCTGCAGTATCAGACCGCCGCGGGCGGCCTCGAGTACGCCTGGAACACCTCCTGGGGGGTTTCGACCCGCATGATCGGGGGGCTGGTGATGACCCACTCCGACGACAACGGCCTCGTCTGCCCACCCAGGCTCGCGCCGGTGCAAGTCGTCATCGTGCCGATCTGGAAGTCCGAAGAAGAAAGGGGTCAGGTGTCGGGGGTCGGGGGTCGGGTAAAGGCGGACCTCGAGAGAGCGGGCATCCGTGTCGAGCTCGATCTGCGTGACAACATGAAGCCGGGCGCCAAATACTTCGAGTGGGAGGCGAAGGGCGTGCCGCTGCGGCTCGAGATCGGACCGCGCGACGTGGCGGCAGGGCAGGTGATGACGGCGCGGCGGACGGGTGGCAAGGCGCCGGCGCCGCTCGACGGGCTGGCGCGCACGGTCGCCGCCGCCTTGGACGAGATCCAGGCGGGTCTCTTCAAGGCTGCTAAGGACCGCCGCGAAGCCCACTCGATCCGCGGCGTTACAAAGCAGCAGTTCATCGAGTTCATGAAACAACCCGGCGGGTTCGCCTACGGCGGATTCTGCGGGTCCGCGGCGTGCGAGGCCGAGATCAAGCAGGCGACGGCGGCCACGGTGCGCGTCCTCCCCGATCCCGAGTTCCGCTCCCCGGAGACACCCAAGATATGCGCGTGGTGCGGCAAGCCGAGCGTCGCAGAGGCGGTGTGGGCGCAGGCGTACTAGTCGGAGTGCAATCGGTCTTGCCAAGCGGAGGACGAGTCTATAGTATGGACTGTGCAGAATGTGCAGTTCCCTTAGGTTGGGCCGAGGCGTCCCGTGAGGGCAGGGCAGGGCCGGGAATCTCCTCCAGCAGAACGGTGGGCCCGCTTGGTGGTCGATGTAAAATGCCCGCTGCGCCGTGGCGCGTGGTACCCCGTGCTCAGCGCCGGTCCCGAGGAAACGGTCGTCGTGGTGCGCGACCGCGCCGTGATCCTGCCACACCACTGCCTCGAAATCACGAACACCCGCCCCAGCCAGTGGGCAATCGTCGCACGGGCATCTTTCACTCCGTATGCCGTTTGCCCGAGGTGCGCTGACCGGGTCCCGCTGCACGGCTCCCCCAGGCAGTTGTGGTGCATACGATGTCATCAGATGTTTGGCGTCGAGCCGGCCGACGCGCTGGTCGCACCCGAGGGCGGCGACGCCCACCGGAATACGTCTCACCCCGACGACTGAAGCGGGACGAAGCGGCCCCGCGTCCTGGTGGGCGGGTGAGGCGTGGCTACCTCACCCGTTGAACCCGCTGCAACAGCCCTTGAGCACGTGGCTGACCCGGTAGTTGGGTCGAAAGGGCATCTCCGTTTCCAGCAAGGCAATAGCTTGACCGACCGGAGCGCCGGAGTGGCCCCGGGAATGCAGGGCCGGCGGTACACAAGTGCCGGGCCGGCCACGCCCTTGCCCTGCCTGGTGGGAAGCTGGGCTTGCTTGCCAAGCGAGGCTACCACATGAGCAGCGAGACTACCCCACGGCAGGTGCCCCCGCAACGCGGTGGGGACCGGCGGCGGAACTTCGGCCGCCGCATTGTCCGGGACCGGCGGCGTGACGCCATCGCGGTTCAGGTCGAGCGCCGGAGCGGCGCGGATCGCCGATCCGACGACCAGCGGCGCACACGAGCGAACCGACGCACTCGGCCATCAGGGGGCTTCAGGTTTCTAGAGCCATAGTCGGCGCGGTTGCGCAATCTCCGGTTGGGTTAGGCAGCCAGAGAATCCCGCCGCACCGCGGCCAGCAGGTGCGTCCCGGCATCGAGATACCCGGGCTCGACACACGCCACCGCCTCGTACTCGAGCCACGCCTCCCACTGCTCCGCGGTCGTGATGAACTCGGTTTCGACGCCGGTCGCGAGCGCGCTCGACGCTGAAATCTGCTCGACCGCGAGGCCTGGCTTTTCCAAGAACGCCCGGAGCTCCGCCGCGCGGTACATGTGACAGTAGTGCTTGGACGTCGGATCCGTCTCCGGGGTCAAGTCCCCCGTGGCGACGATCGTCCGAATGGCGGCGCGGGGCATGTCGCGGAGGGCCGCGCGGTGGCGATGCAGCGTACCGCACAACGACATGACGCTCAGCAGCAGGTAGCCGCCCGGGCGCAGCACCCGGCCGCACTCCGCCAGCGCTGTGTCGCGACGCTCGAAGACATAGCTGAAGGGTCCGCCGAACGCCACGACGCCATCGAAGCTCGTGGCGTCGAAGACCCCAAGGTCGCAGATATCCAACTGGTGCCAGGCCTCTACGCTGGAGGCGAAGCCGCGCGCTCGCGCCGCTTCCCGATTCAACTCGAGCTGCCTGCCTGAGAGATCGGCCACGACCACACGAGCCCCCAGGCGGTGGAGCAGCTCGGTGAAACGGCCAGGGCCTGCCCCGACGTCAAGAATCCGGTGACCGGGCCGGACGTAGCGCTCGAGCAGCGCCGTGTGCATGGCCAGGGAGACGCGATCTCCCAGGGTGCGGTCGAACCGCTCCCATTCTCTGGTGCCGAGCGCGTCGAAGTACGCGGCGATCGCCGCGGGGCTATAAGTCATCTCGCTTCGGCGAGGATCACTATCTTGGGACTAGCGGCGTCGTCGAACCGCCCGCCTCCGTAGTCGGCCGAGACCGCCCGCACGCCGAAGGCGGCAGCCTCCAGTAGGGCGATCAGCTCGCGGCACGTATAAAGTCGCTGCCGCCGCTCGTAGTGAGCGACGCCGTTCGGCTCTCGCACGGTGATTTTCTCGATCAACTGCGCGGGCTCGCGCCGGAGCGTGCGGTCGATTGCAAGCACCACGGAGCCTCTCCGCTCCTCATCATGCGGTCGGAAGTCTGCAAGGATAGGGGTTCCGTTGGCCACGGCGATGAGGAGACGTCCCTTCGGCTGCACGACTCTCCGGATCTCCCGTAGGACCGCGACGTTCTCGTCCTCCTGGTCGAAGAACCCAAAGCTGTCCAGCAGCAGTACCCCCCCGAAGCTCGGAGCGAGCGGCAGGCTCCGCATGTCTCCGCGAACCCAGCGTGGCGACGTTGCGGTGCGCGCCGTCTGCTGAGCCGCGATGGTGAGCAGGGCGCGGGAGGCGTCGAGGGCCACGACGCGGCGCCCCAGGGATGCGAGCGGCACGGCGTAGCGACCCTGACCGCAAGCGAGGTCGAGCAGTGGCAGCTCGCGAGGCGGGTCGAGGAGGGTCAGAAGGTGCGCGGCTTCGGCGTGTGTAGCAGCGGACGCGGGGCCCAGGGCCCAGCGCTTCTGGTACAAGTGCTCGAAGTAGGATTCCGTCCAATGCACAGATATATTTTGCGCGAGACCAGCCTTGATATTGACACTGTTCCCGCGAGGCCGCACTACCCATTGCCACCTCAATCCTTCGCACCGTGGGCGCAGCCGCACTAGGCTTCGACCCGGCGCTGCTGCGCGGCATCGCGGAACGCGTCGGCACCCCGGCGTACGTGTACAGCGCCAACCTGATCCGGGCGCAGTACCACGCCCTGCACGACGCCTTGAAAGACGTGCCGCACCGCATCTGCTATTCCGTCAAGGCGAACGGCAATATCGGCGTGCTCAAGGTGCTCAAGGCCCTCGGGGCGGGAGCGGACATCGTCTCGGTGGGCGAGCTGCGCCGCGCACTCGCGGCGGGGTTCGACGCCGACGCAGTCGTGTTCTCGGGCGTCGGCAAGACTGCGGCCGAGCTCGAGGAGGCAATTCGCGCGGGCGTCGGGTTCCTCAATATCGAGTCCCCCGCGGAGCTCGATGCGCTCATCGCAGTGGCTCACAAGGTCAAGAAGCTGGCCCGCGTCGGCATCCGAGTGAATCCCGACGTCGCTACCGAAACGCATCCCTACACCAAGACGGGAGAGAAGACCGCCAAGTTTGGCGTCCCGTACGACGAGGTCGTGCCCGTCGCCCAGCGCATCGTGGCCGAGCCGCTGTTC
>Ga0209690_1000853_pt1 | contig 16624 bp, 19 predicted proteins | sample GraSoiAngelo_150_FD_186164 | JGI IMG/M metagenome (GOLD analysis project Ga0209690, IMG submission 186164) | Grasslands soil microbial communities from the Angelo Coastal Reserve, California, USA - 14_1009_09_40cm (SPAdes) (version 2) | ecosystem: Environmental > Terrestrial > Soil > Grasslands ...
CATAGAGGATTCCGACCGCGCGCAGACGGTCAGCGTCCTGCGGCTCGGCCAACTGGTTGTTCGCACTTCCGGCAACGATGCGACAACGGAGTCGTGGGATCGTGCCGGCGTTCAGGGACCCACCGAGAGCGCAGGGCGAGTACACGTCGCACATACTTCCGATCGTCTCCTCCCCGGGACCGGTTTGGCATCGATCGCAGCGCGCGCAAACGGCGCAAGCGCCGCGGCCATGGTCGACGAACCTCGTCGACACCTGGGATCAGGCCCCGCCGGCCAGCAAGCGCGGGTTCCTCGCGCACTTCTTCGAGGAGATCGACGTCGAGGGCGGGTGGGTCGTCGGCGGCAAGCTTCGACGGGTCCACGCCGACTTGGCGGAGATCGTCGAGCAATATCGTGGGAGTAGCCCCGGCGGGATTCGAACCCGCGATCTCAGCCTTGAAAGGGCCGCGTCCTAGGCCACTAGACGACGGGGCCTCGCTAGAAGTCTAGGTACTCTAGTCGCTGGCCTTGCCTGCAAGCCCGTGCGGGCTGCCGACCACAGCAAGCGGGCGTAGCACAATGGTAGTGCGCCAGCCTTCCAAGCTGGTTACGTGGGTTCGATTCCCATCGCCCGCTCCAACGCATTTGTACGACCGTAACCGTCGAAACGCCCGCGTTGTTGATGGTGTGATGCATTCAGCAAGTCCCGATATCGAAGCCGCGCTGCGACGCCTGCTCGTCGGCCTCGAGCGGCCCGCGCACCTCGACGAGTGGCGTCAGCGCGGGCGGCTCGCTGAATCAATGGCCGTGTCAGGCGAAGATCGCGAGGAACTTCCGAAAGCGGCCTGAAGCGTCGAGCGCTAGGCGGTGTTAGGGCTTGTGAGGTTTCGCCGGAGGCTGGCCGCCGAGCTCCTCAACTCGAGCGTCCCAGTATCCGAGTCGCTGCCGGAATCTTTCCGCCTGGGCCACCACGACAGGAACGTTGGTCAGCTCGACCTCGCGGCGGCTGGCGGCCGATTGCTTGGTCATCAGATGACGGATGCGAGCCAGCACCTTCTCTTCCATGGCAAGGATGTCGGTGTAGATCTGCCTCCAATACAGAGCCTGCTTGATCGACGCGCCGGCTGGGGAAACCTCACCGTCCATGGGTTGGCTCCAGTCGCCGCCGCGAATGGCGGCATCAACGTCCGGTCGCCCGGACACGGCTATGTCCTTTTTCATTCCTCACAAGTACGAGGGGTGGCATAAAAAGATCAGCAACATTTTCCGTGATAACAAAAAAAGACCCGGCCCCACGAGGGGACCGGGTCGCATGCGTCGGGGGGTTAGACCGTCGTAGTCGCGGGGATCAGACCGAGCTGCTGCAGCTGGTCGAGCTGGTCGAAGTAGATGCGAGCCTCGGCGATCTTTCCGTTCTCCACGCGGAGAAGCTGGACGCCGTAGCCGACCACTTTCTTGTAAGTCGGTGCGATCGTGCCCGTCGGGCTCTCTAGAGGGGCCGTGTGCGTGCCCTCCATGACGATCTCCTGGACGACCCAGGGACCACTGATGAGCTCGCTGCGAACCTTCATCTTGTTGTCCGGGAACGCCTTAAGCCAGGTCATCGCGAATTTGGTCGCGTCCTTGCCGTTGGTGGCCTTGAAGCCGCCCGGCGCGTTGAACTTGATGTCGTCAGCGTGAAGGGCATCCAGAGCCTTCTCGTCGTGCGCGTTCATCGCGGCTACGAAGCGGTCGGTTGTCTCTTTGACTTCAGGCATTGTCTCCTCCTGGGAGTGTCCGCGAAGCGGAAGGGCCAAGTGGGCTACTGCCATCGTCGGCCGGCAACCGCGAGGGTCTCACTGCCCTCGCCTCAGTCCAGGAACAATCGCCACTATACCACGAAATGGTTGCGGCGGCGCGCTAATATTTGGGGATCGAACGCTCCCGACTTCTGTCCGTCCCTGAGGCTGCTGCCGAGCTACACGCATCGGAGGCTTACGTGCGCCGACTGCTCCTGAGGCAGCGGCTGTACGGAATCAAGGTGGGTCCGGTTTGGGCAATTTTTTCCGATGACCTGCACGCCTTCGAGCGCACGCGCCGCCCTCCTGGCCGGCCACGCAAGCGAACGGACTCCGCGCCCGACCGCGCATCGAAAGCACGCATGGTCACCGAACGCAAACAGGCCGGCACGGACCGTCTCCTCAGAAAGCGAGGGCGCTGAGCCTCACTCGGCGCGGAAGACGAGCGAGTAGCCCCGAGCGGGCTTGTTGACCAGGTCAACCGGGATTTCCAGGTCTCTGAGGATCGTGCGGAGGCGGCGCACGTAGTTGCGTACCTCTTCGGGAAACAGGGCCGGTTCGACCCATGCCTGGTTCAGGATCTGCTGGGCGGTGTAGTACCTGTGCGGATGATCGAGAAGGAACTGAAGCAGCTGGAACTCGCGTTTCGTGAGGGCAGCCTCGCGGCCCTTGTGCCGGACCATGCGACCGGCCGGATCAAGCCACAAGCCGTGTAGATCCCAGAGCCGGCGGTACCAGAGATCCAGGCGCGCCTCGTAGCCCCGCATCTGCGCTTCGATGATTTCAAGATCAGCGGCCGCGGCCTTCTGTGCCAGAGGCAGCAGATTGGATAAGTCGCGCTTCACCCGGCCCAGGATGCCCCGCTTGAACTCGAGCAGGTCGGCGTAGATGCTCATCCAATGACGGGCATCCTCCCAGCGTGTCGTCTCGAGGTCCTCACCCTCGAGCGGCCGCGACGGGCGTACGGGGTCCTCACCTTCCCCAACCGTCATCTCTCGCCTATTCAGGAAATTCCTATCACGAGGGGAATGGCTGCTTCAAGGTGCAGGGAGGCTTGAGTACGCGCTCCGACCGCTCTAGGTCGTGGAGAGGAAGACGTTCTTCAGCTCGGTGTAGTGGTCGAGCGCGTTCGGTCCGAGCTCGCGTCCGATCCCCGACTGCTTGAATCCTCCAAACGGCGTGGTCACACGCACCGAGGTGTTGGAGTTGATCGAGATCGTCCCGGTTTCCAGCGCGCGGGCGACGCGCATCGCGCGTCCGGCGTTGTTCGTCCAGATCGAGCCCGAGAGTCCGTAGACGGTGTCGTTGGCGATCCGGATCGCGTCGGCCTCGTCGGAAAACGGGATCACCGCGACGATCGGTCCGAAGATCTCCTCGCGCGCCGCGCGGTCGGTCGGCCCCACCGGCGATAGCACGGTCGGCGGGAACCAGAAGCCCGCGCCGCTCGGCGCGCTGCCTCGGATGGCCACCTTCGCCCCGTCCTCCAAATATGTGGCGACCTTGGAGCGGTGGTCGGCGGAGATGAGCGGACCCATCTCTGTCTTCTCGTCCATCGGGTCGCCGACGCGCAGCTTCTTGATCGCGATCTCCAGCGCCTGCATGAAGCGTTCGACCACCGAGCGCTCGACCAGGATGCGCGAGCGAGCGCAGCAGTCCTGGCCGGCGTTGCCGAACACCGCGCCCGGCGCGGAAGCCGCGGCCCTGTCGATGTCTGCGTCCGCGAACACGATGTTGGCCGACTTGCCTCCCAGCTCGAGCGTCACCCGCTTGATCGAGTCCGCAGCCAGCGCGCCGATCCGCCGTCCCACTTCGGTCGACCCGGTGAACGCAACCTTGGCCACGTCGGGGTGCTGCACCAGGCGCTCGCCGACCGTGCGCCCCGCCCCGACCACGATGTTGAACACCCCCTCCGGAATGCCGGCAAGCAGCGCGAGCCGCTCCAGCTCCAGGGCGGTCATCGGCGTCAGGGCCGCGGGTTTCAGGACGACGGTGTTGCCGGCGGCCAGGGCCGGCCCGAGCTTCCACGACGTGATCGCGATCGGGAAGTTCCACGGCACGATGAGCGCCACCACGCCGAGCGGCTCGCGGAACGTCATGTCGACGCCGCCCGCGACCGGGATCGTGTTCCCCAGCAGGCGCTCGGGCGCCCCCGCGTAGTAGTTGAAGACGTCGACGACCATCCCGACCTCGCCACGCGCGTCGCTGATCGGCTTGCCTACGTTGCGGGCCTCGAGCTCGGCGAGCTTGCCGGCGTCGTCGGCGACGGCGTTGGCGAAGCGGCGCAGCAGCTTGGCGCGGTCGCCAGGGCTGACGGCGCGCCACGCGGGATAGGCGGCTTTGGCGCGGGCGACGGCGCGGTCGGCGTCCTCGACGCTCGCTTCCGCGACCTCGGCGAGGACCTTCTCGGTGGCCGGCTCGATCACTCTCATGGCGCAGCTAAAGATAGTCCGGCCTCAAAACTCTCACCTGAATCCAAGCCTGCTCTGAGGTTCAGCCCAGATGATCGGGGCATGGATAGAACCCGAGTCCTTGTCTTTGCGTCTGTCGTCGCCGCGGCGATGGTCTTCGGTGGAATCGTCGGGGCGACGGCATTCGCGGGGGCGACCCTGACGCCGGCAATCGCCGCCCTCACCGCCACGTCGCCGTCGCCGACCCCCAAGTCCAACGAGTCCGCGACGCACGAAGCCGGGGAGAGCGCCGCCCAGGAAGCGGCCGAAAACAACGGCACGGCCCGCCTTGGCGGCCACGGCGGCCACCCTTGTGGCGGCCACTCCAACGAAGAAGCGGCCCACGAGAAGACCGAGACGGCGGCCCAGGAAGCGGCCGAGAACGCGGCGTGTCCCACGCCACCGCCGAGCGCGACAGCCACGAACCAATAGCGCCTCGCTAATCTCGACCATGTGAGCTCGGGCACCCGGGTGTACCTCGAGGTCGGCGGCAAGCGCGTCTTCGCGAGTGCCGCCGACTGGCCCGGGTGGTGCCGCTCCGGCAAGGACGAGGCATCGGCGCTCAAAGAGCTCGCCGAATACGCGCCTCGCTACGCCAAGGTCGCGAAGCTGGCGCGGGCAGAGTTTCCCAAAGACCCGACCAACTTCAACGTAATCGAGCGAATGAAGGGCAACGCCACGACCGACTTCGGCGCGCCCGGGGTCCCGGCGAAGGACGAGTCGAACCCGCTGACCACGCGGGAGACTGAGCGCATGGCATCGCTCGTGGAGGCGTGCTGGAAGTACCTCGACCAGGTGCGCGCCCAGGCGCCGGCGTCACTCCAGAAGGGACCGCGTGGCGGCGGCCGGGATCGCGACAAGATGTTCGAGCACGTCCTCGCGGCCGAAGTCGAGTACGCGAAGAAGATCGGCCTGCATGAGAAGCAACCGGCCTGGAATGACCCCGCCGCGATCAAGGGCTTTCGGATCAGCCTCAGCGCTGGCTTTCGCGATTCCTACCGGGAGGAGAAGTGGCCCGTGCCATACGCGGCGCGGCGCACCGCGTGGCACGCGCTCGACCACGCGTGGGAGATGGAAGACCGCATACCCTAGTTAGCTCATGGACGGGCAGAAGGGAGGCCTGCTCCTCGTGATGGCGCATCCCGACGACGAGTCGATGGGCAGCGGCGGCCTCGTCCTGCGCCACACGCGGGCCGGCATTCCCACATATCTGATCTGTGCGACATACGGCGAAGCTGGGTGGACCGGCAAGCCTGCGGGGGCCAAGAAGGAGGACCTACCCGAGATCCGCGCCAAGGAGCTCGAGGAAGCCGCGGCCGCGCTGGCGATCGACGGCGTCGAGCTTTGGGACTACCCCGACGGAGGCGTTTCCGCGGCTGACCACCCGCAGATCTCGCAACGCATCACCGAGCAGATCGTGAAGCTGCGACCACGCGCGGTCGTGGGTTGGGGACCGGACGGCGGTTACGGCCATCCCGACCACATCTGGATTGGCGCTTGCGCCGACGCGGCGATCGTCGCCCTCGATGAAGCCGAACGACCGGCGCTCTACCACCTCGCGGTCGACCAGCCGCTGGCGGAGTTCTATCGCGAGGCGATGCGACTTGGTGCCAGCAACGGCGGGCTGGCTCTGCAGCCGCAGGACAGCGTCGACATCGTGATCGAGCTCAACGCTGACGAGGTGATGATGAAGCTGCGCGCCATAGACTGCCACCAGAGCCAGCTCGAGGACTGGCGGATCGCGATCCGCAGCCATCAGCGGCTGATGCAGCAGGGCTACGGGCGCGAGCCATACATCACGGTGTCATCCAAGGCCGCGAGCCTCACGGGAGGCGGCCTCCTCGGCGAGTTCGGGTGAGCGCGTTCTCCCACTCGGTCCGCGGCATGATCGAGTACCTCGAGCCGGTGCTGTCGTTCATCGGCGACGCGACCTACCAGGGACGCGTGATGCGGCCCGAAGCGTGCGACTTCCGTTTCGGCAACCCGCAAGAGATGCCCCTGCCGCAGATCCAGCAAGCGCTTACGAAATGGGCCACCCCGCAGGACAAGGATTGGTTCGCCTACAAGTTCAGCGATCCGCAGGCTGTCAAGGTCGCCGTGGAGTCGTTGCGGGAGCGGGTCGGCATCAATTTCGATCCGCGCGACATCGCGATGACGACGGGAGCCTTCGGCGCGCTCGCCTCCACGTTGCGTGCGGTACTCGATCCCGGCGACGAGGTCATCTACCTATCACCGCCGTGGTTCTTCTACGTGCCGATGATCCTCGCGTGTGGCGCCAAGCCCGTTCGCGTCGATTTCACGCCGCCGCAGTTCGAGTTGCCGGTCGACGCGATCGAGTGGCACCTCACGCCGCAGACGCGCGCAATCATCGTCAACTCCCCGCACAATCCGAGCGGTCGCGTCTTCACGCCCGACGAGCTCGAGCGCCTGGCCGACGTGCTCGAAGCCTCGCATCGGCCCATCTACCTCATCTCCGATGAGTCATACAGCCGCATCCTTTTCGACGGTCGCGAGTTTCATTCGCCAGTGCGCTACTACGACCGATCGTTTCTCATCTACACGTATGGCAAGACGCTCGTCGCGCCCGGCCAGCGCATCGGATACATCGCGATGCCTCCCTCGATGCCGGATCGCGAAGAGCTGCGCGAAGCGGTGCTTGTCGCGCAGCTCGCCAACGGCTATGCGTTTCCCAACGCGCTCATGCAGTACGCGATGGGCGACCTCGAGCAGGTCAGCGTCGACGTCGCCGCGCTGCAGCGCCGGCGCGATCGAATGGTCAGCGCGTTGACCGAGATGGGCTATGAAGCTGTGACACCGGAAGGCACCTTCTACGTGATAATGCGGTCTCCCATGGCCGACGACCTGGTGTTCACGCACCGGCTCGCGGAGGAGAACGTTTTCGTCCTGCCCGGCCGCATGTTCGAATTACCAGGATGGTTCCGCATCTCGCTCACCGCAAATGACGACATGGTCGACCGCTCGCTCACGGGATTCGAAAGAGCCATCGCGAGCACGCACCTAAGCAACGTCAGATAGCCTGGCGAGGTCTTTGCACTCCTGTAGTCAAATCGCAGCCATCAACGGCTAACCTTTAGCGCCTATTCCGGGCTGCCGGATCACTCATTTCTTGTCGGGGGTATTTGCATGGACGTACAGGAGGCGGTTGCAGAAGGCACGGCTTCTGCCGACAACGGCGAAATCAAGCGCGACGGCAAAAAGCAGTTCTCGATGAGTCCGGGCGATATCCTCGAGGGCAGACTCATCTACGACGGGTCGGTGCACGCCGATGGACGCGTCGAAGGCGAGGTCCGCGTGACCGGCAACATCGACGTCGCCAATGGCGCGACTGTCAAGGCGTTGCTCGAAGGTGCGAACGTGACGCTCAAGGGCGCGGTCGAAGGCCCGGTCACCGCGCGCGACAAGCTGACCCTGGGACGGAACGCACGGCTGAGCGGCGACATCCAGGTGCGCCGGCTTCAGATCGACGATGGCGCGACGTTGAACGGCAACGTCCGGATGGGTGAATTTGAGCACCAGGCGTCCGGCCAGTAGGCTCGCGACCCGGACCCCGGCCGCAAGCGGCAGCAACGGCGAGCGCAACTCGGTAGTCCTTGGTCCCAACGACCGATTGGTCGGTCAGTTGTTCATCGAGGGTGACCTGCGCGTGTCGGGGACGGTGGATGGCGAGCTGGAAGCAACCGGCGATATTGAGATCACGGGTCGAGTGAACGGCGCGGTCACCGCGTACAACCGGCTGGTGGTCGGGAGCGGAGGATCGCTGATCGGCAGCGACGTGCGCGTGGCGCGGCTCACAGTCGAGGACGGCGCGACCTTGACCGGCAAGATTTCGATGGGCAGCGCGGCCGTCCCATCCCCGAAGGCCGTGGAGCCAGGGCCGGTACCGGTCGTAGTCGAGGCAACACCCGTAGTGGTCAAACCAGAGCCGGCCAAACCGCAAGCAGCCAAACCGGAGCCGGTCAAACTGCAAGCAGCCAAACCCGAACCGGTCAAACCGCAACCCGTCAAACAGCAAACGGTCAAACCGATCCAACAAAAAGGAAAACGCCGCTAGCAAGGCGAGAAGGGCCTGCTGCCTGAGGCCTACTTTTTCTTCGGCTTCTTCGCCGGCATCTTGCGCGTCTCCTCGAGAGCGCGCTTGATCAGCACGGTCGGCGGCTTCGTGCGCCAGTCGCCCGGCACCATCACGTAGCCGCCCATCTTGTGCCCGGCCATCGGCTCGAAGTCCCGCCCGCCCGACTTCTTGACCTTGGCGATCTCCTCTTCAGGCAGCCGCACGAAGAAGTCCTCGCCAAAGATGCCGCAGAACATGTTGCCGTTCACAAAGGCGGACATCTGACCGAACATCGGCTTGATCGTGATCGCCGGCTCATCCGGCACGACCCGCGCAAATGCAGCCTTCGCGTCCTCGCTGGGCCTGGGCATCTTCATCGGACCGCGAGGCGCCGGGCTCACGGCTGGATCGTAGTACGCTTCGTGAGTTCTCTCCGGTACGAATTCAGAGGTGTGCCCATGAGCTGGACAGTCGAGGGAACCTACTTCGAGAACTGCAACTGCGACTTTGCCTGCCCCTGCACGATAACGAGCTTTGCGTCGCCCGGGACGGAGGATCGCTGCCAGGTCGTCCTCGCCTATCACATACAGCGAGGCGAGATCGACGGCGTCGATGTCAGCGGCCACAGCGTCGCGGTCGTCGGCGACGCGCCGGCCAAGATGCTCGATGGGAACTGGCGGGTCGGTCTGCTCATCGACGACCAGGCCTCTAAGGAGCAGGCAGACAAGCTGGCGGGCGTCTTCTCCGGGCAGATGGGCGGCCCGATGGCGGCCCTCGCGCCGCTCATCGCCGAGGTGCTCGGCATCGAGCAGCACCCGATCGAATTCCGGGACAACGGCCACAAGCACCACCTGAAGATCGGGGGCGACATCGCGATCGATGTCGAGGACTACGTGCCTGAGGGATTCACCGAGCCGACGAAGCTTGTCGGTGTCTTCCACCCGTCCAATACGACGCTGACGATCGCCAGGCCGACCTCGTCTCGCATCAAGGCCTTCAACATGGAGTTCCATAACGACGGCAAGAGCGCGTTCTCGGCGCCCTTCCGCTGGTCTGCCTAGACCCTGACTGTGCAGCAGCGCGTCGCGCCCCTGGCGAGGCCGGCCAGCGTGGCGCTCGTCGCGGCCTTGCTAGTCTGCGCTGCCGTCGCTTGGTTGATCACCATCAGCCAGGCAGGCTCGATTGGCATGGGCGGGATGGCCATGCTGTCGGCCGGCCTCTTCCTCGTGACCTGGCTCGTGATGATGGTCGCGATGATGTTTCCGTCCGTGGCGCCGATGACGCTCACGTTCGCATCGTTCTCGCGGTCGCGCGGCGAGGGATACCTTCCGGCCGCTCTGTTCGTGCTCGGCTACATCGCCGTGTGGACGGTCTCTGGCCTTGTTCCGCTGGCGGTGCAGCAGGCCGTCACCCAGATCTGGATGACGCCCCCGTCGTGGCTGCCCCGCGCCGGCGGGGCCGTGATCATCGTCGCCGGGATCTACCAGTTCACGCCCCTCAAGGACACGTGCCTGCGTGCATGCCGGTCACCCCTTGGTTTCCTCCTCACGCACAACTTCAGCGCGGGTCTTCCCGCGGCGGTTAAGGCGGGCGCGTCCCACGGCATCTACTGCCTGGGCTGCTGCTGGGCGCTGATGGCGGTGCTCGCCGTGATCGGATTGATGAACATCGCGTGGATGGCGGTGATTGCGGCCGTTTTCTTCATCGAGAAGAACGGCCGCCGCGGCGAGCTGTTGCCAAGGGCCGTCGGCGTCGCATGTGTCCTCGCGGGCCTGGCGGTCGCGGCCTGGCCGGCCATCCTCGCCGGCCCCGCGCCGATGTAGCCGTGGTCCTGGCTACGAGGTCCGGTTGGCCGGCTAGCGCTTGCTCCTCTTGCGGATGCGCCTGACCGCGATCGCGTAAGCCTCCGCCAGGAGCGGCTTGAGCTTCTCGAAAGTCTTCTCGCTCGGGTTGAGGACGCAGACCCAGTGGTTGCGCCCATAGACGGGGTGTGGCATCAGGACATCCAGCGCCGTGAAGTCGTGGGGACCTTCGTCGGGAAAGAGCGACTGGTACGTCTCCTTGCTGACCCCGATGTTGAATCGAAACACACCGGGACGATTCAGGTCGGAGGCGTCGTCGAAGTCGCCGTAATCCTTGGTCACGATCGTCGCGAATGGAAACCTACCGGCACCTTCGAGGTTGCGATCTGGATCGTAGATAAAGAATGTGTCGCCCCACGCGATCTCAGGCGAGCCCGCCTCGCGCGACCCAACTTCGACGTCGACGCCCTCGAACTGTTCGGCGATGTAGCGACTGATCGAGGCCGCGTCCACCATTGGTAGGCTAGCGATTCCGATGGCTGTCTCGACCGAAGAACGTCGCATTGTCACCGTCCTGTTCGCCGACATGGCGGGTTCGACTGCGCTTGGCGAGCAGCTCGACCCCGAGGAGATGCGGAGCGTCCTGGCGCGTTACTACGCGATCGCCCGCGAGTGCGTCGAGACCTACGGCGGGACGGTCGAGAAGTTCATCGGCGACGCGGTGATGGCCGTATTCGGATTGCCCACCGCGCACGGCGACGATCCCGACCGCGCGGTGGCCGCCGCGCTGAGAATCCGCGACCGCATCCAGGAAGACCTGCTGCTGCGCGACCGGGTGGCCATCCGGTTCGGCGTCAGTACCGGTGAGGTGGTGGCGAGCCGTGACCAGTCCGCGGGTGACTTCCTGATCACCGGTGACGCGACCAACGTCGCGGCCAGGCTGCAGCAGGCGGCCGAGCCGTGGGGCATCCTAGCCAGCGACCGCACCGTGCGCGCCGCCAACAACTTCGAGTTCGGCGAGCAGATCGATGTACGAGCGCGCGGCAAATCGGCGCCGGTCGCCGCGCACCTCGTCATCGGGCCGCGCAAGGCCAAGGCGAGATCTCGCGAGCGGCTCCCGCTCGTGGGCCGCGAGAACGACCTCGCGCAGATCCAGCTCGTGGCCCGGCGGGCCGTCAGCGAGAAGCGGCCTTCGATGGTAAGCGTGATCGCACCGGCGGGCACCGGCAAGACGCGCCTGGTCGAAGAGTTCCTGACCTGGCTGCCCAACCTGGCGCCGAACGCCATCGTGGCCACGGCGCAGTGTTTGCCCTATGGCGAGCAGCTGACCTACTGGCCCATGCGCCAGGTCCTGTTCACGCTGACCGGCACTAACGAGGACACGCCGTCGGGCCAGGTCCGCGACGCGATCGGCTCGTGGCTGCGCGAGGTGGGCGTGGAGGACGCGGAGCGCGACGAGCGCCTGCTCGCCGCGACCATCGGCGAGGCCGGCACCGAGGGCGTGGACAAGGACCTCCTGTTCGCGGCCTGGCGATCGGCGATCGAGGCCACCGCGCGCGGCAACCCGCTGGTGATTGTGTTCGAGGACCTGCACTGGTCGAGCGACAGCCTCCTCGACCTCGCCGAGTTCGTCATGCAGCCGCGTGGAGAGGCCGCTGTCCTGATGATCGTGCTCGCGCGGCCGGAGCTGCTCGACCGGCGGCCGAACTGGGGTGGCGGCAGGCTGAATCACCTGGCGATCGCGCTCGAGCCGCTGGCGAGCAACGACATCGCCGACCTCGTGCGTCATCTCCTGGACACCGACCAGCCCGACCTCGTCGAGCTCGTCTCCAAACGCTCCGAGGGCAATCCTTTCTACGCGAGCGAGCTGGTTCGCTCATACCTGGAGCACGGCTCGCTGCAGAAGCTGCCCGACACCGTGCAGGCGACGGTGCTCGCGCGCCTCGACCTCCTGCCGCATGACGAGCGGCGCCTCCTGCAGCTGGGCAGCGTCTTCGGCCGCTCGTTCCGGGCCGCGGGCGTCGCCGCCCTCGACCAGGGCGACGCGTCGCACGTGCAGGCGCTGTGCGAGAACCTGATCGACCGCGACCTCATCCGCTCCTCGGAGGGCGACCGCTACAACTTCCGCCACATCCTCATCCAGGAGGTGGCCTACGGCACGCTGCCGCGGAGCGAGCGCGCCCGGCTGCACGCGCAGGCCGCACGCTGGGGCGAGCAGAACGCGGGCGAGCGCGAGGACGCGCTGGCCGAGATCCTGGCGTTCCACTACCGAGAAGCCGCTGTCCTCTACACGGCGCTCGAACCGACCAGCGACACCACGCGCGCGATCCGCGAACAGGCGGCCAGGTGGCTGCTGAGGGCGGCGGACATCGCGGTCGCGGCCGGCGCGACGCCCGAGGCTGTGCGGCACATCCGCGCGTCCTTCGACTTCTTGGAACCGAGCCGTCTGCCACGCCTCCACGAGCGGATCGGCGACCTGACCGCGGGCGACACCGGCCTCGAGGAGTACGGGCTGGCGCTCCAGCAGTACGAGGCTTCCCACGCGCCGGTGGACGACCAGCTGCGCGCGCTCGCCGGGATGTTGATGGTCGCGATGCGCTGGACAGGCTCGATCGGCGACCGCCCCTCGGACCAGTGGATGGCCGACCTGCGGGCCAAAGGCCGCGACCTCCTGGCGCGGGCCACCGACTCATACGCGATCGGCCGCTTCCTGGCCGCGGACGCCTTCTTCCCCTTCTGGATCCAGGGCGTGCGCGACGTGACGCCGGAGGAGCTCGCGGAGGCCGAGAGCAACTCCAACCGCGCGATCGCTGTGGCCAGGGTGCTCAACAACCCCGAGCTCGAGAGCATCGCCCTCGACGCGCTGGCGGGATGCGCGCAGGCCGTCAACGACTGGGCCCGCGCGCGTGACACGGCGCTGGAGAGGCTCAAGTTCGAGGACAAGCTAGGACTCTACGAGCGCGTGGACGCGCACTCGATGGTGGCCTGGATGTCTTTTCTGATGGGCGACCTGGCCACCGCGGACAAGAACTCCGCGGAGATGGCCGCGCGGATGCTGCCGGGCCAGGCTCCCTATCCCGGCCTTCACCTCTACGCCTGGCGCGCCCTGACTCTTTTCACGCTTGGTCGCTGGGACGAGGCCATCGCCATGTTCTGGCGGGTGCTCGACGCGTGGCGGGACGCCGGCAGCCACGCCGCGGGATACGGGCTGCGCGGATTCGTGGTCGGCCTCGACATCGGGCGCGCCCGCGGTGATGCGCGCCTCACCGGGGCGGCTATTCCGCCCATGGAGTCGATCCTCTCGCGCTTCCCCCAGAACCACATCCACAGGTTCTGGATGTCGTACATCCAGGGCGACGTCGCCTACGACCCCGACTTCGTCTTTCCCGGTAGGGGTGGCATCCCGGCCGAGATGGTGGAGAGGCGCATGAGCCTCGTCTGCGACCAGCGCGGCCCGATCCCCGAGCAGGTGAGGGAGGTCGTGCTCGAGAGGGCGACGCGGGATCGGATCCCGATCCTGGAGGGGCAGGTGCGGCGCGCGCGGGCGCTGGCCACCCAGGACCCGGCCGAGATGTCGCTCGCGATCGAGATCTACGAGCGGCTGGGCGCCGTTCCGCACCTGGGCCGGGCCCGGGCCGAGCGAGGCCTGCTAGCGCACGACGCGGCCGAGATGGAGGAGGGTCTGGCGATCCTGAAGCGGCTCGGCGATGTCAACTACCTCGACAGGTTCGCCGCGCCCGTTTAAGGTTTCGCTGACATGACAGCACGAACTACCGCGAAGCGGGTCTTCGAAATCGGCGCCTACGTTCTCGTGGTCGCCGTAGTGCTCCAGTTCTTCCTGGCCGGGCTGGGGATCTTTGCCTCCGCCACCCTGTTCTTCTGGCACACGACGGTCAACGCGATCGTGATCTTCTTCGGGTCGATCATCCTGGCCCTGCTCGGTTGGTACGCACGCGTAGATCGGAGGACCTTCGGCCTACCGGGGATCATCGCCGGGCTCGTGATCCTCCAGTCGCTGCTGCTCTTCCCGTACCACATGGCGCTGCCGACGGCGGTGCGCGCGATCTCGGCACTCCATGCGGTTAACGCGCTTGTCATCTTCGGAGTCGCCCTCGCCCTGATGGACCGGGTGAGAGAGGGCTCGACGGGCCCAGGCCTAGGACATCTTCATCCGGTGGGTCGGAAGGTCGGCAATTCTCGCTCTTAATCGCTTCACTTAAGGACGGCCGCAGCTTGGCCTCAGCCGGGTACCATCCCGGTCGGTGAGCCAGGAGGATCCGCCGACGACCCGCCTCGAATCGCCCGTCGACCCGCTGTTCACGCGTGCGGCCTCGCCGTTCGTCCGGACCGAGGTGCCAGCGCCGGTGGCCTTCCCGTCACCGCCCGCGACCGAATCGGGGATCCTGCCCATCTCGACCTTCCTCACCTACAAGACGCAGATCCAGTTCGCATTGGCGATCCTGGCGTACCTGATGGTCCTGGTCGGCTCGGTTTCCGTCGTCAGGGCGAACCCCGACGAGCCGTGGAGGTTCGAGGTCGCGGTTCTGCCGGTGATCCCTGCGGGGATCGTGGTCTGGCTGACCGTCCGGGCGCTGGCGCGGCTCGATGAGGTGCAGAAGCGGACGCAGATGCAGGCGCTTGGCTTTGCGACGGCCGCCACTGCATTGGTGACGTTCGGCTATGGGTTCCTGGAGGGCGGTGGGCTGCCGCACCTTAACTGGACGTTCGTGCTCCCGCTGATGGCACTGATGTGGGGCCTTGGCTTGGCGACTATTAACCTCAAGGCTCGGTTCCGCCGCTAGACTCACGCCTGCCTTGAGGCGGGGAAGGCTGGCGGTCCAGGTCGCTCTTGTCTTGGTTGTGATCGTGCTTGCGGGCCTGATCCTGATCGGCCGCATGCCCACCCCTCGGCTCGCCGGCGAAGTGGCGTCGCCGTCGGAAAGTCCTGCCGCCGCACCCTGGGACCTCGACGCGGACATCGGGTCGGTGATCGTCCTGTCGTGGAACGGGCGCGTTGGATGGCCGACCATCGAGCCACTCCTGGTGAAGTACAAGATCGGCGGGGTGCTTCTGTTCACCCCCAACTTCGGCGGCACGCCCGCCGGCGTGAAGGTTTGGAGCGACCGCCTGCAGGCGCTGGCGTCGAGCGAGTGTCTTGATCACCCGATCCTGACCATGCTCGATGAGGAGGGTGGGGAGGTCGCGAACATCAAGGCGACCTTCGCCCCGCCGTGGCCACGCGCGATGGCCTCCTCGGGTCCTGATGTTGTCCGCGAGCTGGAGCGGATCAACGGCGCGGGGCTCCGCACGGCAGGCATCGATCTGAACCTGGCGCCTGTCGCCGACGTCCGCACCAATCCATTGGATGGCGTGATCGGCGACCGCTCGTTCGGCTCCGATCCAACGGTTGTGGCGCCGCTGGTCGGGGCCGCCGTTCAAGGGTTGCACGACGGAGGAGTGGGGGCGACGGTGAAGCATTTCCCAGGTTTAGGTGGCGCCGCCGGCAACCCGCACGTCGCGATCCCGACCGATCCGGAGTCTGAGGCAACATGGACTCAAGTCCAGTTGCCCGGCTTTCAAGCGGGCATTGCCGCAGGAGCGGACGTGGTGATGACGACTTCGGTCTACGTGCCGGGCTTGGGGGCGGGCAACACGCCCGCGCTGTTCTCGCCGTCGGTTATCGGCCGCCTGCGGACACAGCTGGGTTTCAGCGGCGTGATCATGAGCGACTCGCTGAGCATGTACGGCATCGGTGTGAAATGGTCCCTGCCCCAGGCGGCTGTGATGGCGCTGACCGCCGGCAACGACATGCTGCTGCTGGGCAATGGAGATCCGAGCTACGAGGTGAGCGCGATCGCGGCCATCAAGGCAGCCGTTCTGTCAGGACGCCTGGACCGAACGAAGCTGCACGACTCGGCGATGAGGGTGAACGCCCTGCGAGACCGGTGGGGCCGCCGGGTCACGCAGTGCCGGGAGCCTTCGACGGCCTGACGTAGGCAAACTCCTTCCCATTATGGGGAGGTGGCCCGAAGGGCCGGAGGGGCCCGGCCGGGTAAAATCGATCCTCTGGCCTAGGCCGAGCGGGAGTAGCTCACTTGGTAGAGCGCGACCTTGCCAAGGTCGAGGTAGCGGGTTCGAAGCCCGTCTCCCGCTCCATTAAAAACCCTCATTTCGTATTCAAAACCCGCGCACTGAGACGCGCCAAAACGCACCAAAACGCGGTGCTACTGGGGTCAACTACTGGGGTCAGCACCGACTACAATCCGGCGACCCGTGGACGCGCTGCCCATCGCGCTGCTGGAGACTGGAGGGCTGATCACTGCAGTGGGTGCGGTGGCAGCCAGCGCGGTGACCTTCACCCTGCGGGGCTCGAAAGCACCACCCCAATCTGACAGTCGCTTGCGCGCTGCAGTGTGGTGGTGCGGTTCCGCCACGGTCTCGGCTTGCGGTTTGACACTTCTCTTTCTGGGGCTGGCGATTGGATACGCAGCGCCAAGATGGGGCCCCGCGGCGGCGCTCGCTTTGCTGGTCGCTAGCGCCGCCATG
>Ga0209690_1000857_pt1 | contig 16571 bp, 13 predicted proteins | sample GraSoiAngelo_150_FD_186164 | JGI IMG/M metagenome (GOLD analysis project Ga0209690, IMG submission 186164) | Grasslands soil microbial communities from the Angelo Coastal Reserve, California, USA - 14_1009_09_40cm (SPAdes) (version 2) | ecosystem: Environmental > Terrestrial > Soil > Grasslands ...
GACGAAGCCGTTTTGCTTCAGCTGCTCGACGCGGGCGTTCGCGTGCGCCACCAGGTCCGTCTTGTCGCCGAACTCGAGACAACCCGTCGGACAGGATTTTACGCAAGCCGGTTCCAGGCCGACCTGCACCCGGTCGACGCAGAGCGTGCACTTCGCCATCTTGCTGGTCTGCTCCGAGTAGCGCGGAATGTCGAACGGGCACCCGGTCTCGCACATCCTGCAGCCGATGCACGCCTCCGGGTTCACGTCGACGATGCCGTTCTGGTACTGCACGATCGCGCCCGGCGCCGGACAGGCCTTGAGGCAACCCGGATCGGCGCAGTGCATGCACCCGTCCTTGCGCAAGAGCCAGGCGAAGTCGGGGCCGATCTCCCGCTCCCGGAACTGGATCAGGTTCCAGTAATTCGCGTCGAGAGACGGCATCGTCTGGTAGGTGCCCCTCTGCTCTGTCGGTACGATGTGCAGATCGTTCCATTCCTGGCAGGCGACCTCGCACGCCTTGCAGCCGATGCAGGTGGAGGTATCGATGAGCTTCGAGACGACTTTCAGATTGCGAAGCTCCGTCTTCGAGCCCCAGACGCTCGCGGACGACTGCCGGACCTCCAGGCCGTCGGTAATCATGTCACGCCCGCCCCGGCCTTCTCGAGCCTGACGAGGAACGTCTTGAACTCAGGCGTCCAGGTGTTCGGATCCATCGCCGAGGGCGTGAGGAAGTTCGCGAGCGGCCCGACGTGGTTCGGATCGCCTTCGTAGCCCCAGTGCAGCGGGAACCCGATGTGCCACACGCGCTGGCCGTCGATGGTCAGCTGGCGCAGGCGCCTCGTCACCATGGCGACTCCTTCGATGGAGCCGCGCGCCGAGGTGACCCGCGCCCGCGAGCCGTTAGCGATCCCCTTCTCCCGGGCGAGCTCTTCCGGAATCTCGATGAAGAATCCCGGTTGCAGCTGATTCAGCTCGTTCGTGTGGTGCGTCCAGTAATGGTACATCTCGGTGAGCCGGTACGTGGTGCAGACCACAGGAAACTGATCCCGGGTGCCGTACACGTCCTTGTTGGAGTGGAACCGGACGGTCACCGGGCTCGACGTCACTTTCGCGTGCAGCGGATTCGCGATCGCGGCCTCGGTCGCTTCGTAGTGCTCGGCGAACGGCCCGTCGTTCAGCGACGGCGCGTAGAGGCGTCCGACGCCTTCGGGCAGCTGGATGAACGCGCCGTACTGCCCGGGCGGCGAGTTGGGCGCGATGTCGGGCACGTCGCCCACCCAGAGCTTTCCGTTCCAGGCGATGCCCGGGCGCGTCGGGTCCCAAGGCTTGCCCTGCGCGTCGGCGGAAGCGCGGTTGTACAGGACGCGCCGGTTCGCCGGCCAGGAGAACGCCCAGTTCGGATACATTCCGAGGCCGGTGGGGTCCTCGGTGCCCCTGCGCGCGGCGTTGTTGCCCGCCTCGGTATAGACGCCGGAGTGGATCCAGCAGCCACAGCTGGTCGAGCCGTCGTCTTGGAGTTGCCCGAATCCGTCGAGTTGCTGTCCGGCGCGGCGGATCAGGTTGCCGTCCTTGTCCTTCAGGTCCGTGACCGCCTTGCCGTTGATCTCCTTGAGCACCTCGCCCAGATCCGGGCTGGCCGGCGTGCTGTAATTCCAGGTGACGTTCAACACCGCCTCGGGCAGCGCGCCACCCTCCTTGCGGTACAGATCGCGCACCGCCAGGAAGATGCGGGCGAGGACTTCCTGGTCCGTCTTCGCCTGCCCGGGAGGATCGAGCGCCTTCCACTTCCACTGCAGCCAGCGGGCAGAGTTGGTGAAGCTGCCGTCGGTCTCGGCGAAGCCGGAGCAGGGAAGCTGGAACACTTCCGTCTGGATCTGCGAGGAGTCGGGCCCGCCGTACTCCTTCGGCGCCTTCCAGAAGGTGGCGGTCTCGATCTGGTAGTTGTCGCCGACCACCAGGAACTTCAACTTCGAGAGCGCGTTGATGATCTTGGAGGTGTTGGGGCCGACGCCCACCGGGTTGAAGCCGAAGGTGAGCAGACCTTCCGGGCCGGGCTCGGTGCCGCCCGCCCGCACCGAGTTGCCCCGGTACATGTCGTCATAGATGTAGAGCCAGGAATAGTTGCCGTCGATCTTGGGCAGCCACTGGTACCCCCAGTCGTTCTCCTTGGTCGCCGCATCGCCGTAGAGAGACTTGAGGAGGCTGACCATGAACTTGGGATAGTTCGACCAGTAGTTCATGCTCGCCCACGCTTGGTGGTTCAGCGTGGTGGGAGTCACGGTCGCCAGGTACTCCTTCAAGTCGACGGACTCGCTCTCGGGAGTCGCGAGGTACCCGGGCAGGTTGTCGAAGACGCCGGCGATGTCGGTGGCGCCCTGGATGTTGGAATGGCCGCGCATCGCGTTCACGCCGCCTCCCGGCCGGCCGACGTTGCCCAGGAGGAGTTGCAGCGTGGCCGCCGCCCGGATCATCTGGACGCCGACGGAATGCTGCGTCCACCCGAGCGCGTACATGATGGTGCCCACCCGCTCGGCATTCCCGGTCGAGGTGACGACCTCCGCCACTTTGAGGAACTGCTCTTTGGGAGTGCCGCAGATCCGCTCGACCATCTCCGGCGTGTAGCGTTCGACGTGCTTCTTGAGCAGCTGCAGCGTGCATCGAGGGTGCTTCATCGTCCGGTCGACCTGGTACCCGTTGGTCTTCGGATCGGGCTCGTATGCCCAGGCCGACTTGTCGTACGCCCCCTTCTCCGGATCGAATCCGGAGAAGAGGCCGTCGTCGAAGGCGAACTTCTCGCCGACGATGTACGGGCCGGCGGTGTGGATCCGGACGTACTCCTCGTGATAGCGGCCGGTCTCGAGCGCGTAGCGGATGATGCCGTTCAGGAACGCGATGTCGGTTCCGGGCCGGATCGGCGCGTAGACGTCAGCGACCGAGGCGGTGCGGGTGAAGCGCGGATCCACCACCACCAGCTTCGCGTTGCGGTGCCTCTTCGCCTCCACCGCCCACTTGAACCCGCAGGGATGGTTCTCCGCGGGGTTGCCGCCCATGACCAGGACGACGTCGGCGTTCCGGACGTCGACCCACCCGTTGGTCATCGCACCGCGGCCGAACGTGGCGGCCAGACTGGCCACCGTGGGGCCGTGTCAGACCCTGGCCTGACTGTCGCGATACGTGACGCCCAGCGCTTCGATGAATTTCCACTGCAGGAAGTTGAACTCGTTGGTGTCGGTACATCCACCGACCACCGCGAGGCTGGGGTTGCGGTTCACCGTCTGGCCCTTCGCGTTCTTCGTCACGAAGGTCTTGTCGCGCGAGGTTTTGATGTGCCGGGCGATCTGCTGGACCGCGTCGTCCCAGGAGATCTCCTCCCAGTGGTCGGAGCCCGGCCGCCGCACCTTGGGCGTGAGGATCCGGTTGGGGTTGTCGATGTCGTACTTGAGCGTCGCGCCCTTCGGGCAGAGCGTGCCGCGGTTGGTCGGTGCGTCGGGATCGCCTTCGACGTGCACGACGGTGGACCTGACGTTCTTCGCCTTGTCGCCCAGCGTGTGGATGATGACGCCGCACGCCACCGCGCAGTACGGACAGATGCTCCGCGTTTCGGTGGTGCGCGCGATCTTGAGCTGACGCATCTCTGCGCGGGCCTGCGACATGTCGAACCCGATTCCGATGGCCGCCCCCGCGACCGTTGCGCCTTTCAGGAACGTCCGCCGTCTCATCGAGCCTCCAGGCTGTTTCTCGCCCGAACCGGCCAGGATGCCCTTTCACGAGCCGTGCCGAGCCGGGATCCGCCTGAACGTCGCCCGTCGACTCAGGCCCTGTTCACGTTCCTGACAGTTGTCGCCGGGACGATCAGCTCGAGCGTTCCAATCGGCGCGCAGACGCTCGCGAATGCGAGTTGACCCTGGCGCGAGCCTTGCAAATTAACGGCCGGCGACGACTCGCCAGGGTCGCTGGTATGTCCCCTCGCGTCTACTGCACCCTCTTGCTGGTGTCGTTCGGGTCCGCGGCGGCAACCCGCACGTTCCGGATCGATTCGAGCGCGAGCAGCCTTCGCATCCACGTCGGCAAGACTGGAATCGGCAGTTTCGCCGGGCACGAGCACGAGGTCGTCGCTCGTTCGGTTCAAGGGGAAGTGGAGATCGATTCCGAGGATCTTTCGCGTTCTTCAGTGGAAGTGAGCATCGATGCCAGATCTCTGACCGTCAGCGCAGAGAACGAACCCGAAGGAGATGCTCCGAAGGTGGAGCAGGCGATGAAGGGAAACCACGTGCTCGATGCAGCCAGGTTCCCGGTCGTCCGCTTCCGTTCGCAACAGGTCACGGCCAAGGAGCTCTCCGCGGGCTCGTACGAGCTCACCGTGGCAGGCGATCTGTTGCTGCGCGGCGCCGTGCAGCCGATCGTCATAGCTCTCCAGGTACAGTTGCATGACGACGCGCTGACGGGCACCGGCAAGTTCGTCCTGAAGCAGACCGACTTCGGGATCGAGCCGACGACCGCTGCGGGCGGGCTCGTCAAGGTCGAGGACGGAGTGACGGTGACGTTCCGCATCATCGCGCGAACGGGTGGAACCTGACCTGACCAGACGCGGCCGCGCTACGGTCGCTTGAAAGGAGTATCATTCCTCGTCTTGCGAGGTGATCCATGGAAACGAACGAGCCTTCCATGCAATTTGCAGGGGGCATTCTTGGTCGACAACGTCACGTCTGCGCCTTCTTCAACAGCACCGACGAGGAGCACAGGGTCCTTCGCTCGTTCATCAAGGATGGCTTCGACCGGGGGGATAAAGCCTTCCATCTCGTTGACCCCGAGCTACGGGAAGAACATCTCAGGCGGCTCACCGAGGCTGGTATCAATGTGCAAGAGGCGATGGACACCGGCCAATTGGAGGTGCGGCCGTGGCAAGACGGTCCGCTCCGCGGAGGCCGGTTTGACCAGGACACCTGGCTGGCGTCGTTCGAACAAGTGCTCCAGTCCGGGCCGGCAGCAGGGTACGCGCAGACAAGATTCCTGGCGCACATGGAATGGGCGCTCGTCGACTTACCAGGCATCGAAGACCTGATCGAGTTCGAGACGCGGGTCAACTACGTGGTTCCCAAGTATGAGGACATGGTGATCTGCGCCTATGATCTGTCGAAATTTGGCGCGAGCGTGGTGATGGACGCCCTGCGGACGCATCCTGTCGTGATTGTCGGTGGGTTGCTGCAGGAGAACCCATTCTTCGTTCCTCCCGACCAGTTCCTCCTCGAGATACGGGAGCGACGCGGCGCTCCGCAAGAGCGCAAGCATAGCGAGCCCAATGTACATGGAACCCAATGCTGAGATTTTCCGGCTGCGAACGGCGCTCAGGGATCTGGTGGCAGTTTCCACCATCCCGCTGGCGTGGCTAGGGAGGGAACCTCCCGAGATCGCCGCCGGCGTTGCGGACACGTTGATCGGATCGTTGTGCCTCGACTTCGCTTTCGTCCGCTTCTGCGATCCCACGGGTGGTGCCGCGCTCGAACTGACGCGGGGCAACGCATGGAAGGCCTTTCCGGAATGGCTGCAACGGCAGCTCGCCGCCGTCGGCGGGTTGTCGCGCAAGGAAATGATTCCCGACGTCGGTGACGGAGCGCAGCGATACCGGGGTCTTGTCGTTCCCATCGGTGTCAATGGGGAAGGCGGTCTGGTCGCTGCGGCGAGTCGTCGCCCCGACTTTCCCACCGAGATCGACCAACTCCTGGTCTCGGTGGCTGCGAACCACGCCGCAACGGCGTTTCAGAGCGCCCGGGTAGAGCAAGGCCTTCGTCGAGTGCGCAGCGAGCTCGAGACGAAGGTATCCGAGCGGACGGTGGAACTGCGGCGAGCCACCGCCGAATTGCAAACGATTCTGGATGCCTCGCCGGTCGGCATTGCGCTATTCGACAAATATCAGGCCATCCAGCGCTGCAACCCGGCATTCGAGCGCATTCTGGGATGGAAAGCCGATGAGATCGCAGGGCACACCGTTTCGCTGCTCGGGGACGGTCGAGACCGGCCGGGTGGTCTCGCAGAAAGGCTGCGTGGCGGCGAGATCAGCTCCCATATCGAAACCCGCCTCGTTCGGAAGGACGGGACGGAATTCGACGCTTCCGTCCTCTGCGCTCCTCTGCGGGATGAGGCGGGAAGCCCTGCCGGATTCGTCGGAACGATCGAAGACGTCAGCAAACGGAAGCGATTCGACGACGAGCGGGAGCGACTGCTGGAAGGCGAACGCGCGGCCCTCGCCGAAGCGGTAGCCGCGAAGCAGCGATTCTGGGATCTGGTCAACTCGGTCGAGGGAATCGTCTGGGAAGCGGACGTGCCGAGCTTCCAGTTCTCCTTCGTGAGCAAGCAAGCAGAGCGCATCCTCGGCTACCCGGTGGACCGCTGGTTGTCCGAGCCCACGTTCTGGGCCGACCATCTACACCCGGACGACCGGGAGCGGGCGGTGCGGTTCTGCGAAACGTCCGTCGGCCAGAAACGTGACCATGACTTCGAGTATCGGATGGTCGCCGCGGACGGACGCGCCGTGTGGGTGCGAGACCTGGTGACGGTGGTGGTGCAGGACGATCGCCCAGCCCGCTTGCGCGGGGTCATGGTCGACATCACCGAGCGCAAGCGCGCGGAGGAGGAACGCCATGCCCATCTGTGGTTCTTCGAAAGCATGGATCGGATCAACCGGGCGATCCAGGGCACGCACGACCTCGAGCAGATGATGAGCGACGTGCTCGGCGAAGTGCTTTCGATCTTCAATTGCGATCGGGCGTGGCTGGTCTATCCCTGCGACCCAGAGGCCAGGTCGTGGGGCGTGCCCATGGAGCATACCCGGCCGGAGTTCCCCGGTGCCTTTGTGCTCGGGCGCGACGTGCCCATGGACCCGGGCGTCGCCGAGGCGTTCCGAACCGTGAGGGCGAGCAGCGGGCCCGTGCGATTCGGTCCGGGTTCGAACCATCCGCTGCCGGAGGATGTGGCAAGGCGCTTCAGCATCCGGTCCCAGATCGCGGTCGCGGTCTATCCGAAGGGAGACAGGCCCTACATGTTCGGGCTGCACCAGTGCTCCTACCCGCGCGTCTGGACGGCCGAGGAGGAGCGGCTTTTCCAGGAGATCGGCCGGCGGCTCGCCGATGCGCTGACCTCCCTGCTGATCTTTCGCAACCTGCGACAGAGCGAGGCCAGGCTCGAAGAAGCCCAGCGGATCGCGCACGTCGGCTACTGGGAACGCGACCTGGAGACGAACCGCGTCACCTGGTCAGACGAAACCTGCCGGATTTTCGGGTTGGTGCCACGAGAGCGCGCGCTCGACCGCAGCGCATGGCAGAATCTCGTCCACTCGGAAGACCGGCAGATGGTGCGCCGGGCGGCGGCCGAGGCGGAGCGCGGCGGCCCGCGCTACGACGTCGAGTACCGCGTGGTGCGGTCGGACGGCGAGGTGCGGACCGTACACAGCCAGGGCGACGTGAGGAAAGACGAGTCGGGGCCGCCACGGATGTTCGGCATCGTCCAGGACATCACCGAGCGCAAACGCGCAGAGGCGGAAGTGCGCGAGAGCGAGCGGCGATACCGCTACATCTTCGAGTCCGCGGGCGTGTCCATCTGGGAGGCGGACTTCTCCCAGATCAAGGGCGCGATCGACGACTTGAACGTGCACGATTTCCGAGAATATTGTGCCGCGCATCCGGAATTCGTCGAACGGGCCGTCGCGATGATGAAGATCGCCGACGTCAACGACGCGACCGACGCGACGGTGGAGTTGTTCGCGGCAGCGAGCAAGGACGAGTTCCTGGCGTCGCCGCAGAGGGTACTGTTGCGCGAGACGTTGGAGACCCTCGCGGGCGTGCTGATCGCCATCGCGGAGGGCCGGACGTCCTTCGAGGCCGAGACCGTTCTCCAGACGCTGAAGGGCGAAAGGCTGACGGTCCTGTTCACGATCACCTTGCCACCTGCTCCTGGCCGGTTCGACAACGTGCTCCTGACCCTCATGGACATCACCAAGCGCAAGCGGGCGGAGTACCTGGCCGGCCAGGTTTTCGACAGCTTGCCTGATCGCGTCTCCATCATCGGAACGGACTACAGGATTCGACGGCTGAACCCCGCTTTCGAGCGGCGGTGGGGCATCGCAGCGGAGGCCGTGGTCGGGATGCACATCGCCGACGTCGTCGGCATGGAGACCTTCGAGCAGGTCAAGCGGTACCTGGACCGATGCTTCGCGGGAGAGGACGTCAGCTGTTCCGAGTGGTTCTCGGTGCCCACGCGACAATACCTGGCGATGAGCTTTTCGCCTCTGCGGCCGGACGCGAGCCGCGTGGATGCCGCGCTGGTGATCTCCCGCGACCTCACGGACCACATGCTCGCGTCGGACGCGTTGCGGCAGGCCCAGGCGGATCTCGCGCACATCAGCCGGGTCACCACGATGGGAGAGCTGACCGCTTCGCTGGCCCACGAGATCAACCAGCCGATCGCGGCCGCCGTGACGAACGCCAATGCCTGCTTGCGCTGGCTGGCGCGCGCCGACCCGGACGTCGAGGAAGCCCGCGAGGCTGCGTCGAGGATGGTCAAGAGCGGAACGCGCGCGGCGGACATCATCACCCGGATCCGGTTGCTGTTCAGGAAGGGCGCTACTCCACGGGAGTCGGTTGACGTCAACGAGGTCATTCAGGAAATGATGGTGCTGCTGCGCACCGAGGCGACCCGGTACGCGGTTCCGATCCGGGCCGACCTCGGCACCGGGCTGCCCAAGGTCAAGGCAGATCGCGTACAACTGCAGCAAGTGCTCATGAACCTCATGCTCAACGGCATCGACGCCATGAAGGACCTGAAAGTGACCGGTGAGCTGACCATCCGATCGGAGCGGGCTGCGAGCGGCCAACTGCTCATCTCCGTCAGCGATACCGGCGTGGGATTGCCCCCGCAGCAGGCAGACCAGATCTTCAATGCGTTCTTCACCACCAAGCCCAACGGGACCGGGATGGGGCTGCCGATCAGCCGATCGATCATCGAATCGCACGGTGGTCGCTTGTGGGCTGCCGCCAACTCCGGCCCCGGCGCAACGTTCCACTTCACCCTGCCCAGCGAAGTGGAGGCGCGGCCATGACCTCTGACGGCGCTGCCACCGTGTTCATCATCGACGACGACGCCGGCATACGTGTGGCGATCGAGGGTCTGCTGAAATCGGTGGGGCTGCGCTCGGAGTGCTTCGCGACCCCGCAGGAGTTCCTTGCCAGGCGGCACCCGAATGGCCCGAGCTGCCTGGTCCTGGACGTGCGGCTTCCTGGCGTCAGCGGGCTCGACGTTCAGCGCCAGCTGGCCGAGATGGGCGTCCGCCTTCCGGTCATCTTCATCACCGGCCATGGCGACATCCCCATGACGGTAAGAGCCATGAAATCGGGCGCGGTGGAGTTCCTGACGAAGCCGTTCAGGGAGCAGGATCTACTGGACGCCATCCAGCGGGCGCTCGATATGGACCGCGTCGCGCGCAAACGCGAGGAGGACCTTGCGGGCTTGCGCAAGCGGTACGACACGCTGACGGCGCGCGAACGCGAGGTCATGGGCCTGGTGGTCTCGGGCTTGCTGAACAAGCAGGTCGCATCCGAGCTCGGCACCAGCGAGGTCACCGTCAAGATGCATCGCGGCCAGGTGATGCGGAAGATGCAGGCTGGGTCGCTGGCCGAACTGGTCCGGATGGCGGAGAAGCTCAACGTCCCGCCGGGCGGGTAGGATGGGCAACCCCGCTCATCCGTATCCGTATCCTCGTCGCGTCACCTTGCCGCGGTCGCCGAAGCGAACGCGTCGAGCGCGGCTGTGGTAGGGAATCGACAATAGCACTCCGGCGGCACCCCACGGCGACCACCCTGCACGCCCCGCCGGGCGCCGGTCGTGACGCCGGCACCCAGGATTCGCTTTCAGCGTGCGATCGCTCTCGGACGGCAACGGCACGAACGCCTGCGCGTACGACAGGGCGGTACCGGCGGCGTGTCAGAAGCGAAGAAGCTGGAGAACTGCCGAGCGATCGATGGCATCCGCCGCCACCCTGCCGAGCCGTTCGCGCAGCGTGCGCGGCCTCTCGAAGGTCACCTGGTAGAGGTTGGCCTCCCCCGCCCGGTCGATCAGATATTCGTCGCTGGTGCGGAGCTGATCGACGAGACCCAGCTCCAACCCGCGCCGCGCAAGCCAGTGCTCGCCCGTTGCGACCTGATCGAGGTCGAGCTTCGGCCGGTGCGCCTTGACGAACTGCTTGAACAGGGAGTGCGTGTCTTCGAGCTCCTCCTGGAACTTCTTCCGGCCCCTCTCCGTGATCTCCCCGAACACGCTGACCGTGCGCTTGAACTCGCCGGCGGTCATCTCCTGGAAGTCGACGTCATGCTTCTTGAGCAGGCGGTGGAAGTTCGGCACCTGCGCGACGACTCCGATCGATCCGATGATTGCGAAGGGAGCGGCGACGACGGCGTCGGCGACGCAGGCCATCATGTAGCCGCCGCTGGCCGCCACCCGATCGATACAGACGGTGAGCTTGATCGACTTGTCCCGCACGCGCATCAACTGGGCCGCCGCGAGACCGTAGTGGGGAACCGCGCCCCCTGCGCTCTCGAGCCGCACCACCACTTCGTCTCCCTTTCCCGCGACTGCCGTGATCGCGGTCACCTCCTCGCGCAGATTTCGCACCGCGGTGGCGAAGAGGTCGCCCTTGAAGTCGAGGACGAACACGTTCGGACGCCCGGCATCCACCTTCTTCCTCTTCCTGCGGAGCCTGCGCAGCTCCCTCCTCTTCATCAGATTCCCGCGCAGAGCGTCGCCGAGGGCCTCGATCTGCTTGTTGAGCGGCTTGACGTGCAGCCAGGAGCCGCGCGGCCGCCTGCGCCGGAGCACGGCAACGCAGAACAGGACGGTGAGCGCGATGGTCGCGAAGACGATGAAACCTCTGGCCGCGAACCCGAGTGCATCGTGGAGAATGTCCATGGGAAGCCTTGTAACCGGATCCGGCCCGCGCAGGCTTGCTCGTCTGCCCCGATCGTGAATGATCGCGGGGCATGGCGAACCGCGATCTGCGCCGCGCCCTCGACCTGCTCGCGGCGGGCGATTGGCAGGCGGCCCACATGATCGTGCAGGAGGACGGCTCGACGCTGGCCGCCTGGCTGCACGGCATCGTCCATACGCTGGAGGGCGACCTCGACAACGCCCGCTATTGGTATGGCAAGGCCGGGCGCGCCTTCCGGGGCCAGGCGGCGGTGCACGAAGAGATCGCCGCCGTCCAGCGCGAGGCATTGCCCAAGTCCTAGAATTGCGCGCTGCTGGACTGCGCCTGCGTGGCGCGAAGTGGAACGTAGCTGGCCTGGTCGAGCACGACCTGCTGTCCCTCGCGGCTGAGGATGAAGCGGAGGAGCTCGTCCAGCGCAAACGGGAGCGGCTTGCCCGGCGCCTTGTTGACGTTGAAATAGATCAGCCTGCTGAGCGGATACGTGGCGAGCGCGACGTTCTCGTACGTCGGGGCCTGCGGAGCTTCTCCGGGATTGGCGACGAGCGGCAGGACCCGCACGCCTTGGTCGAGGTAGGCGATGCCGGAATAGCCAATGCCGTACTTGTCGTCAGCCACGTGCTTCGCCATGGGGAAGACCACTTTCTCGAAGACGATGTCGTCGCGCCATTCCCCGCGCTTTCCCTCCTTGCTCAGCACGCGCTCGCGGACGAACTCCTCGAAGCCGTTCCACGGCTTGATCCCGTAGACATGGATCGGCTTGTCCGCCCACTCGCGGCCAAGGCCCAGATCGCCCCAGTTGCGGATGGCCTTGGCGCCGCGGTGGCGCGTGGTCGAATAGATGGCGTCGATCTGCTCGAAGGTGAGCTTCTCGATGGGGTTGTCCTTGTTGACGAAAAACGCCACCGCATCCAGCGCGCCGAAGTGGCGATACGAGCCCCCGCAGACCGGCACGCTCAGCGGATCGTATCCGAACTTCGCTTTGAAATCGCGAACGTCGTCCGGCCTGAGCTCGCGCGAAACAAAGACGAAGTCGAGGTGCTCGTTGACCAGCTCCGTCGCTCCCAGGCTGCCCGCGTACGGCGGGGAGACGGAGAGATCGACTTCGGGATGGTAGGCGCGGAACTTCTCGAACCACTTCTGCACCAGCACGGCCAGCACGTCGGACGCACCCCCCTTGAACGTGCCCGCCAGCTTCTGCTGGCGCGGAGCATAAGGAGGCAGCGCGGGATCGAGCGTAGGCTGCAGCACCTCGGGCGGCGGCAGCTTGCGTCCCGACTTGCGACCCTCCTCGGCCTCCTCGGGTGTTTGCGGCCTGTTGGTCGGCAGCGCCGGGATCAACCACTCCACCATCGGCCGCTGCACCGCTATCGCCTGGTCTGTGGCCATCGCCGAGGACAGCACCGCGATGACGGCGAGCAGGTGGACCATCAGTAGTCCATCTTCACGGTCGCCTTGATGGTGCGATCCATGCCGATGCCGTACGTCCCGGTCTGCACCGAGTTCCAGTAGCGTAGGTTGGTCAGGTTATCGACGCTGAGCAGGAAGGTGAGGCGTCGCAGGTTGAGCGCATGATTGCTGACCACCCAGCTCGCGCCGGCCGAGTAGAGGACGTACCCGGGAATCGAGCCTTGCTGCTGGAAATTGACGTACCGGCTCGTGACGCCCGAGGCGCCTCCGTTCAACGTCAGGCCGGAGACCCAGGGAACGCGGAACCCGAGGCGGACGTTCCCGATCGAGCGCGGCGTGTTCTCGGGCGCCAGCCCGTTGAATTTCGGATCCGGGCTGTTCTGGATCGCACGCAGCCACTGCCACGCGATGTCGAGGGTGAAGAGGCGCGTCAGCTCCGCGTTCATCGTCGCTTCCAGACCCCTGTAGTTGATCTGGCCGCTGTTCACGTAACACATCGGGTTGCCGCCGCAGTAGGGATTGGGGTTCGGGTCGGTCACCGCGTTCGCCTTGTCGATCTCGAAGAGCGAGACGCTGGCATGCACGCCCCTGAAGTACGAGGTGCGAATGCCCACTTCCTTCTGCGTCGACACCTGCGCCGGCAGGATCTCGTTGGCGTTGTAGGCGTTGGCGGGCGCGGTTCCGCCCGCCTCGAGGCCTTCCATGTAGTCAGCCAGGAAGGGCAGGCGGAGGTGCAGCACGACGGAAAGTACCTGCCGCTCACCGCGGACGTCGCCAAGGCGCAGCTGAAGGCAATCGACGAGCGGGCGAGGCAACCAGGACTCTAGAGAAGCATGTTGAGGCATCTCGTGCCCTGGCTGCACGGCATCGTCCATACGCTGGAGGGCGACCTCGACAGCGCCCGCTATTGGTATGGCCAGGCCGGGCGCGCCTTCCGCGGGCGGGAGGCGGTGCACGAGGAGATCGCGGCCGCCCGCCGCGAGGCATTCGACTCCGGCGCTGCTTCCTGAGCTGACTCAGCGGCTACTCGAGTTTCATCCGTTTGAGCAGCGTGTGGTACCGCGGGTCCGAGCGGATCGGATCCCACTGCGGGCTCACCTTCAGGCCAAGAACCGTCTGGTCCCGCTCCTCGACCCCCTTCTGCAGCCAGAGAAAGGCGCCATCTTTGTCGCCGAGCGCAAGATGGGCCAACGCCAGTGACCCCCGAGGGACCGGTTCCGTAGGGAAGCGCTTCTCGACATCGGCAAGCAATTGCTGCGCGGCCACCCGATCGCCCGCGAGCGCGAGCAGTTGTGCGCGAAGGGCACCTGTCGGAAGGGCCCTGACCTGCTCGAGCGCCGCCAGCGCATCGCTGACCTTGCCGGCGTACCGATACGAAACCGCCAGCCACACCCGTGCAAGTTCGAAATTGGGATTGAGCTCGAGACCCTTCAACGCCTGCTCGATGGCCCGGTCGTATTCGCGATTGTCCAGGAACAAGCCCACGAGGGCGCCATTGATGATCGCGGAGGTGGGATCGAGCTGCCGCGCTCGTTCTGCTTCTTCCCGCGCCTCGGCGAGGTGTCCGGTGAATTGGAGGAGGAGGAAATACCAGTGATGCGCGGTCGCGTATCCAGGCTTGAGCTCGATCGCGCGCTTGTACTCACGCTCGGCCCCGCTCCAGTCGTAATCGTGCTCGCTCACCATTCCGAGCGAGGTGTGGGCCTCCGCGAGTGAATCGTCCAGCTCCGCGGCCTTGCGCGCGTGCGCCCTTGCCTTGGGCAGGACTTCCGCAGTACGCGCCCGTGCATAGTCGACGGAAAGGCTGTAGCAGTCCGCCAGCCCGGAGTGGGCCAGCGCATAGGTCGGATCGAGCGCGATCGCCTTCTCGAACAACGCCCTCGCTTTCCCGAAGCCTTCCCGGGAGCGCTGATTCCAGAAATAGCGACCCTTCAAGTAGAGGTCGTGCGCCTCGGTGCTCGAGGTGGTCTGCTGCACCAGGGCCGCACCCGGCACGAGCTTGGGCCTGAGCGCCTGCACGATGGCGCGGGCCAGCTCGTCCTCGAGCGAGAAGACGCCCTTCAGCTCGCGGTCGTAGGTCTTCGACCAGAGATGGTAGCCGTCCGCCGCTCCGATCAGCTGTGCGACGACGCGGAGCTGGTTGCCCTCGCGGCGCACGCTCCCTTCCAGCACCGTGGCGACGTTCAGCTCCTCGCCGACCTGGCGGACGTTGACGTTCCTGCCCTTGAAGGAGAACGCCGAGGTGCGGGCCACGACGCGCACGCCCTCCACGTTGGCGAGCCCGTTGATGATCTCTTCAGTCACCCCGTCGGAGAAGTAGTCGTTCTCTTGTCCGCCGCTCAGGTTCGCGAAGGGCAGCACGGCGATGGAAGCGGCCCGCGCAACCTCCGCCTTGCTGCCCCTCTCGCCGCGCAAAATGAAATACCAGATGATGCCGGGGGCTGCCGCCAGCACGCCGATGGCGACCAGCACCAACGCGACGCGCGCTCCCTTCAGTTCGCTGCCGGAGGCGGGCGTCCGCTCGAGGCGCCCCGCGTTGACGTCGAAGATCCAGGCCAGGGTGACCACGATGGGGAAGCCGATGGCGAGCGCGACCACCACGTAGGAGAGGGTCACCTCGGGCCAGCGCAGCCCATGCATGACTGGCTCGACGATCTGCAGGATTGCGAAGGCGGCGATGCCGTATCCGACCAGCGCACGAAAGACGCGCCTTCGCTTCAGCTCGGCGAACAGATGCAGGTACACCAGCGCTCCGCGTTGCCAGCGAAGGATACTACGCGAGATTCGGGGACACCATACGCAAACTCAGCGTGAGGAGCCCGGCGCGCTATCCTATGGCGTGCGCTCCTCCCGTCCCCCTCGTGCGCTCGCCAGGGCCGGCATCTCGGTAGCATTTGCCGTCGCGGTCGCGCTGCTGGCCGGTCCACGGCTCTCCTGGAGGATGGCTGCGCTCGGGGCGTGGGTGGCTGGCGGAACGTGCCTGCTTGCATTGGCGTGGTGGACGATCGTCCGCTGCGGCGCTGCGGTGACTCGCCAGCGCGCCGCGGGCGAAGATCCCGGGCGCACGACCGCGAACGTTCTCGTGCTGCTCACCTCGGGATCGAGCCTCCTGGCGACTGCCGCGCTGGTCCACCGCGCGAAGATGATCGCGGGCGTCGAGGGAAACGCGCTGGTCGCGCTCAGCCTGGTGAACGTCGCCCTCTGCTGGGCCCTTACGCACACGGCGTTCACACTCCGGTATGCGCACCTGTACTACCGGGAGGACGCCGAAGGCGTTGGCGGCGTCAATTTTCCCGGCCGCTCGGCCCCGAGCTACCTCGATTTCGCTTACCTGGCATTCACGGTCGGGATGTGCTTCCAGGTCTCCGACGTCACGGTCTCGAGTCCCCAGATTCGTCACGCCGTTCTCCTGCACGCGGTGCTGTCGTTCGTCTACAACACGGCGATCCTCGCCTTCGTACTCAACCTCGTGTTCGGGTTCGCCGGCTGAGGCGGCCAGGAAGAACGGACCCGCCCGTGTGGGTCAGCGACGGGAGGCCCCAGACCCCGCAACATGAGAAAGGCTCTAATCAGTGGCCGCGCGAGCGCTGTTCGGCGCACGCCAGCGTCGTTCCGTCGGCTGCAAGCTGACAAGTGCCCGGATCGCCGCCGTCAGACACGTCCGCGCAGGCGTCGCCGGCCGTTTTGCCGCTGCAGGCTGCGATATCCTCGGCCGACGGCGTTTCGCACCCGGCGCCCGAGTCCGATTCAGCGCAGTAGATGGTCGTTCCGTCGGCGGCAAGCTGGCAGATGCCGGGATCGCCGTCGGTGCACGCATCGCCGACCACGTTGCCGCTGCACGCGGCAACGTCTTCCGCTGAAGGCGATCCGCGGGTCCCCGCGTCGCTCCCCGAGGATGCGGCGGCGCTTGTGAGCGCGCTCGAGATGGAGGTAGGGCCGGAACTGCATCCGCACACGGCGACTGCGACAACGAGGCTGGATACCGATCGGTGCATCGTGCTCCTCCTGGATGCCGCGTTTTGCGGCGTCTGGGCCGGAGGACACGCAGCGTCGCACTGAAGGCGTTGCGCGCTCGTTTTGCGACTGTTTGCGTTTGTGAAGGGAAGAGTGCGCCTGGCCCTGCAATTTCGCTTGGGTCTGCATCGACCACTCGTTACGCCTGGAGCATGGACATGGTGTCCGCCGTCCTGGTGGCCGATTGATCCCGTAC
>Ga0209690_1000858_pt1 | contig 16569 bp, 15 predicted proteins | sample GraSoiAngelo_150_FD_186164 | JGI IMG/M metagenome (GOLD analysis project Ga0209690, IMG submission 186164) | Grasslands soil microbial communities from the Angelo Coastal Reserve, California, USA - 14_1009_09_40cm (SPAdes) (version 2) | ecosystem: Environmental > Terrestrial > Soil > Grasslands ...
CACCTTGGGCGGACGGCCTCTTCTGGAGCGCGTTCTCGAGACGGTTCGCGATGCCGCGGTGGACGACATCGTCGTGGTCCTCGGTCACGAAGCGGATCGGGTACGGGACGGCGTGTCGTTCGACGGGGCTCACGCGGTGGTGAATCCCGCTTACATCGAAGGGATGAGCACTTCCCTACAGGCCGGCATACGGGCCGCGGATCCGCGCTCGGACGGTTTCCTGATCGTCCTCGGGGACCAGCCATTCGTGCAGTCCGCAACCATCAACACGCTGATTGAGCGCCGGAACCGATCACAGGCGAAGATTCTGATCCCTACCTACGGAGGCGCTCGAGGCAATCCGATCCTCCTCGATCGATCTCTCTCCGAGGACGTGCAATCGATCACGGGAGATCAGGGATGCCGCGCCATCTTCGGCCATCACACGCGTGGCATCCTCGAAGTGCCGGTGGACGATCCGGGCATCCTCGTCGACCTTGACACCCCGGAGCAGATCACCCGCGCTGAGGAAGTCGTTCGGACCGGCCGATCGATCGAAGGCCTCGTTGCGATGACGGAACACGATCGAAGTCACAGTCATCCTCCAGGAGGAGCAATGCGGATCGACATTCTCCAAGTCGCGCAGGACCTTCGGGCTCGGAATGAGCCGTTCGTCCTTGCCACGGTCGTCCGCGTCGAAAGGCCCTCCTCGGGGCGGCCCGGATTCAAGGCGATCGTCCGCGCGAACCGGGATTTGGTCGGCTGGCTCGGAGGGAGCTGCGCCCAGTCGGTCCTCGTGGCGGAAGGGCTCCGGGCGCTCCGCGATGGAATGCCGCGGCTGATGCGGCTTACGCCGACTCCTGGCCGCGGTCCTCCCCAAGAAGGGGTCGTCGAGTACATCATGGAATGTGCCTCCGGCGGCACGATGGACATCTACCTGGAACCCCACCTGCCCAAACCGCAACTCCTCGTCGTCGGCGACTCCCCCGTGGCCAAGGCGCTTCTTGCGCTCGGCCACCTGCTGGACTATCGAACCGTCCTCGTAACCACGGAACTCGGAGAGAGACCTTCGCAAGACGCCGACCTGATCGTCCAAGACCTCGCCCGAATTCCCGAGATCGTGACCCCTGAAACGTATGCGGTCGTCGCAACGATGGGAAAGTACGACGGGAGCGCGTTGCAAGTGCTCGCTGGATCCCAAGCGATATATGTCGGCCTGGTCGCGAGTCGGCGACGGGCCGCGGCGGTCCTTGCCACCCTGTCGGACGCGGGACTCGACGGCCCGGCCCGGGCTCGCATCGTCAGCCCGGCGGGGCTCGACTTGTCCGCGAAGACCCCCGAAGAGATCGCCTTGAGCATCGTCGCGCAGATTGTCCAGCTCCGTCGGACCTCGGCCCCGCGCGAACTGCCGGTCTCCAACGCCGCGGAGTCGGACCGGGCGATGGAAACGGACGTCGTGTGCGGAATGCAAGTCGATCGAGATTCACCGATCCGTGCGACGCATTCGGGCCGGACGTTTCTATTCTGTTCGGAAGGGTGTCGCGCCAGATTCCTCGAAACGCCTGAAGCGTTTTCATGATTTTGGGTTTTTCATCGGGAGCGCGATCATCCAACGGCATTGCCCGAACGGTCGCGCGCTCGGAGCGACCGCGGGCGCGGTTTCGCCGGGCCTTCGAACAAACCGGCTTCCTCCACTGAAACGTTATATAGCCACGTCTATCTGCTGCGCAGGAAAGGGTCGGGCCTTGCAGGAGTCTCGTGACGTTCCGAAGGGAGGCGCCGAGGTTCAGGTCTACGTGCCGTACCCTCTTCGAGAATTCACGAGGGGCGTCGCGACCGTCGACCTCCGCGCGAACGACTTGGCCGAAGCGATCAATGAAATGAATCGACGCTACCCGGGGCTCGCGTACCGAATCCTCGACGACCAGGGAGGGCTCCGGCGGTTCGTCAACGTGTTCGTCAACGACGAGTCGGTGTCCCATCGGGCCCCTCGCGAGGTTCCCCTGCATCCGGGGGATGAGGTCACGATCCTTCCGTCTGTGGCGGGTGGTTGACATGGTCGATGTAAAGAAAGGCGAAACGCTGGTGGTCGTCGGAACTCGGAAAGGCCTCTTCCTCTTTCACTCGCGAGACCGGAAGAGATGGTCATCACGCGGACCGTATTTCGAGGGAAATGAAATCCGGCATGCGATCCTCGATCCATCAGACGGGAAGACGGTATATGCGGGCGCCACGAGCGAGCACTGGGGGCCGATTGTCGCGAGGACGAAGGACTTCGGAGGCAAGTGGACGACCCCCCATGAAGGTCCCCGATTCTCGAAGGAGTCCGGGATCTCCGTCACGCGGATCTGGCAGCTTCAGACCGCGGAAGACGGAGGTCTCTACGCTGGAGTCGAACCTGCGGGACTGTTCCGAAGCGAGGACCGGGGGGAATCGTGGGCCTCCGACGACGCGCTCAATTACAACTCCGGCCGGGAAAAGTGGGAGCCCGGAGGTGGTGGTCTCTGCCTCCACACGATCCTCCCGTATCCCGGCGACTCCCGGCGAATGCTCGTTGGGATCTCCGCCGCGGGGATCTTCGCGACGAACGATGCGGGCAGCTCCTGGCGAATGTACGACGCCGGGATCCGGTATTACGGCAAGCAGAAGCTGTTCGAAAAAGAGGACCTCGCCACGTGCGTCCACAAGATGGTCCGGGACGCGAAGGATCCCGCCATCGTGTATCAGCAAAACCACGCGGGAATGTACCGCCGGACCCGAGGTGACGGCGCTTGGAAGATCATCGAGAAGGGCCTCCCGGTCTCGAAGAGCAGCGGCGGGACGTTCGGCTTCCCTCTCGCGGCTCATCCGCATGATGCCCAGTCGGCGTATGCGATTCCATTGGTCGGAGACTACAACCGCGTGATGCCGGACGGGACGATGGCCGTGTACCGCACGACGAACGGCGGGAAGCAATGGTCGAAGCGCACGAAGGGCCTGCCACAGAGCGGGGCATGGTTCACGGTCCTCCGGGAGGGGCTCCGGACGGATTCGAACGATCCCGCGGGCGTGTATGCGGGCACGACGACGGGTCAGCTCTACCACTCGCGGGACGATGGCGAATCGTGGCATCTCATGGCCGACCACCTCCCGCCGATCCAGAGCGTCGAGGCAGGAAACGTCGGGCCATCCTGATCCGGCTCGCTTCCGGCAAGGCGCTCCTCGCCAGGTGGTCCTCCGGACCCGAATCTAGGCGCCTTCCAGCATCTTCCGGGCATTCTCGAAGAACGCGTTTGTCTTCTTCTCGGTCGTTCCCTGGAGGAGGCGCGCGCCCGTTGTCGCGATCGTGCCGCTCATCTGGACGTCCGCAGCCCATTTCACCGTCGTCAGACCCGCTGATTCCGAGACGCTCAGGGTCGCGACGATGTCGAAGGCGCTCCCCATGCCGGACCCGTGGACGGCCATCTGAGCCCTTTCTGGGGGAACCCGCTCTTTCACAGTCGCGGACCATGTGAACGTGCCACGGATGAAGGCGACGCCCGCCTTGATCGTCCCCCGGAAGTGATCAGCATCGATCACCTCAATCGTGTGGGGATCATCGATGGCGGAGGAGAATTCCTGCGGACTCAGGAAGAACGACCAGACCCGTGTGCTCGAGGCTCGGACGGTGAAGGTGCCCTCGAAGTGCACGGCGATCCTCCCCGCGGCTTATGCGGCACGCTTCTCGTGAAGGATCTTCCACACCTTCCACGGCGTGATCGGGATGTCGATGTGCGTCACCCCCAGATGGGCCAGGGCGTCCACGACCGCATTCACGATCGCGGCCGGTGCGCCCACCGTCGCGGATTCTCCGACCCCCTTTGCCCCGATTGGATGGTGGGGCGAAGGCGTCGTCGTCTTCGCGGTCTCCCACTTCGGCGTCTCGACAGCGGTGGGAAGCAGGTAGTCCATGAACGATCCGCCGAGGATGTTCCCGTTCTCATCATAGTGGATCTCCTCGAGGAGCGCGGGCGCCAGGCCCATCGTCAGACCTCCATGGATCTGTCCCTCGACGATCATTGGATTGATGATCGTGCCACAGTCGTCTACCGCGACGAACCGCCGAATCTTGACCTCGCCGGTCTCTTTGTCGATGTCGACGACGCAGATGTAGCTACCGAACGGGTACGTCAAGTTCGGTGGGTCGTAGTAGTCGACCGCCTCCAGACCTGCCTCCATCCCGGGTGGATGGTTCGTGTACGCCGCGAAGGCGATCTCAGCCATTGTCTTCGCCTTGTCAGGTACCCCTTTCACCTGGAATTTGTGATCCTTCCACTCCAGATCGTCCGGGCTCACCTCGAGCAGGTGTGCAGCGATCTTTTGCGCCTTGTCGCGGATCTTGCGCGCCGCGATCGAGGCGGCAGCGCCCGCGGTCGGAGTGCTCCGGCTCGCGTACGTGCCGAGGCCGTAGGGCGCGGTGTCGGTGTCTCCTTCCTCGATCGCGATGTCCTCGGAAGAGATCCCGAGTTCCTCGGCGAGGATCTGAGCATAAGTCGTCTCGTGCCCTTGTCCTTGAGACTTCGTGCCGAAGCGGGCGATCGCCTTGCCCGTTGGATGGATGCGGATCTCACAGGAATCGAACATCTTCAGCCCGAGGATGTCGAACGTATGGGACGGTCCCGCGCCGACGATCTCTGTGAAGCTCGAGATTCCGATCCCCATGAGCTCGCCGCGCTTCCGCTTCTCTGCCTGCTCCTTCCGCACGGCGTCGTAGTCGACGATGTCCATCGCTTTTCGGAGGGCGCCCCGATAATTGCCGCTGTCGTACTCCCAGCCGAGGGCCGACTTGAACGGGAACGCCTCTGGCGGGATGAAGTTCTTCATGCGGAACTCGGCAGGGTCCATGCCGAGCTTGCGCGCGAGGGAGTCCACGATCCGTTCGATCGTGAACGCGGCCTCCGTGACTCGGAACGAGCACCGGTATGCGATCCCGCCGGGCGGCTTGTTCGTGTAGACGCCGTCGACTTCGACGTGCGCCTTCTCGAACGGATACGATCCGGTGACGATATGGAACAGGCCGGCGGGGAACTTGGACGGATTCGCCGCGGCATCTGTGTATCCGTGGTCCGCGATCGTCTTCACGCGGAGGGCGGTCAACTTGCCATCCCTCGTCGCACCGATTTCCGCGGAGATGTGGTAATCTCGGGCGAACGAATCCGCCTGAATGTTCTCCGAACGGTCCTCGATCCACTTCACTGGATGCCCGGTCTTTAGGGCCGCGACGACCGCGAGGACGTAACCGGGATAGACGGGGACCTTGCCCCCGAATCCGCCGCCGATGTCCGGGGAGATGATGCGGATCTTCTGCTCGGGCAATCCCGCGACGAGGGCGAACACGGTTCGGATCGCGTGAGGCGCCTGGGTCGTCATCCACACGGTGAGCTTTCCCATCGCGTCGAAGGACGCGACGCAGCCGCACGTCTCGATCGAGGACACGTGGATCCGCGGGATGTAGAGGTTCTCTTTGACAACGACATCGGATTCTTTCAGGGCCTTGTCCGTACCTTCTCGGTCCCCGACCTCCCAGTGCCAGATCCGATTCGTCTGCTCCTTCCGATCCGGCCGGAGAATCGGGGCGCCGGGCTCGAGGGCCTTCATCGGGTCGACGACAACCGGGAGCGGCTCGTAGTCTACCTCGACGGCGGCGACACCGTCCGCGGCCGCATATCGGCTGTCCGCGACAACCGCGGCGACTTCCTGCGACTGATACATAACCCGCTCGACGGGCAGCACCATCTGCTTGTCGGACATGAGGGTCGGCATCCATGCGAGGTTCGCCGCCTCGAGGTCCTTCCCGCGGATCACCGCGAGGACGCCCGGGACCTTCAACGCCTTCTCGATGTTGATGTACCGGATGCGTGCGTGCGCGTACGGACTCCGGACGATGTCCAGATAGAGCATCCCGGGGAGCTTCACGTCGTCGACGTAATTCCCTTTGCCCCGGACGAAGCGGGCGTCCTCCTTCCGCTTTATGGATTGGCCGACGCCGCCGTGCACGGTCATGGTCGTCCGCCTCCCGAAGGGCCGGCCATCTGGTTCGCGGCGTGTTGGATCGCCTTCACGATATTCACGTAGCCCGTGCATCGGCACAAGTTCCCGGAGATCGCGCGGCGGATCTGTTCCTCCGTTGGATGCGGATTTTTCTGGAGCAGCGCGACGGAGCACATCATCATTCCGGGCGTGCAGAAGCCGCACTGGAGGCCATGCTCTTCGATGAAGCCCTCTTGAATCGGATGGAGCTTGCCATCGGTCTCGAGGCCTTCGACCGTCCGCACTTCTCGACCGTCTGCTTGCACTGCGAGGATCGTGCAGGATTTCACCGCCTTGCCATCGAGCAGGATCGTGCAAGCTCCGCAGTTCGTCGTATCGCAGCCAATATGCGTTCCGGTGAGGCTGAGGTTCTCTCGGAGGAAATGGACCAGTAAGGTGCGCGTCTCCACGGTTGCGGACCGAGGGGCGCCGTTCACGGTGACGTGGACGTTCACGAAGGGTCCGGTTTCCTCGTCGCCGGCACTCGGCATCTCGGCGAGGACCATCTCATGCACCCCCGTGTGCCCGAGCCGAAGCCCGGTGCAAGGCCCTGAGAGCAAGGACCCGGACCATCGCCCGTTTGTATTCGGCTGGACCCCGCAGGTCCGAAACCGGGCTCGTGATCTCCTGCGCTAATTCCGCGGCTCTCTGGAAGGCAGCTTCCTCCGGCGCCTTGCCGACGAGATGCCGCTCCGCTTCCGTCGCCTTGAGCGCGGTCGGGCCGACCGCCGTGAGCGCGAGGCCCGCGGATTCGATGGTCCCTTTCGTCGTGAGCACGAGGTTCGCGGCGACCCCGACGATCGGGAAGTCGCCGATTCGCTTCTCGAGCTTCACATACGCGTTGCCCTGGCCCGACCTCGCCTTCGGAATCTCGATCTCCAGGAGGAGTTCATTCGACTCGAGCGCGGTGACGAAGGTGTCCTGGTAGAATTCTTTGGCTGGGATCGTCCGCGTTCCGGTCGGGCTGCGGACAACGAAGTGGGCCCCCAAGGCGAGCATGCAGGCGGGGAGATCGTTCGCCGGATCTCCATGGGAGACGTTCCCGCCGACCGTCCCCATGTTCCGCACGAGGGGATCCGCGATTTCGTAGGCCGCATCGGAGAGGATGGGATAGCGAGCGTGAATGAGTTCGGAATCGTTCAGGTCATTCGTCCGGGTCGTTGCCCCGATTCGCAGGGACTTCGCGTCCTCTCGGATGTGCGCGAGGTCCGGGATGCGATTGATGTCCACGAGAGCCCGCGGCTCCGCTAGGCGGAGTTTCATCACGGGAAGGAGACTCTGCCCCCCCGCGAGGACCTTGGCCTCGCCGCCAAAGCGGTCGAGAATCTGGACGGCTTCATCGATGGACGAGGGTGCAAAGTACTCGAAGCGCGGTGGAATCACTCCCCAAACCTCCTGTGCTATAGAATAGCGCGGCGTCATCGCGCGGCGGCGATAAAGGCTTTTCCCCGATAGCCCACGCGGGTCTGAGGCCGTCGGGCGGCGAGACGTTCCGGCGCGAATCCGGTCCGAGTTTCGAAGTCTCTCGGCCCTAGGAGCAGGTCCACGTGAGGCATGGCCTCGCGCATTCCCGCCGTCACGGGCTCGAATCGGGGGTCGTCGGCATACGGGTTCACCCACACGACGAGATGGCACAGATGGTGGAGGCGTTGGAGGGCCCTCGACAGACGGACCGTCTCGCCGAGGTCCCAGCCGTCGCTCAGGACTACGAGGGTCGTCCCTTCGTGCAGGAGCCGCCCGTATCGTCGGAGGAAATCCTCCAGGCAGGATCCGATCCGAGTTCCTCCTCCCATGGGTCGGAGGTGTCCAGAGGCCGCCCGGGCCGCGTGGAAGTAACTCCGCCCCCGCAGGAGGCCTGAAACCTCGTCGAGTTGCGTGCCGAACGCGAACACCCTCGTTCTCCGGACAACGCGGTGGAGCGCGTGGACGAGGGCGAAGAGCACCGCCTCATGATCCCGCATCGAGCCACTGACGTCCCATAGGATTACGAGTTCCGCCCGGCGCCTCCGGGGTTTCCGAAATCGGAACTCGACCCATTCGCCTCCCTGTCGGAGGCTGTGTCGGGCCGTCGCGGAAAAATCGATCGAACCTCGGCGAGCGGGTGCTTGACGACGACCGGGCCGTGTGGCCGCTTCCCTTCGGAGCCGACGGACGCCCGCTCGGATCGCAACGACTCGCTTTCGGTCGAGGAGTCGCAGGTTATGACCCGAAGAGGGAGCATCCGGGCTGTAGAGGCCGATACGGACCGCGCCCGCGCGGTCGACGGCAATTCGGAACCCAGGCGCGTTCTCGCTGGTCGAGTCCACGCCGTCCGGGGGCGGACTCGGCGGGGCCGATACCGCGAGACGCGTCTTCGAATCCGCCGGTTCGATGTACGTGGACCAGTAGAGATCGAACGATTCGATGAGTCGGGGCACGTCCTCCGGAGACTTGGCGAGGGTCACGATGCATGCCGCGAGGAACGTGTCTCGGTCGAGGATCGAGATTTGCCGCAAGGCGTGGGCGCAGTCGAGGGCCGACCCGATGCCCACGGCAAACCCCCGAACTCGAAGGAACGCGATGAACCCCGCGAGCCGCGGAACGAATGAGGGATCGCTCCGGTTCTCGGGCCTCACGGAGATCCCATCAGGGCATCGAGCCGACCGGCCTGCATGGTCTGCAGATCCTGCGCGTCCTTCACGACGAGGCCAAGGGTCTGCTCCACGATGTCCCGATCCAACTTTGTGGTGCCGAGTGCCATCAGGGCGGACGCCCAGTCCAGGGTCTCCGAGATTCCCGGCCGTTTCACGAAATCGTCCTCCGCGCGCACGCGCTGGACGAATCCAGCGATTTCCTCGGCGAACTGCTCCCCGAGACCAGGCACTTTCGCGCGGAGGATGGCGACTTCCTTCTCCCGGCTCGGATAGCCGATGTAGAGGTATAGGCACCGGCGTTTCAGTGCGTCGGAGAGCTCACGGGTACGATTCGAGGTAATGACGACGTGAGGTACTCGCTTCGCGCGAATCGTCCCCATCTCAGGGATGGTGATTTGGAAATCGGACAGGAACTCGAGGAGCAGGCCCTCGAACTCTTCGTCGGCCCGGTCGATCTCGTCGATCAGAAGGACGGGTGCCTGCGGACCACCGTGGGTCAGGGCCTGGAGGAGCGGGCGTTTCAGGAGAAATTCCTCGCTGAAGATTTCCCGCTCCAGAGCCTTCGGGTCCTTCCGGGCCTCCTCGATTCGAATCGTGATCAGCTGCTTCGGATGGTTCCATTCGTACAAAGTCGCGTCCGCGTCGAGGCCTTCGTAGCACTGGAGGCGGATCAGTTCCGTTTCGAGGGCGGCCGCCAGGGTGCGGGCGATCTCCGTCTTGCCGCATCCGGGTTCTCCTTCGACGAGCAGGGGCTTGCCCATGCGGACCGAGAGGTAGACGGCCATGCCAATCGACGGATCGGCAATGTACTGCTGTCCTGCGAATCGCTCGAGGACGGCGTCAACGCCGTCGATGCCCGGTTTCTTCGTCACGAAGTCCCATCCGTTGGAACGGGCCTCTTCGTATTCAACGTTTGGCAGAATTGGCGCCTCCTTTCGGCCCCGCCGAATGACGCGTCCGGTCGACGCACGAGCACCGTGCGGAGTGGGTCCGACATGCTCTGGCTTCCGTCGGATACGGCCACTGAACCTAGGCCGGCCCCTATGGATTCTTCCCGTTTCTGCCTCCGCAATCTTCTTGCGGCCCTGCTCCCCATTCACCGCCGTAGCGGTCATGGGAGAGCCACCCGCCTCGATTCCCGATCGGTTCAACGCAGCGGCCTTCTTCGTCGATCGTCACATGGTGGAAGGCCGCGCAGGCCGACGTGCCTTGTATCACGAAGACCGCGTCGTCACCTATGGGGAAATCTTCGAATCCGTGAACCGTGTCGGCAACGCCCTCCTCGATCTCGGCGTTCAGATGGAGGACCGGGTCCTCCTGATTCTCCTGGATGGCCCGGAATTCGTCGCCTCCTTCTTCGGCGCGATGAAGCTGGGTGCGGTGCCTGTGCCCGTGAACACCCTCATGCGTGCGGCCGACTACCGTTTTTTCCTCGACGACAGCCGCGCGAAGGTCGCAGTCGTCTCCGAACCCCTGCTTCTCGAAGCGGGCCCGGCCCTTGTTCAAGCGAAGCATTTGAAACACGTGGTTGTGGTGGGGGAGGCGAAGGATCCGCATCTTCAGTTCGAGTCATGGGTATCGAGGGCCCCAAGGAGCCTCGAGGCCGCGGACACCTCGAAAGACGACGTGGCTTTCTGGCTATACTCTTCAGGTTCGACGGGATTCCCGAAAGGGGCGGTCCACCTCCAGCACGACATGGTCGTGTGTTCGGACACCTACGGGTTGCATGTGCTTGGCATCACGGAGCGGGATCGGACTTTCTCGGCGGCGAAGTTGTTCTTCGCGTATGGCCTCGGCAACAACATGTATTTCCCGATGCGCGTCGGCGCGGAGGCGGTCCTCTATTCCGGGCGGCCCACGGCGGAGGCGGTGTTCCAAGTCGTTGACCGGTACCGGCCCACCCTCTTCTTTGGCGTTCCAACTCTCTACGCGTCCATGCTCCAGATGCAGGACGCGGGGGATCGATTCGACCTCTCTTCGTTGAGGCTATGCGTCTCCGCGGGCGAAGCCTTGCCCGCCGATGTGTATCGGCGCTGGGTCAATCGGTTCGGTGTCGAGATTCTCGACGGGATTGGGACTACGGAGATCCTCCATATTTTCCTCTCAAATCGTCCGGGGCATGTGAAGCCGGGATCCTCCGGTACGCCGGTCCCCGGATATGAGGCCATTATCGTCGATGAGGGAGGTAGGCCCGTGCCGCGCGGGGAGATCGGGAATCTTCGCGTCAAGGGGGACTCGACGATGGCGTACTATTGGAATCGCGACGAGAAGACGAAGGAGACGCTCTTCGGACCTTGGATCCAGACAGGTGACAAATACTACCAAGACGAAGACGGCGACTTCTGGTACTGCGGTCGAAGCGACGACATGCTGAAAGTTGGTGGCATCTGGGTCTCGCCCGTCGAAGTGGAGAATACGCTCATCGCGCACGAAGCGGTTCTCGAGGCCGCCGTGGTGGGTCAGCAGGACGCGGAAAAACTCGTGAAACCAAAGGCATACGTCGTTCTGAAGGATCCGAAGGACGCGTCGCAAGAGCTCGCGGAGGAATTGAAGGAATTCGTCCGGAACCGCATCGCACCGTACAAGAAGCCTTGGTGGATCGACTTCGTTCCCTCGCTTCCGAAGACGGCCACCGGAAAGATTCAGCGATACCGGCTCCGTCAGGGCGGTGCTCGCTGACTCCTGTCGTGCGTCAGGACAGCTAGCGACCCCTGGCGTGCTTTGCCCGCAAGGGAACGCCGAGCGGGTGCATCTCTAAACCAGCCCTCCCAGTGGGCAACTCGCTTCATCCGGACGACGACAGTCGACCAGCCGATTGTCAGGGATTTCCCACTAATTCGGACGGGACCAATTCGGTCGCACGGAAATCAATTTGGCCCCGTCGACACCCTGCTGGGTTATTACGCTCCTGCCGTCCGGATGATTTCGGTGCAGGTCCCGTTCCACTGGGCGGGGTGAGAGCTTAAATCCGAACGGTGATGTCGAGCCTCGTGTCCAAAGCCGGCCAAGAATCGGAGTGGGGCTCAGACTCACGCATCGCCGCGGTCCGACGTTGGCACGAAAAGAGCGTGGCCTCAAGGCACGATCAATCGGTCCTGCTCCTCGACGGAGCCGATCTTCGACCCGGGCTCCGAGTGCTGGACCTCGCGTGTGGAGCCGGAACGCCGGCCTTGGCGGAGGCCCGACGGGTGGGTCCTCGCGGGAACGTCGTGGGCACGGACACCTCGGAGGCCATGCTTTCTTTGGCCCGGGAGTACGCGCAGGAGGAGGGGCTCGCGAACGCGGAGTTCCGCGTCGCGGACGCCGGCGCCCTTCCGTTCGAAGACGGGAGCTTTGACCGGGTGACCTCGGGGTTCGGTGCGATGTATTTCCCCGACCTTTCCCGCGCGCTCGCCGAAACCTTTCGTGTGCTTCGGCCCGGGGGCCGGCTGGCGTGGCTCGTGTGGGGACCGTTTGATCAGCCGTTCTATCGGGCGACGGCTCAAATCGCCATGCGTCACGCGGGAATCTCCGAGCTGCCGCCGGAGGCGGCACAACCGTTCTGCTTCAGCGGCGGGGGAATCCTCCAACGAGCGGTAGCGGCCGCGGGATTCGAGCAGGTGCGGGAGACCTCGCACGAAGTGTTCTCGTCATGGCCCGGACCGCCGGAGGAGATGTGTGAGGTCTTCTATGGTGGGGCCCCGCCGTTCCGGGGGATTCTTGATCGACTTGACGCAGATTCTCGGAGGCAGGCCATGGCCGAGGCGACAGAAATGTTGCGGAAATTTTATTCGGAAGGTCGTGTCCGGGTCCCTGAAATCGTGATCCTCGTCACCGGCGTTCGTCCCTCGAACCCGCCGCAAAGGAAGAGCACGAGGTCGGCTAAGTAAGATCGATGAACGGTCAACAATATGGGCCTGCGTTCTGTCTGCGAAGCATCTGAGTCCCGCACGGACTAACTGGCGACGACTGTCGGTGTGCCGATCGTCGCTCCGAAGATGACCACGCGTCCTGGCCCTTTTTTGAAGCGCGCCCACGAGTGCGTACTCAATGGCGTCTGTCTCCATCAGGCGGAAGGCGAAATTACTTAACTTGGGAGGTCCCTGAGGCCGTGTTACGTTCTGGCACGCGATCGTGGGCACTAGATCCACGGCGCCGAGGAGGGGCGCGGGAATACCCAAAGCCCGGATTCGGGAGGAGGTGATTGAAACGAGTACAGAGGAGAACGTTCGCAAGCTCAAGGAGGTAATCGACGCCTTCAACAGCAAAGACTTCAGCCGCTTGGAGAAACTGAATGCGCGGTCCATCGTTTTTGATGCAGCGGGTCTCCCGGAGCCGCTCAAAGGCCGTGAAGCCGTGAGCGAGTGGAACCGGGCGTTCACCGATGCGTTCCCAGACCTTCGCTTCCGGTTGGAGCGGAGCTTCGGGGAAGGCGACTGGGTCTGCGGCGAGGGAATCGGCACGGGTACCCACAAGGGACCACTGCCAGGACCCGGCGGTCAAACAATCCCCGCCACGAACAAGCCCATTCGACTGAAGTTCGCGGCGACCCAGAAGCTCGAGGGTGGCGAGGTTACCGAAGTCCACGTCTACTTCGACCGACTGGAGATGGTGACCCAGCTCGGCATCAAGGCGTAGGGTTTGCCGATCTTGCTCCCGAGGGTGCAGCACTAGGCAGTGCCCTCGTCCCTGCCGAAGCGCGCACCGCCACGTGGACGATTGGGGAACCGCTTGTCACCGGAAGAGCGGGTGTCCAAATCGGCTCCGCTCGCCTGCGTAGCCGACGAACGTCATGACGCCCGGCCCTCCCATTCGAACCGGGCGCCACCAAGGCTCAAGGGAGAGTGCAGAATTACTGTCTGACTTGGAGCGGCTCAACGCGGTGCGGGGGCAGAACCTCATGCAGTGGAAGGCCTTGGTAACCGGTGGTGGCGGCTTCATAGGCTCGCGGCTCGTTCGCCTCCTATTAGACCAAGGCCATTTCGTGAGGGTTCTCGACATTGACGCGGGGCGTCTGAAGGGGGAACGCAAGCCGAACCTGGAGTTCGTGGGGCTGGACTCCGACCCCCTGGAAGGCGGCATGGCCAACAAGCGCCTCGTCGACGAGGCCATCGAGGGAGTGGACGTCGTGTATCACTTCGCGATCAACTGGGATGGCGGAAGCTGGACTCATGCGCTTCCTCTCGCGAACTTGCTCGATGTGAACATCCGGGGCACGCTCAACATGCTTGAGACTGCGGTGTCCCGGGGCGTGAAGCACTTCCTCTTCGCGGGTAGCATCGCGGTGTATGGTAATCGGACCTCTCCGATTTTGGATGAAGAGGTCGTGTGCAAGCCGGAGCTCTGGCGAGGAGGTCCCGGCCCCGGCTATGCAGTCATGAAGCTCATCACCGAGAGACTCTGCCTCCTCTTTCACCGCGAGCACGGGTTACCCGTCACCGTTTTCAGGATCGACGTCGTGTTCGATGACGACGAGCATCTCGATCTAAGCCTTGAGACCATTCGTGCTGCGGTCCGAGGCAGCCCCATCAAGGTGGAGAAGGGCGAGGGGGGAGCGGCTGTCCATGTGGACGACGTGGCACAGGCCTTTCTTAAGGCAACCCTGAACGAGAAGGCCTACGGTCAGGTTTTCAACCTGTCCAACCCAGCCGCGTACATGACGGACCTCGAGGTGTGCCGGCTCGTAATCGACACCCTCGAATCGAAGAGTGCGATCGATCTCGTCGAGACTCCGCTGACGGGCCCCGTGTTGGGAGGCGTGGACAAAGCGGAGAGTGTGCTGGGTTGGCGACCGATCAGGGGCCGAAAGGATCTCGAGGCGACGATCGTCAAGATGGCCGAGGGCGAGGCTGGGCGCCTTCCCCAATGAGTCACAAAGACACCCGAGATGCTCCAACCGGCCCGCGAAGGCGCCGAGGTCACTGCCGGAGAGGCCTCACCCAAGCCGGAGCCTCATGAACCACCCAAAGCACACCTCGCCGGCAGCGTGTCCTCCGTCGCTGCCCACCGAACACATCACATCCAGAACTTGTTGCCATCTAAGTCCTTGAATATGGCATACTTTCCCCCACCCCACGGAGCCTCCATGAGATCAACATCGAACTCGACCCCTCGCGACTTCAGTTCCCGGTAGGTTTTTTCTTTGTCATCGGTCTTGACGAAAATGCCCGTTTGGCCACCGGGTCGGTCGTTTTCCCAATCTTCGTTCTTGGCGCAGAGATGGATCACGGTGTTTGAGCCGCGCGGTTTCGCGGTGACCCAATGACCCTGCACGCTCACTTCGAAGCCCAACTGCCGCTTGTACCACTCGGCGGCCTTGGTTGCATCATTCACGAGCACCGCGACTGAGCCGACCTCGGTGAACATGATGGAGAATTGATCCGAGGTGGATATATCGATGCGGGTTCGTTCACCCCCGCCCCCTCCGACTCATCTAAGTGGAGCCGATGGCGCACTCGTGATTCGGAGGTTTCGAAGGCTTGTCGCCACCGCGAAGAACTCCGGCAGGCCTTCCGGTCAGGGACGGAATTCTCACGGAGACGTCGTTAGGATTGAACATGATCTCGTGAGTCTCCGGTATACTGGCGGCATCAGGCACGATGCGCACCGGCCGTGTCGATCGAACTCTTCGCTCACAAGCAAACGTTTTCCGGCTCCAGGTGCGCGTACTTGGCTCCTCGTCCCCTCGGCGCACGGACTCGAACCATCGATCCGCAATCGAGAGGGAGATCCATATAGGTTTTGAACCGGAAGTTAAGTGGGTCCGTCCGGATTTGAACCGGAGTCGCCAGCACCCCAAGCTGGTAGGATTTCTTGTGAGCGGGAAGACCGGAGGTCCCCGCGCTCAAACCAAGCTACCCCACGGACCCGCCGGAAGCTCTCGAATGATTGAGGGCCTAAAAACCCTTCCCCGCAGCCTGGTCGGGCGGCCGCGGGACCGCTCAGCCGAACGGCAAGACTTCGTCGATGAGTTCCGCGTGGGAGAGGATCATCCGGCGGCAACAGTACCGCTTCAGGCCGAGCTCGTCCAGGACCTTGCGGGGCTCTTCTCCGCCGCGCGTCCTTTCGACGAACGCAGGGAAGGCGCTGCCGACGACTTTGCCGCACGTGAAACATCGGACGGGGATGATCATGGGCTCACCGGTACGACTTCTGCCGCTTCTTGCGCGCGCCGCGCCCGAGCGGCTTCTTGGGGAGCTTGCGGCGGGTGTCGGGGACGATCAACGTTCGATCGTATTCCCGGAAGAGGGTCTCGAGATCGTTGTCGTTCAGATATTGGACGAGGCCGCGGGCGATCGCGGTGCGGACCGCGTCCGCCTGGCCCATGACGCCGCCGCCTTGCACGTTCACGTCGATGTCGATCGAGTCGACTTTCTTCCCGGCGAGCTTCAACGGCTCGAGGATTTTCAGGCGTCCTAACTCGAACGGATAGATTTCGACCGGCACGCTGTTGATTCGCACGACTCCTCGCCCCTTCGTGAGCGTCGCCCGCGCGACCGCCGTCTTCCGCTTTCCGCTCGCGACGATCGCCTTCATGGGGTCACCTCGAACTTCGAACCCAGGAGTTTCGAGATCTCGCCCAGGCTCATGAACGGCCCTTGGGGCGGTCTCTTGGCGACCTCCACGATCTCGAGAGGCTTGTCCTTGTACGCCTCGGGCATGGAAAGGTACACGCGTAGGCGCTTCAGGGCTTCCCGGCCGCGCGGCTGCTGATAGGGCATCATGCGGGAGATCGTCCTGCGAAGCATCAAGTCCGGGCGGCGGGGATAGTTCGGCCCGATCCCGCGCATCCGGCTCGTGGTGCTGCCGCGCTGGTGGCGGGTCCGGTACTCGTTGAACACGACGCTTCGCTTTCCCGTCACGATTGCTTTCTCGGCATTCACGACGACGATCTCTTCTCCGTTCAGGAGTCGCTTCGCGAGGATGGACG
>Ga0209690_1000865_pt1 | contig 16525 bp, 12 predicted proteins | sample GraSoiAngelo_150_FD_186164 | JGI IMG/M metagenome (GOLD analysis project Ga0209690, IMG submission 186164) | Grasslands soil microbial communities from the Angelo Coastal Reserve, California, USA - 14_1009_09_40cm (SPAdes) (version 2) | ecosystem: Environmental > Terrestrial > Soil > Grasslands ...
TGCCACGCAGATATTCGTCCATCGTTTTTTCGATGTTCGATTTTCCTTCCACGTCCTGCTGATAGAAGGTGAACTTCCTTGCTTCCTCTTTGTCGATGTCGTCAGGCATGCCGACATAACCAAGGATATGGGCGGCTAGCGCGCCATAAACATAAGACCGCACCGGTTTGATCGCGATATCCACTCCCGGTAATCCGACATCGTGCTCCGAAAATTTTGCCATTGTCGGAAAATCAATGTCCTTGATGTAAGAGAACGGGACCTCCGTGTCGTTGCGATAGTGTCGCTCCAGCTTGGCTGCATTGTAGTCGCGCGCCAGATCCAGGTCGTTAAGACGCGGGACGATGCCACCATTGACAATCTTGATGATGTCGGGCTCCTTTTGATCTTTCGGCATGCCGTTGATGGTCGCTCGATATTCAGTCAACGGCGGCGAACCAAAGCGTTCGCGATACCCTTTGACCATTTCCGGCAAATAGAAATCGACCTCATAGCTGGCACGATTTTGGACAAAAGTCACGCCGTTGCGGTCTTTGATCTCACCGCGCACGGAAGGGATGCGCACAGTCGCTTGAGAACTGCCACGAAGCTGTGAAGTCCATTCCGCGCCATGCGCCACTTGTATCCACCAGAGCCTGAGACCGAGAGCGCCCATGCCCAACAGCATTAGTAAGGCGACAAACTGAATCCGGACGTGCGAAGTCATGCGGCCTTTGTTCATTCGAATCGCCCCCTTTCGGGACCATATGAATAAGCCGTCATCTGTCCCATCCATTGCAGAAGCCAGAACAGGATCGGCGCGACCAGCATGGCAACGATGCCCGGCCCGCCGATTTGCCACCAAATTTCACGCGTAAAAATAAGAGAGCCGCGGCGGAATGTGATCATCAGGTATTGCGCCAAAACTATCAAGGAGGTGAAAACGCCGCTCAGGATGCAATGCACTTCCCAGCGGCCGCGGGCAAAAAGCGGTCTAAGCCCATGCATTATTCCTGCCAGCACACCGTAGAGCAGTATCGACGATCCGGCTGAAATTTCAACTTTGTCACCAATCACCTGCACGGTAAGCGCATCCAGCAAAACCCCAGCGTACAGCGCAAGCGCCAGCATGAGGGGAAACGGCAGGGCCATTGCTCCATAAAAAACAATTACAGGCACAATATAGACATGGGCGTTGTAGAGCCATGGCAGCGCCGGGATGAAAAGCTCCGCAATCTGAGCCACCAGCACCAGGAATAGCAGAAGAAAAAAGAATATCATCTTCGGCCTGTTACCACGAACACATCCTCCAGATGCGAGAGATCGACGGCTGGCGTCAGTTGCGCTTGTCCATCCAATTCCCGAACGCGATAACTTTTCACCACGCCGATGAGCAAGCCCGACGGGAAAACGCCGCCGACTCCTGAAGTATAAGCTTTCTGTCCGGGCTTGAGGTCAGCCTGCTTCGATAAAAAATTCAGGTCCAAAAGGGGGGTCAATCCGGTCGTGACTCGCTCGCCAGAGACGATCCCCTGCTCGCGGCTTCCCTCCACCGAGGACGCGACCCGGCAGTTTTCATCTGAAACCAACAAAACAACCGAGATGCTGTCGGTTACGGTAGTAGTTTTTCCCACCAGACCTTCGTCGGTTACTACAGGCATATCAGGTTCGATGCTGTCTCTTCTGCCGCGATTGATTGTGACCGTTCGCCACCATGTCGAGGAATCGCGCGCGACAATTTCTGCCGCCATCAATTTGAAGACCGAGCGCTCTCTATAATTCAGCGCGTGGCGCAAACGATTCACTTCATGCTCCACATCGCGCAGGCCCTGGTTGGTCGCGCGCAGCTCTCTGTTTTCGACCTGAAGTGCAGCATTCTCGTGTTCTAGTTGGTCTAGCGACTTCAATCCAGTACGCACGGATGTGATCTGTTTTTTCAGCCCCGAGCCGCTGGTCAAAAATGGCGCGAGCAGCTGATAGACGCCAGCCTTGAACTTCTGCGTGGTGTTTGGGCCGAAGCTGAGAAAATATCCCAGAATAGCGCCGAAAATCAGCAGCGCGATGATGTTTGTACGGCTCATCGCAATTGCGGGTTGCGGACTGCAGATTGCGGATTAAAGAAGATCGACATTAGCGGAAGAACGGACATCAATCCGCAACCCGCAATCGTCAATTCGCAATTGTTCCTACCGCCGCTGGCGATCCGCTGAGGCGACCTGACGCAAAAACTTAAGTTCATTGAGGCATTTGCCAGTCCCTTCCGCTACTGCACTGAGTGGATCTTCAGCTACGTGGACAGGCAAACCTGTTTCCTCGCTCAAAAGCTTGTCAAAGCCCCGCAATAACGCGCCTCCGCCTGCCAGCACGAGCCCACGATCAACGAGATCCGCCGAAAGCTCGGGCGGACAGCGCTCCAGCGTGATGCGCACGGAATCGACGATCGTCGAGATCGGCTCAAGCAATGCTTCGCGCACTTCCTGTGACGTGATCATGAGTGTCTTGGGCAAGCCCGCGACAAGATCACGGCCTTTGATTTCCACGCTCGTCTCCTTTTCGCTGGGATAAGCCGAGCCGATTTTAATTTTGATCTCCTCGGCCGTGCGCTCACCCACCATTAAATTGTAAGCGCGCTTCATATATTGCATGATCGCTTCGTCGAGCTCGTCACCAGCCACGCGTATGCTGCGGCTAAAAACAATTCCCGAAAGCGAAATAAGGGCGACCTCCGTCGTGCCACCGCCAATATCAATGATCATGTTGCCAGCGGGGTCCTGCACCGGAAGTCCCACCCCGATTGCCGCCGCCATCGGTTCTTCGATTAAATAAACTTCGCGCGCGCCAGCATGTGTCGCCGATTCACGGACTGCACGTTTTTCCACTTCAGTAATCCCGGATGGAACTGCGATGACAACGCGTGGTCTCGCGTGCATGCGGCGGTTGTGCACTTTGTTAATGAAATGTCGCAGCATCGCTTCCGTCACTTCAAAGTCCGCGATCACGCCGTCTTTTAGCGGGCGCACCGCGACGATGTTCGCCGGCGTGCGGCCGAGCATGCGCTTGGCTTCGTCACCTACTGCCAGGACTCTGTTGGTGCCGGCCTGCACGGCCACCACCGATGGCTCACGCAAAACAATCCCCTGATCTTTTACGTAAACAAGAGTGTTCGCCGTGCCGAGATCGATCCCGATGTCGCTGGATAGCCAGCCGAAAAGTCCGTTGAACATGAATTATTTATTAGCAGCACTTTCCAGTCCGAAGGAAGCGCGTTCACCCGTCTGAGCGGATCCTTTTCGTAGGACCTTCCCGCGGCGCGATTCGGCCAGGCTGAAACGCGGTAACATGAAACAGTGCGGAGCGCCGTCAAGCGCATATTATGAGAGTAATGAAGTGCTCAACTAACAGAGTGTTGGAATTTTTGTAGTTCGTCCATTACTCCTTTATTGCATTACTTCGATGCAAAGAATCATCGTCGCCCCGTCCATTCTTGCCGCCGATTTCTCGCGACTCGCTGACGAAATCCATCGCGTCGAAGCCGCAGGCGCAGATTGGATTCATTGCGACATCATGGACGGACATTTCGTCGATAACATTTCCTTCGGGCCGGAGATTGTCAGGATTGTGCGCGGCTTAACGAGTCTTCCGCTCGATGTTCATCTCATGATTGAGCATCCTGACCATTACGTGCCGCGATTCGTCAAAGCCGGCGCAAACTCCATCACCGTTCATGTCGAGGCGGAAGCAAAACACGATGTCGCGAAAACCTTGCAGCAGATTCAAGACACCGGTTGCCGCGCCGGGCTCACTTTAAATCCCGAAACCCCATTCGATTTAATCGAACCATTCCTCCATAAAATCGACATATTGCTGATCATGACAGTGCACCCCGGTTTCGGCGGCCAACCGTTTCGAGCTGATCAAATGCACAAAGTTAAGCGCGCCAGATCGCTGAATGGCAAGATCGATATCGAAGTGGATGGCGGCATCAACGCGAAGACCGCCAAGCTCTCGGTCGAAAATGGCGCAAACGTCCTCGTCGCTGGCACCTCAATTTTTCGCTCGAACGATTATGCCAAAGCCATTCGCGAGTTGCGCGGCGAATGACACGAGGGAGGATCGTCGAGCTTAGCGCATTTCGGCCGCTTCGCCCGCCACCACCGGCTCGGCTTCTTCGGTCGTTTCAGCCATCACTTCGTCGGTTTGAGTCACGCGCACAACTTCTTCGATCGTTGTTCTGCCTTGTGCGACGCGTCGCCAGCCGTCCTGCCGCAAAGTTTCCATACCTTCGGCAATGGCACATTGCTTGAGTTCGCCGCCATCGCGTTTTCGCATGATCAGTTTTCTCAGCGGCTCAGTGATGAGGCAAATTTCATAAATCGCCGCGCGACCCTGATAGCCGGTCTGGCGGCATTGATCGCAACCCGCGCCGCGCCGGAAGCGGGTGCCGAGTTCCTTCACCGGAAAACAGATCTCAACCAGATAGTCGCGCGGATAATCCACCAATTGCACGCAGTCTGGACAAATCGTGCGCACGAGTCGCTGTGCGATGAACGATTTGACGACCGAGGAGAGCAGAAACGGTTCCACGTCCATGTCGAGCAAACGCGTGATGCCGCCTACAGCGTCATTCGTGTGGAGCGTGCTGAAAACAAGGTGGCCAGTCATGGCTGCGCGGATCGCGATGTCCGCGGTCTCGACGTCACGGATTTCGCCAACCATGACGACGTTCGGGTCCTGTCGCAAAATGTGACGGAGACCTTTGGCGAAAGTCAGGTCAATCTCCGGTTTCACGTCGATTTGCGAGACACCGGGAATTCGATATTCGACCGGTTCTTCCACTGTAATGATGCGGCGCTGCACGGAATTGATGCTGCTCAAAAAACAGTAAAGCGACGTCGATTTTCCGCAGCCGGTCGGACCGGTGAGAAGAATGATTCCGTTGGGCTGCGCCAATAGATGGCGAATGATTTTCTCCTGTTTTTCGCTGAGATCGAGCCGATCGAATCCGAACTGTTGCTCACTGCGGCTGAGCAAGCGCAAACTGATTGACTCGCCATTGACGGTTGGAATGGTCGAAACACGCACGTCAATCTCCTGATTACTCGAGTGCAAATTCATCCGCCCATCCTGAGGAAGCCGACGCTCGGCAATGTCCATGTGCGACATCACTTTCAAGCGCGAGATGATGGCCGATTGCAAGACACGCAATTGCGGTGGCACGGCGACTTCGTGCAAAATTCCGTCAATTCGATACCGAATCCGTAGATCGTTTTCGAGCGGCTCAACGTGAATATCGGTCGCGCGCTCGAAAATCGCCTCGCGAATGATCTGGTTTACGAACTTCACCACAGACGCTTCGGGATCGTCGGCGTTCAGTTCGATGGCGGTCTCGGTGTCTTGCAACGCCTCGAAGGAACGATTTGTCTTAAGGATCTCGTCGAAAGTCTCGGCACCAACGCCGTAGAGCGTCTTCATCGCGCGCAAAAGCTGCGCGCGCGGCACCAGCACCCACTCGGCTGGCTTTTTCAAAAGCTGCGCCGCGAGCTGGCGGCCGATTGAATTGAAAAGATCGTATGTCGCCAGCACGACCGAATTTTCCTTCACCTCGATGGGAAGAATGTGATGTTGAAAAACAAAGCGACTCGGTAAGACCGACAAGGTAGCGCGATCTATCTTTTTCGCGTCGATGGAGACAACCGGCACCCGGAAGAAATTCCCGATCGCGCCGAGGAACCGCTGCTCGTCCACTTTGCCGGAATCGAGCACCTGGCCCACCCATGAACCGCCGTTCAGGTTCGTCGCCAACTGCGCGGCTTCTTCGTTCGACGGCACGCCGCTTTCCAGCAGCAAATTAATGAGGGATCGACTGGGAGTTGAGTTCATTGAGGAAAACTCACGGCATGTGTAATGCGCGCCGGACAGGATCGGTAAGCGTGCCGGTGACGCGCATGGAATAATTCTTTTGCAGCCGCGCGATAGCGTCTGCCACCTCTGGGGTAAACACGCCGTCAACAGGGCCGCAATAATAGCCCAGCCGGCGCAACGCCGTTTGCATTGAGCCTACGTAAGCCGGTTGGAGAATGAGTTGTTCGGGAGCCTTGAAGTAGTAAACCCAGCGCCAATGATATCTCGGCGCGAAGTCTGTGGCGTTCACTGCCTTCCCCTGATGGAGCAGAGCCCATTCGTCTCTCTGTGCCAGTGGATCGCCTGAAGGGAAACTATCGTTGAAAAAAATACCGTACTCGTCGGCTCGCGCGATCGTTGCACTGAGGCCGAGAATTAATGCAAGAGCGATTTCTTTCATAAAAAAGTAGATCAAAATTTACTGCATGTCTTTCGCCGCGGGAATATCGGGTGGAGGTAAGGTCAATTGTTTGCCGGCTTCCACTTTGGGGCATTCCGGGCAATCATCCTGCTCGAGCTCCGGTCCGAAGTGCGTCCTGTCCTCATTTTTTTGGCGGAGCCGATAAGCGTCCAGTTTTGTCAGCGTCACCTCCGGGCGCATGAGGATAATCAATTCCTGACGAGTCTTATCGCTGACCGTACTTCGGAAAAGAGCACCAAGATACGGGATGCGAGAAAGAACAGGAATTCCGGTCGAACTCCTGTTCTTGTTATCTTCGATTAACCCGCCCAGAACAATGGTTGAACCATTTGGTGCGGAAACATTCGTGCGGACATAACGCGTGTTGATTGTCGGAATTTGGTTGCCACCGATGTTTTTATTTTCGCCGAGGCTGTCGAGTTTTTGTAAAATATCCAGAGACACTTCTTTCTCAGAATTAATCAGCGGGACGACCTCGAGTTGCAACGCGACTTTCTTGTATTCAATATTTGAAGACACCGCAGCCTGCCCGGCGACAGTAGCCCCGCTAACGACATTTGTCAGCGTGTTAACAGGAATAGGAACCTCCTGGCCTGAGGCAATGATTGCCTTCTTGTTGTTGCTGGTGAAAACGGTCGGACGCGAAATGATTCTGAACCGGCTGGTCTGCTCAAGCAGATGCACGATCGCCGCAAGATAGTTCCCAGCCGCAACGTAAACGTTGGTGCCGGTGGCTACGTTCTGAATAATCTGGCTGAAATTGATCAGACCGGCCGGATCAACAATTCCGCTGGCAATTCCGTTATTGATGCCGGGTGATATGGAAGGCGCGGCGCTGGCCATCGGGACTGGAATTGTTACACCCGTATTGCGCGAGATGCCCACGACTTTCTTGTTGTACTTTGCGAAGTAATCGACCCCGAATTCCTCATTGTTAGTCAGGGTCAATTGGCCAATCACGGTGCTCAGCGCCACTTGTGGCGCCTTGACGTCCATTTCATCCAGGATCTTTCCCACTTTCACCACTACCTCGCGGTTGCCAAGAACGATAATCGAGTTTGCACGCTGATCGGCGATGACCTTGGCGTTTCCGATCGTGACTGCTTGAGGGGTTGTGTCCACTGGTTGCGTGGAAAGTTCTTCCGAAATGTTGATTGTGCTGCCGGTGGCACCACCCGAAGTGCCGCTCGTGCCCATCAGGTCTGAAAGACCACCACCACCCCTGCCGCCATAGGGGGGGCTTGTACCGCGCTGACCGCGCTGCGGTGCAGGGCTTGCACCAGGCAGGGGCCCGCCGCCAGTTGGGGCCGCGCCGGCTCCTTCTGCGCCCGGCTCGGTCAACGCCTGCACCAGCACTGGCAGAACGTCGCCGGCGGAAATGTATCGCAAATAGCGAGTGACTGGTTTTCCAAATTCAACGTTGGCATCAAATTCGTGGATGAGTTGCCGGATAAAAGGCATGTTGATCGGCCGCGTCACGATGTGAATGCGGTTGGTGCGCACGTCGGGAGTAATCTTAATTTTTCCCACGATCACTGCTTCTTCGGATAACACACCGGCACCTCCGGCTTCAACGGGCACCGGCTGTGGCACCGTTCCGGGCACCTTGACCGAGCGAACACCCGGCTGACCCGGCGTTTCAGTGCCCTTTTCGAAAATTTCCTTGAGCATATCGACTACTTTGCTGGCATCGGCGCGCTCGAGCTTGATAAACTCGCTCACCACTTCGGCCGGGGCGACGTCCACTTGTTGAATCACACCGGCAAGCTGTCGAATGATGTCGGCGTTCTGCGTCACCAGTAGACTGGATGATTTCGGCAAGGCCAGAATGTTAATCGTGCCTGAGCTCCCCTGAAAATACGCCATCAACACTTGCTGAAGTTCCTGCGGATCGGCGTACTGCAACCTGAATAGGAAGCTCACGACGGGGTTTCCTGGCGGAATGTCCGCCGGGTCAGAAATAATCGGCACCGGCGCCTTCCGAGGATTCTGCCCAGCCCCGACGACGTCGACTATGTCGCGAGCAGCCGGAACGAGGGAAATCCCGTTGAGAGCCATGCTCATCTCGATAATTTTGATTGCCTCATCCCGCGACACATCTTTGGCGATGAAAATGTTCACCTTGCCCTGCACAAAATTATCCATCACCAGTTTCTTACCGGTGAGCTGTTCGTAGAGATGCAACACGTCGACTACATCACTGTTTGGAAACTGGAGCCGAACTGTTGCTGGCGCGCCCGGAGGAGCAGGTGCGTCCGCCGGTGGCGTATTCGCTACTTTAGGAGGTGGCGCATCCGCCGATGGCGGGTTGGCTGGCTTCACAGGTCGGACCGGCTCGGGACGCTGCGGTGCGCCCTGAGCTACGAGTGACGTCGTGCTGGCAAGCGTGAAAATCGCGATGCAGAAAAGCCGGTGCACAGTCCTATCTGGGTGGATTGGCGACGCTAGTAGATTTATGAGACCCGTCAACGTATTTCCCTCAGTTGAAACGATCCTTCACAGCTCGGGCTGGATGCGGCAAAGCCCCGTATCTTACTGCCGATTCCCGATGCTGCAAGTGATTCGCCATCCACATCTCGGCAGAACGCAAGTCCCAATAACCGCGCGGCTCGCGTGCGCGATCGCGATTACTGCTTGTGTTTTAATGGCGACGAACGTTTCAGCTGCGCCGGCGCAAAACGCAAACGCAGTTGCTCAGATCCGGTCCGTCCTTCATGCACAACAGAACGCTTGGAATCGCGGCGACATTAATGGATTCATGAATGGATACGCGCGCTCAGCATCAACTGTTTTTATCTCGGAAGATTCCATCCGTCGCGGCTGGGAAACGGTGCGGGCGCGCTACACGCAGAAATATTCTGATCGCCGGAAGATGGGGACACTCAGTTTTTCCGACATTGAAATCAATCTGCTGTCACCTGATGTAGCTGTGGTGCTCGGCCGCTGGAGATTGGAGCGGCCAAAGGATCGCCCGCACGGCCGCTTCACGCTCATCTTCAAACGCCTGCCAGAGGGCTGGCGCATTGTGCACGATCATACGTCGGCGGCGCGGCCCTGACGATTCATAGGGCGTCTGTGTCAGGCGCCGGTGTTTCACAGAAACGCCCTACAATTCGCGCAGCCGCGTGAGCAACTTCTCGTGAATGTTATCGAATCCGCCGTTACTGAAAACGACCACCGCATCTTTTGGCCGCAGCATCGGAATGATTCGATCCACAATGGCATCGGCGTTGCGTTCGTAAAACGCAGGTCGGCCAGCCTTGGTGATCGCAGCCACAACTTTCTCTGGTTTTAATCGCTCATCTTCGGGGATCTGTTCCAGCCTGGCTACCTGAGAGATGAAAACTCCATCGGCCAATTTTAGCGCGTCAGGAAGTTGCTGTTGAAAGACCGCGCGCCGGGTCGTATTTGAGCGCGGTTCGAAGACAGCCCAGAGCCGGTGCCCCCGATAGCGATGACGAAGCGCCTGCAACGTGTGCGCGACTGCTGTGGGGTGGTGCCCGAAATCGTCAATCACCTTCACGCCCCGCGCTTCACCACGAAGCTCCAGCCGCCGCGCAATACCGGCAAAACCCTTGAATGCGGTGTCGATTTTCAGCTTTGGCACATCGTAGAACCGCGCGGCCATCGCAGCCATCGCAGCATTGCGCACATTGAATTCGCCGACGAGCGGAATTTCGAAAGTTTCTTCCCCGAGCTTGAACCTGGAGCCCTCAGGCGAGTAAGCGACCTCCCTGATTCGTTGCGCACAATTTTTGGAGAAGCCGACCTCGATCATCTGCGCCAGGCAATCTTTGGCGACTTCTACGCACTTGGGATCATCACCATTCAAGAGCACCATTCCATTCTGCGGAACGATATTGAGTAAACGCCGAAAACTCAGCTTGATTTCATCGAGATTCTTAAAGATGTCCGCATGATCGAACTCGATATTGTTTACGATCAGCAGTTCCGGCAGATAATGAATGAATTTTGAGCGCTTGTCGAAAAACGCAGTGTCGTACTCATCGCCTTCAATTACGAAATATTTGGAATCGTTCAGGCGCGCCCCCTGGCCGAAATTTTTTGGCAGTCCGCCAATGAGATAACCTGGCTTGCGTCCGGCTTTCTCCATGATCCAGGCAAGCAATGCCGTTGTGGTTGTTTTACCATGGGTTCCCGTAACAACGAGATTATCACGGCCGCGCAAAAAATAATTTTTCAGCACTTCCGGCAACGAGAGGTAAAACAGTTTTCGGTTCAAGACGGCTTCCACTTCCGGGTTACCGCGCTTCATAGCATTGCCGATCACCACTACATCCGCGTCGGGCGGGATGTTCTCTGCGCGATAGCCTTCCTTGAGCGCGATGCCTTTCTCCTGGAGAAAGCTCGACATCGGCGGATAAACGTTTTCGTCCGAACCAGTGACTTTAAACCCGCGCTCTTGCAGTGCGGCCGCCACCGACGCCATCGCGCTCCCACAAATTCCGAGGAAGTGAAATTTTCTCGGCGCTTCCTTCACGCGACTCTTCTACGTCAGCCAGCAGAAAAAGAAACTACGGATTACGCGGATTTCACGAGGACAGCAAACGCATGTCATCCCGAGCGGAGCGAGGGACCTCTCGCTAGGTGACAGGTCACCCAAGTAAAATCTGCGTAACGCATTATCGAATGTGAGGTCCTTCGCCGTCTGCGCGGCTCAGGATGACAGATTCGTGAATCGCGGGTGTTATTTCTTCGTGAACACCTCAACAGCCTCCCACGCTTCGCCGGGTGGCGCTTGTTCATATCCGAGCGAGCGCTCCAGATAGATCTTGGCCAACAGATCGTCCGGATAAAATTCCAGGAAGCGTGAAAACAGGATCTTCGCCTCAGTAAAATCGCGGCCGCGAAATTTCTCCAGTCCCTCTTCGTACGTTTCCAGCCATTTCAAAAATTCCGGATCGACCTTTTCGTCTCGTGCACCAATGAAAGTAAAAACGTCTGCCGGTTTGATTTTGCCTTTCACCTGTACGCGTGCAACGGAGCGCAAGTAAACCTCGTCTCGTACCAGTTCGGCCGCCGATGCGCCGACGAGAATATCGACGCCATAAATTCGAGTAAGGCCTTCCAGTCGCGACGCCAGGTTCACTGCATCGCCAATAACCGTGGGGTCCATTCGCTCCTGTGATCCCACGTTGCCAACAATCACTTCGCCTTGATTGATGCCGATTCCCATGCCGAGCCCCATCCTGCCTTCGCCGCGCCACTTTTCATTGAGCTGCCGCAGTGCTCGGCGCATGGCCAGTGCCGAGCGTGCGCAATTTTTCGCGTCCTGCGCCATCCCAAGACTGCGCACATTCCCCCATACCGCCATGATCGCGTCGCCAATGAATTTATCGAGTGTGCCGCCGTTGCTAAAGATGGCCGACGTCATCCGGCTGAGGTGCTCATTGAGCTGCGCAACCAATGCTTCGGGATCCGCTTTTTCCGACAACGTTGTGAAACCGATCAAGTCCGAGAAGAGAATCGTCACGGGCATCCGCACGCCTTTGAGCGTGCTGTAGTAGCTGTCTGGGTTTTCCAGAATTTCCTTAACTAAATTTTTCGAGACATAGCGTTCCAGCGTGCGCCGGGTACGCAATTTCTCGATCCGCTCGAGGGCGTATTCTAATCCAAGCGAAAACAATCCGCTGAGTAACAGAGCGGACAGCACGGGAACCGTAAGCATCAGCAGCCCTGTCTTGTCATAGAACAATCTGGTCGTCCCGAGATATGCAGTCGTGATCGCAACCAACGCGCCAACGCAAAGCAACGGCTTGCGCAACAAAGCGACAAGCGACCACGCGACAAGCCCTGCCATGCCAACGAGAGCGAAGCCAACTTTCCGCGGCGTAGACTGCAAAAACTCGTGACCCATCGCCGCAGCCATCGCCTGCAAATGAAGTCCCGGACCCAATGTGAGTGGGCTCATTGGCGTATCGAAAACGTCATGCTCTACCTGCGCTGACGCCCCGACAATCACCACCTTGCCTTTGAAAAACGCGCCGTCCGCGTAATTGGCGTGCCAAAGTTTTGGATCAAAAATTTCGTAGAGCGGGCGCGGTGGGAATGCGTCCGGCTCAGTGAAGCGAATCATGTGCCCTCGGAAATCGCGCGGCACATCATTCCCGTGGCCGATTTTCTCCAGGCCGCGCGCGGAAAGCGATTCATAAACTTCCTCGCCCGGTTGAGGCGGCAAATCCGCCAGCTGCCGGTTTGTCACTCGATAATTCACAGCCCGAATTTTCTCGTCGAGCGGGTCGGCCCAGAAATTCACGAAGCCGACCCGGTCATCCTGCAGTTGCGGCGGCGGAATCAGCGCATCGTTTGGCGTAACGGCCTGCTTGGCATTTGCGACATCGAAATTGGCGCCAAGGACGACCTTGTCCCGATAACGATCCAGCGCGGCGTGAAATGCCGGGTCACCGTCGTTGGGGGGGTCAAAAAGCAAATCAAATATGACAAGGCGGGCACCTGCCCCAAATAGCCGATCGAGCAAAAGCGCCCAGACTTCCCGTGACCACGGGAACGGCCGCTCAGTCATGAGTTGAAACGCGCGGTTGCCCGCGACTTCTTCAGCCGTCAGCGGCGGCAACTGCAATGTGCTTTGATCAAGTCCGAGAAAAACAAAATCTTGAGGCGGCGCGGTCTTTCGACCCTCGCGTCGAAGCAAATCTTCGAAACTTTGCTCTCCGTGCCATGGCGCCGAGAGAAACGGTACACCCGGGAGAAAATGACCGAGAAGTATCACGCCCGTCCAAAAAAAGCAGATAGAAGCCAGGACTAGGAATCGATGACGCCCGAGCCAGTGCATGCCAGCAGAATCTAGCACCAAAACGCTGAAGCGTTAAAGTCTCGGCTAGGCCGCTGCAGCTTCTCACCCGTCGAAAAGCAGTTGTCATTCTCGACTCGCTACTTATTGTTTGTCGCTCGACGCCGCCGCGTCGTGACGATCTGCGCACCTGGTTCCACGCGATGGAACTGCGTCAGCGAGTGAGGTCGCGAAGATCGATAATGGAACAAACAACTCGCTGAACGAGGAGTCCCGAAGCGATTCGAGACAAAGAATTATGCCAAGAGCCACCAATGCCCCGGCAAGCCGGGCGCGCCGGAAACGAATCTTAAAACAAGCCAAAGGCTATCGCGGACGCCGTTCAAAACTTTTCCGCTACGCGAAAGACGCGATCATGAAAGCCCGCTATTGGGCGTATCGCGACCGCAAAACACGTAAACGCACGTTCCGTTACCTCTGGATTCAACGGCTGAATGCCGCTGCCCGCGCCAATGGTATGACCTACAGCCGTTTTGCAGAGGGGCTCAAAGCTGCTGGTATCGGCCTGGATCGCAAGATTCTCGCCGATCTGGCCGTCACCGACGAAGCCGGATTCAAATCCATCGTCGATCAAGCGAAGAGCGCGCTGGAGAAAAAGAGCAAGAAAGCCGCATAGGCTCTCCTGTAGCGGCGGTCTGTGACCGCCGAAACCGCTGGCACGCTCGCGGGATGTCGGCGCTCATAGAGCGCCGCTACAGCGATGAACTTTGAATTGAACGTTCCCCGTTCAACATTCAACGTTCAAGCGTTTCAATGACTCATCCACTCGAACAACTCCGCGACGACGCGTTGCGCGAGATCGATTCCGCGCCTGACAAGCAGGCGCTCGAAGCCGCGCGCGTGAAATATCTCGGGCGCAGCGGGAGCGTTTCGGCTTGGGGCGAGCAAATGAAAACGCTCGCCAAGGAAGAGAAGCCAGTCGTCGGCAAACTGCTCAACGAAGTTCGCGCCGCCGTAACCGCGTCGCTCGAATCACGCGCGCAACAATTTCGTGCGCAAAAAGAATCGGGCGCACTCGCGAAAATCGACGTCTCCCTACCTGGAACGCCGCACGAGCTCGGCACCCTTCATCCACTCACGCAGATGTGGGAACGCTCAATCGAAATTTTTCGTCGAATGGGATTTGCACTCGCCGATGGCCCCGACATCGAAGACGAATGGCACTGCTTCGACGCGCTCAATACACCGCCCGAACATCCTGCGCGCAACGAGCAGGACACATTTTATCTCCCCGACGGTCGATTGCTCCGGACACACACGTCGACTGTGCAAATCCGCACCATGCAAGCCGCACCACCGCCGATTCGCGTGATCGCGCCCGGCGCGGCTTATCGGCGCGATGAACTCGACGCGACTCACAGCCCGCAGTTTCACCAGATCGAAGGGCTTTACGTCGACGAGAACGTCAGCATCGCCGATCTCAAAGGCGCGCTCGAATTTTTCATGTGCGAACTTTTCGGTCCCGGAACCGGAGTCCAATTTCGCCCGCACTATTTTCCATTCACCGAGCCCAGCCTTGAAGTGTATGTGAAATCAAAAGCGCTTAAGGGCGGGGAGCGGTGGATTGAAGTTGCCGGCTCGGGCGTGGTACATCCCGCCGTCTTTGAAGAGGTAAACAAAGCGCGCGGCGACGATGCTTATGATTCTCAAAAATGGAGCGGCTACGCATTCGGCCTCGGCATGGATCGCCTCGCGATGATTCTGTTCGACATTCCCGACATCCGCCTCTTCGCGCAAAATGATTTGCGGTTTCTCCGCCAGTTCGCATGAAATTTTCTGTCAATTGGTTGCGCGAATTTGTTGATCTTCCAGAAAATCCGGAAGAGATCGCCGACTTGCTGACCCGTGCTGGGGTTGAGACCGAAAACATCGAGACGTGCGGCGCGAACGTCGACAAAGTGATCGTTTCGCAGATCACTGCTTCGTCGCGTCATCCAAATGCTGATCGTCTGACTGTTTGCGAAGTCGATGATGCTAGCGGAACGAAACGCCAGATCGTTTGCGGCGCGACCAATTACAAAGTCAGCGACAGAGTTCCGCTGGCGTTGCCGGGGGCGAAGTTGCCGAACGGAACCGAGATTCGAAAAAGCAAGCTGCGCGGAGTCGAATCGGAAGGAATGCTTTGCAGCCCAATCGAGCTCGGTTTGGGCGATGATGCCTCCGGCCTGTTGATTTTGCCGCCAGATGCGAAAATCGGCACGCCAATCGGTGATCTCTTTCCAGAGGACACGATTCTCGATGTCGAGATTACGCCAAACCGTGGTGATCTGCTGAGCCATTTCGGTCTGGCTCGCGAAATTGCGGCGCTGACCGGCAAGAAACTCAAGTCGACGCCACGCGAATCGAAAATCGCAATCAAAAAGACTGGCGTGACCATTACCGCAACGCGTGAATGTCCGTTCTTTTCAGCGCGCAAGATCGACAACGTGAAGGTCGGCCCGAGCCCGCAGTGGCTGCGCACGAAAATTGAGAGCGTCGGCAGTCGTTCGATCAACAACATCGTGGACATCTCCAACTTCGTGATGCTCGAGCTCGGACAACCCACGCACGCGTTCGACGCAGATAAATTAACAGGCGACATCAACGTGCGGCTCGCACGCGATGGCGAAAAGTTTCTCGCGCTCGATGGAAAGACTTACTCGCTCAAACCGGACAATCTTGTCGTTGCCGATCAAGAGCGCGCGGTTGGGATCGGCGGCGTGATGGGCGGTGAGGAAACGGGTGTGACCGATTCCACGAAGAACATTTTGCTCGAAGGAGCTTACTTTTTGCCGGCGAGCATTCGACGAACTGCACGCAACTTGAATTTGCCGAGCGACGCGAGTTACCGCTTCGAGCGCGGTGTCGATCCCGAAATGATTTTGCGCGCGTCGCAGCGCGCGAGCGAATTGATTCAAGAGATTGCCGGCGGAACTCCCGCAAAAGAAATCAATCTTGCCGGCAAGCTGCCGCCGAATCCCGCGGATGTTTCGCTGAGTTACGACAAATGCGATCGAGTCGTTGGAATCTCGATCAAACCAAAAGCTATCGACGAGATTCTGACAGGCTTTGGTTTAAAGAAGACTAGTGCTGCTAAAACGACGAAATGGAAAATTCCAAGCTATCGGCGCGATTTGCAGCGCGATGTCGATCTTATCGAAGAAGTCGTCCGCGCGTATGGCGCAAAAAAAATTCCAGGGACGGACCGAAGCCGTTACACGCCTTCCAGCGCAGCCGATCGCGCGCACGATTTGGAATCAGCGTGGCGAAGTCGACTCGCAGCAGTCGGTCTCAATGAAGTGCGAACTTCAAAATTGCTTCCCCGCGAACTAGTCGCCTTCAGCGAAGGCGCCATCGAGCTCCGCAACCCGCTGAGCGAAGATCACGTCGCCTTGCGGCCGAGCATTTTGGCG
>Ga0209690_1000867_pt1 | contig 16509 bp, 23 predicted proteins | sample GraSoiAngelo_150_FD_186164 | JGI IMG/M metagenome (GOLD analysis project Ga0209690, IMG submission 186164) | Grasslands soil microbial communities from the Angelo Coastal Reserve, California, USA - 14_1009_09_40cm (SPAdes) (version 2) | ecosystem: Environmental > Terrestrial > Soil > Grasslands ...
GCGAGGCCGAGCGTGGAGGTGGTAAGGAGGCGATCACACGCTACCGCGTCCTCGAGCGCCGGAGAGCCACGACCCTGCTCGAGCTACGCCTGGTGACGGGACGGCGGGCCCAGATCCGGGCTCAGCTCGCCGCGGCGGGCCATCCGATCGCGGGAGATGGTCAGTACGGCGGCCGGACGGATCCGCTGAAGCGCCTCGCGCTCCATGCGACGCGGCTCGCGTTCGTGCATCCTCGAGGTGGCCGTGTGAGCTTCGAGAGCCCCATGCCGGCGGCATTCGGCCGACGCGCGTGACTCGGTGCTATGATCGCGCACACGTCATGAACGCCCCGGAGACTCGCGTGAGCGCGGATGCCGCCGGTCTCGCGGCCGCCATCGAGCGGGTCGCCGCCGATCTCGCGATCGGTGAGGAGCCGTCGGGCTTCGTGCTGGCGCTCGAGGGCGACGCGAGCCCGACCCAGCCTCGTGACTGACTGGTGTGACTGACTGGACCCTCGAGACGCTCGGGCGTGCGATCGCGGCGCGCAAGATATCGCCGATCGAAGCGACCCGCGCGTGCCTCGATCGCATCGAGCGCCTCGACGGGCGCATCCACGCCTTCATCACGGTCGATGCCGAGAGCGCCCTGGCCACGGCGCGCGCCCTCGAGGCCGAGCTCGCGGCGGGGCGGAGCCGCGGCCCGCTGCACGGTGTCCCACTCGCCTACAAAGACCTCTGCCACGTGCCGGGGCTGCCGACCTCGTGCGGCACCAAGACTCGCGAATACTTCGCTCCTCCGATCGAGTGCACGGCGACGGCCCGTCTGCGCGACGCCGGCGCGGTCACTCTCGGCAAGCTGAACATGACGGAGCTGGCGATGGGGCCGTTCGGGGACAACGCCCATCACGGCGACGTCCAGAACCCGTGGAAGCCCGGGCACTGTGCCGGAGGCTCGAGCAGTGGCTCGGCGGCCGCGGTGGCGGCTGGCTTCGCGCTCGCCACGCTCGGCAGCGACACCGGCGGCTCCATCAGGCTGCCGGCGGCGTGCTGCGGCGTCGTCGGCCTCAAGCCCACGTACGGGCGGGTGAGCCGTGCCGGCGTGATGCCGCTGTCGTGGTCGATGGATCACCTCGGGCCGTTGACCCGAACCGTCGCCGACACCGCGCTGCTGCTCGAGATCGTCGCGGGGCACGACCCGCGCGACCCGACTTCCAGCCGCCGCGGCGTTCCGTACTACCAGCGGATGCTGGAGAGCCCGGTCGCCGGTCTGCGGATCGGCATTCCCGAGAACTACTACTTCGACGGGATCGACGTCGAGATGGACGCCGCGGTCCGCGCGGCGGCGGACGTTCTCGCGGGCCTCGGCGTGCTCGTCACGCCCGTTCGCGTTCCCGACCCGCGGACACTCACGGACATCGGCAACGTCATCTCGCGCTCGGAGTCCGCGGCCCTGCACACGCGCCTGGCGCGCGATCGACCGCACGAGCTTCAGCCGGCGGTCCGAGCGCGGCTCGAGGTCGGCTTCCACATCTCGGCGCACGACTATCTCCAAGCTTTGCGGCTGCGTGCGCGCCTCACGCGCGAGTTCATCGCGGAAGTCTTCGCGGAGGTCGACGCGTTGGTCGCCCCCGTGATCCCTGAGCCCGCGCCGGCGCTCGAGGCGGTGAAGTCGGGCTCCGTGGACGACGTCGTCAGCCGGATGGGACGATTCTCGAGGCTCACGCGCCCGTTCAACGGGCTCGGACTGCCCGCGCTCACCGTGCCGTGCGGATTTTCAAAGGACGGCCGGCCGCTGGCCCTGCAGATCGTCGGGCGCGCGTTCGACGAGGCGACGACGTTGCGCCTGGGACACGCCTACCAGCAGGCCACGAAGTGGCACGTCGAGGGTCCGCGACTCTGACTGACGCGGGCCGGGAGTCGACCGATCGTCCACGGCTCTGGCCGGTCTTCCTGTCGTGCCTCGCCGCGTTCGTCACGATCGTCGCGTTCTCGCTCCTGGCGGCGGCCATCGTGCGGTCCCTCTATCCCGATCTCTCCGAGCGCGCCGTGTTCGAGGGTCTGCCCGGGTTGCTCGCCCTGACCATCGCGTCGTCCACGGCGTTCATCTTGACGGCTCTGATCGCGAGTGGCAGCGGAACGCCGGCCTCGCTCCGTCTGATGCCCGGCAGCGAGACCGGCCGCACGCTCCTGCTGATGGTCCTGGGGACCCTCGCGCTGGGCCAGACGCTCGACTCGCTGACCGCGCTCGCCGGCCTGGCCCAGCACGGCAACATGGTGATGATCCGCCTGGCGCTCGCACAGGCCGTCGGCCCCGATCTGTTCCTCGCCGTGATCATCGTCGGCGTCGTCGCGGGCACCGCCGAGGAGATGTTCTTCCGCGGGTACATGCAGACGCGACTCGTCCAGCGCCTGCCGCGCGCGGCGGCCGTGAGCATCACCGCGTTCTGCTTCGGGGTCTTCCATCTGGACTGGCTCCACGGTCTCCTGGCGCTGGCGCTCGGCCTGTACCTGGGCTGGATCACGGAGCTGACGGGGAGCGCCCTCCCGGCGGTGGTGTGCCACGTCATCAACAACGCGCTGTTCACGATCCTCACCGCGTCGTGGAGCGCGGTCGGCGGCGTCGGGATCAACATCGCGCTGGCCGCCGCCGGCGCCCTGGTGTTCGCGGGATGCGTGATCGGGCTGCGACTCGCCCGGCCGACCGCGGTCGAGGGTGCCTGGCTCTCCGCGATGGCCCTGCGCGTCTGGAGGCGGCTTCGCCGGTGAGCGATGCGCTTCGCCGGCTGGCGCGGCTGTTTCTCGACGCGCAGGCCGACCTCGTGATCCGCGAGAAGGCCGGCGTAGCCATGGCCGCGGTCCTCGAGCACGTCCGCGCGCTCGTGCCGCGGATCCTGGCCCCCGCGGAGCCCGGCGCGGCACTCGTGCGCCGCCCGACTTCGTGACCCTCGACGAGCTCGCAGAGCTCACGCGCCGGCGGCTCGCGGCGCGCGAGCGTCGCGTCGTACCGCCCGGCCCGCTCGTACGGGCGGCGGTGCTGGTGCCGCTCATCGAGCGGGGCGAGCCCTACCTCGTGTTCGCGAAACGGACCGATACCGTCGGGACTCATCGCGGGCAGATCGGCTTTCCAGGCGGCACCGTCGATCCCGAGGACGCCTCGCTCCTCGCCGCGGCGCTCCGGGAGTGCGAGGAAGAGATCGGCCTGCCGAGGGCCGCAGTCGAGCCGCTGGGCGCGCTCGACGACACCGAAACCTTCGCGACCAACTTCGTCATCACGCCCTGGATCGGCGTGATCCACGAGCCCGTCGCCTGGCGACCTGACGGCGCCGAGATCGAGCGCGTGATCGAGGTGCCGTTCGCGGCGATCTCCAGACCCGGCGGCCTCAGGGTCGAGGAGTGGGAGCGTGAGGGCGTGCGACGTCCCGTCTATTTCTTCGACTACAACGGCGACACGATCTGGGGCGCCACCGCCCGGATCGTCAAGCACTATCTCGACCTGGTTGCGGACGGTCCGTGACGCCAAGCCGGCGGGTCGGGGCCGGCGGCCTCTGCGCCGACTGCGCTCACGCGCGGGAGGTCACCTCGGCGAAGGGCGCGTCGTTTGTGTTGTGCGGCCTGAGCCGAACCGACGAGCGCTTCGCGAAATACCCGCGACTACCGGTGCTCGCCTGCGTCGGCTTCGAGAAGCTCGAGGAGCCCTGCGGGACTCAGGGCCACCAGAGGTAGAAGAAACCCGGACCGGCTCCGACGACTGACGCGATCCGCGAGACGCTCGCGTCGAGACTGCCGGCCGGCGTCTCGGATCGCGCGTAGTAGGTCGCGCGATACTCCGACGGCCGCTGATAGACGACCACCTTGGCCTCGTCGACCTTGATGGCCCGCCGCGTGAGCTCGAGCACGTCGTCCATGTAACCGATCCGGTCGATGAGCTTGAGGTCGAGCGCCTGCTGCGCGGTGTACACGCGACCGTCCGCGAGCCCCTTCGCGGTGTCCATCGGGAGCTTGCGGGCTTCGACAAGCCGCGCCAGGAACTGGCCCTGGAGCCCGTCGATCACGGACTGGAAGATCTGCCGCTCCTCGCCGGTGAGCGCCCTGAACGGGCTGCCCATGTCCTTGCGCTCGCCCGACTTGATCGCCGCCGCCGAGATCCCGAGCTTCTGCATGAGCCCCTCGGCGTTCACGGTCACCATGATGACGCCGATCGAGCCCGTCACCGTCGTCGGGTGGGCGACGATCGTGTCGGCCGCCAGCGCGACGTAGTAGCCGCCCGAGGCCGCGACGTCCATCATGACGGCGATCACGGGAACCTTGGCGGTGCGCTTGAACATCTGCAGCTCTTTGAACATGATGTCGGACGCCGTCACGGTCCCGCCCGGACTGTTGATGCGGACGATGAGGGCCTTCACGTCCGAATCATCGGCAGCCTTCTTCAGCTCCTCCCGAAAGCGCACGAGCAGTGGCACCCGTGGCGGTGGCGCGCCGATGACCAGGGTTTGGGTCTGGCCCTCCTCGCTCAGAAATCCCGAGATGTCCGTCAGGAGAATCTTCGCCTTGCCGCTGCCCTCGACGGTGCGCTCCTCGAGCGGCTTGATCCGCGGCGTGAGGTCGATCGAGATCAACGAGCAGCCGGTCGCCAGCAAGAGAACGACGAGGGCGATCACCGACTTGCGCATGCGGCGAGTATACCGCGGGGGTTGATCCGACCTCGCCGGCTCTGTGATAATCGCCGAAGCATGACCGCGGAGTCTTTGCTGACGATCGACGACGTACGCGCCGCCGCCCAGCGGGTCGCCGGCCGCGTCGACCGCACGCCCGTCATCTCGTCGGCGGCGTTCGACGGCGCGAGCGGGTGTCACGTCTTCTTCAAGTGCGAGAACCTCCAGCGCGCCGGCTCGTTCAAGATCCGCGGCGCCCTGAACAAGCTCCTGACGCTCACCGCCGCCGAGCGCGCGCGCGGCGTGGTGGCGTACTCGTCCGGCAATCACGCGCAGGGCGTCGCGCTCGCGGCGCGCATGGTCGGCACCACCGCCATCATCTGCATGCCGACGGACGCGCCGACGCTCAAGGTCGAGGCGACCCGCGGCTATGGAGCCGAGATCGTCTTCTACGATCGGCTGAAGGACGATCGCGCCGCGGTGGCCCAGCGGCTCGTCGAGGAGACGGGACGCGTCCTGGTGCCGCCGTACGACGATCCCGCGATCATGGCCGGTCAGGGCACCGCGGCCCTCGAGCTGTTCGAGGAGATTCCGTCGCTCGACGCGCTCGTCACGCCGGTCGGCGGCGGCGGGCTCATGGCCGGGTGCAGCACGGTGGCGCGGAGCCTCTCGCCGGGGATCGCGGTCGTCGGCGTGGAGGCCGACACCGCGAACGACACCTATCTGTCGCTGCAGAAGGGCGAGCGCGTGACAATCCCGCCGCCGCCCACGATTGCCGACGGGATCCGCCCGCAGAGTCCGGGCGAGCTCACGTTTCCGATCCTGCGCGAGAACCTGAGCGAGGTCGCGCTCGTGAGCGACGCCGAGATCGTCGCGGCGGTCCGCTTCATGGCGCTCCGGGTCCGCGTGATCGCCGAGCCGACCGGCGCGGTCGGCGCCGCCGCGGTCTTGGCCGGCAAGCTCGCTCGCGGGGCGCGCGTCGGTGTCGTGATCTCGGGCGGCAACGTCGACCCGGGCCTCTTGATCGAGATCCTCCAGGGCCGCTGAGCCGGCAGCCCGCCGCGCCGAAGCTCAGCGGCCGTGGAAGGCCGGGATCACGTCGGCGGCGAGCCGCTCGAGCTGCTCGAGCATCCGCTCGGGCGGGCACATCGGTCGTAGCACGAACTTCGAGCCGCCGCCCTGGACGTACTGCTCGAGTCGCTCGCTGACGAGCGCGGCCGGTCCGAACGCGGTGCAGGCGTCGAGCGTCGGCGCATCGACCCGCCCGCGCGGAATGAAGGGGAGCGCGATCGAGCGCACGACCGCCGGATCGGAATCGAGGCAGAAATTCACGAGCGTCCCGAAGTGGTCCCCCGGCACTTCGCGCCCGGCCTCGGCCGCGAAGGTCAGCGTCTTGTCGACGCCGACGCGGAACTGATCGGGCGTGATGAACGACGGGATCCAGCCGTCTCCCATGCGGCCGGCCCGGCGCATCGCGGCCTCGCTGTTGCCGCCGACCCACAGCGGCATCGGCTGCTGGATCGGGCGCGGCAGCACCGTGATGCGCTCGAGGCGCCAGAACTCGCCCGCGAACGTCACCTCGGGCTCCTCCCAGCACCGCCGCATGACCTGGATCGCCTCGTCGGTGCGCCGTCCGCGCTCGCGGAAGGGCACGCCGGCAGCGAGGAACTCACGCTCCTGCTCGACGCCGATACCCACGGCCGGAAGCACCCGGCCTCCGGACAGATAGTCGAGCATCGCGAGCTGACGCGCCGCCAGCACCGGCGATCTGAACGGGGCGATCAGCACGCTCGGCCCGAACTTGAGCCGCCGCGTCCGCGCGGCGACCGCCGCCATCGTCGTCATGGGCTCGAGGACGGGCAGGGGCGATGAGAGTCGGTCCGAGAACCAGATCGAGTCGATCTCGGTCCGCTCGCAGACGTCGATGAGCCGCCAGAAAAAATCCAGGCCCTCGCCGGGCGGGCCCCCGGGCCACGGCCCGGGCATGATGCCGATCCGGTACTTGATCTGCATGGCGACCTAGAACATCGAGAAGTCTTCGGCCTTCTCGGTGAGGAACTCGAGGAGCGCCGGCGTGCCCTCCTGCGTCTTCTTGATGGCGCGCCGGATGGCCGGCACGATCTCGGAGGGCTCGGTGACCCGCTCCCCGTGGCCGCCGAACGCGCGGGCCATCGCGGCGTAGTCGCCGCTGATATCGGTCGAGCGGTACTTGGCCGTCGCCGTCTTCATGATCTTCAGCTCGATCGCCATCGAGAAGTTGTTGAGCAGGATCGAGAGAATCGGGATCCGCTCCCGGACGGCCGTCTCGAAATCCATCCCGGTGAAGCCGATCGCGGCATCACCCCAGACGTTCACGCACAGCTTCTCGGGCGCGGCGAGCTTCGCCCCCATCGCGAGGCCGAGCCCGTAGCCGAGCTGCGTCGTCTTGCCCCAGCCGATGTAGCTGAGCGGCGCGATCGGCTCCCAGAACGGCGAGATCTGGTCCCGCGGGCTGCCGGCGTCGTGCGTGATGATCGTGTTGGCGACGTCGACCGTGTGCATGAGGTCCCAGATCACGCGGTACGGCGACAGGGGCTTGGTGTCCTGCGTGAGCCGCGGGGTCCACTTGGCCAGCCACTCGCTCTTGAGGTCCTTGATCTCCTGCGTGACGGCCGAGAAGCGACCACGGGGGCTGCCCTTGAGACGATCCTTGACCTCGACCAGGAGCGCCTGCAGCGTGAGGCCGGCGTCACCGACCAGCGCCAGCTCGGCGGGCACGTCCTTGTTGATGTCAGTGGGGTCCAGCGTGGCGTGAGCGATCCGCTTGCCCTTCGGCGTAGTTCGTCGTCGCGAAACTGCAGCCGATTCCGAAGATAAGGTCGGCGTTCGTGAGGAAGTGGTGGAGCTGCTTGGAGATCGAGCGCCCGCCCGAGCCGAGCGATAGCGGATGGTTCTCGGGGAACGCGCTCTTGCCCTGAAGGCTCGTCGTCACCGGTGCCTCGAGCAGTTCGGCGAGATCGCGAAGCACCTGCCACGCCCTCGCGTAGTGCACGCCCTGGCCGGCGTAGATCACGGGCCGCTGCGCGGCCACCAGCGCCTCGGCCACCCTGGAGACGTCGCGGGGATCCGGCGCCGACTTGAGCCGCGGCGTCGGCGTGTAGTTAATCGGCTCCGGTACATCTTCACGCAGAAGGTCAACCGGGAACTCGATGAGGACCGGCCGCGGGCGCCCGTTCTTCACCTGGGTGAAGGCGCGGCGCATCGCGTCGACCACCGCGTCGGGCACGATGACCTGCTCGCACCACTTGGTCACGTGCTGGAAGTTCAGAAACGAGTTGAAGTTCGGCTGGATGTTCGTGATCCGCCGCGGATAACCGCCCGGCAGCACGATGATCGGCACAGAGTCGCCATACGCCTGGGCGACGCCGCCGAAGGCGTTCTCGGAGCCCGGGCCGTGCTGCATCGCGAACACGCCGATCCGGTCGCCCGACGAGATGCGGCTGACGGCGTCGGCCATGTGCAGCCCTGTCCGCTCCTGGCGGACGATGATCGTGCGGATGTCGGCTTCCGCCGCGGCTTCGATAATCGGGTTGACGGGGTATCCGATGAGGAATTTCACGCCTTCACGCTTGAGAACTTCCGCGACGGCCGCCGCAGCCTTCATGGTCCACTCTCCCGGGTCTGGGTCAGATGCTCGAGTTTGCGCCGCTTCGGGGCGCGAGTCCGTCATATCCTACGCCAGGCCTGCCGGACGGAGCCGAGGAAAGGTGGGCGAGGAAGAAAGGTGGGAGAGGAGACATTGCGTGACTCGGGAGGAGCTCAAGCGAACGGTCGACGAGGCGATCGAGCGCCACGCCGATGAGATCATCGAGGTCGGAGAAACGATCCGCCGCCACCCGGAGCTCGGCTTCAAGGAGTCGCGAACCGCGGCGCTCGTCGAGTCGAAGTTTCGCAAGCTCGGTCTCACGCCGCGGACCGGGCTCGCCCTCACGGGCGTGCGCGCCGACGTGGCCGGCGGCGAGGGACCTCGGCCGACGTTCGCGCTCCTGGGCGAGCTCGACGCGCTCGTGGTCGCCGGCCATCCTGAGGCCGATCCCGCAACGGGGGCGGTTCACGCCTGCGGCCACAACGCTCAGATCGCCGGGCTGATCGGTGCCGCGATCGGTCTGGTGACGACCAAGGCGTTCGAGCATCTGGGAGGCCGTCTCGCGCTGATGGCCGTCCCGGCCGAGGAAGGCGGCGACCTCCAGTGGCGGCTCAACGAGGTTCGCGAAGGGCGGCTCGAATTCCTCGGCGGCAAGTGCGAGCTGCTGCGCCTGGGCCACCTGGACGACGTCGACCTGGCGATGATGATTCACACCACGCCGCGGGCCGAGGACAGTCCGGCGTGCGTTCCGGGCTCCAACAACGGCCGCTTCGGCAAGACGGCGCGCTTCATCGGGCGCGCGGCGCACGCCGGCGGCGCGCCCCATATGGGCGTCAACGCGCTCTACGCGGCCCAGATCGCGCTCGCGGGGATCAATGCGCTGCGCGAGACCTTCCGCGACGACGACACGATCCGCGTCCATCCGATCCTGACCCACGGCGGCTCGCAGGTGAACGTGATCCCGGGCGAGGCGCGAATCGAGACGTACGTGCGCGGCCGCACCCTCGAGGGCATTCGCGACGCCAACGAGAAGGTCGACCGCGCCCTCCGGGCCGGTGCCCTGGCCCTCGGCGCCGAGGTCGAGATCGAGACCCTGCCTGGCTATCTGCCGCTGCGTACCGACGCGACGATGGCGCGCGCCTTCCGGCGAAACGTTGACGCCCTCTTCGGCGCCGGCGAATGCCGCGAGGCGGGCCATCGCGCGGGCTCGACCGACATGGGCGACCTGAGCCAGGTGATTCCGGTGCTCCACCCGTACATGGGCGGCGCGCGCGGCACCGGGCATGCGGCCGATTACGAGATCGTCGACCGACATCTCGCGTACGTGATGCCGGCCCGGGCGATGGCGGCGATGGTCGTCGACCTTCTCTGGGACGGCGCCGCCGGGGCCCGAGAGGTGATTGCGAACAAGGTCCCGGGCATGACGCGCGAGGCGTACGTCGAGTTCCAGCGAAGCGTCCGCCGGCGCGAGGTCTACCGCGGCGTCTGAGCCGCGCGCAGCCGACAATCCAGACGTTCGAGGTTGATTCCCAGACGTTCGAGGTTGATTCTCCGTCGGAGCGCCCGTAAAATGAACGGCGGTTCAGTCAGAATTCATGCGCGACCCCGACAAGCCCCAACAGATCATCGACGCCGCGATCCGCGTCTTTGCGCGTAACGGCTACTACAACTCGCGCGTCTCGGACATCGCGCGCGAGGCGGGCATCGCGAGCGGCACGATCTACCTCTACTTCAAGACCAAGGACGAGATCCTCGTGACGCTCTTCCGCGAGAAGATGGCGGAGTGGGTGGCTTCCGTGCGCCGCGAGGTCGCCGCCGAGCGCGACCCGCTGGCGAAGGTCCGCAAGATCGTGGCCCTGCATTTCCGGGTACTGGAGGAGAACCCCGAGCTCGCGGAGGTGCTGCAGGTCGAGCTGCGGCAGGGGCAGAAGTTCTTCCGCGGCGCCTCGGCACACGAGGTCTCCGCCTATTTCGGCGTGATCAACGACGCGCTCGAGGAGGGCGCGGCTTCGGGACAGATCCGCCGTGACCTGCCGGTGAAGATCGCGACCAAGATGCTCTTCGGCGCGATGGATCAGCTGGCGACCTCCTGGGTGCTCGGCAAGCGCGCGTATCGGCTCACCGAGGCGGCCGAGCCCGTCGCGACAATCTTTCTCAAGGGAGTCTGCGCCCATGGCGTTTGAGACCCTGCTCTTCGCGCGTGAGGAGAGCTTCGCGGTCATCACGCTCAACCGTCCGCCCGCCAACGCGATCAGCGTCGAGCTCGTCCGGGACCTCAACGCCGCGCTCAACTCGGTGGAGAACGACGACGCGGTTCGCTCGGTCATCATCACCGGCGCGGGCGACCGCATCTTCTGCGCCGGCGCCGATCTGGGGTCGGCCTTCTCCGGCGGCGACGTCGACACCTTCATCCGATTCGGCAACAGCGTGATGCGCAAGATCGAGAGGTTCCCCAAACCCGTCATCGCCGCGATCAACGGCCACGCACTCGGCGGCGGCTGCGAGATCGCGATGGCCTGCCACTTCCGACTGGTGAAGGAAACGGCGCGGATGGGACAGACCGAGTCGAACCTGGGCATCACGCCGGGCTTCGGCGGCTCGCAGCGGATGCCGCGCTTGATCGGCCGGACCAAGGCGCTCGAGTTCCTGATCCTGGGCACGCAGGTACCGGCCCCGGAGTGCCTGGCGCTCGGCCTCGCCAACCGACTCACGAAGGAAGGCGAGACGCTCAACGAGGCGAAGGCGCTCGCGCGCGCGATCGCCAAGCGCCCGCCGATCGCGACCCGGCTCATCATCGAGGCGGTCGACGAAGGGCTCGACGCGTCGATCGACAAGGCGATCGACGTCGAGGTCCGCGCGTTTCTCAAGTCGCTCAAGACCGAGGACGCCTCGGAAGGCATCCAGGCGTTCTTCGCCAAGCGCGAGCCGGACTTCAAGGGGAAGTAGGATGGACCTGGGGATCCGCGGCAAGATCGCGCTCGTGACGGGCGCGGCGCGGAGTCTCGGCAGGGCCGACGCCGTCGCGCTGGCCGCCGAGGGCTGCGCGATCGCGATCCTGGATCTCGACGGCGACGGCGCCGCCGGCGCGGCCGGCGAGATCGAGGCCTCCGGCGGGCGCGCCCGAGGGTACGCGTGCGACATCCGCGAGTCGGCTCAGATCCAGGATGTGGTGAGCCGAGTCGAGCGCGATCTCGGGCCCGTCGACATCTGCGTGAACAACGCCGGGCTGATCTACACGGTGGCCCAGCTCAAGGACATGAAGGACGAGGACTGGGAGCTGAACCTGGCGGTGAACGTCACCGGGACGTACAAGGTCACGAAGGCGGTGTTCCCGGGGATGCGTGAGCGGCGCTGGGGACGGATCGTTTGCATGGGTCGATCGCCGGCCTGATGGGGGGCTTCGGCCAGACCGCGTACGCGACGAGCAAGATCGGGCTGATCGGCTTCGCCAAATCCGTCGCCCTCGAGGGCGCCCGCTACAACGTCACGTGCAACGCGATCGCGCCCGGGATCATCGCGCCGAACGCGAAGCTGAGCCCGCTCTATGACCGGATGGTCAAGCGCGTGGCGATGCAGCGTGAGGGTGAGCCCGAGGATGTGGCCAACGCCGTCGCCTTCCTCTGTTCGGAGCGCGCGCGCTACATCACAGGCGCGGTGCTCACGGTGACCGGCGGCATGGACCTCTTCACGTTTTGAGTCATCATATTTAGGGAGGACACGATGCCCACGGTGAAGGAGACGTTCGACGCGATGGCTTCACGGTTCCGGACCGACAAGGCCGCCGGCACCACCGCGGTGATCCAGTACGACGTGAGCGGCGACGGCGGCGGCACCTGGCATGCCGTCATCAAAGACGGCGCATGCACCGTCAACCAGGGAGCGGGCACGAATCCGAACCTGACGCTTCAGATCTCGGCCCAGGACTGGCTCGACATGCTCTCCGGCAAGCAGTCCGGCCAGATGCTGTTCATGTCGGGCAAGCTGAAGGTCAAGGGGGACATGGGGCTCGCGATGAAGCTCGGCTCGATGTTCCAAATGTAGAGGGTTGACGATGGGGCAGGAGCGCTTCGCCGACGTCGTCGAGCGGTTCACGACCGGATTCGCCGCCGACGCGCCCGCCGAGACGATCAAGCAGTGGCAGGACGAGCTCGAGCGGGGATTCCGCCGGCTCCGGAACCTCCAGGGCATGGTGACGAACCCGGTCGAGCCGAAGACGGGCCAGACGCCGCGCGTGGAGGTCTACAAGCGGAACAAGTCGCGCCTGTACCGCTACGAGTCGGCGCGCACCCATCGGACGCCGGTGCTGTTCGTGCCGAACCTCGGCATCAGCCGGCCGTACATCTTCGACCTTCTGCCGGGCGGCAGCTTCATCGAGCACATGACGCGGCAGGGCTTCGACTTCTACCTGCTCGACTGGGGCGTCTTCGGCCCGGAAGACAACGATCTGACGGTCGACGAGTGCGTGACCAAGATCCTGCCGCGAATGGCCCGGCGCGTGTTCGAGACGTCAGGCACCGAGGAGCTCTCGGTGCTCGGCTACTGCATGGGCGCGCCGATCTCGGCGTCGTTCGTCGCCTCGCACCCCGAGGTGCAGGTGAAGAACTTCGTCAACATGGCCGGCCCCATCGACTTCACGAAGGTCGGGCTCTTCGGGCTCTGGCTCGGCAAGGAGCATTTCAACGTCGACCGCTTCGTCGACACGCTCGGCTCGGTCCCGGCCGACATGGTCAAGGCGGGCTTCAAGCTCCTCAAGCCGACGATGGACCTGTCGACCAACCTGAATCTCTGGTGGAATCTATGGAACGACAAGTACGTCGAGGGATTCCAGGCGCTGAACCGGTGGGCGAACGAGTACGTGGCGTTTCCCGGCGAGTTCTTCCGTCAGTGGGTAAGGGACTTCTACCAGGACAACAAGCTCTTCCGCGGTGAGCTCATCATGGGCGGCCGGCCGATCCGGCTCGAGCGCATCACGTGTCCGGTCTTCGTGGTGGGCGCGAAAGAGGACTACATCGCGCCGCCCGAATGCGTCCGCGCGCTCATCGACAGCGTCGGCAGCCGCGAGAAGGAGTACATCGAGTTGCCCGGCGGACACATCTCGCTCATCGCCGGGCGGGGCGCGGCCGTCCATTGTTGGCCGAAGGTCTCGGCCTGGCTCGCCCCGCGCTCGTAGCGCGCTGCTCCAACACGCTCGTTGACGCGTGGCGTCACGAAGGCGTAACATGAGAAGTTGATGGGTGACGGATCCAGTCAGCTCTTCGAGCAGTGGAGAAAGCAGTTCGAGGAAGGCGCCCAGGCCTGGACGCGTCTCATCAACCAGACCGCCGCGGCGTCGGCCACGACGACACCCGACCCGATGGCGTTCTGGCGTCCCGTCCTTGACCAGGGCGTTCAGACCTGGGCGAAGCTCTTCGCCCAGACGCCGGCCACTCCCGACCTGCTGACCCAGTGGAAACAGTTCCTCGATCAGTGGATCGAAGCCTGGTCCAAGGTCCTCGGTCAGGCGATGGGTACCGAGCAGTTCGCGAAGCTGATGGGACAGTCGCTCGACCAGATGCTGGTCTCCGCCGCGCCGGCGAAGAAAGCCATGGACCAGCAGATCGAGCAGGCGCTTCAGGCGCTGAACCTACCCTCACGCACCCAGCTGACCGCCGTCGCGAAGCAGCTCGTCGAGCTCGAAGATCGGATCGACCGCCTCGAGGAGTCGATCAGCGCCAAGCTGCGGCGCCTCGCCGAGCGAGAACCCCGATGATCGGCAGGACGATCGCGGATCTCGCTCCCGGCGATCACGCCGAGCTGGTCCGGCAGGTCGAAGAGGACGACATCGCCGGCTTCATCGACGCCGTGGGCGATCTGAATCCCGTCCACAGCGACGCCGACTACGCGGCGACGACCCCGTTCAAGGAGCCCATCGCGCCGGGCATCTTCACCGCCGGACTGATCTCGGCGGTCATCGGCACGCAGCTCCCGGGGCCCGGCGCCGTGTATCTCTCCCAGAGCCTCAAGTTCATCAAGCCCGTGAAGGCCGGGGATACGATCACGGCGCGAGTCCACGTGCTCGAGGTGGTCCGCGAGCGCAATCGCGTCCGACTTCAGACGGTCTGCGTGAACCAGCGGGGCGAAGAGGTGCTGTCGGGCGAAGCGTGGGTGATGCCGTCGAAGGCGCGCGTGGTGTACGACGAACGGCCGCGCCGCGCTGGGTCCCTCGTGGCGCTCGCGGTCCAGCCCTGGGCGATGGCGGCCCACACCATGCGGCTGTGGGCCGCGCTCGTTACATCAGCAGTCCGCCGTTGATCGAGAGCTCGGCGCCGGTGATGTAGTCGCCGTCGGACGAGACGAGGTAGACGACCGCGCGACCGACTTCCTCCACCGTCCCGAAGCGCTTGAGCGGGATCTGACTCAAGAGCTTGTCGCGTACCTTCTCCGGGATGCCCTGGACCATGTCCGTCTCGATGAAGCCCGGCGCCACCGCGTTCACCGTGACGCCCTTGCCGGCGAGCTCCTTCGCGAGCGATTTCGTGAACGCTGCGACCCCCGCCTTCGAGGCCGCGTAGTTGGCCTGACCGAAGTTGCCGATCTGGCCGATCACCGAGGTGATGTTCACGACGCGGCCCCACTCCTGTCGGAGCATCTGGTCGACGAAGACCTTGGTGCAGTTGAAGACCCCGTCGAGATTGATGGCAAGCACCTTGCGCCAAGAGGCGTGGTCCATCTTGACGAACGTCTTGTCCGAGCTGATCCCGGCGTTGTTGACGAGGATGTCCAGATGGCCGAACTGCTTCAGGACGTCCTGCGCCATCCGGAACGTGTCGGGATAGTCGCCGACGTCGGCCTGCGCGAGGATCGACTGCCGCCCGATCTTCCGGATTTGCTCGACGACTTCCTTGGCCGCGGGTTCGCTCGAGACGTAGTTGATGGCCACGTCGGCGCCTTCTTCGGCAAGGGCCAACGCGATGGCGCGCCCGATGCCGCGAGATCCCCCGGTGACGAGCGCGGTGCGCCCCTTGAGCTTCATGCGAGCCACCTCCTGTGGGCGTGGATCGTCAGTCTAGCACGGTGAGTCGGGGCCAGGCTCTTGACGCGGGGTGTTACGCCATTCATAGTGACCCTCAAGGGCCACCCCGTAGAGGATTGCTATGGCGTACGTCATCAAGCGGTACTCGAACAGAAAGCTCTACGACACGCAGGAGAGTCGGTACGTGACCCTCGAGGAGATCGAGGAGATGATCCGCGCCGGCAAGGAGATCGCCGTCGTGGACGCTGCCTCCGGTGAGGACCTGACCTCGGTGACCCTGGCCCAGATCATTCTCGAGAACGAGCGCAACCATCGCGCCGCGCTCCCGACCGCGTTCCTTCACCAGCTCATCAAGCACGGCGAAGCGTGGCAGGATTTCGTCCAGCGGTCGATGAAGTCCAGTCTCGAGGGCATCGTGTCGAGTCAGCGGGATTTGGAGCGCATCTTCCAGGACTGGGCCTCGAGAGCCGGGTGGGGGATGTCCCCGCCTCGCGTCGAGCCGCGGCGCGACGGCGCCGCCGAGCCGGATGCCGAGCAGCTCCGCGAGGAAGTCTCGACACTGCGTGAGCGTCTACGCTCCCTCGAGGAGCGGCTCGAGAAACGCAAGAATCAGAAGTAGCCGCCGCTAGCTCTGGTAGACGTCCTTCATCTTCTCGACGACGGCAATATAGGTCTCCTGGATACCCTTGCCGGCCTGCTCCGCCGAAGACTGAAGCCGCTCGGCCGAGCGCGTGATGGCTTGAGCCTGACCTTCCATGAGCTTGAACGCCTTCTCGACGCCGTCGACGCCCGTCATGAGCGCCTTCTGGTAGAGCTGCGCGGGATCCTTCGGGCCGTCCGCCCAGGCGCTCTGCCAATGCGCCTGGGAGCTCCGGAGCGTTTCGAGGGCGCCCTGCTGTAGCTCGCCACAGAGCCTCACGCCTTCCTTCGCCGTGGCCGTCGAGAGCTCGACCAGCTCGCGAAGCACGCGCTGATTGGCGTCGGCCCACACCGTCATCGTCTCGACCGCCTTCCCCGTGAGCTGACCGAACATCTCTTGCGCTCTCTTCTGATCGTCCATTCGTCCCTCCTGCAGATTGCGTTTCTTTTTTCGTTCGACTTCTTCGATTCGCTCGACTCGAATTTGAGTATAACGCGATGCGTTACGCCGTCAACGAGGGGATTATATACTTGACACAGGGCGCTGTTTCGGGCATCATGGAACCCATGAAGGACACGACCGAATCACTCCTCATCCTCGCG
>Ga0209690_1000869_pt1 | contig 16475 bp, 14 predicted proteins | sample GraSoiAngelo_150_FD_186164 | JGI IMG/M metagenome (GOLD analysis project Ga0209690, IMG submission 186164) | Grasslands soil microbial communities from the Angelo Coastal Reserve, California, USA - 14_1009_09_40cm (SPAdes) (version 2) | ecosystem: Environmental > Terrestrial > Soil > Grasslands ...
GGAGTACGAGACGGCGAAGCGGCACTACGCGCACATCGATTGTCCGGGGCACGCGGACTACATCAAGAACATGATCACGGGGGCGGCGCAGATGGACGGGGCGATTCTCGTGGTGGCGGCGAACGATGGGCCGATGCCGCAGACGCGGGAGCACGTGCTGCTGGCGCGGCAGGTGAACGTGCCGAGCCTGGTGGTGTTCATGAACAAGGTGGACATGGTGGACGACCCGGAGATTCTGGACCTGGTGGAGCTAGAGGTGCGGGAGCTGCTGAAGAAGTACCAGTTTCCGGGGGACGACATCCCGGTGGTGCGGGGGAGTGCCTTGGGGGCGATGGAGAAGCCGGAGGACGCGGTGGCGGCGAAGTGCATCTGGGAGCTGATGGAGGCGGTGGACAGCTACATCCCGACGCCGCCGCGGGCGGTGGACAAGCCGTTTCTGATGCCGATCGAGGACATTTTCACGATCACGGGGCGGGGGACGGTGGTGACGGGGCGGGTGGAGCGAGGGATCGTGAAGGTGGGGGAGGAAGTGGAGATCGTGGGGATGCAGGCGGAGACGAAGAAGTCGGTGGTGACGGGGGTGGAGATGTTCCGGAAGCTGCTGGACGAGGGGCAGGCGGGGGACAATATTGGGGCGCTGCTGCGGGGGATCGACAAGGACGAGGTGGAGCGGGGGCAGGTGCTGGCCAAGCCGAACTCGATCAAACCCCACAAGAAGTTCAAGGCGGAGGTGTACGTGCTGGGCAAGGACGAGGGGGGGCGGCACACGCCGTTCTTCAACGGGTACCGGCCGCAGTTTTATTTTCGGACGACGGACGTGACGGGGGTGTGCACGCTGCCGAGCGGGGTGGAGATGGTGATGCCGGGGGACAACGTGACGATGACGATCGAGTTGATCCAGCCGGTGGCGATGGACACGGAGCTGCGGTTCGCGATCCGCGAGGGGGGGCGCACGGTGGGCGCCGGCGTCGTCGCGGAGATCGCGGAGTAGCCCATGCGCGACATCATCTCGCTTGCCTGCACCGAGTGCCAGCGTCGGAACTACAGCACGACCAAGAATCGGCGAACGCATCCCGACCGCATGGAAATCAAGAAATTCTGCAAGTGGTGTCGGAAGCACGTGCCGCACAAAGAGTCGAAGTAGGAGCGCACGGTCGAACAAATAGGCGTGTAGCTCTAACGGCTAGAGCACCGGACTCCAAATCCGGGGGATGGGGGTTCGAATCCCTCCACGCCTGCCAGATTTGATGGGTTGTCAGATGAGCGGGACGGACGGCAGTGAAGCGGGTCAACCGACTGAGAGGACATGGGCTTCTTCGAGCGCGTCCAGCAGTTCTTTCGAGAGGTGCTGGGCGAGTTCCGCCGAGTGAGCTGGCCGAGCCGGGCCGAGGTCGCGAACTCGACAGTGGTCGTGCTGGCCGTGGTCGTCATCCTCGCCGTCTTCCTCGCGGCGGTGGACATGGGGCTGTCGTGGATCGTGGAGCGGGTTCTCCGATGGGGTTAGCTCAGGCGATGGGGGTACGGCAGGCATGAGTGAGACGAGCACGTCCGCGAAGCAGTGGTTCGTCGTCCACACCTATTCGGGGTTCGAGAACAAGGTGGCGGCGGCCATCGAGTCGCGGGCCAAGATCTTCGGCCTCCAGGATCTCTTCGGACGCGTCATCGTGCCCACGGAGAAGGTGCGCGAGATCCGGAAGAGCAAGAAGATCGAGACGGAGCAGAAGTTCTTCCCCGGCTACCTGCTCGTGGAGATGGAGCTGACCGACGACACGTGGCACCTCGTGCGCTCGACACCGAAGGTGACGGGCTTCGTCGGCTCGGGCGCCAAGCCCGTGGCCCTGCCGCCCGAGGAGGTCGAGGGCATCCTCAAGCAGATGGAGGAGGGGCTCGTGCGCTCGACGCCGAAGGTGACGGGCTTCGTCGGCTCGGGCGCCAAGCCCGTGGCCCTGCCGCCCGAGGAGGTCGAGGGCATCCTCAAGCAGATGGAGGAGGGGGCGGAGAAGCCCAAGCTCAAGTCGACCTTCCAGAAGGGCGACAAGGTGCGGGTCATCGAGGGACCGTTCGTGAACTTCCAGGGCTCGATCGACGACCTCAACCCGGAGCGCGGCAAGCTCAAGGTCATGGTGGCCATCTTCGGACGGATGACCCCGGTGGAGCTCGAGTACTACCAGGTGGAGAGGCTCTAGGGCATGGCGAAGAAAGTCCAGGCGATGGTGAAGCTGCAGATTCCCGCGGGCAAGGCCAACCCGTCGCCCCCCGTGGGGCCGGCCCTCGGCCAGCACGGCGTGAACATCATGGAATTCTGCAAGGGCTTCAACGCCCAGACGGGATCCCAGGAGGGTCTGATCCTCCCCGTGGTGGTCACGATCTTTGCCGACCGGTCCTTCACCTTCGTGGTCAAGACTCCCCCCGCAGCCATCTTGCTGAAGCGGGCGGCGGGCATCGCCAAGGCATCGGCCGTGCCGCACAAGGACAAGATCGGCAAGGTGACGCGGGCCCAGGTGCGCGAGATCGCGCAGACCAAGCTCGTGGACCTGAACACGGATTCCATCGACTCGGCCATGCGCACCATCGAAGGCACCGCCCGCAGCATGGGCATCGACGTCGTTTAGCCGCAGTTCGAGCTGAGGGGCGGCCCGGCCGAAGGCCGGGGCGTCACGAGGCGAGGGCTGAGTAGAAACGAGCTGACGGGCGGCCCGGCCGAAGGCCGGGGCGTCACGAGGCGAGGGCTGAATTGAGAGGGAGCGAACAGACATGCCAGTGATGACGAAGCGGATCAAGGCGACCGAGGCGCTGATCGACCGGGCGAAGCCGTACTCCGTCGAGGAAGCCATGGACATCGTCAAGAAGGCGCCCGCGGCCAAGTTCGACGAGACGGTGGACCTGTCGATCCGGCTCGGGGTCGATCCCAAGCACGCGGATCAGATGGTGCGCGGGGCCATCGTGCTTCCCCACGGCATCGGCAAGACGGTGCGGGTGGCCGTGTTCGCCAAGGGCGAGAAGGAGCGCGAGGCCCGGGAGGCGGGAGCCGACGTCGTCGGCGCCGAGGACCTCGTCGAGAAGGTGCAGGGTGGGTTCATGGACTTCGACTCGACGATCGCCACGCCCGACCTCATGGGTCAGGTCGGCCGTCTCGGCAAGGTGCTGGGCCCCCGCGGGCTCATGCCGAATCCCAAGCTCGGCACCGTCACCTTCGACGTGGCCCGCGCCGTGCGCGAGATCAAGGCCGGCAAGGTCGAGTTCCGGGTAGACAAGGCGGGCAACGTGCACGTGCCCATCGGGAAGAAGTCCTTCGCCCAGGAGAATCTCGTGGCCAACGCCATGACCCTGCTCGAGGCGATCGTCAAGGCGAAGCCCGCGGCGTCCAAGGGTGTCTACCTGCGGTCGATCACGCTATCCACCACCATGGGTCCGGGCATCCACGTCGACGCCCAGCGCGTGACCAACCAGTTCAGCAAGAAGCCGAGCTAGGAGCGGAAACGTGCCGACTCAAGAGAAGGTAGACAGCGTGGCCACGCTCAAGGAGCGGCTGGGCGCGGCCAAGACCGCGGTGCTGACGGAGTATCGCGGGCTGAGCGTCCGCCAGATGTCGGAGCTGCGCAAGCAGCTGAAAGCGGCCGCGGCCGAGTACAAGGTGGTGAAGAACCGCCTGGCGCGCCTGGCCGTCAAGGGCTCGCCCCTCGACGCGCTCGGCGCCCATCTCAAGGGCCCCACGGGGCTCGTCTACACGAAGCAGGACGCCGTGCCCGTGGCGAAGGCGCTCCAGGCCTTCGTCAGGACCAATCCCCAGCTCACCATCAAGCTCGGGATGGTCGACGGCAAGGTGCTCCAGCCCGCGGAGCTCAAGGCCCTGTCCGAGCTCCCGTCCAAGGAGCAGCTGCGGAGCCAGATCGTGGGCGCCATCCAGGGCCCCCTGTCGCAGCTCGTGAGCCTGCTCGAGGCGCCGCAGCGCGAACTCGTGTACGTGCTCGAGCAGCGGGGCAAGGGCGCGGAGTCGGCCTGAATCGAGTCTTCACATCACGAGGAAGCAACCACACACGGAGGCGGACGAGACATGGCAACGAACATCGAAGAGATCGCGGAGAAGCTGGACTCGCTGACCTTGCTGGAGGCGTCCCAGCTCTCCAAGCTCTTGCAGGAGAAATGGGGCGTGTCGGCGGCGGCCGCGGTAGCGGTGGCGGCGCCCGGCGCGGCGGCGGGAGCGGCGGGGGGTGGCGCGGCCGTCGAGGAGAAGACGGAGTTCGACGTCGTTCTCATGGCCGCCGGCGAGAAGAAGATCCAGGTCATCAAGGTCGTGCGCGAGCTGACCGGGCTCGGCCTCAAGGAAGCCAAGGACCTCGTGGACGGGGCACCCAAGGCCGTCAAGGAGAAGGTGGCCAAGGCGGAAGGCGCGGACATGAAGAAGAAGCTTGAGGAGGTGGGGGCCACGGTCGAAGTCAAATAACCCTTGAGGAGGTGGGGGCCACGGTCGAAGTCAAATAACCCTCCCGCGCCAACGAGCTTGACACGGGGCGCGCGCGCCCCCTTCCACCAAGCGTGGCCCCGGCTCACACGGCGGGGTTGAGCACCCGGCGGCCTCTCGGCGCCAGGGCGCGGAGGATGTAATGGCAGGGACCATTCAGTGCGGACGTCGGGTCCGCAAGGACTTCGGCAAGATTCCGTCGATCGTCGAGATCCCGAACCTCATCGAGATCCAGAAGCGGTCGTACGAGCAGTTTCTGCAGAAGGACGTCGCCCCGGAGCGTCGTGAGGAGACGGGCCTGCAGGCGGTGTTCAAGTCCGTGTTCCCCATCGCGGACTACAACGACAACGCCCTGCTCGAGTTCGACAGCTATCATTTCGGCGATCCGAAATACACGGTCGAGGAGTGCCACGACCGCGGCATGACCTTCGCCATTCCTCTCAAGGTGACGCTGCGCCTCGTCGTCTACGACCACGACAAGGAGGCCAAGACCCGCACCATCCGCGAGCAGCGTGGCCAGGAGGTCTATCTGGGCGAGCTGCCCCTGATGACGGACAAGGGCACCTTCATCATCAACGGCACCGAGCGCGTGGTCGTCTCGCAGCTGCAGCGCTCCGCCGGCGTGTTCTTCGACGACGACAAGGGCAAGACGGTGGCCTCGGGCAAGCTCCTCTACTCCGCCCGCGTCATCCCCTATCGCGGCTCCTGGGTGGAGTTCGAGTTCGACGCCAACGACATCCTGTTCGTGCGCGTGGACCGCCGCCGCAAGATGCTCGCCACGGCCTTCCTCCGCGCCTTCTGGTTCCTCGAGAAGGGCGTCATCCTCTCCGACGCCGAGATCCTTGGGAACTTCTTCGAGGTTGAAGAGGTCCTCTCCTTCGAGGACCGCACGGCCTGGGTCAAGCTGAACCCCGAGGCCCACAACGGCATCAAGGTCGCGGACGACATCAAGCCGCCGCGCCATCGCGAGGCCATGGTGGCGGCGGGCAAAACGCTCAACCCCAAGCTCATCGAGAAGCTGATCGAGGCGGGGGTGACCAAGATCCCCGTCCGGGCCGACTCCCTCGTGGGCCGCCGCACGGGCGACCGCGTGGTGGACGCCGACACGGGTGAAGTCCTGGTGGAGACGAACCAGGAGGTCTCCGCCACCATCCTCACCCAGCTCATGGCGCGGAAGATCTCTGCCCTCAAGCTCCTCGCCCTCGTGCCGGGCAAGACGGACAGCTCGATCTACGAGACGCTGGCCCGCGACCACTTCAAGAACCCGGACGAGGCCCTGGTGGAGATCTACCGCCGCCTGCGTCCGGGCGATCCGCCCACGGTGGACTCCGCCCGCGCGCTCTTCCGCGGCATGTTCCTGGACGCCCGCCGCTACGACCTGGCCCGCGTGGGCCGGTTCATGATCAACAAAAAGCTCGGCATCAACGCCAATCTCAACGCCAAGACCCTGCGCAGCGAGGACGTGGTCTTCGTGGTCCGTCACCTGCTCATGGTGCGGCTCGGCACCAAGCCCACGGACGACATCGATCACCTCGGCAACCGCCGCGTGCGCTCGGTGGGCGAGCTGCTGGAGAACCAGTTCCGCGTGGGTCTCACCCGCATGGAGCGGGCGGTCAAGGAGCGGATGTCCATCTCGGACATCACGAACCTCATGCCCCACGACCTCATCAACGCCAAGCCGGTGTCGGCGGTGGTGAAGGAGTTCTTCGGCTCCTCGCAGCTCAGCCAGTTCATGGACCAGACCAATCCGCTCGCCGAGCTCACCCACAAGCGCCGCCTCTCCGCCCTGGGGCCGCGCGGCCTCTCGCGCGAGCGGGCGGGATTCGAGGTGCGCGACGTCCATCCCACGCACTACGGCCGGATCTGCCCGATCGAGACGCCGGAAGGCCCGAACATCGGCCTGATCTCCTCGCTGTCGACGTACGCACGCATCAACGAGTTCGGCTTCATCGAGACGCCGTACCGCAAGGTGCAGAGCGGCGTGGTCTCGGACGAGATCGTGTTCCTGACCGCGCTGGAAGAGGAGCAGTTCGTCATCGCCCAGGCCAATGCCGAGCTGGATGCCCGCGGCAAGTTCGTGCGTGACCGCGTGTCGGCCCGGAAGGGCGGCGAGTACAAGATGGTCTCCCCCGAGGAGCTCAACTACATGGACGTGTCGCCGAAGCAGCTCGTCTCGGTGGCCGCGGCCATGGTCCCCTTCCTCGAGAACGACGACGCCAACCGGGCCCTCATGGGCTCGAACATGCAGCGCCAGGCCGTGCCGCTCCTGCAGCCCGAGGCGCCGTACGTGGGCACGGGCATGGAGCACATCGTGGCGCGCGACTCGGGCGCGGTGGTGCTGGCGCGGCGGCCCGGGGTGGTGGAGTACGTCTCGGCCAACCGCGTCGTCGTCCGCGCGGAGACGCGGTCGAAGAAGGCGGATCCCGTCCAGGACCTGCCGCTCGACATCTACAACCTGACCAAGTACCGCCGCTCGAACCAGAACACGTGCATCAACCAGCGGCCCATCGTCAAGAAGGGCGACCGCGTGCACGTGGGCGACGTGGTGGCAGACGGGCCCGGCACCGACCAGGGCGAGCTCGCCCTGGGCCGTAACGTCCTCGTGGCCTTCATGCCATGGGGCGGCTACAATTTCGAGGACGCCATCCTCGTCTCCGAGCGGCTCGTCAAGGACGACCGCTACACCTCGATCCACATCGAGGAGTTCGAGGTGCAGGCGCGCGACACCAAGCTCGGCAAGGAAGAGGTGACGCGGGACATCCCCAACGTCTCCGAGGAGGCTCTCAAGGACCTCGACGACTCGGGCATCGTCCGGATCGGGGCCAAGGTCAAGGCGGGCGACATCCTCGTGGGCAAGATCACGCCGAAAGGCGAGACGCAGCTCACGCCGGAAGAGAAGCTGCTCCGCGCGATCTTCGGCGAGAAGGCGGGCGACGTGCGGGACACCTCCCTCACCGTGCCCCCCGGCATCGAGGGGACCGTGGTCGACGTCAAGGTCTTCTCGCGGCGCGGGGTGGACAAGGACGACCGCGCCAAGTCCATCGAGGAGGAGGAGGTGGCGGGCCTCGAGAAGGACTACCAGGACGAGATCGCCATGGTCGAGCTCGAGCGCGACCAGAAGCTGAAGAACATCCTGGTGGGCAAGACGCTCACCCAGGACATGGTCGATCCCATCAAGAAGGACAAGGTCGCCAAGAAAGGCGACCGGATCGACCGGGAGGAGCTCGACAACTTCTCGTGGCACGAGCTGAAGAAGATCAAGATCAAGGAGGACGACGGGCTCGCCAACACCATCAAGCGGATCGAGGAGCTGGCCGATGACCAGATCGCCTTCTTCGATCGCATGCTCGAGGAGCGCGTGGGACGCCTCCGTCGCGGGGACGACCTGCCTCCGGGCGTGATCAAGATGGTCAAGGTGTACGTCGCCGTGAAGCGCAAGCTGTCCGTGGGCGACAAGATGGCGGGCCGTCACGGGAACAAGGGCGTGGTCTCCCGCGTGCTTCCCGAGGAAGACATGCCGTACCTGCCGGACGGTACGCCCGTGGAGATCGTGCTCAACCCCCTCGGCGTGCCCTCGCGCATGAACGTGGGCCAGATCCTGGAGACCCACCTCGGCTGGGCCGCCAAGGCCCTCGGCGTGTGGGTGGCCAGCCCCGTGTTCGACGGCGCCACCGAGAGCGAGATCCGCGATCACCTCAAGCAGGCGAGCCTGCCCGGCTCGGGTAAGACCCGGCTCTTCGATGGACGGACGGGCAAGTCTTTCCACCAGGACGTGACGGTGGGTCAGATCTACATCCTCAAGCTCGCCCACCTCGTCGACGACAAGATGCACGCCCGCTCCATCGGGCCGTACTCGCTGGTGACCCAGCAGCCCCTCGGGGGCAAGGCCCAGTTCGGTGGCCAGCGCTTTGGGGAGATGGAGGTCTGGGCCCTCGAGGCATACGGCGCCGCTCACACGCTGCAGGAGATGCTGACGGTGAAGTCGGACGACGTGGAGGGCCGCAACCGGATCTACGAGGCCATCGTGAAAGGGGAAAATTTCCTGGAGCCGGGGACACCGGAGTCCTTCAACGTGCTCGTGAAGGAACTGCAGAGCCTGGCCCTGGATGTGGAGCTCGTGCCCAAGGACGGCAAGAAGCCGGCCTAGTCGCAGGGTGAGCTGGAGGACGTCGCGGGGCTGGGGCCCCGCCGTCCGAGGCGAACATAGCTAAAGGAGATCGACAGAATGTTGACGGATCGGACATTCGGCAGCCTGGTTCGGGAAGAGAAGCCCACGAAGGACCTGTGGGGGATTCTCGATCGGCACCCGAAGCCCATGACGTTCGGCGCCATCGGACATTCGGCAGCCTGGTTCGGGAAGAGAAGCCCACGAAGGACCTGTGGGGGATTCTCGATCGGCACCCGAAGCCCATGACGTTCGGCGCCATCCGTATCAAGCTGGCGGCGCCGCAGAAGATCCGCGACTGGTCGCACGGCGAGGTCAAGAAGCCGGAGACCATCAACTACCGGACGTTCAAGCCCGAGCGGGACGGCCTCTTCTGCGCCCGCATCTTCGGGCCCACCAAGGACTACGAGTGCGCCTGCGGGAAATACAAGCGAATGAAGTTCGCGGGCGTGATCTGCGACAAGTGCGGCGTGGAGGTGACGAGGGCCCGGGTGCGCCGGGAGCGGATGGGCCACATCGAGCTCGCCTCCCCCGTCTCGCACGTGTGGTTCTTCAAGGGCCTGCCCTCGCGCATCGGCCAGCTCCTCGACATGTCGCTGCGGGAGCTGGAGAAGATCCTGTACTTCGAGGAGTACGTCGTCCTCGAGCCGGGGAAGATTCCCGGGCTCAAGAAGAAGGATCTCGTGGCCGTGGACAAGACCCGGAAGCTCCAGGAGGAGCACGGTCACGACGCCTTCGCGGTGGGGATGGGCGCCGAGGCCATCCGCGAGCTGCTGCGTCAGATCGACATGGACGTGCTGGCCCGTGAGCTTCGTTCCGGGATGGGCGTGGAGACCTCGGCCCAGAAGCGGAAGAAGATCGTCAAGCGCCTGAAGGTGGTCGAGGCGTTCCTGAAGTCGGGCAACCAGCCGGAGTGGATGATCCTGGAAGTCCTGCCCGTCATCCCGCCCGAGCTGCGGCCCCTCGTGCCGCTCGACGGCGGCCGCTTCGCCACCTCGGACCTCAACGACCTCTACCGGCGCGTGATCAACCGCAACAACCGGCTCAAGCGCCTCATGGAGCTGCGCGCGCCCGAGATCATCATCCGCAACGAGAAGCGGATGCTGCAGGAAGCGGTGGACGCCCTCTTCGACAACGGCCGCCGCGGCCGCGTTATCACGGGGCCGAACAACCGGCCCCTCAAGTCCCTGTCCGACACCTTGAAGGGCAAGCAGGGCCGCTTCCGCCAGAACCTGCTCGGCAAGCGGGTGGACTATTCCGGGCGCTCCGTCATCGTGGTCGGCCCCTACCTCAAGCTCCACCAGTGCGGGCTGCCCAAGAAGATGGCCCTCGAGCTCTTCAAGCCCTTCATCCTTCGCAAGCTCGAGGAGCGGGGCATCGCCTCCTCCATCAAGGCGGCCAAGAAGTTCGTGGAGAAGGAGCGGCCGGAGGTCTGGGACATCCTGGAAGAAGTGATCACCGAGCATCCGGTGCTCCTGAACCGCGCGCCGACGCTCCACCGCCTGGGCATCCAGGCCTTCGAGCCCATCCTGGTCGAGGGCAAGGCCATCGAGATCCACCCGCTCGTGTGCACCGCGTTCAACGCGGACTTCGACGGCGACCAGATGGCCGTGCACGTGCCGCTCTCCATGGAGGCCCAGATGGAGGCGCAGGTGTTGATGCTGTCTTCCAACAACATCCTGTCCCCCTCGAACGGGGCCCCCGTGGCCATTCCCACCCAGGACATGGTCTTCGGCATCTACTACCTGTCCAAGGAGCGCGCCGGCGCCAAGGGTGAAGGGCGCGCAGGTGCTGATGCTGTCTTCCAACAACATCCTGTCCCCCTCGAACGGGGCCCCCGTGGCCATTCCCACCCAGGACATGGTCTTCGGCATCTACTACCTGTCCAAGGAGCGCGCCGGCGCCAAGGGTGAAGGGCGGCTCTTCTCCGACCCCGAAGAGGTGCGCATCGCGTACGACAACGAGGACGTCGACCTCCAGGCGCGGATCCGTCTGCGCTGGAACGGCGGTGTCATCGAGACGACGGTGGGCCGCACCCTCCTCAACGACGTCGTCCCCCCCTCCCTGCGCTTCATCAACAAGGAGCTCAAGAAGAAGGAGATCGGCGTCCTCATCGCGGACTGCTACAACCGCCTCGGCAACGAGGCGACCGTGGCCTTCCTCGACGAGCTGAAGGACATCGGGTTCCGCTACGCCACTCTCTCCGGCCTCAGCATCGGGATCGAGGACATGCACATCCCCTCCGCCAAGGGCCAGCTTATCGACCGCGCCCGGCAGCAGGTCAACGAGGTCGAGCAGCAATACCAGGACGGCGTCATCACCAACGGCGAGCGGTACAACAAGGTCGTGGACATCTGGGCGCACGTGACCGAGCAGATCGCCGACGCCATGTTCTCCGAGCTCGAGCGCGGCGAGCAGGGCGGCGAGTTCAACCCCATCTACATGATGGCCGATTCGGGCGCCCGCGGCTCGAAGCAGCAGATCCGGCAGCTCGCGGGCATGCGCGGCCTCATGGCCAAGCCCTCGGGCGAGATCATCGAGACGCCGATCACCTCGAACTTCCGCGAAGGACTCACGGTGCTCGAGTACTTCACCTCGACCCACGGCGCCCGCAAGGGCCTGGCCGACACCGCGCTCAAGACCGCGGACTCCGGGTATCTGACCCGCCGCCTCGTCGACGTGTCGCAGGACGTCATCGTCTCCGAATACGACTGCGGGACGGTCAAGTACATCGACGCGGCCCCGCTCGTCGAGGGCGGGGACATCATCCAGTCGCTTCGCGACCGCGTGCTCGGCCGCGTGGCGGCGGAGGACATTCGAGATCCGTTCACGGGCGAGATCATCGTCCAGGCCAGCAACGAGATCAACGAGGAGCTGGCCCAGAAGATCGAGGACTCCGGGCTCGAGCGGGTGCGCATCCGCTCCGCTCTCACCTGCGAGTCGAAGCGCGGTATCTGCGTCATGTGCTACGGACGCAACCTGGGCACGGGGCGCCTGGCCGAGTTCGGGGAGGCGGTAGGCATCATCGCCGCCCAGTCGATCGGCGAGCCCGGCACGCAGCTGACCATGCGGACCTTCCACATCGGCGGCACGGCGAGCCGCGTGGTCGAGGCCTCGAAGCACGACGCCAAGTACGCGGGCATCGTCAAGTACCACAACATCCGGTCCGTGGTGAATCGCGACGGCGACATCGTGGTGCTGAACCGCAACGGCGAGATCGTCGTGGCGGACGAGCGCGGCCGCGAGAAGGAGCGGTATCCGGTGGTCCCGGGCGCCCGCATCAAGGTCAAGGACGAGGGCAAGGTCACCCTCGGCAAGCTGCTCGTCGAGTGGGACCCCTTCACCACGCCCATCCTCACCGAGGTCAGCGGCACCGTGGTCTTCCGCGACATCGTCGACGGCGTGACGATCCGGGAAGAGTTCGACGAGGTCACCGGCCTCTCCCGGCGCGTGATCATCGAGGACCAGGAAGGCAAGCTGCAGCCCCGGGTGTCGATCAAGGCGCCCGGCGTGGGTGATACACCCGACGCCGTCGCGGAGTCGATCGGGGAGACGCGCGGCCGTTACATGCTGCCCGTGGGCGCCCACTTGCTCGTGCCCGACGGCAGCGAGGTGCACCAGGGCGACATCATCTCCAAGATCCCGCGCGAGACGACGAAGACCAAGGACATCACGGGTGGTCTGCCCAGGGTGGCCGAGCTGTTCGAGGCGCGGAAGCCCAAGGAGCAGGCGGTCATCACGGAGATCGACGGGGCCGTGGAGTTCGCGGGATTCGTCAAGGGTATGCGCAAGATCGTCATCCGCGCCGATGACGGCGAGACCAAGGAATACCTGATCCCGCGGGGCAAGCACATCTCCGTCCACGAGGGCGATCGCGTCAAGGCGGGCGAGGCGCTCATGGACGGCTCTCCGAACCCGCACGACTATCTGGCCGTGCTGGGTGACCGCGAGCTGCAGCGCTACCTCGTGAACGAGGTCCAGGAGGTCTATCGCCTGCAGGGCGTGACCATCAACGACAAGCACATCGAGATCGGGCGGGACGGAGTTCGTGGTGGGCGAGCTCGTGGACAAGTTCGTGTTCCAGGACGAGAACGAGAAGGCGATCGCGGCCGGCAAGCCGGCGGCCACGGCCAAGCCCGTGCTCCTGGGCATCACCAAGGCCTCGCTGTCGACGGACAGCTTCATCTCCGCCGCCTCCTTCCAGGAGACTACGCGGGTGCTGACGGAGGCCGCCATCAGCGGCAAGACCGACGACCTGCGCGGCCTCAAGGAAAACGTCATCGTGGGCCGGCTCATCCCGGCCGGCACCGGCCTGGGCCACTACACGAGGGCGGAGGTGCTCAGCCAGGGCGCCGACGAGGCCCCGGTGGCGGTCGAAGAGCCTCCGGTGGACGACGCCATCGACTCCGATCCCGGTTCAGAGGAGATAGCGCAGGCCGGGTAGGTCGAGCGCAGGCACGATATTCCGCGGGTTTAGGGGCCGCCCACGGGGCGGGCGGCCGTGGAGTGTCAACTACTTGACAATCACCCCCTTTTCGGGTAAAAAGTCAGAGTTTTGGCCCTATTGACCCCGGCTGGGGCCGGGGTGGGGCTGATCAGAGCCACAGGGAGAACGTAGAGCAATATGCCGACCATCAATCAGTTGGTGCGGAAGGGCCGCGAGGCGGTGCCGAAGAAGTCGAAGACGCCCGCCATGGAGGCCTGTCCGCAAAAGCGCGGCGTGTGCATTCGCGTGTACACCACCACGCCCAAGAAGCCGAACTCGGCGTTGCGCAAAGTTGCGCGCGTGCGTCTGACCAACGGTCTCGAGGTCACGTCCTACATTCCGGGCGTGGGGCACAACCTGCAGGAGCACTCGATCGTCCTCATCCGGGGCGGCCGCGTGAAGGACCTGCCGGGCATCCGCTATCACATCATTCGCGGGTCGCTCGACACCGCGGGGGTGGCGGGGCGGAAGCAGAGCCGCTCGAAGTACGGCGCGAAGCAGCCGAAAGCCGGCGGAGCCGCGTAAATGCGTCGGGCAGGGGCGGCGAGACGGGAGATCCTGCCGGATCCCAAGTACGGGAGCCGGATCGTGGCGAAGTTCGTCAACATGATGATGTACGGCGGCAAGAAGAGCACGGCCGAGCGGATCATGTACGAGGCCATGGGGGCCATGGAGGACAGGGCCAAGCAGGACGCCCTCAAGCTCTTCAAGTCCGCCGTGGACAATTGCAAGCCGGCGGTGGAGGTCAAGTCGCGGCGGGTAGGCGGCTCGACGTACCAGGTGCCCGTGGAAGTACGACCCGACCGGCGCACCGCCCTGAGCATGCGGTGGCTCATCGGAGCCTCTCGCCGGCGCGCGGAGAAAAGCATGGCGGAGCGGCTGGCCGGCGAGCTCCTCGACGCCGCCAACAACCGCGGCACGGCCGTGAAGAAGCGAGAAGACACTCACAAGATGGCGGAGGCCAACAAGGCGTTCGCGCACTACCGCCAAGGCGTTCGCGCACTACCGCTGGTAGCCACCGAGACTCGCAGAGGGGGGCCGCAGCCTCGGCCCCCCTCTTCTCTTGAGTAGCGCCGGTGCCACGGGAAAGGAAGCGTCGTGGAGCCGCAGTACCCGCTGGAGAAGACCCGGAACATTGGCATCATGGCCCACATCGATGCCGGCAAGACTACCACCACGGAGCGGGTGCTCTATTACACCGGCCGATCCTACAAGATCGGCGAGGTGCACGAGGGCACCGCCACCATGGACTGGATGGTCCAGGAGCAGGAGCGCGGCATCACCATCACCTCGGCCGCGACGACGTCGTTCTGGGCCGATTGCCGGATCAACATCATCGACACGCCCGGCCACGTGGACTTCACCATGGAGGTCGAGCGCTCGCTCCGGGTCCTCGACGGCGCCATCGCCATCCTCGACGCCGTGTCCGGGGTGGAGCCGCAGACAGAGACGGTGTGGCGACAGGCCGACAAGTACCGCGTGCCCCGCATCGTCTACGTCAACAAGATGGACCGCGTCGGCGCCGATTACTTCCGTTGCCTCGAGATGCTCAAGGATCGCCTGGGCGCCCACCCCGTGCCCATCCAGATCCCCCTCGGCCGCGAGGACAAGTTCAAGGGTGTCATCAACCTGATCGAGCAGGTTGCCTACGTGTGGCCCGAGGACGACAGCCTGGGGCAGACCTTCGAGACGGTGGAGATCCCGGCCGAGTTCAAGGCCCAGACGGCGGAGTACCGCGAGAAGATGATCGAAGGGCTGGCCGAGGTCGACGATCACCTGATGGAGAAATACCTCGGCGGCGAGAAGGTCACTCCGGAGGAGATCAAGGCGGCTGTGCGCGCCGGGACCATCGGCATGAAGCTCTTCCCGGTGATCTGCGGCGCTTCTTTCAAGAACAAGGGCGTCCAGCCCATGCTCGACGCCGTGGTGGATTACCTGCCATCGCCCCTCGACGTCCCCGCCATCAAGGGCGTCAATCCCGAGACGGGCCAGGCGGAGACGCGCGAGCCGGAGGCCAAGGCGCCCGTCTCCGCGCTCGCCTTCAAGATCATGAACGACACCTTCGTGGGCCAGCTGACGTTCGTGCGCGTCTACTCGGGCACCCTCGCCTCGGGCACGGGCGTCTACAACTCGACGCGCGACAAGAAAGAGCGCATCGGCCGCCTCGTGCGGATGCACGCCAACAAACGCGAGGAGATCGAGGCGGTGACCGCGGGTGACATCGCGGCGGTGGTCGGCCTCAAGGACACGCGCACGGGCGACACCCTTTGCGATCCCAACAAACCCATCGTGCTCGAGTCCATGGACTTTCCCGCGCCCGTCATCGCCGTGGCCATCGAGCCCAAGACCAAGGCCGACGAGGAGAAGCTCGGGCAGTCGCTGGCCCGCCTCGCCATGGAAGACCCGACCTTCAAGGTCAACGTGGATCCCGAGACGAACCAGACGCTCATCCACGGCATGGGCGAGCTGCACCTCGAGATCATCGTCGACCGGCTCCTGCGAGAGTTCAAGGTCGAGGCCAACGTCGGCAAGCCCCAGGTCGCTTATCGCGAGACGGTCCGCCAGAAGGCGGAGGCGCAAGGGCGTTTCGTGCGCCAGACGGGTGGCCGCGGACAGTACGGCGACGTGTGGCTCGAGATCGAGCCCACCGCGGAGCCGGGCCAGGGCGTGATCTTCGAGAACAAGCTCAAGGGCCCCGCCATCCCACGCGAGTACGTGCCCGCGGTCGAGAAGGGCATCAAGGAAGCGGCGGAGACGGGCGTGCTCGCCGGCTATCCCGTGGTGGACATCAAGGTCTCGCTGACGGACGGGAGCTACCACGACGTGGACTCGAGCGAGATGGCCTTCAAGATCGCAGCCTCCATCGGTTTCAAGGAGGGCTGCCGGAAGGCCAAGCCCGTGCTCCTCGAGCCGGTGATGGACGTCGAGGTCGTCGCGCCCTCGGAGTACCAGGGCGCCGTCATTGGCGACCTCAACAGTCGCCGCGGACGGATCGTCAGCCAGGAAGTCCGGGCCAACGCCCAGGTCATCCGCGCCAATGTCCCCCTCGGCCAGATGTTCGGCTATGCCACTGACGTCCGCTCCATGACCCAGGGGCGGGCGACCTATACCATGCAGTTCGCGCGCTACGAGGAAGTGCCCAAGAACATCGCCGAGGAGATCATGGCGAAGGTCGCGGGCAAGGGTACGCCGCGGGCCGGTTCCCGCTGAGTCGCATCAACAGGAGAGATCAACCATGGCCAAGGCGAAATTCGATCGGTCGAAGCCGCACGTGAACATTGGGACGATTGGGCACATCGACCACGGGAAGACGACGCTGACCTCGGCGATCACGAAGGTGCTGCACACGAAGTACAGCGGGG
>Ga0209690_1000870_pt1 | contig 16465 bp, 21 predicted proteins | sample GraSoiAngelo_150_FD_186164 | JGI IMG/M metagenome (GOLD analysis project Ga0209690, IMG submission 186164) | Grasslands soil microbial communities from the Angelo Coastal Reserve, California, USA - 14_1009_09_40cm (SPAdes) (version 2) | ecosystem: Environmental > Terrestrial > Soil > Grasslands ...
AAGTCTGCAACTCGACTTCATGAAGCCGGAATCGCTAGTAATGGCGCATCAGCTACGGCGCCGTGAATACGTTCCCGGGCCTTGTACACACCGCCCGTCACATCATGGAAGTCGCTTGTAGCCGAAGCCGGCGCGCTAACCCGCAAGGGAGGCAGCTTTCTACGCTATGAGCGGTAACTGGGATGAAGTCGTAACAAGGTAGCCGTAGGGGAACCTGCGGCTGGATCACCTCCTTTCTAAGGAGAAGCGCTGAAGCGCCGCGATTCGAAAATCGAGATTCGAGATTCGTGAAACGGTGCGTCAGCATAGGTCGACGGCTAACTCCGCGGAGTGAATCAATTGATCACTTCCCGGATATGCCGTGAAGACTTTGGAATCGAAAGGAACCAAAGCTCAAAGAAAAGACGGTAACGCACAATTCAGTCTTTGCTGCTGCACATCGACAAATGCCGGATGACGATTGCAAGATCGACATCCGGCATTTTCTTTGTCTCATCGCCCTGCTCAGTCTGATTCGGTTCGACATAAACCAAAACAAAGATACGATCTCCACAGCAAGACAATCACAGGAGATCAGCACATGACCGCAAAAGCATTATTTGTCAGACTGGAGGCAAAACCGGGCAAAGAAAACGAAGTCGCGAAATTTTTGCGCGATGGCCAGGGTTTGGTTCAACAAGAGCCCGCAACAACCGCTTGGTTCGGGATTAAACTTGGCCCGACCACCTTCGCGATCTTCGATGCGTTCCCCGACGAAGCAGGACGCGACGCGCACTTGGCTGGAAAAGTCGCCAAGGCGTTGATGGAAAAAGCGCCCGATCTCCTGGCACAGCCGCCGAAGATCGAGAAGGCAGACGTATTGGCGGACAGACTGCCGGGTTGATCCTCCTGAGGACGTTCTCCGAACTTCGGCAGGAGTTTGCAATTCGCAATCCGCAATTTACACTCCGCAATCGTTTTTCGGGGGCATAGCTCAGTTGGTAGAGCGCCAGCTTTGCAAGCTGGAAGTCAGGGGTTCGAATCCCCTTGCCTCCAAAGCTTCGAATGAAGCGTGGAGGCAAAATCTAACAAAACGGGCATCACTATTGGATGCACTAGCGGGAGCGTAATCCCCTTGCCTCCAGTCTTCCCTCGCAGCGGTAGCGGAGAGGGAAAGACTGTCGCGCCATAGCTTCAGCGAAGGCGGACACGTTTAACCTTGCAACGTCAACGCAGCGAGCTACGACTCGGCAAGCCAACGACGAAACATGGCAACGTTCTTCTACATCTATATCTTGCAGAGCGAGCGCGACGAGGACCGATTCTATACCGGCTTGACGGACGACCTGCGTAAACGATTGAGAAATCATAACGCGGGACGAATTCTTCACACCTCGAAATGGCGACCATGGCGATTGAAGGCATATGTCGCGCTTTCCGATCGAGTTCGTGCTGCAAGGTTCGAGCGCTATCTCAAATCAGCCTCTGGCCGGGCATTTACGAAAAAGCATTTATGATCCGGTGCACTAGCGGGAGCGTAATCCCCTTGCCTCCAGTCTTCGCTCGCGTCGCAGGAGAGCGAAGATTTTCGCGCCGTAGCGTTTAGAAGGCGGACATGTGTGTTGTTATGCGACGAGAGCGAGCTCCAACTCAGCGCGTACTGTTTGCGGAGACGTTGTTAACATCCGATTTGCGATTTGCGATCTGCAATCTTAAATAGTTGCTTGCGGGCCTGTAGCTCAGTTGGTTAGAGCATGCGCTTGATAAGCGCAGGGTCACTGGTTCGAGCCCAGTCAGGCCCATTTTTATTTTCGATTTGCGATTTCGAATTTTCGATTGAGGAACGGTCGCCGCGGCGATCTGGTGCGGCGTCCTCGCCGCAACCAACTTCAGACCGAATTCATCCTTACCGGGGATCTCTGCTTCCGCGCGACCACCAAACAGAGTGCCAGCCCAAAAAACGCGCCGCTGATGTCGATCAGCACGTCGTTCAGCGACGCCGTGCGCGATGGTACGAACGATTGATGAAATTCGTCGCTGGCCGCAAAAATTCCGCACACAAACCAGATCGCCATAAAGAAAACCCACGGCTTCGCACGCAAATTCGTGCCGCGGTACAGTGCACGACGAAGAAGAATCGCGAGAATCGCGTACTCCGTTAGATGCGCGCATTTCCGCAACAGGAAATGAACTTGGACAATCGCTTCCCCAGTGATGTCCGGTTTCAACCAAAGCAGGAGTGGAACAAGAAGACGCGAGGTATGTTCCGCCGACATAAGATCGCTCGAGCCAATAAATATGACGACAATCCAGAGCGGAACCGGCAACCAGTACTTAAGAAAGGGTCGCATTGTGCGCTTGAAGGGCGTCTGTGCCAGGCGCCACATTTATAAAGGCGTTCCGCAGAAACGCCGTACAACTTTTGCATTGGCCAATCTGCAATCTACAATCTCCAATCCAAAATGAAATCTCCCCTCACCTTCCAACCCATTTTCTTGGAGCGCATCTGGGGCGGGCGACGACTCGAAACGCAATTTGGCAAATCATTGCCTGCCGAAATGCATATCGGCGAATCATGGGAAATAGTCGATCGTCCCGAAGCACAGAGCATCGTGCGCGATGGCCCGCTGCGCGGCAAAACACTGCACGAACTTTGGGTTCAATATCGACAAGAGATTTTCGGAAATGCTCCCGACGCGCCGCGTTTTCCATTATTGATCAAACTTCTGGATGCACATGAGAAACTTTCGTTACAGGTGCACCCGCCTGAAAGAGTCGCCGCGAAACTAGAGGGCGAGCCAAAAACGGAGTTTTGGTACGTAGCGGCCGCTGATCGGGACTCCGAACTCTTTGTTGGATTAAAGGAGAGGATGACGGTCCACCAATTCGAAGAAGCGCTGAAGTCAAGAACAGTCGCGGAGCACGTCCACATAATTCCGGTCGAGGCCGGCGACGCAATGTTTCTTCCTGCTGGTCGGCTTCATGCGGTTGGTGCGGGCAATCTTCTCGTCGAGATCCAGCAAAACAGTGACACCACGTATCGCGTTTACGATTGGGACCACGTCGACGAGCAAGGTAAGCCGCGGCAGTTGCACGTCGATCAAGCGCTCGAGTGCATCGACTTCAGCGATTGCAAGCCGCAATTGCTTCAGCCAAAAGGCGAGCTGCTGCTAAAAAGTGCACTGTTCGAAATTCAAAAATGGACTCTCGATTCGCCACGCGAAGTCGCGCCGCGCGGTCAGTTTGCGATTGTTTGCTGCCTGAGCAGCTCGATCCGGTGCGCCGATGTCGATCTTGCTCCGGGAGAATTTTTTCTCGTCCCGGCTCAGTTGCAGGATCGACAACTAAAACCGCTTGGCGCGCAAACAAGTCTCTTGCGCGTGACGATTCCGCTGCCCGCATTTCTTAGCTGTAGCGGCGCTCTGTGAGCGTCGCATTATTTCACTGGCGGTCATAGACTGCCGCTCCAGGACTAAACTTCAATCCAAACGCGCCGGATGATTTCGCGATTTCTCACTGGAATAGCGTTCGTTTTTTGCAGCTCACTTTTTTCGTTCGCAGTCGAGACAAGGAAAGTGCCGGCTCCGCACAATGAAAAGCAGAGGAGAACGATCGCGATCTTTGCCATCCAGCTCATGAGATTCCAAGCCTATCGCACGCCTTTCATTCCGAAGCTTGGCCCAAGCGTCGCAGGTAAGTAAAGCTGTAAATACCGGTGCTGTGACCATCCTGCCAGCGCGGCTGCAAAGCGTAACCGCCCACCAGATCGAACCCGATAAGCTGAAAACTTCTGTCGGTGTAAGTCACGTGTGGACGCGAGACGCTGCCCAGCACATCCGGTTCACCACCACACGCTGCGCACGGACACGCGCGACGCAACATTTCGAGTTTCAAAAACGATTCGGTGCCGTTGTTCCACGCAATGGCGAGCTCGTCTCCGATTTGTTGGATGTTGTTAGGCTCCAAACGCATGATGTCTCATCCACGTTTTGGCCGCATGCGTTCGCCAAAAATCGCCGTGCCGACGCGCACCAGCGTCGCGCCCTCCTCGACCGCGACCGGGAAATCATTCGTCATACCCATCGAAAGATGGGGAAGCGTTACATCAAATTGCTTTTCGAGCGCGTCACGCAGATCGCGCAGTCGCACAAAGAATTTCCGCGATGCTTCTGCTTCCTCCGCGAGCGGTGGGATCGTCATCAGTCCTTCGATTGTGAGACGCGGAAGCGCGAGCAGCAATTCCATTTCTGCGCGCAGAGTTTCCGGTTTGAATCCGAATTTACTCCCCTCACCCGCCACGTTCACTTCCAAGAGCACACGTGGATGCAGTCCTTCTTCCTCGGCGATGCGATTTATCTCTTGTGCCAGCACGAGGGAATCCACGCTGTGAATCATTTCGAACAGCGGAAGCGCGTGGCGGATCTTGTTTTTCTGGAGATGACCGACGAAATGCCAGCGAATTGCGGACGGCAATTCTGGAATCTTCACCCGTGCTTCCTGAACACGACTTTCGCCAAATAATGACTGCCCGCCCTCGTGAGCCTCGCGTACTCTCTCGGCGGGATGTGTCTTCGAGATCGCGACAAGTTCGATTTCGTCGACGTCGCGTCCAACCTTCGTCGCGGCCCGCGCGATTTGCTCACGAACGCGTTCGAGATTTGCTGCGAGATCTTCCATGGGTTTCGCGGGAATTGAAACTAGCAGAGCTTTCGGCTGGAATGCAAAACCGCGAAAGTTTTGAAATTGCGATCCTAAACAGCGCTCGGTAAACCATCGGCATGTAGCACCGCCTTAGTAACCTCGTTTGTTCGTTTTCGATCTTAACTGCGCTGCTGACCGTAGCGCCCGTCTCTTCCAGTCATTCTGAGGAAGTGATTCCAAGACTCAATTACGAAGCGGTGCCCGATTTTTTTCAACTCCCTTCCGGCGAACATTTCGTCGAAGTCGCGGGGATAGCGGTCGATTCGAAGGGGCATGTTTACGTGTTTCATCGCGGCAAACGTCCCTTGGTGGAGTTCTATGCATCGGGAAAATTCATCCGCAGCATCGCGGATGATCCTTTTGTCACGGCCCACATGGTACGTGTCGATGCCGAGGACAACATCTGGACGACGGACGTCGGCGCGCATGTTGTTCTGAAGGTTAGCCCGGAAGGTCGCGTGTTGCTATCGTTAGGCCGAATGCGAATACCGGGAGATGACGTCCTTCACTTCAATCAGCCTACCGATGTTGCCTTTGATCGCGACCGAAATATCTACGTCACGGACGGTGAAGGCAATTCGCGAGTGTTGAAGTTCAACAAATATGGCAATCTGCTTCTCGCCTGGGGAATGAAAGGCAGTGGCCCAGGACAATTTGATCTTCCGCACTGAATCGCAATCGACGACGATCTGGTTTACGTGGCCGATCGCGAAAACGCGCGTATCCAGATTTTCGACCTGAATGGCCGCTATCTCCGTGAATGGAAATTAGGCCACCAGTATGGCCTCTTCATTACGCCTGATCATTTCATCTACATGGCTGACGCAATTGCTGGCCGAATTCTGAAGATCAACCGTGAAGGCAAGATTGTCGGCGTTTTGGATGGACCGCCGCCGGACAAGGGCAGGCATTTCGATCCGCACTTGATTGCTGTGGACAAAGACAATTCCATTTTTACCGCGGAAGTAATGCCGTGGCGCGCTCAAAAATTTCGGCTGAAATGAAAACAAAGTTCCCGTCCTGCTAATTTGTATTGTCTGCTCTCCTCAGCGGCAAAATGCTTGGAGCGACATCTTATGAAAATTGCAGTCCTCGGTAGCGGAATGGTTGGCAATGCGCTTGCCACAAAACTCGTTAACGTCGGCCATCAAGTCATGATGGGATCGCGCACGGCCGACAGTAAACCAGCGCAAAAATGGCAAAGCGCCGCTGGCAAAGGCACGCAAATCGGCACTTTCGCGGATGCAGCTGCGTTCGGCGAATTGGTTTTGAATTGCACGAATGGCGCAAATTCGATTGCCGCCCTTCGTCAGGCCGCTGAAGCAAATTTGCGCGGCAAAATTTTGATAGATATCGCGAACCCATTAGATATGTCGCAAAAGCCGCCCACGCTGACAATTTGTAACACCGACTCACTCGGCGAACAGATTCAGCGCGAGTTTCTTGAGACGAAAGTCGTCAAAGCGCTCAATACGGTGAATTGCAAAATAATGGTCAATCCTGAGCTCGCGCCAGGCGATCATAATCTATTCATCTGCGGCAACGATACGGCGGCGAAAGCAAAGGTGTCGGAGTTCATCGCGCGAAACTTCGGCTGGAAACGCGATAACATTGTCGACCTTGGCGACATCTCCGCGGCCCGCGGAACGGAAATGTATTTGCCGCTCTGGCTACGGCTCTGGGGCGTCGTCGGCTCACCGCATTTCAACATCCGCGTGATTCACGAATGACGTTTACTGCAGCAATTCCATCATTTGCTTGGCGAGCTTCGGGCCAATGCCGGCTTCTTCGTGTTTGAAATACACGAAAGCGTCACTCCAGCGGTTGTTTTGCTCGCGAACCAATTTGGCCCAACGTTCGATGTCGATCTTTTCGTAATCCTCGCGCCTGAGACGCAGATAACCGTAATCGGCAGTCGCGGTCGTTGGCGTCGCCGTGTTCTCCGTCTCAGCGATGCAGAGCGCGATGTTCCGCGACTTGAGCAGTCCGAAGATTTCGTCGTCGAACCACGATTCGTGACGAAACTCAAACGCAGCGCGCATTGACGGCAGTTCGCGAAGGAACGAACTCAAAACGTCGGCGTCCTTTTTGAACGTGGGCGGCAGCTGAAACAAAACTGGCCCGAGTCGCTCGCCGAGGCCAGTCACCACTTTGCAAAAATAATCGAGCGTATCTGCGCAATCGCGTAGCTTCGACCAATGCGTGATCTTTTGCGGTGCTTTCAGCGCAAAACGAAAATTTCCCGGAGTCAGCATTTTCCAATTGTCGATCGTTTTCGGGGCTGGAATGCGATGGAACGTGTAGTTGATCTCCGTCGTTGAAAGTCGCTCAGCGTAAAATGGCAGCATTTTGCTCGCCGCCAAATCTTCGGGATAAAAATTCCCTTTCCACTCTGTGTACTGAAAACCTGACGTGCCGACCCAGAATTTCATGTGATCCGCTCAGGCCAAGATTCGCAGAGCAAGAGATCTCCGCAAGCGCCGTAAAAAAGCTCGTCAAGACATCCGCCCAACAACGCGCATGCGAATTCAAGATGGCGGCAAGCTGTTCGCCGGCTGTTCGCCGGCCAAAATGGACCGGAACACGGGAGACTTGTTGCCATCGTAACATAAACAAGAAAGGGAAATCATGAAAAAAGTGCTTTTAAGCATGGCATTGGCAGTTGTGGCCCCATTTGCATGGGCGCAGGTCTCGGAGACAACCACAACGACGACCACCACTGAAGGCAGCGGCACGATCACGGAGTACACTCCGGGGAGTGCAATCGTACTCAGGGAAAGTAGCGGACCGCGGACGTACCGCTTCGGAAAGACGGTCACGTATGTGACGCGGAGCGGCAAGGTCTTGGATGAAGACACCGTGAGGACAAGAGTTAAAGTGGGTGTCCCAGTCCGGGTTCACTACGTCGGAACAGGCGACAATGTGATGGTTGATCGCGTGATCGTCGACGAGGATTAAGAGCCAAAAGAGCTAAGCTCGTTTGTCTCCATCGCGCCTTTCTGTTCTGCCTTGTCAGGTGGAACAGCAAAGGCGCGTTTTGCTTAAAAGTTCACGGACGATGTCCTCCACAGCCGGGCTGAATGGCTGCTACGATCAATCTTTGAGTGAACGCTGTTCTTCGCTTCGCAGTTGTCGCCGCGTTAATTTCCAGCGCCATCCTACCGGCAGCGGCGAGAAAGAAACCCCGCGGAGAGAGCGCTACCAATAAGATCGACGTCGAAGCCGCCGTCCGTCTGCAGATCTTTCTTGATCGCGCAAACTTTAGTCCCGGCAAGCTCGATGGACACTATGGTGATTTCACATGGAAGGCGCTCGCGCTCTACCGGATTTCTCGCGGAGAAGAACCGCAACAGCCACCCCCGCAGGTCAAGTCGAAAGGCAACATCGCGCCTGACATCAGTGGCCTCGATCTCTCCAGCGTAGGCCTTGTGTTCATCCTCTATACTGTGGCGGAAGCGGACCTCCAAAGTGTCGGCCCGTTGCCCAGTAAGGTGTCTGCACAGGCCAAATTAAAATTTCTGCCATATCGCGACGCCGCCGAAGCTATCGCAGAGAAATTTCACAGCGAGGTCCATTTGCTGGAGCAACTCAATCCCGGCAAGATGAAAACAATCAAGGCTGGTGATCAGATCATGGTCCCGAATGTCGACCCGTTTGAGCTTGCTTCAGTGAAAGACATAAAACCTGGTAGCGATGTTGATTCGACGCCAGCAAATGACATAGAAGATCAACCGGAGCAGCAAAACGGAAACACGACTAAAAACAAAGAGTCGAGCACTACTGAACCGGCTGCACCGCCCGTTGTCGTGAAAATCGACACCAAAACCAACATGGTTGGGGTGCTGCAAGGCGATAAGCTTATCGCTGCGTATCCAGTCACCATCGGGTCCTCCCATACAGCCTCGCCCATCGGCGAATGGAAAGTAACTCGCATCACGAAGATGCCGACCTTTCGTTACGACAAGGAAATGCTTCAACACGGCAAGCGCAGCGGCAATTTTCATCTGCTTCCACCCGGTCCGCGCAATCCAGTTGGGGTGATGTGGATCGCACTCAACAGAAAAGGAATCGGGATTCATGGCACCAACAGTCCCGATTCGATTGGCCACGCCGCCAGCCATGGCTGTATTCGTCTTGCCAACTGGGACGTCGTCCGGCTCGCGACAAAAATAAAGCCAGGCGACAACGTCTCTATTCATTAAAGTTCGGTGATGAATGAAACGCTCATTACTGGCGCGCTAAGCATTCTGCACGATTGGGTTCAATCGGAAAGTTTGCGAAAACATTGCTACGCGGTAGCTGATTCAATGCGTTACTTCGCGCAATTACGGGGCGCAGATGCGGACTTGTGGGAGGCGGTTGGCTTGCTACACGACATGGATTACGAACGCCATCCAAATCTGGAACATAGCCCAAGCGAAGGGCATCCGTTCGTGGGTGTGGCGTGGCTGCGCGAGCACGGCTGGGGTGAAGAAACTTGCCGCGCGATTCTTTCGCATGCGGATTACACGAACGTTTCGCGTGAAACGCCGCTTGAGAAAACTCTCTTCGCCGTGGACGAACTAAGCAGCTTCGTCATCGCCGTTGCGCTCGTTCGTCCTACGAAAAGCATCCACGACGTCGATGTTGCGGCCGTAAAAAAGAAGATGAAAGACAAAGCATTCGCTCGCGCCGTTAATCGCGATGACATCCTGCGGGGAGCGGCCGAGCTGGGCATGCCGTTCGACGATGTGATTGCCGAAGTCGTCAACGCGCTCAAGTCAGACGCTGATCGGCTGGGACTGGTGGGAACCGCGTAGACAGACCGAAATGCCACACGCACAACTACAGTTTTTCTGCAACAATCTCCAGTACGAGCGGCGTGATCATTAACGAATTTGGGTTCGCTTCTGCGCTGGCTAAATCGCTGCGTACTTTGTCTGCGAATTTTTGATCGATTCGTCCCATCTCGATTAGTCGCGGAAGGTAAATCTCAATGAACGTTGCCGGCCATTGCCACATGTAATCGTTCGGCCGAACACAAAATATATGCGGCGTAGCCGAACGAATAGCAAAACCGTTCGCCGACAGTAGCGCCGGTAGCCCGGCGGCGCCATCCGGTTCACCGCCTGATTCACGCCACGTTTGGATCACGTGCTGCCTGAATTGTTCCTGATTCGGCAGACGCGGAACGAAGCGCCACGTCTCATAATGACCGTATTCCTGGAAGATAGCGATGCTGCCTTTTCGCATTACGCCAGCCAGTTTCTTGACCAACACGGCAGGATCGCTGACAAACGACACGACCCATCGGCACCAAGAGAAATCGTAATCTCCTTTCGGCAGATCGTCGGTCATTAGGTCCAGCTTGTGGATCTCGACGTTCGTGAGCGAGCGAGCGCGACATGCTTCTCTCATCGCGCGGACGAAGTTTTGTGACCGTTCGAGTGCGACCACTTCGCCGGTCGGCCCAACAATCTCCGCAAGATCAACAGCCGCATAACCTGGGCCCGCACCGACATCGAGCACGCATTTGCCAACAGTAATCCCCGCTTTCTTCCAGCAATCTAAGACCACCGGACGCCAGACGCGATGTTGCAATCCGAGTCTCGCAAGCTCCTGATCATGTGTGCCCAGGACGTAATCGCGTTCAGTCGTCACGAATGCATTATTTCATGCACCGTTCAAGCAGGCCACGAGAATTAAAAGGAATGCCGACGATTGCCACATTCCAAGCGATGGAACGTGCCACACGCAGACCGCCATGACCGCTTTACCGTGGCTGAAAAGCGTCTCCTGACGAAGGGTCCGGCCCCGAAGAAATCTTTTGCGTATTCGTGGCAGCGGCAGCTCTTTTAGCAGCCCATCTGCCTCTCATTGCTGCGGCCAGTTGCGCACGACGTTCCGGTGTGAGGTTGAGTTTTCTCTTCACCTTCTTGGCGACCCTCGGTTCTTTCACGGCGGCTGGCTTTGCAGCAGGAGCAGTCGCTTTATTTGTACTCTTAGCCGCGGACACGGTTTCTGCTGCTTCAAGCTTTCGTTTCAGCCTGGCGAGCTTCTTCGCACCTTTTTGCATCCGAGCTTCGAGGCGCCGGATCCGTTTCTTGAGATTTTTAGCCTTTTTCATATTGGATGACGAGTCGCTACGCCGACCGCTAATAGGAATGACGGCGTGGATTTTGAGGTAATCACGAAACCTCACCGATGTCACGTCTTTCCTGGCTATTATTCAAGCACTGAAAAGCTCCGCGAAGAGGACACAGTGAGCTACTCAAGGGGAAAATATCAGCAGTAAAAATACGGCGAGGAGCAGCAAATGGATGCAGCCCTGTAGAACATTTGTTTTGCCACTGGTAAAGGTAACGACAGTTACAGCCAATGTTAGCAGAAGCAGCGGAAGATTGCCGCCTTGCACGCCTAGCGTAACTGGTCGTTTAGTGATCAATCCGATAGTCAGCACGGCCGGAACGGTTAGTCCGATGGTTGCTAGCACCGATCCGAGCAGAATGTTTACTGAACGTTGCAGCTGATTGTTCAGTGTGGCATGGATGGCGCCTAGTCCCTCCGGTGCAAGCACCAATGCGGCGATGATTGCTCCGCCAAACGCCTGTGGCATGCCAAATTGCTCGATGCTGTTGTCCAACGGGATCGCGAACTTTTCCGCCAAAAGAACGACGGCAAGCAGATAGAGCACCAGCAACACTGCATGAACGCCCGTAGAGCGGACCTCGAGTTGGTGATGACCGAATTTTGTCGCCACTGCCACATCTTTTGATTCCATGAAATACTGGCTGTGGCGCATCGTCTGGATAAGGAGGAAAATTCCGTAAAGCGACACCGACACCACCACGAGGAAAATCTCCTGTTCGGTGGAAAATGTTGGTCCGCTCGTAGAGGTGGTGAAGCTTGGGAGGACCAAACCGAGCACTGCCAACGCCATGATGACGTTGAGATATGCGTTAACGCCTTGGAGATTGTAATGCTGCTCGCGATAGCGCAATCCGCCCAGCAATAGTGACAATCCCACCAAACCACCGAGCGCGATCATAACTACAGCAAACATCGCGTCTCGCCCGAGAGTCGGGTTATTCGCGCCATGCAGCATCGCCGTGGAAATCATCATCACCTCGACGCTGATTGCCGAGAGAGTCAGGATCAAAGTTCCATAAGGTTCGCCGAATTTAATGGCAAGACAGTCGGCATGCCGCACAACAGAAATTGCGGACAAAAGAATGACTGCAAACAACCAAAAAAAGATAAGCACCAGCAACATCGGATGCGTGGCCTCTTCGAGCGGTCGATTTCCCATTGCAATAAGAATCGCTGCTGTTCCCAGGCTAATGAGCAGCACAAATTCAGCACGTACGGCGCTTAGGAAACCCTGGCCATTTTTTGCATTAGGGTTCCCTTCTGTCCTTTCAGACATGCGGGCCAGCATATCGAGTCCGTCTCAGCGATGCAATCAAGCGATGACGGCGCCCTAGCGTAGCGTAAGCGTCCCGCTTGCGCCCTGTGGGAATTTCGCAAGCGGGGACGCTCGCGCTACCCTACTCTTTCTTTTGGGCAAGCGGCAGAAATTCCTCACGGGCGACCTTGCGGTCTTTCACCGTGTAAATTCCCACTTCAGACATCTGCATTCGCTTCTTGGACGCCTTCTCGGTGACGTCGATATCGAACTGCACAACAAAAGTATCGCGGGCCACGAACGGTCCGCCCACTTTCACGTTGTGCACTTCCATGTTTTTCTCCCACCACTCGGTTTTGCCGCGCACCTGATCAATGCCGCGCATTTCTGCCGGCATGTTTTCCATCTCGCGCGCCTCCACACTGACGATGTCTTTCGCATAGAGATCGTCCACGGCCTTCATCCATTCGCCGTTGCGGCAATAGTCCACCAGCTTTTTTCCAACTTCTTCTGTATTCATGTTTCCTCCCTTGTTTAGCTTTTACCATCGTTCATCAAATCTTATCGTTTGTCGAACGGCTCCATTCCAATTCGTGCGCACGCAACGTATCGCAAACGTACCCGCTTGCGATTGCGTCACTCGCAAGCCAGAGGCTCGCGCTACTTTCAGCTAACCGCCCGCGATGGCACCGATAATCACAAACGGCTCCGACCCCTGTGCAATCGCGTTGGGCAGCGGAGCATCAGGCGATTCATGAGATAAATCTTCTCCGCTGGCAAAAAATCGCACCAATGGCCGGCGCAATTGAGTGACGTGATCGCGCATTGTGCCGCGGAGCATCGGATAGCGAGTCTCGAGCGCGTCGAGCACTGAGCGTTGAGTCACGGGATTCGCGACATCGAGTGTCACTTCACCGTCAACACGCGCCAACGTGCGTAGATGGGGCGGGAGCACAACACGAATCATGGCAGGGTCTGCACCTCAACAGAAAGCACGCCCGGAAGATCGCGAACAATCGGCTTCCAGTTATCGCCTGCATCGGCCGATGCGTAAACCTGTCCGCCGGTCGTTCCAAAATAAATGCCGCACGGCTCGAGCGAGTCAACCGACATAGCATCGCGCAGCACATTCACGTAGCAATTGCGTTGCGGCAGACCTTTCGTCAGCGCTTCCCATTCGTCGCCACCTGTTCGGCTACGGTACACGCGCAACCTGCCACTGGGCGGATAATGCTCGGAGTCGCTCTTGATCGGCACGACGTAAATCGTCTCCGGCTCATGCGCATGAACGTCGATCGGGAATCCGAAATCACTCGGCAAATTATCGCTGACTTCCTGCCAGGAATCGCCAGCATCGTCAGTGCGCATCACGTCCCAGTGCTTTTGCATGAATAACGTGTTCGGACGCGACGGGTGCATCGCGATGCGATGGACGCAGTGACCAACTTCCGCTGCCGGATCGGGAATGTACTGTGAGTGCAGCCCGCGATTGATTGGGCGCCATGTTTTTCCGGCATCATCGGTGCGAAATGCACCCGCAGCCGAGATCGCGATGAACATTCGTTTTCGATCTTTCGGATCGAGAAGAATCGTGTGCAGACACATTCCGCCCGCGCCAGGTTGCCACTTCGGTCCGGTATCGCTGCCGCGCAGGCCGGCCAATTCGTGCCACGACTTGCCGCCGTCTGTTGTACGGAATAAGGCCGCATCTTCGACGCCGGCGTAAACGGTGTCCGGATCGCCCAGCGCCGGTTCCAAATGCCAGACGCGTTTGAACTCCCATGGATGCTGTGTTCCGTCGTACCACTGGTGCGTAGTGAGTGGTTTGCCCGTTTCAGCCGAAGTATCGTACACGAACTTGTTGCTTTCGCCTTTGGACATGCCGTCAGGGTTTTTCAATTCCTCGGCGCTGCTGCCGGGCGTGTTCCAGGTTTTGCCGCCGTTGTCTGAGCGCTGAATGATCTGCCCAAACCAGCCGCTGGTTTGCGAGGCGTAGATGCGGTTCGGATCAACCGGCGAACCTTTAACATGATAAATTTCCCAACCCGCAAAATGGGGGCCGTTGACCTTCCATCGTTTGCGCGTGCCATCCGCGCTCAGAATGAACGCGCCTTTCCTTGTGCCGACTAATACTCGAATTTTGCTCATTTATTTCTCCTGTTTTGATTTGTGCTCGGTTGACTTGATGAATTTGTCGTAAATTCGCGCTTAGTGCTTTCCGATTCCACCAAGAAAGCGATCGCGAACGAGGTTCAATTCAATTTCAGCCCTGACAACGGGTGGCTGTTTCAAGCTCATGGCGCGTAATTCGCAATCGTGGTCAATCTTGATTCTCTGCCATCCGCGCTTTGACCAGCTTCTTCACCAACGTCGCCGGCAAGGGTTTGCCCGGTGAAAAGCGAATCGTGCCTTGTCTGGAAATCTTTCAGGTCATCCTGAAAGTCTTTCAACGTAGCCGAACTCATCGGGTAGAATGAGCAATGATTCGCCCAGGCGCCAAAGGCAACAAGTGAGCGCCCGTCAGGGCGAAAAGCAGGAAGTCTGTAACTGATGCATTCCTGCGCCTTCGGCGCGGCGGAGCGGATGGTTTTGCGAAGCTTTTCGAGGGCCGCCCGCTGATCGGTTTTGATATTCCTCAAATACTCGTCAATTATTTTAGGTTTCCGGTTGGTTGAAGCCATGACTGTTGGAGAATTACTTTCCCGTTAGGCGGCCTTCAACTTGTTGATGTCGAGTTTTACCATCTTGAGCATGGCCTCCATGACGCGCTCTGATTTCGCGGGATCCTTGTCGCTCATCAGCTCGCCCAGGATGGTCGGCACAATCTGCCAGGAGAGTCCGAATTTGTCCTTTAGCCAGCCGCACTGCACCTCTTTGCCGCCGGCGGAGAGTTTCTTCCAATAATAGTCCACTTCCGACTGCGTTTTGCAGCTTACGACAAACGACACGGCTTCGGTGAACTTGAAATGCGGACCACCGTTCAATGCGATGAATTCCTGACCTTCGATCTCGAACTCAATCGTCATGACCGATCCTGCCGGTTGTCCGGCCGCCTTTTCTCCCGCTTTATCGTAGCGGGCAATTTTCCTGATCTTCGAATTCTTGAAAATTGAGCTGTAAAACTTCACTGCCTCTTCGGCGTCATCATTGAACCACAAAAATGGCGTAATTTTTTGCATCTATTTATTCTCTTGTTGATGGTGGATACTGCTCGAATTTCGGAATTGCGGGATCCATTTGATCCCACGGTTGCGCGTCCGAAACGAAAATATCCATTTGCGGACGAAACCAACTCGGGTCGTCCAGGCTGCCCGCGTTGATCCCGACAAATCCCGTGGGGTGCTCGTCGAATTCCCCGCCGGTAATTCGCGACCCGCATTCGGGACAAAAACCGCGTTTGTGCCTGTCCCCGCCAAGCCTGGGTGTGAAATGGTAACGCAATTGTCCGCGCGTCAATCGAAACGCCTCTGCCGGAACTAAGACTGCGGCAGCGAATCCGCCGCCGGTCACGTGTTGGCAATCGCGACAATGGCATTTAAGCATCATGAGTGGCTCGGCCGTGCATTCGTAACAAATCGCGCCGCAAGAGCAGCCACCGGTGAGCGGAATGTTCATAGAGAGTTTTACGGCTGATCGGAAATTTCAGCTTCGACAAGCTTCGCCAGTAGCGTCAGCGATTCCTGCCAGCCGAGGTAGCATGCCTCTGGGGGAATAACAGCAGGCACGCCTTCCTGCACGATGTTCAGCTCCGTTCCGCAGAAAACTTTTTTCAGCGTGATCGTCGCCTGCATTTCCCCGGGCAGGTTTGGATCGTCAAATTTGTCCGTGTAGCGAATGCGTTCGGGCGGCGTCAGTTCGACATACGTTCCGCCGAAGGAATGGCTCTTGCCTGTGCCGAAATTTGTGAATGACATCTTGTAACTGCCGCCAACCTTGGCGTCCATCTGATGAACCTTGCCGGTGAATCCGTTTGGCGGAAGCCATTTGGCCATCGCGTCGGGATCCAGAAACGCGCGGTAAATTTTCTCCGGCGTCGCGCGGAGCACTCGGTGGAGTCGGATGGTGTTTGCTGACATGATTTCTTCTCCTTTCGATTATTTGGCGTTCGTGTCGGGCTCGATAATGCCGAAGACATTGCCGGCTGGGTCTTGCGCATACGCAAGCCAGCCGATTTTCGGAATCACCATTTTGGGAACGCAGATTTTTCCGCCGCGTGTTTCAATGTCTTTGATTGTCCGATCAAGCGATGAAACAGCAATCGTATTCAGCGTGCCGGGACTTTGCCCTTCACGCGGACGGGCCAGCCCGCCATTAATCCCCGGCTCCTTGTCGTCGCCGGTCGTGATAAGCCAGTACTCGATCGGACCTCCGAACTTTTCGAACTTCCAGCCGAAAACGTCC
>Ga0209690_1000872_pt1 | contig 16448 bp, 16 predicted proteins | sample GraSoiAngelo_150_FD_186164 | JGI IMG/M metagenome (GOLD analysis project Ga0209690, IMG submission 186164) | Grasslands soil microbial communities from the Angelo Coastal Reserve, California, USA - 14_1009_09_40cm (SPAdes) (version 2) | ecosystem: Environmental > Terrestrial > Soil > Grasslands ...
GGCATACAGCAAACCCCAATATGAGGTAGCTCCCTGCCAGTGAAGCTTCGTATTAGTGAAATTACCCGTGTGTGGCCGAGTGCACTAGCGGCCGCCGCCACGATAGTGATCGGCTTCCTCGTGTACCTGGATGGCCAGGTGCCGAGCGCTTTCACGACGCTGTTCTTCATCCCGATTATCTTTGTGGCATACCGCTACTCGCTGCAGATGGCGCTACTGATCGCAGGGCTGGCTTCGGTGTTCAGCAGCCCGGCGATGGAGCTTCTTGGTGTCAAGCTTGACCCATCAGTAAAGCCCGTGCTGTGGCTGGGGTGGCCGGCGGTATACCTGTTCCTGGCCGTCAGCCTCAACCAGTGGTCGAGCATCCAGCAGCAGCGTTCAAAGCTGGAGGCGACAGAACGTGGACTGATGGACGTGAGCGCGCGCAACGACAGGCGCGAGCGGGAGCTGGAAACGCTCTCCGCAATCCACACGACAATCCTCAAAGAGAACGACGAGCAAACCGTGGTGGATGAGATTACGCGCCGCGTAGCGGAAGTGTGCGGCGCAAAGATTTGCACCATCACGGTACCCATCGGCACGACGGGGCAGCGCCCGTTCCTGCCGGTTGGGTTCACGGATGAGGTGTTCAACCGTTTCTTCCCGGACGGTGCGCCTTACGGCGAAGGCGTTGACGGTTGGGCGATGCTGCACCGGCGCGTGGCGGCGTCTCGCAACGTATTCGAGGACCCCCGATATGACAAGCTCCGCGACTTTGCGGCATTGGCGGGAATCGTATCCGCCGCTGCGGCCCCACTCGACCTGGACGACGAGCTGCGCGGCGCGCTCCTAGTCTGCTACGGCGAAGCGCGCGAGTTTACGCCTGAAGAGCTCACGCGGCTCGAGCGGCTGGCGCAACAGACGGAGCTCGCGGTGCGTAGTGCGCGGCAGCGCGAATCGCTCGCCCGCCTGGCGTTCGAGACGGCCCTGGCACTGACGGAGGCCATCGAGAGCCGCGATCCGTACACGGGCGACCATTGCCGCCGCCTGGCGGAGTACGCGGGCATGATGGGTGTGAAGCTCGCGCTACCGGCGAAAGAGATAGAGGTCATTCGCCTGGGCGCAGCGCTGCACGACATGGGCAAGATCGTGGTGCCGGACTCGATTCTGAAGAAGCCCGGCAGGCTGACGCCCGAGGAGTACACGATCATCAAGCAGCATTGCTATTCCGGCGGCCAAATCTGCAAGCGGGTGGGCTTTCTCATGAACGCTTACCCGGTGGTCTACCATCACCACGAGCGATGGGACGGCAGGGGATATCCCGACGGGCTCGCGGGCGAGAAGGTCCCGTTGGGGGCGCGCATCGTCTCGGTGGTAGACGCGTTCGACGCGATGACGAGCGACCGGCCCTATCGCGACGCGATGCCGCTGGAAGAGGCGACGGCGATCCTGCAGGACGGCGCGGGCAGGCAATGGGACCCGCGCGTCGTAAGGACGCTTCTGGAGAGCGCGGAGCTACAGGAGCGCTTCAGGCAGCCGCACGAGCATATGCACGCGGAGTCGCACGGCCTGGTTCTGCCGCAAGATATCGAAGAGAAGGTCGAGCGGCTCTAGGCGGGCCTTGCTTGCTCAGGGCTGGGCCTTGAGCCACGACTTGATCGACCGTTCAATGTCAGTCTCTCGTGCAGATTCTGTTTGCACCCATAGTCCCAGTTGATCCAGTTCGCCTTTCACGAGGTTCGTAGCGTGGATGCCGATTAGGCGGAAGCGGTCGCCCGGTCTGGCGGCGGCGTCGAGGAGGGCGTGGGCGGCGGCGTCGACCTCGTGCTCGCCGGCGATCGGCAGCGGGCGACTCGATTGGCGGGTGATCGTGCGGAAGTTTGCGTAGCGCAGCTTGAGGACGATTGTTCGTGCTCGGAAGCCGCTCTTATCGAGCCGCCGGGCGACGCTCTCGGCGATGCGGTCGAGTTCGGCTCGTAGCTCGGGGCCATCACTCAGGTCGCGGGGGAAGGTGTTCTCGGCGCCGACGGACTTGCGTTCGTGGTCGGTAGAGACGGGGCTGTCATCGATGCCGAGGGCCATGGCGTGGAACCAGAGGCCGCGCGAGCCGAGGGCCGCTTCGAGCCGGGCGGGTTCGGCAGCGGCGATCTGGCCGATGGTGTGATAGCCGGCCGCAGCGAGAACAGCCTCCGCCTTCGGGCCGACGCCCCAGAGGGCGCGCGTCTTGAGGGGCGCGAGGAACGCGGCTTCGGTGCCCGCGGGAACGAGGACGAGCCCGTCCGGCTTGCCCCTGTCGGATGCGATCTTGGCGACGAGCTTGTTAGCGGCCACGCCTACTGAAAGGGTGAGGCCGGTGCGATTCTTCACCTCGGCTTTGAGGTGCCGCGCGAGGGACTCTGGCCCGCCGTAGCCGGCAACGTGCTCTGTGGCGTCGAGGAAGGCCTCGTCTAGCGAGAGCGGTTCTACCAGTGGCGTGACCTCACGGAACAACCCCATGACCTGATGCGAGACCTCACTGTAGCGGTCGAAGCGAGGCGGGACGCGGATTGCCTGGCGACAGAGGCGCAGGGCGCGGCTCATCGGCATCGCCGAACGGACGCCGAAGCGGCGCGCCTCGTAGGAGGCGGCCATGACGACGCCCCGCCCTTCGGGCGACCCTCCGACGACGACAGGCTTGCCGCGCAGTTGCGGGTCGTCAAGCTGCTCAACGGAGGCGTAGAAGGCATCGAGGTCGGCGTGGATGATTACGCGCTTCACGGGGCAATGATAGCGCCGGGAGCGCGAATGGTAAGCGGGGTGATGGCACTCCCACCCTGGGATGAGCGTTGCCTTGGGCGCGGTGGGCAACCGATGCTAAAATTAATTTGCGAAGATGGTTGCTCAAAAACCACGCCGACGGCACTACAGCACGGGGGATGAGGCGCTCGACGCACGGATTGCGGAGCTCGTGGCGGTAGCCGGCCGCACCAATGATTCCGACCTGCTCGAGGAGATGATCAAGACGTGCTTCCGGCTTGATCGGGACCGATCCGACCGGGGCGAAATGAAGCTGGTGAACGCGGCGCTGAAGGAGTTCGCGTACGCGTTCAAGGTCTTCAAGGGCTACAAGAGCTATCGCAAGGTGGGCATCTTCGGCTCTGCGCGGACAGTGCCGCAAGACCCGGCGTATGAGGTCGCCCGGCATTTCGCGGCGGCGATGGCGGCCAAGAACTGGATGGTGATCACGGGAGCGGGGCCGGGGATCATGGCCGCCGGCCATGAGGGCGCCGGGGCGGAGCGGAGCTTCGGCGCGGCGATACGGCTGCCGATGGAGTCCGAGCCGAACTTATTCATTGAAGGCGACGCCAAGCTGATCAACTTCAAGTATTTTTTCACGCGCAAGGTAACGTTCCTTAAGGAGTCCGATGCTTTTGCGCTGCTGCCGGGCGGCTTTGGCACGCTCGACGAGGCGTTCGAGCTGCTGACCCTCATGCAGACCGGCAAGAGCGATGTTAAGCCGATCATTCTTCTCGAGGAGCCGGGCGGCACCTATTGGACGGAGTGGCTGCGGTTCGTCCAGGAGCGCCTGCTCGAGCGGGGCCTCGTTTCGAAGGAAGACCTGCTGATGGTCAAGCGGACCGACACTGTAGAGCAGGCCGTCCAAGAAATCGTGCGCTTCTACTCGAATTACCAGTCGCAGCGCTACGTGGACGGACGGTTGGTGCTGAGGCTGCTGCGGCTGCCGCCGAGGGAAGGTCTCGAAAAGCTGGCGCTATCGTTCGCGGACATCATGCGCGAGCCGGGCTTGCAGCCGGTCGAGGCGAGCGCGCGCGAAATCGACGACGGCGACGCGCTTGAGTTGAGGCGGCTGGCGCTGGAGTTTAGCCAGACAAGCTTCGGGCGGTTGCGTCAGCTGATCGACGCGCTGAACCGGTACTAGAAGCAAGGAGCCACAGTAAGGAGCTAGGCTTTCGTGGAGGCCTGAAGGCACTCCGCTACACACATAACTTTGGCTTTCTGCTTGTGCGTTTCCCGCTCGTGCACGACCCCCGCCTACACGATGGGGATAGTTGAAAAGTTATGCAAAGCTCGTTACGAGACCGATTACGACAATTTATTCACAAATTACGTGTGGGAAGCTAGTTGACTTAAGGGTTTCGGGCGCTATCCTATTCGGGAATGGGTATCCGTAACGTAAGGAAAGGAGCTTTATGGAAGCTTACTGCATGAAGTGCCGGACGAAGCGGGAGATCAAGAACGCCCAGAAAGTAACGCTGAAGAACGGGCGGCCCGCGACGCAGGGAGTCTGCCCCGTCTGCGGGACGAAATTGACCCGCATCGGTAAGGGATAGTCGAACACCGGCAGCGGCGTCCTTCCGCAGGGGCGCCGCTGTCGCTTTTTTTCCGACATGCTCCTGCGCGTTGATCGAATGCAGTTGGCCGTCCGCGATTGCATGGTGGCTGCGGATGCGTTTGCCGAGGTCCTGGGGGCGGAGAAGGTGCGGGAAGACGAGCTTCGCGTTTTCAACGCTAAGCGAACCGTTGTTCAAGCGGGCGAGAGCGAATTCGAGCTGCTGGAGCCGGCCGGAGACGGGGCGGTGGCGTCGCATCTCGAGCGCTGGGGGGAAGGGATTTTCGCGGCGGGGTTCTCGACGGATAACCCCGGCGCGCTGGCTCGAAGAATGGATGACCGCGCCCTCCGCTTCAGAGAAGAGGGAGGGCAGATCTTCATCGAGCCCGACCAGACGCGCGGCATGCGGACGGTAATTTCGCGCTGGAGTGAGCGGGAGCCGGTTGGGCTGATTAGCTCGCTTTACGAGGTGACGAATATTGTCGAGGACCACGAAGGGGCGGCCTCGTTCTATGCGGACGCGTTTGGCCTAGACGCGTCACGCTTCTGTCCGATAAAGAGCGAGCAGTGGGGTTACACGGGAACGCTGACCCTGTTCGACCCGCCGTCACGGTTGGACCGCATCGAGCTTACGCAGATCACCGAGCCGTCGCTGGCGATGGGACGGTTCTTCGCGCGGCGAGGGCCTTCGATTTACATGTGCTACGCGGAGACCGGAAATACGGGGGCGATACGAGAGCGACTGGAAGCGCGGGGCTCTCGATATACCGCCGGACGCGAGAACGGGGGCGGAAACCTGTTCGTCCACCCCACGGCGCTGCATGGGATGCTGATGGGCGTCAGCCGCGCGAATCTGGCCTGGACTTGGTCCGGGCGGCCGGAGCTGGCGCGGGCTTAATTCTCGGTCAGCTCGTCGGCACCTGAAGGTACCGGCCTACATTCGGATCGCATTCCGCGTTTCCATTAAGCCGATGCCGGGAGCTCCACCTTTACGGCAGTGCCGCGGCCGGGGGTGCTGTCGATGGCGATTGTTCCCTTGTGGGCTTCTGCTATCCATTTAGCGATCGCGAGGCCGAGGCCGGTGCCACCCATTTCGCGGGAGCGGGCCTTATCGGCACGGAAGAAGCGGTCGAAGATGCGAGGCAGCGCGCCCGGCTCGATGCCGCGCCCTTCATCGACGACTCGCAGCTCCGCGCTGCTTCCGTTTCGCTTCAGATCGACGCGAACGGCGGTGCCAGGGTCGCTGTACTTGATCGCGTTGTCAATGAGGATCGTGACGAGTTCGCGCAGGCGGGTGGCGTCACCGCTCACGGTGAGTGGTCCGTCCGCATCCAGGTCTAGCGAGATGCCTTTAGGCTCGGCAAGGAGCCGCATCTGGCGGGCGGCATCCTGCGCGATAGCGCTGAAATCGACTGTCGCCATGCTGAAGGCAGCCGTGTCGGAGTCGGCCTGGGCGAGCGTCAGCATCTGTCCGACGAGGGCGCTCAGCCGGTCAGTCTCGCCGATGATATCGCCGACGGAGCCGATGTTCGTGCTCACAGGCTGTTCGCGGTGGCGTTCGAGAATTTCGGCGTTGGCGCGAATCAGCGAAAGTGGAGTACGCAGCTCGTGTGAGGCATCCGCGACGAAGCCGCGTTGGCGGTCCATTGCGTTCTGTATAGGGCGCAGAGCTCGCCCGGCCAGCCAGAAGCCGGCGCCGAGGGCGAGGAGGATACCCGCGCCGCCGCCGACCGCGAGGATGAGTAGCAGGCCGCGCAGGGCTTTCCGCTCGGGCTCGGTGCTGCGGCCGACTTCGAGCACGAAGCGGTGGTCTTGCCCACGGCCGAGCGGGACGAGATGCACGCGAAGCTGCTCGCCTTCGGACGATGTCGTGTCAACGAAGGTTGAATTGCCGGCGAGCGCGTCGTCGATCTCCTTCGAGCCGGCCAGACCGGCGGGGTCGGCGTTGGGAGTGCTGCCGATGATCGTCCCGCCCTGGGCAGCGACCGCGTAAAAATAGCCCCCCGCGGTAAAATCGGGGCCGATCTTGATGCCCGTGAGCTGTCCGCCCTCGCGTATACGCTGGAGGAGCCGCTGAGCGACGGGCTGGCTCTCGCGCTCGGCGCGCGCAACGAGGTCGCTGTTCACCTGATCGAAGAGGACGCGGCGGGCCGTCAGAAAGACGGCTGCGCCGAGCAGTACGATGATGAGCGCAAAGACGGCCGCGAACCAGAGTGTGAGCCGCCAGCGCGCGCGTCCGAACAATTCACTCTCCGAGAGCGTAGCCGACGCCACGGACAGTGCGAATTAGACTACGCCCACCGTCACTATCCACCTTGCGGCGGAGATACGCCATGTAGACATCCACGAGGTTGGAATCCGTGGCGTAGTCGTAGCCCCAGATGTGGTCCAGAATCTGCATACGGGTGACGACGCGCCCCTGGTTGCGCATAAGGAACTCGAGAAGGCTGAATTCCTTGGGACTAAGCTCTATAATGCGGCCGTCGCGCTCCGCCCGCCGGCGGCGAAGGTCCAGCACAAGACCGTCCGCTTCGATTTGCGTTGGCTCGCGGGCCTGCACCTTTCGCCGCCCGAGAGCGCGGATGCGCGCCAGCAGTTCCTGGAAGGCAAAGGGCTTCGCAAGGTAGTCGTCGGCCCCGGCATCAAGCCCGCGCACGCGGTCATCGACATCGCCGAGGGCGGTAAGGAGGAGAACGGGGGTGTCGACGCGGCTGCGGCGGAGCGTGCGGCAGACTTCCATGCCGTCAATTTCCGGCAGAAGGATGTCCAGGATGATGACGTCATGCGAGCCTTCAGAGGCCATGGCGAGGCCTTCCTCGCCGTCGTGGGCCAGGTCGACGGTGTGGCCTTCCTCTTCGAGGACCCGGCGGACGATCTGAGCGAGGCGACGTTCGTCTTCGACAACGAGAATATACATCGCTGTTCTCTATCATAGATGGTGAAGATTAAAGGAACGTTAAAGGCAACCTATTAGTCATCGGGCCATTGGTTGGGCTCGCTGCGCTCGCCCAAAGTGGGAAATCTGGGGGACACCCCCTGACCCCCGGCCTGAGGGGCCGCTTGAATTAGATCAATCGGTCAACTGGCGCGAACAAGATTCCTGGGTTAAGCAATTCTAACCTCGCCTTAATGGAGCTTTAAAGGTGGCTGCCTAGCATGTGACATAACACGTCGAAGAGACGCGAATTTTGATAAGGGCAGAAAGGAGACTTCCAGTGAAAGGTATTTTAGCGGTCGTCGTCGGGGCGTTCGTGCTCGGAGTAGCGGTCCTGGCCGTACACGGAGCTCTGGCGCAGGGTAGTGACAATGCGCGGCCCGGAGACAAATTCATCGCGAAGACGGCGGAGAAGTTGGGAATTAGCACAGAGGCATTGACGACAGCGATGTCGAACGCGCAGTTCGATCTAATCGACGAGGCAGTCGCGAACGGTAAGCTGACCCAGGATGAGGCTGCGAAGCTGAAGGTGCGCGTCAACGAGTACGGCCCTGTGTCGGTGCTTGGGTTGAGGCACGGCAAGGATGTCGGGGTTTGCCTGGGCGCGAAGCTGGTGGTCGGCGCTGCGGTGGACGTACTGCACATGGACCGCGCGGAAATCGTCTCAGCGGTCCGCTCGGGACAGAGCCTGGCCGAGATCGCGCAGTCGAAAGGGATGAGCGTGGACGACTTCAAGTCCGCGCTGCTTCAGTCCGTCAAAGCCAAGCTGGACGCAAAGGTCGCCGACGGCACGCTGACGCAGGAGCAGTCGGACCGAGCGTACTCTGCCATCCAGGGGAAGATCGACCAGATCGTGCAGTTCAAGGGCGGTTCAGAGTCGGGGCCGTGCCATCGCTGGCGCGACGGCGAGCACGAAGCTTCAACGACCGCGACTTCGTAAGACAAGAAAAACACGCGAGTGGCTCGAGGAGGCCCGCCAGCCGGCGGGCCTCTATTCATTGCAATTGAGAAGTCCCACTGTCCGTGCGGGTGGGTTTGTTTGGCAATCCTCGTTACGAAGTGATTGACGGGGCTTTGAGATATATCGTACGATACACTGCAAGTAGTATCGGAAGGATGATTAGGGACATGAAGTGGTTAGTAATCGGGCTTGGGCTCCAGGTTGTCGCCGGCGTATTTCGGCACCGGATGAGGATGGCACGCTGGGAACGGTGGGTGGACTCGGATGCGTAGGCGCGGGCCGGGGAGCGCGCGCTGGCGCAGCTGGTTTGGCTTTGAGCCTCATGGGCACCGGAGCGAGCCCTGGGGCTGGCGGCGACGCTTCTTCGAGTCGGGCGAAGTCCGCTTGGCGCTACTATCGCTCTTGTCCGAGCGGCCGATGCACGGCTATGAGCTGATGAAGGAGATGGAGGCGCGCTCCGGAGGCATGTACCAGGCAAGCGCCGGTACCGTCTACCCGAACCTCCAGCAACTCGAGGACGAGGGACTCGTGAGGATGGAGGTGCGCGACGATGGAAAGCGCGTGTACTCGATCACCGAAGAAGGCCGCAAGGCGCTAAAAGAAGAGGCGCCGGGCGTAGAGCGCATCTGGAGCCGCGCGTCGGCCTGGGACGATTGGCGGGATGCTTTCAGTCCCGGCGGCGCGGAGGTGATGGGGCCGCTGATGCGGATCGCGCGGGCCGCGTTCCGAGCGGCGGCAAGAGGCGATACAGCGCAGGTTGAGCGTGTGCGGGAAGTCCTGCGCAAAACAGGCGAGCAGCTCGAGAAGATGGCGCCAGCAGAAGCCAAGAGCACGGGCGACGACGTGGATTGATGGCGCGGCCACGAAGCGGCGGCGAGTACGCGATCGCGCTTCGGCTTCGATCATCGCAGCCTGCGCTGCTGTCGTCTCGATACTTCGATAGACTCAGCACGAACGGAGCCGGCTGCTGCGAACACATGGAGGAGAACGATGGCGATCTCTAGCGCAGCAACATCAGCGGCTGAAGCCTGGAAAGCCCGGATCGAGGCGCATGACGAGCAGTCTCTGCGGGCGCGGGGCGACCAGCCGGAGCCGGCGGACTTCTGGAGCACGCTCGCGGCGGGATTCCGGGCGGACCCGCGGCGGAGTGATGATCTGGTGGTCAACCTGCTTTCCCAGTGGGCTACGCCACAGACCTCGGTGCTCGATGTCGGCGGAGGCGCCGGCAGATACGCACTTCCGATGGCGCTTCGCTGCCGGCAGGTGACCGTCGTAGAGCCCTCGCCTTCGATGGTCGCTCAGTTGCGAGAGGGAGCGAGAGAAGCGGGCATCGAGAACGTATCAACCGTCGAAGCTGGCTGGGAGGACGCGAGTGTCGAGCCGGCGGACTTCGTTGTGTGCGCGAACGTAGTCTACGGCGTGAAGGATATCGCGCCGTTTCTGACGAAACTCGACGAGAAAGCGGGAGAACGGGTCGTGCTGGTGGCCTGGATGGACGCGCCGCCGTCGATATTCTCGCCCTTGTGGAAGGCGGTGCATGGGGAAGAGCGGATCGAGCTGCCCGCGCTGCCGGAACTACTGCCAGTGCTCTGGGAGATGGGTATCTTTCCGAACGTCGAGATGCTGGAGGCGGGAGGGCCGCGTTCGGCGCCGAACTTGGATGCGGCGCTAGCGATGGCGCGGCACATGCTGTTCGTGCGTCTGGGCTCCCCGGAGGGCACGCGTTTGGAGAACGCGGCGCGTGAGATGGCGGTGCAAACGCCGGAGGGGGTTACGCTACGTGGGCGTCGCACGCGTCCGCAAGGCGTCGTGTGGTGGCGGCCGAGCGAGAGCAGCAGTCGTAGGGGCGGGTTTCGTTCTCGGATCCCGCGCCATGAGCCATCAACACGTTCTTGAGCGGCGGGCGGATTGTTGTCGGAAGATGTCAAACCCGCTCGTACGTAACGCCGCATGCCCCGTCGTATAATCGGCGCGATATGCGGGAGAACCGCGTGAAGCGCATGTGGGAGGCCGGTCAGGCGGCGCTCGGCGGCTGGCTGACGGTGCCTTCGAGCTTCTCCGCAGAGCTAATGGCGCATGCCGGGTTCGACTGGCTGTGCGTGGACTTGCAGCACGGCGTGATCGATTATCAGGTCGCCGTGACGATGATGCAGGCGATCTCGACGACGGAGACGGTGCCGTTGGTGAGGGTGCCGTGGAACGAGCCGGGCAGCATCATGAAGGCGCTGGACGCGGGCGCTTACGGTGTCATCGTGCCGATCGTGAATACGGCCGAGGAGGCGAAAGCGGCCGTGTCTGCCTGCCGGTACCCGCCGCGAGGCATTCGCAGCCACGGCCCGATCCGGGCGGTGCTGTACGGCGGGCGGGACTACATCACCCGCGCGGACGAGGAAGTGCTCTGCATCGTGCAGGTTGAGACCGACGAGTCGGTGCGGAACCTGGACGAGATTCTCGCTGTGCCGGGAGTGGACGCGGCGTACATCGGACCGGCGGACCTCAGCCTCTCTCTCGGACTGACGGCGGCGTCGGACCATGATGAGCCCGCGTTTGTCGAGGCGGTCCAGCAAGTTCTCGACGCCTGCAAGCGCCATAACGTTGCGCCGGGCGCGCATGCGGGGAACGTCGTGACTGCCCGGAAAAGGCTCGAGCAGGGGTTCCTGATGGTGGAGATGTGCGACGACGCGGGGTCGCTCGCGCGCTCGGCGGCGGTGGACTTGAAGGCGGTACGAGGATCGGGCAAGGATGAGGCTAGAGTCTCGGTGTGAGCGATTGCCATGTCGCTGCAACGCTACTAAGCTGTGACGCATGATCTGTAGTCCTACAATCGTAAGCGAGAAACCGAGTGTTACCAAGGAGGTACCCGTATGAAGATGAAGCGTGAGATGCCCCTATCCGAGGCGCTCGATGAAATCGCTGACAGAGTGCAGCAGCTGAAGAGCGAGGGCGCGGCGCGCGTCAACGGATACGAGGTCAAGCTGGATGAGCCGGTGATGCTGGAGATCGAGAGCGAAGCGGAGAAGGGAAAGGCGGAACTCGAATTCGAGATCAAGTGGGAGCCAGGCAAGAAGCGGGGACGCGGGGGCGGGCGGCTGCTCCTAGGCGTAGCGGCCAGCGCGGCAGCGGGAGCGGTCGCCCTTTCGGTGCTGCGGCGGCGAAGGCAGCAGGGCGAAGGGGACGAGTACGAGAGCTAGGGTCGTCGCCGGATCAGTCTGACGCCTCTGTCGTATGTAAAGTAGTTCCAGGCCCAGTCCACCAGCACGAGCGCCCGGTTGCGAAAGCCAATGAGCCAGACGATGTGCACCGTTAGCCAGAGCAGCCAGGCGAGAAAACCGCTGACGGGGACGCCGTAGACGCGCGCCACCGCTGAGGCGCGCCCGATCGTTACCATTGTGCCCGGGTCCTTGTAGTCGAATGGCAGCGGCTTCTTGCCTTCGGTCTGGCGGAGGATGTTCGCGGCGACAAGGTCACCTTGTTGGATGGCTACGGGCGCGAGCATAGGGTAACCAGCGCTCCCGGGCGCGCCGGCGTGGGCCATATCTCCGATGACATAGACCTCCGGGCACTCGGACAGGTTTAGCGACGGCGCAACTGCTACGCGTCCGCCCGCGCTGAGCGGGAAGTTGAGCGCCTGTGCGAGCGGGGACGCACGCATGCCGGCGACCCAGATGACGGCTCCGGCGTCGATCCGGCGGCTGTCCTCGAGCGTTACGCCGCCTTCGTCTGCGTCGGTCACGCGGCTGCCGAACTGTACGTCAACGCCCATCTCGCGCAGTTTTTGGAGAGCCTTACGCTGCATACGTTCGGACATCGCCTCAAGCAGCCGGTCGCTCGCTTCGAGGAGCAGAATGTGGGCGTTGCGCACGTCGAGTTCCGGGAAGTCGCGCGGCAGCACATGGCGATGCAGCTCAGCAAGGGATCCGGCAAGCTCGACGCCCGTAGGCCCTCCTCCGACGATAACAGTGGTCATAAGCGCACGCTTGCGGTCCGCGTTTTCCTGGGCGGCAGCGGCCTCGAAGGCGGCCAGAACGCGGTCGCGGACGGTCTCAGCCTCATCGAGCTCGCGAAGGGTTGCAGCGTGGCGGGCGACGGACTCCAGGCCAAAGAAGTTGGTAACGCTGCCGGCGGCGAGGACCAGGAAATCGTAGGTCAGATCGCCGCCGTCCGTGGTCACGCGGCGCCGTTCCAGGTCCATTCCGGTCACCTCGGCGAGGCGGAAGCGGACGTTGGGAGCGGTCACGATGCGACGGATCGGATGAGCGATTGCCTCCGGCTCGAGCCCGGCGGTGGCTACCTGGTAAAGGAGGGGGATAAAGGTGTGGTAGTTGTGCTTATCGAGTACGGTGACGTCGACGGCCGCGCCGCGCAGTCCCCGCGCCACGCGCAGCCCGCCGAAGCCGGCGCCGACGATGATGATACGCGGAGGGGCGTCCGCGCGGTTTGTGGCTTTTTTCACAATTCTATTGTACCAAGCCGCGACGTCGTATTTTGCCAAACAAACTCGGGTTAAAGAGCTCAGCCCCGCGGTGCCTAGGATTCGTATTACGGCGCGAGGACATATCGGTAGCTGGGCGGGATTGGCTCCCAGGTAAACGTCTGGGACGCCGCCTCCTTCAGCGACATGCTGTCCAGGAGGTAATCGAGCGCGAGCTTCGTGGCCCCGTGCCCGATGATGAGGATTCGGTTGCCGTCCCATTCGCGAGCGAGGTCCTTGAGGAAATCGCGAATCCGGTCGGCTACGTCCCGCAGGCTTTCGCCTTCAGGGAATGGCATATCGACGCGGGCCGGTCGCTCGGCGTGGATGTGCTCCACCGGTGCTCCAGTCATCGTGCCGTAGTCGTACTCGCGAAGGCGGCGGTCGGGATGGATAGGGATACGCGCGCCGAACGCGATCTCGGCTGTCTCGATGGCGCGCCGCAGGTCGGAGCAAAAGACGGCGGCGATCTGTTCGACTTGTCGGCGTTCGCCGAGTTCGCTCGCCAACGCGCGGCCCCCGTCGGAGAGCAGCGGGTCACTCCAGCCGGAGGCGACGCCTGATTCGTTGTCGAGGCTGGTCGAGTGGAACTCGAAGATGATTTCGACGCTCATCGGGTACGGCCGACGGCGCGCGCCATGGCGGCGAGGGCATCGCGCGCGAATCGCTTCTGTATCGTTCTGGCGAGCGGGTAGTAGAGGTGAGTAAGCAGGTGGTTCGGACGCGAGAAAGCAAACTGCTCGTAGCGGACGGAATCGTCGGCGTGGTCCCAGATGACGGTGAAGCGCTCCTCGCCCTTTTCGGCGTGATCGCGGAGGGTCCCATAGGCGAAGCCGTATGTCTCGATCGGGCCTGTCTCGTCGATCACGTAGACGATGCGGCAGGCGTTCAGGTACGAGACACCCAGGATGCGGGCGAGTACGGCCACGTTGATGCCAGCTGAGATCGGGCCGCCGTGCGGGTGGACCTCGATCCAATCAGCATCGAACATCGCCCAGCGGTCGATTGCCTCTCGAGCCCTTCGGACAGCGGTCGGCCCCTTCGCGAGCTGCACGGAGTGGCGGTCGATGGCGTGGCCGCGCGGCGGATCGCCGCGAGTTGCGCCGACATCAGCGTAGCTGAACGGCGATTCGCGTTGGCGGTCCAAGAATTCGGCGATCGCCGAATCGCCGGGCTTAGTCAGGCTTATGAGTGGAGCCGTGACGTTCTCCGGGTTCGAGAGGCGGCATTCTGAAGCGCCGCGTTGGGGCGTAGCCTTGACCGCGGGCGTTCCATGTGACGATCTCGCCGTTTAGCACGGCGATTTGGTAACCGGCCGCCGTGCCGGATGCTACGCCCCCACGGGTGGGTTTGGGCGCGGCTTGGCTATTCGCCGCCGTGGTACTTGAAGGACAGCTTCACCTTCGCGCGGTAGGCGATGACCGCGCCTTCTTCGAGCTGCATGTCGAGCTCGACGATTTCGGCGATGCGGAGGTCGCGAAGGCTTCCGGAGGCCATCTTTACTGCGGCCGTAGCGGCGGCCTCCCAGGATTCGCTGCTGGTGCCGACGAGTTCAATAATCTTGTAGACGCTCTCGGGCATTGGGGCCTCCTTCTATCTGTGCAGATGGATTCGGCGGGATTGTACTTTATTCGAGGCGGGTTGTCTCCGCATGCTGGCGGGCGGACCTGTGCGCTGCCCCTTCCCCGTCTCCTTTTCGGACGTTATGTTCCTCCTTCTTTGAGTCAAAGGGCTCCTTTCCGACCCACCCGCCCGGCAGGAAAAACTGTGGGACGCCCTCAGACCGTCGGCCTGCGGCGCCACCGAAAGGCCCCATCACCGGAGTGTGTGGCGGCTCCGCTCGGTCGTTGGAGAGGCGGCCGCGCCTCCGCCCGGCCGCCTCCGCTCCTCCCGTCTGAGGCGGGCGGGACGAGTGGACTGGGGAATGGGACATGAGGGGGAACGGGCGTTCGACATCTCCCGGCTTGATCCTTCGAGACGCCGCTGCGCCTCGGCCGGCCCCCCTTCCCCCGAGGACGAGCGAATGCGATGCCAGCAAAAGAGGGGGCATGTTTAGGTTGTGTATAACGTCGAGGAAATTGTTGATAAGGGGCGATTTTTTACTTGACCAACTTGTTATCGGCCTGCTAATAGTCCCAGAATAAACGAGTCTATCTACCCGCCGGCATGAGCCCGCCCCGTTTTGGCCGGTCGGCGAACTTTATCCGCAGCAAAACGGAGGTCGCTTTATGCCCCTCGGTCGTCGCCTGCTTGAAAGGCTCCTCGCATCGATGCTCGTCGGAATTTTCGTCGCGCTTCTGCTGATAGCGGCCGGTCTCTTGCATGGCGATGGGCCCGGAGACCGCGTGGCCGCGGCGAAGTTTGCGGACCTCTCGAGTGAGAGGCTGGGCGGGGCGAACGGCGGCGATAGTTGCGAGCACGGCCAAGGTGAAGATTGTGGCAACGGCGGTCGATCCGGCGGGGAGCACGAGGGCGATTCGGGCGATCACGCCAACGGCAACGAAGGGAACGGGAGCGGCGGCAATGGAAACGGTGGCGACTCGGAGGACAAAGGGAACGGCGACTCCGACGGGGACCATCACGATGGCGATGATGAGGACAACGGCGAGGGAGAAGGACTCCCCACTGAACCTCGAGAGTGCCCGGCGCCGGGGTTCGTCATCGACTTCACGGGCTTTCCGGCAGGCACCATTATGGCGGAGCAATACGCGTCTCGCGGTGTGACGATAGGTGGCATCGCCAATCGGGACTTCCCGAGCGCGGTCGTCCTGTTCGACTCCGATGCGCCGCCGACGCATGACCCAGACCTGCACGTCAAACTCGGGAACATAGCCATCCTGCCGGTAAACCTGACGGACAGCAACCACGACGGGCTTGTCGACGACCCCGACGAGAACAACTACGGCGGCAAGCAAGTGTATGCGTTTGATGAGCCTGTGCACATCGGTTCGTTCCTTTTCATCGACAAGGACCACGGGACTCCGGACAAGGCGATCGCCTACGACGTCGGCGGTAATGTGCTAACGACCGCCTTGATTCCTGTTGCCGGGAACGGCTCGGTGCAGAGGATCGAGGTAAACGCCAGCAACGTGAGCCTCCTCGTCATCGATTACCGGGAGTCTGCCGCGCTGACAGGCATCGAAGTCAACTGCCAGCCCGGGCCCGGCGTGACGCCGACGCCCACACCTACCCCAACAGCGACTCAGGGCGGCGGCTCGGCAACGCCGACGCCAACATCGACCGGCGCGCCCGGCCCTTGTCCGACGCAGGGCTTCGTGCTCGATTTTTCGACGCTGCCGCCGGGCACAATCCTCGGTGAGCAGTTCGCATCGCTGGGCGTGCACATTTCGGGGATCGCGAACAGGGACTTTCCCGACGCGGTCGTGCTGTTCGATTCGAACGCGCCGCCGACGCATGACCCCGACCTGTTCGTCCATCTCGGCAATATTGCCCTGCTGCCGCTGAACCTGACGGATGGCAATCACGATGGGCTGGTGGATGATCCGGACGAGAACAATTATGGCGGGAAACAGATATACACGTTCGACCAGCCGGTGCATATCGGTTCGTTTCTTTTCATCGACAAGGATCACGGCACTCCGGACCATGCGTTCGCCTACGACGCTGGCGGGAACCTGATCAAGACCGCGCTAATACCCGTGGCCGGGAACGGCTCTGTGCAGAAGATCGAGGTGAACGCGGACAACGTCAGCAAGCTGGTGATCGACTACCGCGATTCAGCAGCTCTTACGCAAATAGAGGTCAATTGCGT
>Ga0209690_1000874_pt1 | contig 16432 bp, 11 predicted proteins | sample GraSoiAngelo_150_FD_186164 | JGI IMG/M metagenome (GOLD analysis project Ga0209690, IMG submission 186164) | Grasslands soil microbial communities from the Angelo Coastal Reserve, California, USA - 14_1009_09_40cm (SPAdes) (version 2) | ecosystem: Environmental > Terrestrial > Soil > Grasslands ...
CGCGCGGCGAAAAGTGCCCCGACAAGTGAACTTATGCCGCCGACCGCGTAAATCATCCCGAGAACGCCCGGCTGGAAATCGAGCACTCGAATGACGTAGAGCCCGAAGGCGGCGCCGAACATTCCGAATGCGAAGTGGTTCAGGCATTCGCTCACTATCGTTGTTCTGAGGAACGCGTTGCCAAGAATGGTCTGGATTCCTTCTTTAGCCTCGCGCAGCATCCCCGTGCGCTCCTCCTCGGGGGCGGGGGGGCTCTCCGTCTTGGTGATGCGTCTGATATAGAAGGCGGAGAAGAGGAACGAAACCGCATCGATCAGAATAGCGACGGGCCCAGTGAACAGTTGCACGAGCCAGCCGGCGGCGCCGAACGCACCGACTTCGGCAGCCGAGTCGCTGGCCTTCAGCTTGCTGTTGCCTTCCAGTAGTTCTTCCCGCTTTATCAGCGACGGAAGATATGACTGGTACGCGACTTCAAAGCATATGCTCAGGATGCCGGTTAGGAAGGCTACCACGTAAAGTTGCTCCATGGTCAGGGCATCGAAGGCGTACGCCAGGGGAATGGAAGCGAGCAGCGTGGCGCGGCCGAGATCGGCGGCGATCATGATAGGACGGCGCCGCAGGCGGTCCACCCACACTCCGACGAAGGGCGCGAAAATCAGCTCCGGCACGATGCCCAGGGCGAGGAGCGCTGCGACTTCGAAGGGCCGCGCATCGAGAACGAGAATGGCGGTGAAATGAAGCGCCGTCCGGCCGATTAGCGATCCAAAGACCGAAATCGTCTCGCCGGCCCAGAGCTTGACGAAGTCGGGATGACGCCAGAGGCCTGTCCTGAGTCCTCCCAACCGGCCGTTCAGCCATTCGCTAATCATCTGCGTTCATCCGTGATCTATCTGTGAAATCTGCGTTGAGTGCTGACTTCTGCCGATCATCGTTGCTCCCTATAGCCCCTTGTAGTTAATGAACTGGCTGATCTTCGTGACCGGCTTGATCAGATCGGCCGAGTCCTGGATCACCTTCTCGATGGGCTTGTACGCGGAGGGCGCCTCGTCAAGCAGCTTCTGGGCGTCGCGGTCCAGCCAGGTCTTGCCCGCCATCTGCTTCCGGAAATCCTCCGGCGAAAGCGTCTTGCGCGCCTGGTTCCGGCCCATCACGCGCCCCGCCCCATGCGGGCTTGTCGCGTATGCCTCAGCATTGCCTCGGCCGCGCACGATGTACGTCGCGGCGCCCATGCTGCCGGGGATGATGCCCATCCTGCCCTCGCTCGCGTCGATCGCGCCCTTGCGTGTCATCCACGCGCCGTCGTCGAGCCGCTCGGCGTAGTTGTGGTGACAATTGATGCGCTGGACCTCGTTCCAGTCGCTCCCGAGCTCCAGCGAGACGGCCTCCATCAGCGAGTCCATCATCGCCTCGCGTTGGGCATAAGCGTACCGCTGCGCCCAGAGCATGTCCTCCAGGTACGCTTCGGCCTGCTTTGTGCCAACCATCAGGTACGCGAAATCGCGGTCTTCGAGGGCAATGCCCTCCGCCGCGCAGGCATCCTTCGCGACCCCGACGTGCGATGTGGCGAGCAGGTTGCCGATTCCGCGCGAGCCGGAGTGCAGCAGCAGCCAGACCTGTCCGCGCGCATCTTCGGAAACCTCGACGAAGTGGTTGCCCGCGCCGAGCGTGCCGAACTGGATGAGTGCCTTGTTGCGCAGGTCGGGCGAGCGCCTGACGAGCGCCGCGTCATCGATGCCGGCCGGGAACCCGTGGTCCTCGATGAATCGTTTCGCCTGCGGGAGCGGCCGTTTGTGGCTGGTGCCGACGCCCGAGGGGATCAGCTCTCGAATATATTGGAGGACTCGTCCTTCCTTGCCGACGAAGTCGTCCCGCTGGACGTCCGTCTGCACGGCAATCATCCCGCAGCCAATGTCGACGCCGACGGCGTAGGGCATGACCGCCTCCTTCGTCTTGAGCGCGCTGCCGACCGGCGGGCCGAAGCCGAAGTGGGCATCCGGCATAAGCGCGAGGTAGCCCTCGATGATCGGCAGCCGGCTAATGCGCTCGGCCTGCCTCATCGTCGCCTGGTCGATTATCGACGCCCAGGACTTGACGGTTCCCTTTCCGTATTCGTTTTCGGTCTCGATGGTTTCAATCATGGTGCTTGAATCCGTTCGTTCTGCGATCGAGGCGTCGAAGCCATCATTGCTGCCTCGCCCACGATCATGACGTAGTAGAGACGCCCCGCGGGGTATCGAGCCGAGTCGCGCATTCTTTCACGAGCGAGTCCCCGGGGTCAGCGACGTGGTCCCGATTCGTTGGGGCGTCTCTACGCGAGGCGTGGTTCACCGGTACATTACCCCTGCCTCTTCAGTTGTCCCGTCTTGCGCGCCCAGCGTTCCGCCACAGCGAAGACTGCGATGCCGCCAGGCACTAGTACAATGCCGAAGAGAACCAGCGTCGCCAGCGTACCGAGTAGGTCCTGCACGCCGTCGCCGTCGATGATCGCGCCGCGGATGCCGTCCAGGAAGTAGGTTGCGGGAGAGATGTACGAGAAGACCCGCAGCCAGGGCGGGAGCACGTCGACACTGTAGTAGACCCCAGAGATTAGCAGGACGACGGCCTGGATCATGAACGACATCTGCGTGCCGCGTTCCGGATACAGAAGCGGCAGTACACCGGTCAGTATGCCCAGCCCGGCGACGCTGACACTCCCGACAACTATCACGACGGCCGCAGCGAACCAGTTCGCCTGCCCCAGGTCCACGCTAAAAAACGGCACCGCTATCGCGAAGATCAACAGTGTCCGCACGATCGCGTGCAGTACCCCGAAGATCGACATGCCAATCAGGTGCACCGCTCGCGATACCGGCGCCATTAGGGTGTGCTCGATCGTCCCTTCCCACCGCTCCCAGGTGATTACGAGGCTTATGTCATCCAGAACCGCCGAAAGGTAGGCCCAGACGAGCGTCCCCAGCAGCAGAAAGAGCACGAGGTGCGATGCGTCCGTGGTGATCCCCGCCTGCTCCGCCTCCTTGGCGATGAACGTGATCGCCAGCGTGTTGACCACGCCGTACACAAGCCACACTAGCTCCCACGCCCAGTAGCGCTTCCAGAGGTTGGTCTGGCGCTCCACGAAGGCGTAGGCGAGGTTGACCGGCCCGCGGATTAGCCCCGGCTGCGCTGTTCGTTCTGCTATGTTCAACATCTCGTTACTCCGTTCCTTCGCTTAGTCCCGCCGCCGGTCGATCAGCTCCCGGACCGTTGCGTCTTTCACCTCGTATACTCGCGTCGCGATTCGGTCGAGGATCGCCGGATCGTGTGCCGCGCACAGAATCGTGCCCGGGTACTTCTCGAGCACCTCGAGGAGCTTCCGCCGCGTTGAGCGGTCGAGGTGGTTCGTGGGCTCGTCGAGGACGAGCACGTTTGTCGGTTTTAGCACCAGTTTCGCGAGGGCAACCCGGCTGCGCTCTCCACCGGAGAGCACTTCTATACGCTTGAAGGCATCGTCGCCGCGGAACAAGAACTGCCCGAGCACAGTCCGCAGCCTCACTTCCGGCTCGTCCGTTGCGACCGACTGCACCTCCTCGAGCACCGTCCGGCCGCGCTCCAGGGCCTCGTCCTGGTGCTGGTCGTAGTAACCGACCCGCGCCTTGGGCGCCCAACGCACCCATCCCTCGAGCGCCGGAAGAAGCCCGGCGGCGATCCTCAGCAGCGTCGTCTTGCCGCTACCGTTCGGGCCGATGAGCACCGCCTTCTGCCCGCGCACCAGGTGTAGCGAAGCATCCAGGAGGACCAGGTTGTCGCCGTACGCATGGCTGATGCCCTCCATCTGCAAGACATCGTGCTCCGTGCGACCGTCCGCCGACAGTGATATGTGGACCTCTGACTCAGGCCTTGTGCGCTCGATGCGCTCAATCCTCGCCAGCGCCTTCTCGCGGCTCTTGACGAGCGTCGCCTTGCTGTTCTTCGCGCGAAAGCGCTCGATGAACCGCTCCTGGCGCGCGATCTCGCGCTCCTGGCGAGCTGCCGCGCGGTCCTGCTGCTGAAGGCGCGCCGCCTTCTGTCGCTGGAACTCGCTGTAATTGCCGGCGTAGCTCTCGACAGACCGCTCGCGCAGTTCGAGGATTCGCGTGGCGACGCGGTCGAGAAACTCGCCGTCGTGCGTAACCACCAAGACTGTCCCGCGGTAGTCGCTCAGCTCTTCCGCGAGCCAGTCGCGTGACCGCGCGTCCAGGTGGTTTGTCGGCTCGTCGAGCAGGAGACATTCCGGGCGTCGTACCAGCACCTTCGCTAGCGCGATCCGCATCTGCCAGCCTCCGCTGAACTCGCCGCACAGCTTTGTCCGTTCGTCAACCGCAAAGCCGAGCCCGTTGAGTACACGCCCGATGCGCCGTTCGATCCGATATCCATCCAGGTCCTCGAACCGGTCGAAGAGACGGCCCTGCTCGGCGATCAGACCGTCGATGTCTCCTTCGCCCCGCTCGATTTCCTCGGCGATCTGATGCAGCCGCTCCTCGGTCTGCCGCGCCTCCGGAAAGGCCCTCCACAGCTCATCGACGAGCGTGCGATTGGAATAGAGTCCAGCCTCCTGCCGGAGGTAGCCGAGCGAGCCGCGGTGGCCCGCCCGGCCGGCGTCGGCGTCTTCCTCGCCTGCCAGCAGTCGCAGGAGGGTGGTCTTCCCGGCTCCGTTCGGCCCGACAAGACCCACCCGCTCGCCCGTCCCGACCACTACAGAGAGGTCCTCGAGTACGTCGAGGCCACCGAACGACTTGGACACGCCGTCAGCAAAGAACATGACTAACTAGCCGCGAGGACCTTCTCCTCTTGCTCCTCGTCTTCTTCGATTCGCTTACCCGTAAGCTCCATAAACACCGTCTCCATGGTTATCTCCTCCACTGGCCGCCCGCGCGCCACGCGCTCTCGCAGCTCGTAGGGTGTCCCCTCCGCGACGATCCGTCCGCCCGCGATAAAGGCGATGCGATCGCAGAGCAGCTCCGCCTCTTCCATATCGTGCGTCGTCAGCAGGATCGTGCTGTCGTGGTCCGCCCTCACCTGCCGGACGAACGCCTGCACCTCGCGCTTCGAGCGGGGGTCGAGTCCCGTCGTCGGCTCGTCGAGCAGCATCAGAACAGGCGAGGTCAGGAACGACCTCGCGACGGCCATTTTTTGCTGCTGTCCGCGCGAAAGGTGGCTCATCGGCTCGAGCGCCCGCTCCCACTCGAAACCCAGCCGCGCGAGGATTCCCGGAAGCCGGCGCTTGATCTCCGCCGGCGAGAGGCCGTAGACCCGTCCGAAGAAGAGCAGGTTCTCAACCGCCGACATGTTCCGGAAGAACGAAGGATCCGCCGACACCCGGTTGATCAGCGATCGCACCTCGCCCGAGTCGCGAACGACGTCCAGCCCGAAGATGCGCGCTTCGCCGCTGTCCGGCAGCAGCAACGTGCTCAGTATGCGAACGAGAGTACTCTTGCCGGACCCGTTGGCGCCGAGCACGCCGTAGATCTCGCCTCGCAGGGCGGCGCACGAGATATCACGCAGGACGTGCGCCGGGCCCTTGCCATTCCGCCGTCGCCTGATCGGCAGCAAGCGGCGGTAGTCGAAGCCGCCGCCGAAGTATTTATTTATGTCTCTGGTCTCAATTGCTAGCGTCTGCATCTCAACTCTCCGATTCCCTAGTTGTCTTTTTTCATTCAGGAACGGCCACGCCACCCCACCACCCCAATTAGGGAAACTGGGAGACACCCCCAGACCCCCGGCCGGCGGCGCCTGAGCTTGGCTCGCTCAGCTCGCCGGTGGTTGAGCCCTTGGGTCCCCTCGCCAGCCTTCCGGCGCCGAGGTTGTCACCGCGAGTCATGCTTACGAACTCCGGCCCGGTTGGCGTTCGCCGCGACGCGCGACTCGGCTCTCCGTCTGTATTCTCCACGCTCTTGTAAGCGACGACCGCGGTTGGGTCGCCGGTCGGGCGACGGCCGGACCGCTGAAGCTCCGTCTTTGCGTTCTGGTCCTCTTCTTTTTCTGGCGCGACATCTGTTTTTCTCCTTGGTTTCTGGCGACAAAAAAAACCCACCAGGGCCAGACCTTGGCGGGTGAGAACGGAGCGACGCGGCCGTCGGTCTAAATCAGGTAGGGCCTCCTGAATCGGGCGCACTCGTCCCACCCACGCGCGATCCACCGTTCGGCGCGATGGGCACCTCACGGCTGACCGGGGCAACAAACGTGTTTATCAACTGACGAATGTCCCTTTCACAAACTCCAAAATATCTTGCCGGATAGTAGCACCAGCGCCGGAAGGTGTCAAGCATCGTTGCCGGCAGGGAAACTTGTCCGTCCTCCGCCGGGCCCACCATACTGGATTCATGCCCACACGAGATGATTTGCGGAACGTTGCCATCGTCGCGCACGTTGACCACGGCAAGACCACCCTGGTCGACGCCATGCTCTGGCAGTCGGGCGCCTTCCGCGCGAACCAGGACGTCGCCGAGCGCGTGCTGGACTCGATGGACCTTGAGCGCGAAAAGGGCATCACCATCCTTGCCAAGAACACGGCAGTCCGCCACTCCGGCGTGAAGATCAACATCATCGATACGCCGGGCCACGCCGACTTCGGCGGCGAGGTCGAGCGCGGCCTGACGATGGTTGACGGCGTGCTCCTGCTCGTCGACGCGAGCGAGGGACCGCTGCCGCAGACCCGGTTCGTCCTACGAAAGGCACTCGAGGCGCATCTTCCGGTGATCCTCGTGATCAACAAGGTTGACCGCCCGGATGCCCGCATCAAAGAGGTCGTCGACGAGGTCTACGAGCTATTCCTCGACCTCGACGCGGACGAGCACCAGATCGAGTTCCCCATCCTGTACGCCAACGCCCGCGCCGGTTGGGCATCGCCGAACCAAAACGATCACGGCATCGACCTCGAGCCCCTCTTTGATGCCCTATTTCGGCATATCCCATCACCCTCGTACGATGGCGAGCACCCGCTTCAGGCGCTCGTCACGAATCTCGACGCCTCGCCTTACGTTGGGCGCCTCGCCCTCTGCCGGGTGCACCACGGGACTATCCGCCGGGGCCAGACGGTCGCCTGGTGCCGCGTCGACGGCGAGATCGAGCAGGTGAAGATTACCGAGCTCTACGTCACGGAGGCCCTCGAGCGGGTGCCGGCCGAGGAAGCCGGCCCCGGCGAAATCATCGCAATCGCCGGCCTCCCCGAGGTAACGATCGGCGAGACATTAGCAGACGCGGATGACCCCCGCCCACTTCCGGTCCCGCACATCGACGAGCCCAGCCTTTCGACGACGATCGGGATCAACACCTCGCCAATGGCGGGAAACGATGGAACGAAGCTGACCGCGCGTCTGGTCAGGAACCGCCTGGATGCGGAAGTGGTGGGCAATGTCTCCATCCGGGTGCGTCCGACGAACCGGCCGGACACCTGGGAGGTGCAGGGGCGAGGCGAGCTCCAGCTGGCGATCCTGGTTGAGACGATGCGCCGCGAAGGATTTGAGCTGACCGTCGGCAAGCCGCAGGTCGTCACGAAGTTGGTGGACGGAAAGCTCTGCGAGCCGGTCGAACGGCTGTCCATCGATATCCCGGAGGACTATCTCGGAGTCGTCACTCAGCTTTTGGCGCTGCGTAAAGGCCGTCTCGAGCACATGGTCAACCACGGGACCGGGTGGGTGCGCCAGGAGTACCTCGTGCCCGCACGCGCGCTCATCGGCTTTCACACGGAGTTCCTTACCGAAACCCGCGGCACCGGCATCCTCCACCACGTCTTCGAGCGCTACGAGGCCTGGCATGGCGACTTGCGCACGCGGCCGACGGGCAGCCTCGTTGCAGACCGCCGAGGCCAGAGCTCCTCCTACGCGCTGATCAACCTACAGGAGCGGGGGACGCTCTTTATCGGCCCCGGCACGGAAGTCTACGAGGGTATGATCGTCGGCGAGAACGCCCGGCTTGACGACATCGACGTAAACCCCGCGAAAGAGAAGAAGGCGACCAACATTCGCTCCTCGACAGCCGAGCAGACGGAGGGGCTCATCCCTCACCGACAGCTATCGCTGGAGCAGGCCCTCGAGTTCCTGCGTGAAGACGAGTGCCTGGAAGTAACGCCCAACCACATACGCCTGCGCAAGACGACCCTTGGCAGCCTACTGCGCGGCCGGAGCAAGAAGCGTCAGGAGACGGGGGCCCGCCAGTAGCCCTATTCCGGACAACTCGGGCAGCGCACGGCTTGACCTGTCGTACGCCACGCCAGTAACGTGCAGCCACGATCCCGCAAGGGGTAACGAGACCACAACGTGGAAACAGTACCAATCGTTATCGTCGGCGGCGGTCCGGTTGGCCTTGCCGCAGCCCTGGAGTTCGCGCGGTACGGCGTGCGCTCGTTGCTCCTCGAGCGCCATCACTCCACTACCTGGCATCCGAAGGCGCGAAACCTGAACACCCGCACCATGGAGATCGCCCGCGGATGGGGCCGCGCCGTTCACGACGAGTTGACCGCGGTGAACCTTCCTCCCGGTTGGACGAGCCAGATTATCTACGCGCGAACGCTCGCTGGTGAAGAGCTGGGCCGAATGCCAACGCGAGGCTTCGCGGGCTTCGGCCGAAAGGTGAGCCCGGAAATTCCGCTGCTCTCTTCTCAGGATGTGTTCGAGCCGATCCTGCGAAGAGGCGCAGAAGCAACGGGCCTGGCAGAGCTTCGTTTCGGTCACGAGGCAGTGCAGGTCGATGCCGGAATGTCAACTGGTGACGACCGCGTCGTCGTTACCGTGAGGGAGCTTCCCAGCGAGCGGAGGTACCAGGTCGAAGCAGAGTACTTGATCGCCGCCGACGGAGCAGCCAGTTCGATTCGAAGTCAAATGGGCATCGAACTCGATGGACCCAAAGGCATCGGCCATTTCGTCAACGTCTACTTCAAGGCGGACCTCGATCCGTTGGTGGCGCACCGCCCGGCGATCCTCTATTTTGTCGCGGGCGAGGACGCCCGCGGAGTCTTCCAGCCCCTTGACGCCCGCGGCCGCTGGCTGTGCCAGATCAACTACGATGGCACGTCCACCGCCTTCGAGGCCTATACTCCCGAACACTGCATCGACTGGATTCGGACGGCCGTGGGGGATCCGGCGTGCGCTCCAGACATTCTCGCGGTAGCAACTTGGACGATGAACGCCACGGTAGCGCGAAGGCTTGTGACCGGGCGAATCATTCTCGCCGGCGATGCCGCTCACCAGCTGCCACCGACGGGAGGGTTCGGCATGAACACGGGCATTCAGGATGTACACAACCTGGCGTGGAAGCTGGCCGTGGTCTGTGCGGGCGTTGCTGGCAGCAAGCTGCTCGAGACCTACGACAGCGAGCGACGTCCCGTGGCCAGGTTCAACGCCGACCGGTCGCTCGACAACTCGCGCATGGTGGCGCGCATCAGCGCTGCCGCGACGGACGGCGCGGACGATGGACCGTCGCCGGAGGAGACCGTTGCGGAGTCGCGCCGCTACGGGAACTTCCTGGGCATGGAGCTGGGCTTCTCCTACGACTCCGCCGCCATCGTGGCGGACGGTACGGAGGCGCCTTCGCGGGAAGACGCCGTGATCGACTACGTACCCACCGGGCGGCCCGGCCATCGGGCGCCCCACGTCTGGCTGGAACGCGATGGTGAACGATGTTCTACGCTCGATCTGTTCGGGTCGGGCTTCACCCTTCTCGCCGGTGCATCCGGCACGTCCTGGCTTGACGCGGCTCGGATGACCGGAGATCGTTTGGGGATCCAGCCGGCCGGATTTACGATTGGCTCAGGGGGAGACTTTCAAGATGAGCCCGGAGACTGGACGAGCCAATACGGCGTTTACGATGACGGTGCTGTGTTGGTGCGGCCGGACGGCCACGTCGCATGGCGCTCGGCCGCCGCAGTGCCCAAACCGGTGGGTGTGCTCTCATCGAATCTGCGCCGGGTCCTCCATCGCACGGCTTGAGCACGTGATTCAGCCTACGCGAGTGTCTCGTCGTACTCGATCTCGCCTGCTGCTATCAGGTCCCGGTACCAGAATCCACTGTCCTTGACGAACCGCTTCTGTTCGTTTTCGAAATCGCAATACACGATGCCGAAACGCTGGCTGTACCCCATCGCCCACTCGAAGTTGTCGAGCAGCGTCCAGGCGTAGTAGCCGCGGACGTCAGCGCCCTCAGCGATTGCCCGGCCGACCTGGCTGATGTAGCCCTTGTAGAAATCGATCCGCTCCTTATCGGGCACGCGCCCCTCGGCGTTGGGTCCAATCGAATACGAGCAGCCGTTCTCGGTCACGTAGATCGGGAGGCCGTAGTCGCGGTGGATGCGCATAATCATCTGGTAGAGCGGCCAGACTTCCCAGCCGAAGTCGGTTTTCGGGCCGGGCGGCGGGACCTGCCGAATGCCGAGGTACTTGTCGTCCGGGTTATTCGCGGCGATCGTCCGCGTGTAGAGATTGATGCCGATGAAGTCGTGCGGTGCCCTGATGGCCTCGTCATCCCCCGGACGGATGTCCATCTCGGCCAGCGCGCCCTCCTGGTCGACGTAGGCCCGCGGGTAGACCCCCGCCATGAGAGGCCGCAGAAACCAGTCGTTCGAGAATGCGTGCTGGCGCTCGGCGGCGGCGCGGTCCTCCTCCGATTCCGTATATGGATAAGCCGCCGTCATGCTGAAGGCTGTGCCAATCGCCTCCGCCGTCCCGACCGCCCGCATCGCCCGCGTGGCGGAGGCCTGCGCTAAATTCGCGATGTGCATTGCGAGCATTCCTGCGGGCCGGTCGCGAAGGCCCGGCGCGTGAATCCCCGCGATGTAACCGAGGAAGGTGAACACCCATGGTTCGTTGAACACCATCCAGTGTTTCACCCGGTCGCCGAGCGATTTGATGCAGGTCTCCGCATAGGTCGTGAAGTGACCGATGATGTCGCGGTTCGCCCAGCCGCCTTCGTCCTGGAGCGCCTGCGGCAGGTCCCAGTGGTACAGCGTCGGGAACGGCCGGATGCCATTCGCGAGCAGTTCATCCACAAGCCTGTTGTAATAATCGAGGCCCGCCTGGTTCATCTTCCCTTTGCCCTCGGGAAAGATCCGCGGCCAGGAGATGCTGAAGCGGTAGCCGCGAAGCCCAAGCTCTTTCATGAGCGCTACGTCTTCCTTGTAGCGGTGGTACTGATCGCAGGCGACGTCGCCCGTATCTCCGTTCATGATTCTTCCCGGCTCGTGCGAGAAGCGGTCCCAGATAGACTCGCCTTTCCCGTCCTCATCCCACGCGCCCTCGACCTGGTAGGACGCGGTCGCCGTCCCCCAGGAAAAGTCGGGCGGAAATTTGACTCGCTTTGTCATGGTTGCCTCCTCCGCTTCCGCACATTCTACCGCGCCGAAAAACAGGCGCCGGGCGACTAGTCAGGCCCGGCTTTCACCGTCGCGTCGCCCTTCCTAGTTGACTCGCTCGCTAACGAGTAGAATTAACTTCACCAAGTTTCACCAGATGCAGAGCGAGGCTTACGGTTCAAGATCGGACACGGAGCTCGCCGCACGTACCGCGGCGGGCGACGAGCAGGCATTTGCCGCACTCTACGGACGCCATTTCGATGGCATCTACGACTTCGTTCTTCGGACCGTTAAAGATCCGGAGCTTGCCGCCGACGTTATCGGCCAAGCTTTCGCGAAGGCCTGGGACCGTTCTCGCAAGCGTAACGGCCGCCACAACGTCAAGGCCTGGCTCTACGCGATAGCGCGTGAGCGGGCGGTCCGCGTGCGCAGCCGTGGCCCCTTTGTCGTGGACAGCGGCGATCCGCCCGCGGATCGCGTCGACTGGCATACTTTTGCACAGGCGGACTCCTCCGAAGGCGCGGTGGGGGAGCCGGACCCCATAGATGCGGAGGCGGCGGCTCTCGTCTGGGAATTCGCGGCGCGCCTTTCCCCCCAACAGTACTCTCTGCTCGACCTCCACCTCCGGCGGGGCCTGAGGGTCGATGAGCTCGCTCAAGCCCTCGGCTTCACCATGGCCAAGATCTACGTCATGCTCTATCGCCTCCGAGGGTCACTCGTCGAGTCGCTCTCGACCGTCCTTCTCGCCAGGCGCGGCCGGTCGCAATGCCGGGAGCTGGAGGCACTTCTATCCGAAATCCGCTTCGCGGAAGACTCTAGCGGCTACCAACGGTCAGTGCTCAAGCACCTCGAGGCCTGTATGCGATGTCAGGCAAGCAGAGCGACCTTCCCGTCGGCGCTGGCGGCTTTCGCCAACCTGGCACCCCTCGCGCCCCCGCAGGACGAGCAAGCTGCCATCTGGGGCGAAGTCTCCGCCCATATCAACGGCATTTCGCCTTACCGTAGGGCGAGAGCATTAGAGCCACGCGATCGTACCCGCCAGCGCTTGGGAGTTGTGCCCTTCCCCGCAAAAGTGCCCGTGCCCGCTGTCCTCGCTGCCGGCATCGCCAGCATTGTCGCGATCCTGGTGGCGGGCATCCTCATCTTCGGGACCGGAGGTGGAGGCGCGTCCACTGCTCGTGATCCGGGCGATGTCCACAGCATCAATCACAAGATCGGCGAGCCTTCAAGCGACAACACTATCGACCTCGCATGGACCGCCATTTCTGGCGCGAAGGCGTACTCGACTATGTGGAGCCATCTCCCCGCCGACCTTCCTGATACTGTCGCAGACCTGCCGGGGTCGGCGACAAGCACGACTAGCCCGCCTCTTGATCCGGGCACGTGGTACTTCCATTTGCGCACGCAAGACGAGGACGACAGCTGGACTAGTACCCTTCATGTCGGGCCGTTCGAGATCATTGCTGCATCACCGACGCCATCACCTGCGACACCGGCAGCCTCACCCACACAGACCGTCACACCGCCGCCCCCACCCCGCTTCCCGACGCAGGCGCCGCCCGAGCCGACACCCACGGACACGCCCGCGCCGACTCCCCAACCGACACCAAGCCCACCCCCGCCGACACCGACGGCGACCCCGGCCCCCGGCTCACCAACGATTACAATTTCGCCGCCGGTCGAAACGCCTTAAGGGCGAGCCGCTTATCGAGTATCGCCCGCCGCCATTCGCTTGGGCTCACGGGCTGAGCCATAGCTTGCCTCCGTCGACGGCTCGCCCCTACACTTCGGGACAATGCAACAACGCCCGCTCGGCCGCAGTGGTCTGAACGTCTCGAACCTCTGCCTCGGCACAATGCAGTTCGGTTGGACGGCGAACGAGCGTTCTTCGTTAGCGGTAATGGACGCGTTCGTAGAGGCCGGCGGCAACTTCTTGGATACAGCCGATGTCTACAGCCGCTGGGCTCCCGGGAATCCTGGCGGCGTCTCCGAGGAGATCATTGGCCGCTGGCTGAAGGAGCACGGCAACCGCGATCGCCTAATCATCGCCACGAAGGTGCGCGGGCGAATGTGGGAGGGACCCGACGGCGAAGGATTAGGCCGGGCACATATCGAATGCGCCGTGGAGGACAGCCTGCGACGGCTCCAGATCGAGGCGATCGACCTCTACCAGTGCCATTCGCCGGATGAGAAGACGCCCATCGAGGAGACGCTACGGGCGTTCGAGGAGCTCATTTCGAGCGGAAAGGTACGCCATATCGGCGCATCGAACTTCACCGCGGTACAACTCGCCGAAGCCCTTCGCGTTGCCGGTGACAAGAGCCTCCCCCGCTTCGCGACACTCCAGCCACACCACAACCTCGTCCACCGGCATGAGTACGAAGCCGAGCTTGCCCATCTCTGCGAGCGCGAACGGATCGGCGTGATCCCGTACAGCCCTCTGGCAGCGGGTTTCCTCACCGGCAAATACCGTCCCGGTCGGCCACCGCCGAAGAGCGCCCGCGCCGGCCGCGCGCGCCAGTACATGAACGCCCCGGGCTTTGCCGTACTCGAAGCACTCGACGCCGTCGCAGAGGCTCACAACACCACACAGGCGGCCGTTGCACTTGCTTGGGGGATGACGAGGCCAGCCGTAACCGCGCCCATCATCGGCGCGAATTCGCCCGAGCAGCTCGCCGACCTGCTTCCGGCGGCGGAGCTGACGCTTTCCGAAGACGAGGTCACCAACCTCGACCGCGCCAGCGCCTCGTTCTGATCGAAGGTACGAGATGTTAGAAACGTGCCGCGGGTTTTCTTGAACGCGGAACGAGTCGCTAGGCTGATGTGTTCCGATATCAAGGACATTCGCTCCCGCTGCGCATCTCTACGGACGCCCGCCTGACCTCCGCAGGACATCCCGTTGTGACAGTCCCTGTCGCTCGAGTATCCTTACCCCGAGCCCAGCGGAGGAGCATCGAGAATGACCGAGACGACTGATACCGCCGCCACGGTCGATATCATCGATCGCTTCAACGAGGTCTTCAACAAACATGACGTCGACGGGATCATGGCGCTGATGACGGACGACATAGTCTTCGAGAATACCTCGCCTCGACCGGAAGGCGAGCGCTACGAGGGCCAGGAGACCGTCCGCGGCTTCTGGGAGGAATTCTTCTCCGGCTCACCGTCCGCACGTTTCGAGACCGAGGATATGTTCGCCGGCGGCGATCGTTGCACCGTGCGCTGGAGCTACCACTGGGTAGATGCTGATGGCAAGCCCGGCCACGTCCGCGGCGTCGACGTCTTCCGGGTCCGCGACGGCAAAGTCGCGGAAAAGCTCTCGTACGTCAAGGGCTAGACCCAACCACGAACGACGAAACTCCGTACTGTTGGCATAGCCAGAGATTCTTCGCCTCCGCGCCGCTGACGCCTTCTCCACGCCGCTCGGCTCAGAATGACATTTTGGCACGGGCTAACCCCTCGCGCGCCGCGCTGCGCCCGGCGATCCGCCCGAATACCGAGCCCGCCATAAGGCCCGAGCCACCTGCGTAATTCCCCCAGAAGAGACTGCCGACCAGCTCGCCGGCGGCGTACAGACCGGCGATCGGGCGTCCTCCGCGATCGAGAACGCGCGCCTCGCGATCGATGCGCAATCCACCGAAGGTGAACGTGATGCCGCAGGTGACCGCGTATGCCACATAGGGAGGCGCGTCCAGTGGCAGCGCCCAGTTCGACTTCGGCGGTTCGATTCCTTCGGTCCGCTTGCCGTCCAGACGTGAAGGATCGAACGGACCCGGTTGGACGGCGACGTTGAACGCGGCCACGGTCCGCTCGAGTCCCGGGCGGTCGATCCCGAGTTTGTCCGCCAGTTCGCCGATTGTTTCTGCGGACGCCTTCGTCGCCTGAGCGATGCGGTACTCATCGCGCAGGATGTGCGTGACCTTCGCGTCGAAGATCTGAAACGCCGCGCGGTGAGGCTGCTTCAGAATTTCTCGCCCGTACTTCACGTACGTGAAGTTGCGAAAGTCCGCGCCCTCGTCCACGAAGCGGTCACCGTGCGCGTTCACGATGATCCCGAGGGGGTAGGAGTGCTTCTGGTACAGGTCGCCGATGCGTCGGTTGCCGAACAGCGGCGCGTTCAGGTCCCAAGCCACGGCGTGACAACTGCCCCAGTCGCCGTACGGCGCCGCTCCCGCCTCCAGCGCCATCCGGATACCGTCCCCGGTGTTAAACTCGGTGCCGCGCACCTTGGCGTGCTCCCAGTCCGGCCCGAGATGCTTCTTGCGCATCTCGCCGTTCGCCTCGAACCCGCCGCACGCGAGTACAACCGCGCGAGCGCTAATCTCTTCGCCGCCTGCCAGAGAGACACCGCTGATCGCGGCTTCCCCACCTTTGAGCAGACCAGTCGCTCCGCATCCGTACCGTACCTCGACGCCCGCCTCCTCAGTCAGCTCGAATAGCCGGTCCGATAGCCCGGCGCCGCCTCCCACTGCCTCTATGACGAGCCCGCCCCAGAACCGCCGCCTCCCATCCACCTCGAATGCCTGCCGCCCGTACAAGAGCACCCAGCGAACGCCTTGCTCCCGCATCCAGACAATCGTTGGATAGGCCCCATCGACGAGGATCCCCGTCAGCTCTGAGTCTGCTTGGCCGTCGCTCAAGCGCAACAAATCATCCCGCATCTGCGACGCCGGATAGGCGCCGACGTCTACTGCCTCCGCCTCAGCTTCAGAAAGATCGGGGATTAGTCGCCGAATGTCATCCAGGCTGTCATAGGGGAAGCGAAAAGCAGCGCCGGTGAAATAAGTGTTGCCTCCGCGCCGCTCTCGAGGCGCCTTTTCCAGAACGAGGACGCTCGAGACGCCCTCTCTTGCCGCGAGCGCCGCGCAAAGCGCGGCGTTCCCCGCCCCGACGACAACGACGTCGTAGGTTGGTTCCAATCATGCACCAGGTACGAGGCGCTCTCGCGTCACCAGAACTCGGTCCTCCAGCAGACGGTCGATTTCGCCGTCCTTGTACCCGATCTCGCGGAGCACTTCGGGGCCGTGCTGGCCCAAATAGGGCGGCGGCTTACCACTATCCGGCCGCGTTCCGTCCATCAGCATCGGCGAGGCAGGCATCCGCACCGGCCCGAGCACAGGGTGGTCGAGGGTC
>Ga0209690_1000875_pt1 | contig 16421 bp, 15 predicted proteins | sample GraSoiAngelo_150_FD_186164 | JGI IMG/M metagenome (GOLD analysis project Ga0209690, IMG submission 186164) | Grasslands soil microbial communities from the Angelo Coastal Reserve, California, USA - 14_1009_09_40cm (SPAdes) (version 2) | ecosystem: Environmental > Terrestrial > Soil > Grasslands ...
ATCCTATCCCGACATTGTTGACACAATTAATGTCCTCACTTGGAGTCAAAAACATAATGCCAGTCGTAGAGATGCTCGCAGGGGTGAGCTGGAGATTGTTCACCTTGACCAAAATGTTGAAACCATTGAACGCTGGCATACTTGAGACATTGACCCAGAAATTGACCGATGCACCTTTCGCCACACTAGCATGAGTCGAAGGCGCGACAAAGACAGTCGGCGTCCCAGCGGCGTGAGCAGGGAGAATAGAGGAGGGAATCACGACAACTGCAAGCGCAACAATAGCAACAAGAACAAGGGGGAGAAGAGAGCTATGCTTTGTGAGATTTCTGACTCTGGTATGAGTCATGGATCTCGGTTTTGGCCTGGGGAAACTCATGTTCGGCGAACCTCTCAGGAGAGTATATCATGCTTTTGCGGACCCTTAAGCGTTCTGGAAAATCTCAAGATATTGCATGATTCCTCAACAGTCGCAGGTCCAAAGTCGGCACGGCTCGTCACGACCTAATTCCCAATTGCCGACGGCGCAGATGTGTCTCGGTCGTTCCTCCCTCCAAGATCACTTTCAACAGCTACAACCGAGAACCTTAGACTTGAAAGACATTGCTGAAAGAACGACGGTGATTCAAGAACCGTCCTCGTTGCCCAGTTATCGACTGTGAGGCTTAGCTACTAATCCGAACTTTCAGCCGCGTGCTTGCTTCTTGCCCGTTCGTTTCCGGAGAATAGCCACGGCCCCCAGTATCGCCCCTCCGCCGATAACTGCCACTAAGAGGAGATAGAAGTTCAAGTTTCCGCCGTCCCGCGAAGGCATGATAAGACCTAGAAAAGCTGTGTCATACGTCGTCCAGCCAGCAACCACAGTCTCTTGCAAAGAGGACGATACGACACCGGGCCCGTTGAAGTTCAGGCGATAAGTGCCGGGCTGAAGATCATGGAAGGACACTGCGCCTGTGAAGAACTCCGGCTTAGTCCCGTTCGCCACGAAAAAAGTACCGTTGTATAGACTGACAGTTACAAGGTTGGGGACGTTATCGTTAGTGGCGCTTCTAATGTTGACCGTAATCTGGCCGAGAGCGGAAGATACAGGCACGGTTTTCGATATTTTTCCTCTAGACCCATTCTGGTCCGTGACGTTGAGAGTGACGGAGTATGGTGCTGGTCTGGTGAAACTGTGAGAGACCAGTGAACTCGAACCTGAGAGGTTCGCGGTTCCATCTCCAAAGGTCCATGAGAACGTCGTTATCGGCCCCCCTGGGCTGAAACTCTGGCTCCCGTCAAAAGAGACGGGCTGGTTTACTATCGGAATCGCAGGCGAGACATTGAAAAAGGCAGCCACGCCGTAGTTCGAATAGAACCCGTCCTGTGTAAGGTGGAGAATAGGGTGCGGTGCAGGGTTGGGGTTAGCTAGAGTGTCATTGAAAGGATGGAAGAGACTCGTTCCCATTCCAACATGGACAAATTGCACGCTGAAAAGCACTAGCGCGGTTATCGGGCCTTGGAGAATGGTCGAAAAGTCCGCCGCAGAATGAATAACCCCTGGACCGTCACTGATGTTGCATGCCATTCCCACTCCGTCGATACAATGAGCTATCTCTTGTTCCTGAGATGATACAGTCAAACTCTGCACCATCAATGTCGTAGAGTTGTAGGTCAGTTGGGTATCATAAGCGTTGAAGGCCTCAGAAGAGGAAAGACTCAAGTCCAATTGGACAAAAAAACTCTGGTTGGAATGGCTCGCAGGTGGGGACACGTAAAGAACAGACGTATCTGCGCTTTGACCTCTGACCGGCGAAAGTAAAAGAGACGGCGCTAAGGCAGCCGAAGCCAGAAGGATAAGTATCACGAATCCACGGATCAATACTAAGACTGCCCTTCGGGTTAATCGATATCTAATGAGTCGCTCGCAAAAGTTAAACCAATCGCCACGTTCGAGGACATGGGCCGAAACCCGTGCGGTAGACCAATATTTCCGTAATCCGGGTTCAATCTCAAGAAGTTGGCACCCTTGAATCTGCGACGAGTAATCATCGCAGTCACTCTAATCCTGCTTGTCGCAGGCTCCCTCTATCGACCGGTCGCCGGGTCGGACTTTACCATTCTCCTGGACGGAAGCCAGTTCAGAATAACGTGGAGGATTAACGCGATGCAGAACCTCACAGCCTTTGCCAAGACTATCACATTCCCACAGAACATGAGCTCCTCCCTTACGGGAGCCGATCTTACCGCGTTTACATCCACCCTTCAGAACGCGCTCCAGGCAAAGGTAGCGACAGTTCAAATCAGCCACCCTACAATCAGTCTCTACTCAAACAGCGTTAACGCAACCTGTTCAAACCACTGCGCTTTTCAGTGGCTCAACGCCACAATCGCATTCGACCTCCATGAAAACCCTGTACAAGCGAATGGCTTGGGGGAGTATGATATGTCCTGGAAAGCAATCCGACTGGAAGACAATCTACAAGTAAACGGAACCGCTTTCAACACACTCGGGGAGACGTACCTACTCCGAGGGCTCGCCTCATTCTTTCCCACCCCAACAACACTGCGAACATTTACGGTCAAAATAGGAGGACTCTTGGTGAACAAGAACACATACCAAGATCCAACTGGAAAAATCGTCCTGTTGGACACCAGCGCGTTCCAAACTCCCCTTTCGAACTGGGTCCACACGCAGGACGTCCAATCTCGCACCCAGAACTGGATCAGTCCACAAAATGCAGGTTTTAACATCACCGCAAATCAGCAAATAACCGAGGTCGGCTTTCAGGCCAACCTATACTATTTTGCCGCGGCCCGTGTGTCTGGGGAAATCTCGACTTCTCTCAACACCTTCACCCAAAAAGATGCACTTTTCGTGGATTTCTCCAACGGATTGTGGAAAACGGTCAGCGCAACCCTGATCCTAGCTATCATAGGAATACTGATAGTGACAGTAATACTGGAACGCCGTATCACAGGCCAGCTCCGACAAAGAAGGAAGGGCAACAAGGCTCGGTAAACGACCGGCAGGTCGAGTCAAGAATTCTGCCACTCCAACCGCAGAAAGCCTTGAAGCCCACACCGGATGCAAAACAGGATTGCCGGGGAGCCGCTAGGGATAACCTTTAGTCCCCGTCAGGACTTTAGGATCGGAACGTGTTGTCAGAGTCCGGCGACGAAAACTCTCAAAGAAAGGATGACCTTTGGGGTCCCGTGACTCCGGACATATGGGCCCCACGACCACGCAAAGGGAAGCTGCGACGAATTGCAAATCGCGTCCTTGAAACCGTCTCATCTGTCTCGGTCTTGGCATTCGCCATAGTAGGCCCCGCAGCATTTCTCTCGTCGCTACTTGTGGTCTACTACGTCGCAGGGCCCGTTCTGTTTGGTCCGGTTCTTTTGACCTTCTGGGCTATCGCTATCATAGGATTCGTGCTTGTCTTGGAGAAAACTGGATACGCTCGGAACTTTGAAAACTGGGGCTTCCGGTTGACACCCGCCAAGATCCTGGCGGTGCCCGCCTCTTTCATCATAATAATCGGCGTTTTCTATCTATTCGTCTTCTTTGCCCGTCTCCACTAGACACGTTCGCCCACCCCGTTTCCGATCTAGGAGTGTCAACCGTAGGGTGAGGCCCTTCGCTCAGGTAGGACGTTGTTCCCGAGTATCAAGCCTTCGTGAAAACATCTTGTCACCTACGATTTTTCCAAGCAGTTCCACAACCCGATCAAACCTCAATCTTGCAGAGAATTCGAGCTTCTCATTCCTAGTCAGAATGGTCAGATCGACAAGGTGGGACGTCTCCTCCACCTCCACCCTCACAATCTCATCCAGACCAATAGCAAAGTTGTCCTTGCTGGACGCAAGAATTTCCTTGGGACTCTGAAACCCCCGTGGCCTCGCTAGAGATTCCTTTCCTGACTTGAAGAGATCCTCAAATGCCCCACTTAAGCCCCCGAAGAGCTGGCCAGTGGCAAGCGCTCCCGCTCCTCTCTTTCCACGATAAACAACAATAATCCTTGTATCTGTCGGTATGAGCGTCAGGTGTTCAGAGCCAAGCTGCAACCGGGCAATTACCGGAATCTCGCCCAACACAGTCTCAGTCTTCTCGTCCAGCGAATGCACTTCCCTATTGGGTTATCATTAGCCAGTACTTGGAAATAAGTTTGCTATTCCATCGAAACAATAATTTCCACATCATCTTTTTCCATCACCCTCAATGATCTCGTGGATCTGGGCTGTCTTCTGTCGATCGACTCTACGATTCACAGTTTCAGTAAAAGCAGGTTCTGGGATACTGAGATATATCTGGAGTCCTTCGTTAACGACTCGACCTCCGAGTATTCCTACCGAAAGCTGCTTGTCGAAGAGGCATCAGCAGAAGCAACCTCGAAACGCGTTCACTGACAGTCGTCTCTTGATCGCGAACGCGCACGCAATCGAATCTAGCAATTCATATAACCCTGCAATTTCGACAATCTTCCGCACGCCCCGGTGGCTCAGCCTGGTAGATGCCGAAAGCCAGCCAAGAGCGTTGCCTTGGTAGACTCCTCAAAAAGGCAAAGGTCACGAGTTCAAATCTCGTCCGGGGCTCCATAACCTGCGGAACTTGCGTCCGTAGGCGCAGACTTGCGCCATTCGCGCATGTTGTAAATAATGCAGCGTCCTATCTCGTTTACTCGAAAAAAAGGGGGTTACGCCTCTCAACATCCTCAGAGGGATGTGAGAGACGACTGTCTTCACTATGCCGTAACGGTGATTGTTGCAGAACTGGACAGCTTGGTACCGTGGAAGACGAAACTTCCGGTTACCGTCACTGTGAATGTTCCGGACGTGGTGGTAGAGATCGTCAGCTGGGAAGAAGCTGTGTTGACGCAGTCACAGGCAACGAATGTCGGACTTACACTGGCCGTTACTGATGGACTCGAGGTAACAGCCGAGACATTGACATTATTCGCCCATCCGTTAAGAGCATTGACACTAACAGCTATGGTCTGGGAAGAGCCCGCGGGGACAGCGGCAGACGATGGGGCGGAGACTGTGAAGCTGGGCTCAGCAGCGCTGGAGACGGTTCCATAGTCGGTGTTGATAACTAGGATGCTAGAAATCTGGGAGCCGGCGACGGCGATTTGTTGACAGGTGATCACGATCGGAGAGCCAGCAACGCTGTTGACGGCCATCCACGTTACCGTGAAAAGTACGCCTCTGGAAGCCGATGAGGAAACGCCTGTGCCAGATGCAGCCGCGAGGTGTGCTATCCCTGAGCCATCATTGATGCTACAGCCTGTACCTGAGCCATTGATGCAGTTGGCAACGATGATTGGCGAGGGAAGTACGGTTCCAATGGAAATGCTCTGGGGAGTGATAGCGGCACCGTCTGCCCTCACTGAGATGTCGAATGCGTCGAAAGGAACCATGAAAGAGATCATAATGTCAGTTGTAGTGAGAGATCCTGCCGGCACAACCTTCGTGCTACCCGCAGTCAACCTAGAACCTGGCCTTGCCTGGACCGCCGGAGTTGCAGCTAACGCGATGGACAGCGATATTGTTACGAGAAGTAGAGCTAGAAGCTTAGAGTTTTTCAAAGTTTTCCAGCACGAGAATACGAGGTATTAGGTATAAGCTTTCTTAATGGGGGACGCTCTGAAGTAAGGCGGAGATATCACTCTATTTCCGAGGAATGCTTGGGCAGTCCCCCCCTCTAACTCCATGTCTCGTCACGAACTAGGAACCATTAGTGAATATCGGTTCCGCGAGAGAGAATCTCTCCTCTCCCGGTCGCGAAGGGCTCTTCCGGGTTTATATCCCAATAATGCCAGGGAAATAGGGAGTTGATCGACAACATGTTCGAGATCCGTCTTATCCCGCAGTCGCAACGAATCAACTACCCGCGCTACCGAAACGTATGCTAAAACCAGTCACGTTCTCTGGTTCAGAAGTTAGAAAGCTTCCTGCAAAAAGTTTCACAGTTCAGGCTAACCGGAATTAGAACTTATCCCGAAAAAAGGGGGCACTTCTCTCCATCTCCTCTGGAGTATGCGAGAGACGGTTACCGTCCGGATTAGGCCGTGACGGTAATCGTGAACGATTGTGTTATTGGACCTGGTGGCGGCGAGATTCCCGTAACAGTGACTGTGAACGTCCCAGATGTGGTTGTAGTAATAGTAAGAGTGGACATTGCTACTCCGACACAGTTACACGAAACGCCGGCCGGAGCTAGAGTTGCGGTGACCGATGGGCTGGAGGTTGTGGCTGACAGCGCGACATCATCGGCAAAGCCGTTGACGCCAGCTACTGTTACAATGACGCTCTGAGAGGAGCCAGCGGGGACTGCGACAGTTTGTGAGGCTGAGACACTGAAGTTGGGGAGCGCGGAGGCAGGAACGGTTCCAGTGCTAGAGTAGACGTTATCCTTCAAGCTGATACCAGATACCTGGACACCCGCTGAGGCAAAGAGCTGGCAACTGATCGCGACGACGCTGCTGACGCTGTCGACTGCCTTCCATGTTACGGTAAAGATGACGCCGTTGTGAACAGTGGACGGCGCGCCCGTACCGGATGCGGCTGCAAGGTGGGCTATGCCTGGACCGTCATTGATGCTGCAGCCTATGCCTGCACCATCAACGCAGTTTGTGAGGACAAGTGGGGAGACGAGGGCGGAGCCGATGGAGATGCTCTGGGGATCAAGGGCCCCGCTATCGGCAAAGATCGCTATGTCGAAGGCATCGAAGGCGACCATGGATTGGACTTTAATAGCGGTTTTTGTGAGAGAACCTGCGGCAACATAGGTGGTGGGTCCGACTACCAACTTGGGAGTCGGCGCGGCGTTGATTGGAGGAATGCCTGCTAGAACGATGGATGCCGTTACGGCGAGAAGCAGTAGTGGTAGAAGCTTACGCTTTTTGAAACTCGTAAATGCTATCATTTCCATTTTCAGGAGGACTCAGTCATACTCCACTTATATGTTTTCCCCCGCCCTCGGGCCACGGAAAACGCCTCAGCGAGCCAGGGATATCAGGAGATATGCATTTCTGAGCGTGGCTATCCAAGGCCGACCTCTATACTCGGGATGCCGAGGAGTACGCGAGAGCACGTCAGACAGCACTGGATAGAGAGCTTCAAAAATGCTCAAGGGGAGTGACGGGTGCCTCAGACTGCCAAGACTCTCAGATGGTCAGTCACATCTCAGAACCAAAGACTGCTTAGAAGCATAGACACTTTCTCCTAGTCAAGAAATCGAGAGACGATGCTTGGAACAGCTATCCCTCCAAGAGAGGAAACTAGACACGAAAAGCCGCGAGTTTCTACGAGAACAAACATCGAGGACCTGGTTGCACCTGCCGACCCTTCGAGAAGTGACGACAATAGTCTGATATGGCAGCCACGCTTAAGTTCGGTTCTCAAGCTCGCGGACCTTCTGCTTCCAAGCAGGGGCTTGAGACATTTGTTGGAGCACAGACTTCTTAGCCTCTTCTTGGTTCATCCAGCGAGTCTGCATAGCGAGGTTGACCAAGTCTTCGTATTTCTTCTCGAAAGGCAATAACTTACCATTCATGTCTGTGCAGTGAATACAGTAGGGGTTGTCCGGGTTCTGCGCACCATGCTCCTCGTTAGTCGCCATGGGCATCCCACAACTCTCGCAGCGCAAAGCCAGAGACATGAGTTCCGACAAGAACAAGAACACGAACGAGAACTAATAACCTAACTGGACAACCCGCCTGACAGCGCGAGTAACAATCCATAATCCGCCTCTGCTAAACCTATAATAATCTGGCACCCGCTTTACGCGAACAGACTATTAGAGGAATGCTTCTCTTGCGGAGAAAGGGCAGAGTACACCCTTTCGCAATTCTAACCGAGCTGATCCTGCTATTCGGAAAAAAGAAACCCCCTGAAGAACAAGTCCCAGCCTCCACGACCAGTCTGGAACCCTTCCCCATACCCGACACGATCAGGAAAACGATAACAGAATCCGATATCGCGAAGGCCCGCAACCGGCTTCGAGTCGCAAACCTCGAAAGAGACATCATAGGAGACGCCCTCACTAAGATCTATGAAGCAGAAGCAAAGGGCACTATCAACGAGCCTGAAAAAAACCAGATGATACAACCATACAAGAACGACCTCAAACGTGTAGACGCGGAGATCGACACCTACAAGAAGACCGTCGACCTCTACGAACTAGAAGCAGCGAAGGAAGACCTGTTCAAGAGATTCCAAGAAACATTCCTCGACATACAAGCCCGGATCGAAAAGATCCGGCCCTCCCTCAACCTACCAACCTCAACTGAGACCAAACCCACCGAGCCAAATCCAGCCCCAACCAAGACAGAACCAACAGAACCGATAGAGCAGAACGCTCCCCCAAAGGAGAAACCTCCAAGAGAAAAGGCGAGAAACAAGGCTGAAGAGAAAATCGAGACCATCCGAGAAGAGGTCCTCAAAGCCATGGAACGACTCGAACAGATAGAGACAGAAGGATAGGGACCAACATGAGCTGGATAGAAAAGGCAAGACTCAGCGCAGCGGCGCAAGCCGTCCGGGAACTCAGAGACCGCACGACCGTCGGGCTTGGCAGCGGGACCACCGTCCTCAAAGCGCTGGACTTGGCCGCGGAGAGAATCAAGAAAGAACATCTCAACATCAACTGGGTCCCGACTAGCTACCAAATGGAAATTGCCGCAAGAAGACTAGGCCTGAAAATAACCACACTATCGGAAGATATAGAACTCGACCTAGCGATAGATGGCGCCGACCAGGTCCAGTGGAGATCACTCGACCTCGTCAAAGGCGGTGGCGCGGCCCTCCTGAGAGAAAAGATAGTAGACTCCACAACTAAGAAGCTTGTAATCATCATAGATGAGAAAAAACTGGCGAAGACACTGGGTGGAGAGCAACCGATCCCCGTGGAGATCACACCCTTCGCCTACCACGCCACACTCGCAAAGATCAACAAAATATCCGAAAAGGCAGCGTTGCGGGAGGCACCGAGCGGCAAGGTAGGACCAGTAGTCACTGACAATGGCAACCTGATCATAGACGCATACTACCGGAACCTCCGACGGCCAGATATCATCAACGAAAAACTCAGGAAGATCCCTGGAGTAGTGGAAACAGGACTCTTTCTGGAGATGTGCGACGTCGCATATGTCGGAAGAAAGGATGGTAAGGTGGACATTCTGCGCCGAAGCTAGAAAGCTAGGGATCTAGATCCTTGTCACAATTTGTAAGCCCAGTCATCCTTCCCTAGCATACTGCTCCTCTCTCGCGTCTTCTTCCTCCCTCTCTGGGTCAGAGTCCGTCCTTTGCTCCTCGTCCTCGGCATATTCCCTAGGAATACCGACCTCTCGAACGCTGAACTTGGCCCACTCCTTTCCGCAATCTCTGCAACGGTACGCAAATCTGTAGGTGACAAAGTTCTCCGGATGCTCTGCTATCACTTCTCCGGTTTCGATGGTTATTCTCATTTTGAAAAAGGCGTCCTTTTCCTTGAGCGCTTCGCTCGTGTCTATCTCCTCTTTCGACAACAGCTCGCCAGCAAGGAACTTGTGGCAGAAGGGGCATTCTTCCAAAACCAAAGAGTGATCCTGAACCCGTACGCTAACCAGACAAATTAGCCTTCCCCCTCCAGCGCAAAACGGTGCCTACGTTTCTATCGTTTCGTCACAAGAAGAGACGGGGCAGTCAAGACCTTGAGGTTTTGCGTGAGAAAGTACTATGTTTCAGCGTTCGCCGGGCCGACCAGTCAGAAGTGACGAAGGGGCGGTACGTGTGGATGACCTCATAATTCTGAAAGCGCTCTCTCATCACAGAAGATTTCAATCAAATAACCGTCTGGATCCCTAATCTTGATGCTTCGATACTTCTCCTCCGTCACGTCTTCGTAAATGATTATGTTTCTGGCTCTAAGCCATGCCTGCCACTCGTCAACCGTCGAGGATGAATCCACGCGGAAACCGAAGTGGAAGCCAGACGTCCCCAAGCCCTTCTCGTGCAATACGAGAGTGTCACGGCCTGAAGGAATACGTGCTACTCCCAGCCCGCTCGCCCTGCTATCTAGGCCAAGAATATTCCGGTAGAACTCTACAGACGTTTCGAGGTCAGACACTTTCAGACCAACATGACCAATCCCAGAAGTGGCGATTGAGCCCGGACTATCACGTTTTCGTGCTCCGTAGCTCATAACTCTCCTCCACAACGCGGGACTTATTGCCTTTACGCACCAAGTGCCGGGGGCGGGAGTCTCGGACAGAGGTGTTTTCGAACCCGCGACTTCCGGATCTCCCACATTGAAGATATGAGTCCGGCGCTGTGGTTCCCCTTTCGGGGTCTGACCAGGCTGAGCCACCCCGGCAAAAACCAACGGGAAGAGTGACGCTAAAAGGATTCCCAAGAAATTATCATAACGATACATCTCCCCGCGTAAGCCCCCCCAAAAAAACACCGGAACTCTACAAGTCCGCAGGCCCGCGTGAAATCGGGAAACCCCGTCGATTGGAGAACCCACACAAATGTGAGAAGAGCTCAACGCACTTTACTAATCGCGGAGGTCGGGCATGGGTGACGCCGGGATCGGCGAGGGCTTGGTCGAAGTAGATCCAAGCTGAGAATCAGATCTCTGCAGATCTCCCCCTATCGGCTAGCGATGCCTACTTGACGAAAAAATGACCGCCACCTCCACTGCCGTCCCCACTGCCCTGTACGATCACTGACACTGAGACAGTGTGAGATACAGGGCCACTGCTACCTGTGACAGAGATCAAATACGACCCGAGAGGGACTGAGACCGTTGTGCTGATACTAATCGTTACCTTGACCGTAGTGCTTGAAACAAGTAACACACTGGAGGTGCTGGCTGAGGCCGTAGGGCCGTTGGTGACAATGGGCGAAACAGACACGACCAAAGTAACGCTGCCTGAGAAACCCAGACTGCTTACGGATAAGACAGCTGCCGCATATCCACCGACGATGATAACGCTTGGACTTGGGGTAGTGAGAGAAAGTGTAAAGTCGGTGACAGTCACAGACAGTGCCGTCACGTGTTTTATGGAGCCGACACTCGCAGTGACGGTGACAGCATATGTTCCAGCGGGAGTCGAAGTTGTGGCCGAAACCGTAAGAGTCGACGCGCCAGATCCACCCGCAGGAAGGACAGGGTTGGCTGGAATGAAAGACGCGGTGGGGCCGTTTGTGACGAGGGGAGAAATAGAGGCAGAGAACGTCAGAGTGCCATTAAGGCGGTTCACACTTTGCGCAGTGACGGTTGACGAACCAGACGAGGCCACCGTAAAGGAGAAGGACGCGGGGCTTGACGAGATGACAAAGTCTCCAGGCGTGAAGATGTTGATGGTGGAGGTGATCGTGTTGGTAGAACCACTAATAACAGAGATGGTGTCTGCGTAGAAGTTGGCTACATAGACGGTGTTAGTTGCGAAGTTAACAGCGAGGGCGGTTGGGTCGAATCCAACCGGAACAGTCGCTATGACATTATTCGAGGATCCATCGATGACGGAAATCGAGTTCGCGCTGGGTCCCGTCACATAGATCTTGTTAGTGCCAGTGTTGATGCCAACGTCCCCGGGGGCGAAGGCCAAAGATATGCTACCGGTCAAATTGTTTGTCGAACCATCAATAACGGCAACTGCATTTCCATTAGGGTTCGTCACATAGATTTTGTTGGTGGTAGGGTTGACAGCAGCTGAGGCAGGAGAGAAGCCCAATTGGATAGTTGCTACTACCGTGTTGGTGGAACCGTCGATAACGGAGGTAGTGTTCGCATCAAAGTTCATCACGTAGGCCTTGTTGGTGACGGGGTTGACAGTGACTGCCACAGGGTCGGATCCAACTGTGACCGAGGCCAACAAGGAGTTGGTGGAACCGTCGATGACCATGGTTTTGTTGGCGGAGGGCAGGGTCACGTAAATTCTGTTAGTTTTCGAGTTAACGGCTACGCCCTGAGGAGTCGACGACGCCGGAATAGTGGCGATGACGCTATTCGTTGAGCCATCGAGGACCGAAACAGAGTTCGAGATACTATTCGCTACAAAGACCCTGCCTGTAGCGTTGTTGACCCCGATGCCATCCGGACCCCCTCCCACTCCAACAACGGTTATTATTCCGCTGGATGACCCATTAATGACGGAGACCTTGCCGGCTGATATGTCCGCTATGTAGATCTTGTTCGTGGCGGGATTGATATCCAAGTTTGAGGGGCCAAATCCAAGCAACACGGTTGCAACGATGGTATTCGATGAGCCATCCATAATGGAAAGCAGATCCGAGTTATAGTTCGTCGCATAGACCGTATTTCCGGAAGAGTTGAGATCAACTGCAGAGGGGTCGGCCATATTGACGGTGGCAACCACAGTGTTCGAGGATCCATCGATGACAGAGACCGAATTCCCATAGAGGTCTGTGGTGTAGATCCTGTCAGTGTTAGGGTTAGCAGCGACCGCAACTGGATGGAATCCAACTGGTACACTGGCGACAATCGCATTCGACGACCCGTTGATGACTACGAGGATGTTCCCGTACACGTTGGCAACGTAGATCATGTTGGTATTGGAGTTGATGGCTACTGCCATCGGCGATCCGACTGGGATGGTCGTGGTGATGCTGTTATTCGAACCGTCAATCACAGTGACCTTGTTCAAGGTGCCGCCGTTCGTCACATAGACCGTGTTGGTAGCCGGGTTAACGGCCACGCCAAAGGGAATTCCAACTTGAATTGTGGCTACTACGCTATTTGAGGAACCATCAATAACAGAGACAGTATTGGAAAGGCCATTGGTAACATAAATCCTGTTAGTGTTAGGGTTGACAGCTACCCTCCTCAAGCCGGATCCCACATGGATGGTAGCGACTACCGTGTTTGAAGAGCCATTAATGACAGAGGTGACGTTCAGGCTAGGCAGAGTCACGTAGATCAGGTTAGTATTCGGATTCAGGCTGATCGCTGATGGGCTAGCCCCCAAAGGGATGCTGGCGATAACTGTATTCGAGAAGCCATCGACGACAGAGATCGTGTTGGAAAGTTGAAGCGCGATGTAAATTCTACCGGTTACAGAATTGACGGCGACACCGCCAGGACCAGCCCCCCCGGCCACGGTGGCAATCAGGTTCTGACTAGAAGCAGCAAAACCATTCATGAGTGTCTGGTCACCAAAAATCCTGCCGTCGACCGGAATCGTACTTCGGTAAGATAATGTCGGCTGAGACGGGAAAAGTCCGCCCGTAAGAATAGTAGCGACGACTAGCATCACTAGAACGGTCCCAGCCGTAAGATGTCTCGCTAGAAGCAAAATCTCACTAAGCCATTGAAACTTTGGCATTTGATATTTAATGATATGTTGCTGTGTGCATAAGCAGGCACCAGAAGACAGACGGATGTTTCTGCATACATCCATAGGCGTTTGTGGCCACGCAAGTCTCTAGGTCTTGGGAAGCCAATGCCCGTCGCTCGGTTTCGGCCGTCTCCGCTCAATGCTGTTATCGATAAAACTGCTAGGCCATTCAGACCGTTGGATACTTTGGATAAAGCGGATTGCTCAGAAGACAGCTCGGTCCACGTGATCCTCAAGATCAGAACTATGAGAACCGACCATGATTCACCGGCATATCAATAGGCGACGGTTTTCTTTCTAACATAGGGAAGAGAACATTCTAGTGCGGGGCCCTCAAACACTCGCTCCTACCGATCCACCTCTGAAGATAGAATTATGGAACTATGAACCTCCGAATAGCGTCTGAACTAACCAGACCCTTCGGGGATCCGCGTGAGTCTGGAGTCCGAGAAGCTCGTTACAAATCATTAAACAGAACCCCAAACCCGGCCTGGAAGTCGACGAGGGGCCCCTTAGCTGAAAAAATATGACTTCCTGACTCTCGACGACATAGAAACGAGAGACAAGAAAATCTTTCTCAGAGTCGACATCAACGTCCCACTGGATCCCTCGACGCACCAGATACTCGACGATACTCGCATCAAGGCCATCTCCAAAACGCTCTCCGAGCTGGACGAGGCGCGTGTCACCCTAGGCTCCCACCAGAGCCGACCCGGAAAAGACGACTTTACCTCCCTCGAACCCCACGCAACCCTCCTAGCTCAGTACTGCTCCCAACAAATCAAGTTCGTAGAAGATGTCATCGGGCCCCATGCCATCCAGAAAATTAACAAGGTCCAACCTGGAGAGATCCTAGTCCTGGACAATCTCAGATTCTGCGCCGAAGAAAACATCGATGACAAACGCGAAAAACTGGTCAAGACACATTTCGTCCGACGTCTCGCACCCCTCTTCGACCTATACGTAGACGACGCCTTCGCAACAGCCCACAGGTCACAACCCTCCATCGCAGGCCTACCAGAACTATTACCAAGTGCAGCAGGCCGCTTGATGGAGAAAGAACTAGACGCGGTTTCAACTCTCCTCGAGGAACCAAAAAAACCATGCGTCTACTCCCTTGGCGGATCAAAAGTTGAAGACAAGATCCCCGTCATCGAAAATATACTGTCACGAGGAAAAGCAGACAAGGTCCTGCTCGGAGGAGTACCAGCGAAACTCTTCCTCCGGGCCCGAGAGATAAATACAAAGATCAACGATGATGAAATACGCGACTTCGAACAATTCCTAGACCGAGCAAAAAAATTGACCCAGACGTACGGAGATCACATTGAAGTCCCGATTGACCTCGCATACGAAGACAAACAGGGTAAAAGGGTAGATCAGCCCGTCAACTCGCCCCACGTTGAACAGGAGGCTCTCGACATCGGTTCCAAAACACTAGAGAAATATTCTAGGATCGTGAGAGGAGCGGCAACAACAGTTGCTAATGGCCCTCTCGGAGTGTTCGAGAGAAACGGGTTTGACAAGGGAACAAAGGAACTTCTCGAGTCAATGGCCAAGAGCAACGGCTACACGGTCATCGGAGGAGGACACCTGGTGGGACTCGCGTCAATCCAGGGCATCGAGGAAAGGTTCAGCCACGTGAGTACAGCTGGCGGTGCAATGCTCTCTCTCTTGTCCGGTCAAAGCCTCCCGGGAGTGGATGCGCTCGTCCGGGCCGCCAATAGAGTGCGCACCGCAAACCCACCCGCCTAGAATGTGGATGTGCCGAGAGATTTTATGTTGGTCGGGGCTTCGAGAAAGTTCATGCTCGCCCCGGTAGCTCAGTGGTAGAGCGACGGCTTTGTAAACGTCAAAAAAGCCGTAGGTCATGGGTTCAACCCCCATCCGGGGCTCCACTACCTTTGACGAGGAACGGATTGCTCGGAGTCTGTTCGCGGTCCACGGAGAAACGAAAATATTGACGACCCAAGGATCAGAAAAGATAGCACAATTAGAGAGTGCTGGAGTCCGGCGAGGAAGATTCCCACATCACTGCTGGCAAGCTGGGTTATCCCTCCTAGACCCACATTTCCCAAATTTACCAGCTTGTAGTATGGAACATCCGCCGTCATCAGTGCTAGGACAAGGGGAATGCTGGCGACGATGCTCGTGTTGATTATGGTAGATCGGACACCTGAGGAGATGCCTCTCTTAGCACTTGGAACAGAACCCATTACCGAGCTCGCGTTGGGGCTACGGAAAAGTCCGATACCGAATCCGACAAGAGCCAACCAGAGCGCAATCTCGGAATAGGGCGTATCCACAGTGAACCCTGCGAGCAGGAAGAAACCGGCAGAAGCGACAAGCAAGCCCATTGTGCTCAATCCTCTAGCACCCCACTTATCGGAGAGCCACCCGCTTATCGGTCCGACAAGAATCAGAGTCACATCTAGAGGGAGGAGGAATATCCCCGCGTGCAAGGGGTCGTACCCTCTCACCAGTTGAAAGTAGAGAGTCATGACGAATGCTAGTGCCGCGAAGGCTAGTCCGCTGAGGAGGTTGGCTATGTTCCCCGCAGTAAACAATCGGATCTTGAACAGGGATAGGTCAAGCGCCGGGTACCTAGCCTTTCGCTCGATCACAATGAAAAGAGCAAAGCAAAGAATGCTCGCACCGACCATGGCCTGGTTTGCCAAGTCCGTTAAGCTACCGAGAGTGAGACCCAAGAGTAGGAGAGTGATGGCGACGGAGAATGTGATGGCTCCCGCAGCGTCGAACTTCTCTCCTACGGCCGGGCGGGAGATCTCTTTCAGCCGCTTTCGGGACCAGTAGGTTCCAAAGATTCCTATGGGAACGTTTACGAGAAATATGGAGCGCCATGTGAAGAGCTGGATGAGGACACCGCTCAGAGTGTATCCTGTTATCGTGCCGGCGTTGATCGCGACCTGGTTTATCCCGATTCCCTTGCCAAGATCTTTTCCGGAAAAGGCGTCGGTGACGATGGCAACACTGTTGACGAATAAGAGAGCGGCTCCGATGCCCTGGACAAGTCGGAATGTAAGGAGCGCCTCAGCTGTGGGTGAGAGACCGGAGAGAAGGGAGCCTAGGGTGAAG
>Ga0209690_1000877_pt1 | contig 16411 bp, 18 predicted proteins | sample GraSoiAngelo_150_FD_186164 | JGI IMG/M metagenome (GOLD analysis project Ga0209690, IMG submission 186164) | Grasslands soil microbial communities from the Angelo Coastal Reserve, California, USA - 14_1009_09_40cm (SPAdes) (version 2) | ecosystem: Environmental > Terrestrial > Soil > Grasslands ...
GGTGGCGGAGTTGGCGTGTATCCTGAGTTGTCGTATCCCTGGTTCTCGTAAGAGCCGGACTCGTATCCGGTGTAGCCCTGTGAGGGGTCGTATTGCGAGGGGTCCTGGTATGAGTAAGGGTCGTTGTTTGCTGGCTGTCCTTGATCATCATAACTCATTAGCCATCCCAGGTCTCACTCAACACGAACCTGGATACCCGCTTGTAGTCTTCATGTCGAGGAACGGGATAGTCTCACCCTGTGTTAGGCCCCGGTAGGTGTAGTAGAAGCCGATGAACATGATCCAGTTGTTGTCGCGGGTGAAGCTGGGAGCTGCGGTTCCGTCCACGGTGGTTGACCCGAACTTAAGAAGCGTGAAGGACGCGGGACCGTTAGCGGTTGCAGCTGGCAGGATGGAGGGCTGAGCATTGTTGTATGGAATGATGCCGGGGACGCCGCCAGGGTTAACCGTGGTTTGGTTGACTACGTAGATCGTTACGAACTGTCCGAAACCGTTTACTCCGTATGCTTGAAGCTGCATGATCGTGGTATCTCTAATGGTAACGCTGCTGTCTGTTGCGCTATTCGCTATCCTAAGCCAGAAAACGATGTTTGTGCTGGAGGGAATGCAGAAGGCTGACTGGGATGTTGTCTGGGCTCCTTGTGTGAAGTTGAAGGATTTGTAGTCGAAGTAGATTGAGAGAGGTCCGATGTTTGTGACAAAGTTCCCACCAGGATTACCACCGGTGGTTGTAGTTACGGGCCATGGATAGAAGAAACTGAACAGGCGACCTCTTGTAGAGCTTAGAATGACCTTGTATCCGCTGCCGTCATTTACTGTTTGTCCTGGGACAGATGTTGGCATCGTGACGTGGATGAGGTGGTTGATTTCTCCGGCTGCTATGTTCCCGTTTGTGAAGAAGCAGATGCCGTTGCCAGTGCAATTGACAGGACTGCTTGGGTCGATTATACATGGACTACTGGTGCAATTAGTCGATCCCGTGGGCGAGATGTTGGTTATGTAGATTCTTGCAACGCTAACAGTTGTCCCGCCTAGATTGTTGACCGGAATATTGAACCCTACACTGCTAAAGTTCTGTGCTCCGGGGTTTGTAGGGACTAAGTTTTCAGAAATGGCAAGTTGATCGTTCTGGTTCATCGAGCGAAGGGTTGTATTGTAAGCATCGTATTGGATGAAGCTCCACAGCATCAGGTTGAATCCCATGAGTATGAGAATGACGAAGAATAGTCCTCCAAATACCGTGCTCATGCCCTTCTTTGCACGGAGGAATCTTCTGTAGATCCGCATGTGTCTATGACACCCAAGTTGTGGCTACAACGGTGCCCCTAGAGGTCGCGACAGTTATTTTCTGGATGTCTCCGTGTGCCGGAGCTGAACCTGCGAGAGTATTTAGTATTGGGAAGCCATACACTTGCGTAACGTTGATGACTCTGTTATTGACACCTGTCTGTGACCCGTTAAGGTAGATGCTGGCGACTGTGAATGGTATCGTTCCAACGTTCCTAACGTAGATAGTGATTGTGCTTGTGCCAAAGTAGACGTTTTCTACTGATACTCTTTCCTGGTTGGCTATGCTGCGGCTGGAGAACCAGTATCCTGCGCCGCCCTGGTAGGCTCCGAAGCTGGAGATGGCCCAGACGAAGAGAAGGGAACTTAGACTTACGACTATGACAAGCATGGTCAAGTTGGCCATGATCGTACTGATGCCTCGCCTTGACCCGCGGTTCTTTTCAATACGACTCTTTGCCCATTTTACTAGACTCATTGTATCATCCTATTTCCAGTTCTTCCAATTTCTACTGAGGCTGCTTGACACCTTGGAAGTTCAAGCCAAACATGTCAAAGGGTTCTGACGATAAAGCCCCACTGTTTCTCTTCCCCGGTAACCTCGGTACCAGATTCGCAACTCGCTTCTGATTGAAGGATAGACCTCAGGATACGATGGGAGTGTCGAGTACCATTATCTGTCGCGGAGAAAAAGTGTCTGACCGAAGACCTGTCCACTAATTCTTCGGAGAGTCCCACGAGTCCAATATGAACAGTGCTAAAATCAAAGTCCTGGTTCGGTCGGGGATCTTCGCAACCCGAGCGAGAGGAAACGAGCCCGCTTACGATCGTAGATTCTGTTATGTCGTGTGAATCGCAAACGGAAAAAATGCCAGGTCGATCTACCTCATCGTGTGTGAAGAGGTCGTTCGAGTTAATCGCTCGATTGGGATCCAATGGTCCATCATCAAGTTTCATTGATAGTACAACTTCCGAACTTGTTTGGGGAACTCTACGTGATCCCACGACTGGCATGAGAGGGAAAATCCAGTGGGATTGAAGCCCGCTGCCAAGAACGCAAACTGAAGACGCGGTCGAGGGCTAGGTGTTGTAGAGGCAGCTGATTTCGCAGGACGCCGTTCCGAAGTTGTCTCAAATAACGTCCTTATGGTTGTTACTGGGCACATGACGCCAAAGTAGCCTGCTCCGGCGGAAACCCTAACTGAATATTCCCCTCGGACTGTTGAATCCGCATCGTTCGCCAAGGGCATATCCTCAAAACTCAACGTCGCGTATGCGGAGACCAGCTCCTGAAATGCAGCCATAACTGATGGAGTTAGATCGATGCTGATCGTAGAAGGGTCTTCCACGACTAGCGTTTCTTCTTCGCGCTAGAATTGGCCCGCGTCATCGTAGCCGCGTTCCTTTCCTATCCGAAGTTTCCAGTTTTACCGATACAGATCGGTTTTCAAAAAACGGGGAAGTTCAAACCAGGCATCAAGACATGCCAGCATTGTGCACTCAGCTCTTGGTTACCGTGAAAGTGAATGGATTGTTCTTTACAGTGACGACTTTGACCGTATACGAATAGCCTGAGTTGAAAGTGCTGAACGCGCCGGCGGTGCCCGTATATTGACACGAGCTGCATAAAGTGTTGCCAATGACTATGTTCGTGGCCACGGCCTTGTTGGGGGCTATGGTTGGTCCAGCCACCCAATTCAGTAGCTGCCATGTGTTGCTCGATGAATCAGTTACATAGTATGCCGCTAAAGTAACGTTGGAACTGCCCGAGTTCCTAATGTAGATTGTAACATTCGTCGGGTTCGAGAACGCAGAACTGTCCGGAGAGAGAGGGCCTTCCCCGGTATTGGGCTTCACGAGCAAAGTTCCGAGAAGTCCTGTTGACCAAGCGTAGACCATGACTGCTGCAACGACGACGATGACGACCATGAGTAGAGATGCGAGTATGGTGTTGATGCCTTTCTTGTCCTTAACATATCTTTGAGTGTTCATTGATTGTCGCCTAGCTCTTCGTGATCGTGAACGTGAAGGGATTGTTCTTCGCTGTCACGACCTTGACCGTGTAGGAGTAGCCGCTCGCGAAGCTAGCGAAACCGCTTGCAACGCCTTGGTACGCACAGGAAGGACAAGATGCGCCGATTACGAAAATCGTGTTCGTTGCCTTGTTAGGTGCTATCGTAGGTCCTGTCCACGACTGTTTCGACCACTGATTGCCGTTGCTGTCGGTGACGTAGTAGGCTATGAGCGTAACATTACTTGTTCCGGCGTTCCTTATTGTGATAGTCGCGTTGGTCGTGTTCGAGAATGCAAAATTGTCCGGAGAGAGAGGGCCTTCGCCAGTATTGGGCTTCACGAGTAGCGTGCCTAGGAGTCCGGTTGACCAAGCGTAGACCATGACTGCGGCGACGACGACGATGACGACCATGAGCAATGCTGCGAGTATGGTGTCGATGCCTTTCTTGTTCCCTGTTATTTTTTTCATTTTTTTCACTCCTTGTAGTTTCCCTGTGGGCTCGCTCCAACCGGTTCCCCAGATTGAACCGAAGCCTGGGCTACGCGAGAAGGCGCGCTTGATTGGCTCGCTGGTACCGTTGTTCTGTAGCGGAGGTTTCTAGGGGCGTTGTTCATGCGTGATCTCTTCCTGCTATGCTCAGCCTGGTGTCTGTGTGGTCTACCCAGAAGACCCAGGACTTTGTCGTCTTCTGGCCACTGATGACGCCCTCCACCACAAGCTCGAGAAGCAGTGCCTTGGTGCTTTCCCAGTTTTTGAGCCCTGACTTGATCCGTACGTTCTCCACGTCCATCGGTATTGGAGCGCCTGAGAGCACGTGCAGTATTCGGTCGCGTAAGGTATCCTTCGATCTGTTCATTCGACTCATTTTGCTCTCTTAGCTCTGGGGTCGTGGTGTGGATATTGCCCACAAGCCACTGACTACACCCAAGGCCGCATCCAACATAGGCATCATGTAACTTCGAAAATTGTCGAATAGTTACATGGAGACTCGCGTGTAACAATCCGGAGAGATATTCGGATATCTCTCGACAGTCATCCGATGCTGAACAGTGGATTTGGTCTTGTGTTATGCCGTTTGGTTATTGGGCTCTGTTGGATTCTGACTTTGATCAGCGTGCTTTTGCTTTCACAACTTCTTTCTGTTGCGGCTGTGACGGCCAGAGTTGTTCGAACATTTTCTCGTGTGCTTTCACCAGCAATGGATCGTTTGTCCAAGTGGCTACGTCCTGTCCTGTCGCTACGTTTGTATCGTCTGGGATGTCTTCTGTGAAAATAATCTCTGCAGAGTCGGCGGTGAGGAACTTTACCATCGGGCCCGCGGAGTTTCTGACTTCTATGACCTCACCCAGCTCTCTCGCTACGCTTTGATTGATCTGGTTTATCGGCGCGGCGACCCTGACTTTGGCTCCTCTTTCAGCCGCTTTCTCCAGGACCTCTGAGTGGGCTTTGTAAATCCGGACGAGCCCGTTCGCGGTGGTGGTGAAGAAGACGTTGACTTTGGCTTCGCCGATCATGTCCTGGACGCGCTTGTACACCTTGTCCCTGCCCCTGACGCTCCAGAGATCGTACCTCTCATAGGGTTTCTCTGTGTAGACGTATCGTGAGGATTCGAAGGCCATGGCCAGGTTCTCGACGACCTGGACGCATTCCGTCGTTTCCTTGTTTAGTTTCTCGACTAGGGGTATGAGTACGTCGTTTGGCGATACGGCCATGTATCTTTCTGGTTTGCCTGGGACGATCCTCAATAGTCCCTTGCTCTCTAGTCCCCGGATCGCACCGTATGTTTTTGGCCTGGGAACTTTGCCGAGGAAGCTTATCTCGCTGGCGTTTCTAGGTCCCATCTTCGTCAGTACGACGTAGATTCGGGCCTCGTATTCCGTTAGTCCCAGTTTCATCAGTGACTGTACGCTGAACTCGTCTGCGGCCAACACTTTCACTCCTAGGCTTCTGTCGTTGTCGCTTACGGCGGGATTTAAAATCGACGATGTCATCATGAAACCCCCACGGCTCTGAAGAAGAGCCACATCAACAAATCACCAATCACAACAGTTATGACTAGACTCGCAGTCATGAATACTAGATGGGGAAGGCCCGGGGTAACCCAGACCCCATCCGAGAACAACCCTTGATCCTTGTAGCCTTGCAGGCCGGCCACGAGCTTGTCTCGTTCCTCATCTACCGAAGAAACGAGGTGCAGTTGTCGCACCGGCCGAGAGTCAACAACCGCCACCTGTTCGGCAGGATACAGATGTGTGCTGGACTGCAACACATTGAAACTGGTCTTGTAAGAGGTTAGAAGAACCAGAGCTTTTCTCAAAATCGATTCTTTCTCGAACCCTTGAAAGAGACCCTTACTGGCAGGAGTTCTTGAGAGCAGGTTCTTCCCTAGTAGAACGAACATCATGCTAATGGAGAGCAGGAACGAATTGACGAGAATCGCGATTGGAAACGGATAGAATACCAGCGGAGCTTGCCAGAGCGGAGATAGAAAGGTCGGAGCGACTGGAATAGCGAGAGCGATGCACATCAAGGCTTTGCTGTCTGCCCCACCCATCGCTCCGAACTGGAAGAGAAGGAAGGCGACTACGATGGTGGCTCCTGCAGAGACGAGGAGAATCGCAGCCGCATCCGGAGCAAAGACGATTCGCGCCAGAAATAAGACGGCCGCCACGGGAGCATAGATTATCCAGAATCTGTTGGACACTTCTCGAGTCCTCAGATCGCTAAGTGACGCCACTATTAGCACTCCCAAGCTGACAATGAGAGCTGCCAGATCGATGCTTGTCGGCGTCTCAGTACTCATCGACTTTCAGTTTTCCCGCTGTACACCAGAACCGGGCATATCAGTTCTGAAACCAACACTAGTAACGCCCGGTACTACTCAGCATTAGTGCCACACGATTCGGCCGAAAGCTTAAAACTAAACAACTCAGACCACCAAATCGGCTGTTTCCAAAAAATGCCAATGGCTTTCGTTCTCATAAACGCCGAGATCGGGTCCGAAGACCAAGTCGTCAAGGAACTGAAATCGGTTCCCCAAGTCAAGGAGGCTTACATGGTCTACGGAGTCTACGACATCGTGGCAAAGGTCGCCGCTGACAGCATGGACAAACTGAAAGAGATCATCACCTGGAAAGTACGCCACCTCAACAAAGTAAAGTCCACGCTCACGATGATAGTTATCGAGAATTAGTCGCTCTCGAAAAACCACTCTCTTAATCCGCTATTGAGGAGATTACCACCAGTGCAAACTGAGTTTCACATCGGAATCGACGACACCGACTCCAGACTCGGAGGGTGCACCACATACACAGCGGCGCTTCTCTTCCAAGAATTAGTATCCAGAGGAATCAAACCCCTCGACTTTCCCTGGCTGGTCAGGCTCAACCCGAACATCCCTTGGAAAACACGGGGAAACGGAGCCCTCTCGCTACACTTCACTCTCGCAGAAGAGCAACTGCAAGAAGTAAAGAAAATTGCTATTGCAACCATCGAACGAACCGCCGATCTTAACCAGCGATCAACGGACCCGGCCGTGGTATTCCTCAAAGGCCCAATACCAACTCCATTGAGCGAGTTTTCCACCCAAGCGCTTCACGATGTTCTCTCGGTCGGAGAAGCGCGACACCTCGCGGAGGCTCTCGACGCCGAAACACGCTCGCTCAAAGGGCCGCGGGGACTCGTCGGAGCATTAGCAAGCATCGGAGCCAACTTCTGCCAAGATCATACCTTCGAGATTATCGCCTACCGGACGCGCGAAAACATCGGGACGACGAGGAGAAGGGTGAACCATGATTCAGTTCGACTAATGGATGCAACGTTTCGCGGATTGACCTTCAACAACGTTGACCAAGAAACGGGCGGAGTACTCATTTGTCCTCATGGTCCAGACCCTGTTCTGCTTGGAATCCGAGGCGAAGACCCTGCCAGCGTCGCTAAAGCATTCAGTCAAATCGAGATTGACGAGCCAATCGAAAGAGTCATGATCTTCAAGACGAACCAAGGAACAGATGCTCATCTCAATTGTCATAGAAAAATCGAAACCCTCCGACCATACCAGTCCACAGTGATTGCTGGCAGAGTTAGCGGTGCCCCTCGGCTCCTTCGCGGAGGCCACGTAATTTTTAGAACAGGCGACGGGACGGGCTCGGTCGATTGCGCAGCCTATCGTGCAACGGGACCTGTGCGTGAAACGGCCCTTCAGCTGGTCCCTGGAGACTCGGTTACTGTTTCGGGTGGAATCCATCCTCGACCCCTTGGAGAATTGACCTTGAACGTCGAGAAGCTGGAGGTGACGGGACTGGTGGATACGGTTCGGCTGGAGAACCCTTCCTGTTCTAACTGCGGAGTCAGGTGCGAATCTATGGGCAAGGGTCAAGGATTCAGATGCAGAAAATGCAAAGTCCGCCTCCCGAAAACATCACGGATTCAAAAACTAGAGCACCGACAAATTACACTGGGAATCTATCATCCACCGCCTAGAACGCATCGGCATTTGACCAAACCTGCTTCTCGAAATGGAATCCAACCCCACACTCCCTTCGAAACCAAAAACGACAACATCGATCAGACTCTAGAGTCGCTAGTTTCAATTTCGATTGCGTCTTGATGAATCAGAGGACCGATATCGAGTAGAATTTCTTCCGGTCAAACCTTTTAAAACTCGCGAGAACCGGCTTCGCTCTTGTAGCGGGGTGGGGTAGATTCTCCGTTGAGGAGAAGCCTTCCCAGGTTTAACCCGCAGGGCTCATAACCCTGAGATTGATCGATGCGAATTCGATCCTCAAGCGGTGGTTCGAAGGGCCCGCGTGGGACCCGAAAATCCACCCCCCGCTACCAATCCGGGAGATAAGAGAATCTAGGGTTTTGGTCCGGCCTGTAGGACCGGGGTCAGGGTTATGTTGCCGTTTCCTTGGAATACAATGTGGGCGGTACCTGAAATCACGATGCTTGAGTTCATCTGAGCCTTGATGTGAACCACAGGGCTCACAGGAATCTTTAGTTCGTCGCTTGGAACTTTTACGGGTTGGAGTGCTTGACCTTGAATTGCCGCTGTCGCGCTGGACACGCGCAAATCTACCATTGTTACGTTCTCAACAGGGACTTCGGCAGTGGCAATCAGTTTTGACACGTTGAAGGGTTTCAGGACGTCGAAAGTGAACTTAGTGTTCAAAGTCTTGCCAATGTCATTTGAGTCCCCGTTCTTGTGTATGGTCACTGAGTCGATTGTGACATTCAGGCTAAGGAGGGTGAAGGACACTCTTTGGAGAGTTTGTGAGATTGGAGATAGTAGAGGACTAAAAGGGATCACTTGATTTCCTTGGATATCTGGTTGTATATCTGACAAGTATACGGAGAGTATTCCGTCCTTGGGAAAGATTTGGATAGGGGACACTTGGAAGGCAGCTATCGTCAACCCGGCTATGAGCAGACCTACCAGGCCGTAGTAGACCATCTTTCTGGTCGCCAGATCCATCAGTCTATTCCTCCTACGTTAGGGTCACTCTGCCAATTAACTCAACGATTTTGAACACCTGTTCTAGATTTTGACATGTTCTAAGGTCTCTGCCTCCAAGTCTTGACAGCTTCAAACCAGAATATCGCGGAGCCAAGCCCTCCGAAGAGGAGGCCGAAGAACGCGAAGAAGTCTATCGTTACGAGGTTCAGAGCGTAGTATATGGTTAGGACTGTGAAGAGGACGGCATACAGGGAGAATCGGGGCACGAAGAACTGGCCGGGAAGCTTCATGAACTGCTTGAGAACGTCCACTTTTACCTCTTTGATCAGCTTGTACCCTCCAGAGTCACGGGAGACAAGGCCGAGGTCTCGAAGCTTGTCCAGATGGTAGAGAGCGAGGGTGGGGCTTGAGAAGTTCAAGGCTCTCTGAGCCTCTCGGACTCCGACTGTCTGGTTGGAGGCGTTCATCACGAACCAGTACACTCTCAGAGTATTGCCTTTGAGCTCGCTCGCTATCCTGTCAGCGCTGACCTCAGTCGAGCCCGTGGACATGGTTAGCCGATCTAGATTTTGGTTAAGGATTGAGAGAGGTAGTTAAGGGTAGACTGTCCATGCGATGGACTGTGAACCTAAAACGGGCATCTCGTCGACTTAGGCAATTGAACCAGAATCCTGTCTCCGATGCAATCTGACTGTAGAATCACGACGGCCCTGACCCTCACTCGCGACCTAAGCGTGGACGTTTAACCTACTTCATGAAGTCCAAGTTGCGCTTCTTTTTCTTCTGCCTTGGTGAGATTGATGGGGCAAGCTGTTGATCGGAAGTACTGGAGAAATCTTCTAGGGCAATTCGAAGCTGAATGTTAGTGCGTTAGGAGACATAGCTTCGAAGCGGACGGTGCTAGGAATTGTGCTCTGAATCATGGACGAGACATACTCCTTCGTGAAGATGGAGAAGTTGAGATTGACATCGTGGTGGACAGTGTAGAAATGTGTCTTCCCATCATAATGATGTTTACATGCGTCAAAGTGGCTCGCCCAGACGTCCATATACTCAACGACAGTTCTAGGGCTAATCTGTTGAAACAGAAATAGGATCTCTTCTCGCCCGGTGGTCTCGCCGAGCCTCTTGGCGATCTCAATGATCCTTTCCTTTTGCATCGGCTGAAATATTTCTCTGAGGAGGTCCTTGTTGACAGGGAGAAGTTTCAATCTGCCCGAAAATTGTCCCCAGCTCGCGTACCGGGCGAATATCTGGGTGACGAGAGTGTTTAGAGTGACCTTGCTTCTCCGGGCTTCATCTTCAAGAATTATGCGGACATCGCTGGGGACCCTAAACGATACCGTGTCGGTCTTGACCCTTGGTCTGGAAGACCGAGTATGACTCACAGGATCCGCTCCCGGCTAAAGGGGTACAAATCTCTCGGACAGCGGGCTCCATTCTGTCACTACGCGAATAAAGCTTTCTTCAGAAAAAAGGTAGAAATCATTCTTTGGACGATTATGGATACCCTTCGATATATCAAACGACTTCCACTCTTGTATATCCAATTGTAGCTTCCGGAAAGCCTCGGAGAATAAATAGAGCTAAGCACACGCCTAGAGCTTCGCCGCATAGCAATGAACCCTTTAGTCTTAGAGCGCTTCTCCAGTGGCGTGGCTAAGGCTCTACAAGAGGAATAGAAAGGGGGAGGGGAGGCGCGTGTTGCGCGCCTGTTCTAGAGTTTCTGTACGGTGAAGGTGTATGTTGTTGGGCTTCCTGAGACTGCGCCCGTGACGCCGTTCGTGTCGGTGAACATCGCACTGATGGTTGCTGACACAGTTTGTCCAGAGGTACCACTGTACGTGCAGGTCAGGCTGAAGGTTGCGTCCATTCCTGCTGGCAGGGAAGCCGACAGTGAAAGCATGTTGCCGCTGGTGCACATGATTGTATTAGCTGTTCCTGAGACTGTGAGCGAGCCGCTAAGCATCACATCTAACGTGTCATAGCTGTGTATTGTGACGCTGTACACAACCGTCCCGCTGCCGAGCGTGGGATCACCGTTGTCCGGTGTATTGGTGAAACCGAATGCTGTTATCTTCGGAATGCTCGCGACGACCAGAAGCTCACCGCCGTCACCGCACGTGGTGAAGGCAGTGTTGCCGTTTCTCGGGGTTGCTGGATTGTAGGTCGCAGTCCAGAAGTAGAAGCCAGTAGCCGATGGAGTGAAGAGACCAGAAGTGGCCGATTGGGGAGTCACACCCGGACCAATCTTAACACCGAGGAAGGATCCAGCCAGACTATTGCAGGTCGGAATATTAGTCGCGACGGGACCATAAACTTTGAAGTCGACAGTGCCGTCGACAGTCGAAGCTGTACTCAACGTCACAGTCGCGGTGTCAGTCGAGGAACCACCTAAGGTTATGGGTGTGGGTGAGACGCTTGTCAATATCGTTGCTGTTGGGCAAGTTGCGAGAGCACCTTCGGCGTAATCCTTCAGAGTAGCAGTGACCGAAGGGGAGGTCCTCGTGTCAAAGATGAACCTGTTGATGCAAGGCGGGTTTGACCCGAACAGACCGGTGAGGTCTATTCCTACTTCAAAGAATTCTGCAGTGGCTAAGGTGTTTGGACCCGAGGTTTTGTCTTGAGTGGACCATGGGGTGGAGATGGAGACTGTGTTCGATCTTGAACAGAAATTGCCTGTCATGTCAGCCGTACGACAGTCAGCACCACCGGTAGCTGTGATGTTCATAAGCGGGCTACTGCCACCTACCCATTCGAACGCATTGAGGGTGGTAACGGTTCCGCCGGTAGAGAATTCTCCGACAAACAGTATGTCACCTACTACGTGTGCGCCAGTAAAGCTCACGGCACCTTTGGTGCTGGAACAGGCAACAGTTGGGTCCTGTAACAGCCAGAGGCCTAAATCGCCTGCACCGTTGTTCGTAAAGCGCTCGAATCCTCCATAGACCAGTAAGTGGCCCATCCTGGGGCCAGACTGGGGTGTTATGGCGAGGCTGTAGGAATGCAGTATGTCGTCCTTGGGAGTAAGGTTGCCGGAAGGTGTACACTGCCACCCAGCATTAGCGATGTCCAGCGTGTCTTTACTACCCGTCGTGAACGTGGTGAGGTCGGTCACGGCATGAGGCCCGTCATTAACCCAGTGGGCGTCCAGTGCTCCGGCAGGCAGCGGCTGCGTAACTCCACTGGTATCGAAGAGTGCTCCCCAGTCTGTGGGGAAGGTCCCTGAGGAGTCTTTGACGATGTTCCCGTCCAGTTCGAAGACTCCCGCGTTACCCACATCAGTTAGTGCGAACGCCCGAGTGAAGAGTGGTACCGCGATCGCTAGTGTCATCAGCGTTATTACGATGGCAGCTTGCATGTACCGTTTCGAAACTAGCCATTTTGTTCGGTATGAAATGTCTCCAATTGTAGACAATATTTTTCTGCTCTCAGTCTTTCGAGGAGGCGTTAAAGAATGCGAGCAATCGAATGCAAGAAGAATCATCTTTCCGCAATACAGAGCAAATAGCTGCAAGTATCATCTATCTATCTGAGGCAATATAGCAACAGATTCAGAAAGATGGAATCCCGAGCCTCCCAGAGATGTACGGAAAGTGCTCGGAAAAATGAGAAAAAGAGGGGATTTTGAGCGGTTGTTTCCTACTTCGCCATTGGCCCTAGCTGCTCGTGCAGGTTACGCTTGCCGCTGGTACTGGGCCATTCGAGGTGGCGGGACTGAACGCACAGGTTACGGTGAGGACGACTGTTGGCGATGGTTGCTCCACAGTTATGACGGCACTGATGAACGACATGTCAGTGATGATCTCAGTCCACGAAGAGTTGGGACAGTCCGGCGCACCCGGAATCGGAGTAGTTGGTGAGTTTGTTGTTACGCTGAACGGGGTGTTGCCATTCTTGAGTTCGCTGGCGGGTATCGATACGCTCCCAGTTACGGTGACGGGTGCTGGATTTTGTCCAGGAGCCTGGAACGTGTTGCCGCCAGGGTTTCCGCATGTACCCGTGGGGTTCGCGACCGCCGAGATGTTGACGAGTACGTCCCCGAACCCGAGCCCAGAAAGTTCACCGGACGCTGTAAGGGTTAGACCATTGTCCGTGAATGCAGGCTTGGAGTGATCACCTTTCAAGTGTACGCTAGAAGCGAATGCTGGAGTGGTGAGCACTGTGGCGAGGGCAAATAGGGTGAAGATAGCCCATATTTTACGCATTTTTTTCTCTCCTTTGTTCTTGGGTATTTTTCTCATCGCGCCCCTCCTCGGCGCTCTTGGACAAGCTTGCTTGGAAAGAAATCCTCTGCAAATTGCCAGGCAACGCTCGCTTGGAACGTATTTGAAACGCCAGCAAACGACTGCAGGAAAAACAGAGTCGTTGCATGAAAGTGCATGACAGCAGTCTAAACTCCACCCACGAGGGATTTCCTAAAGGGTAATCAATCAGAGACACGATTTACTCCATTCTTGCGCTCCACGGCACAGGCGGACTTGACTCTCTGCTCTACGCGTGGCGGGGAGCTTAAAACGCGGAATCGCTTCAACAAACGTTGAGCATAGTTGAAAGCTGTTCGTTTCCACGAATTCGGTGGACCCGAGAAGCTACGATACGAGGAAACCCCCGACCCGAAAATAGGCCCGGCAGAAGTTCTGATAAAAATCAGAGCGTGCGCATTGAACCATCTAGACATTTGGGCAAGAGGGGGAACAAGAAGCGAGAGGATTCCCTTACCACACATATCAGGGTCTGACATTTCGGGGGAAATCACTGAAGTCGGGGACCTGGTCAGCGGGCGTTCGAAGGGCGAGAAAGTTCTGGTCGCGCCCGGAATAAGCTGTGGAGTCTGTGATTATTGCAGCAACGGCTGGGACAGCCTATGCGAGTTTTACAAGATCATCGGATACGAGACTCAAGGCGGCTATGCCGAGTACGTTGCTGTCCCTGCAAGGAATCTTCTTCCAATTCCTGACAAGCTTAGTTTCGACCAAGCCTGTTCTGTTCCCCTAGTTTTCTTGACAGCCTGGCACATGCTCGTAACTAGAGCACATCTGGTTCCAGGGGAGACGGTTCTAGTCTGGGCGGCGGGAAGTGGCGTTGGGAGTGCTGCCGTCCAAGTTGCTAAACTGTTAGGCGCGAAAGTCATAGCTACTGTTGGGAATGATACGAAGAGAGAGAAGGCTCAGAGGCTCGGAGCAGATTTCGTTCTCAACCACCAAACTCAGGACATACCCAGCGAAATCAAACGAATAACAAATGGACGAAAGGTCAACGTTGTCTTCGACCATATTGGAGAGGCAACGTGGGAGAGGAGCATGAAGTCGATGGCTCCCGCTGGACGGTTAGTCAACTGCGGGGTCACAAGTGGTGGAAAAGCTGAGGTCGACATCAGATACGTCTTCGTCAAACAGTTCTCGCTAATGGGGTCATTTATGGGGGGGCGAGGAGAACTTCTCAAAGTTCTCGGCTTTTTCGAAGACGGGAAACTCAAGCCCGTGGTCGATTCAATCTTTCCACTCGCGGAAGCTGCGAAGGCTCAGGTGAAGATGGAGAAAAGCGAGCACTTTGGAAAGATAGTCCTCAAAGTCTAAGGGAATTTTTTAGAATCAGCGATTGATCTGGTACAGCCTACTCCGGTACCGAGGTTGTAGCAAGCTTTCCGTCGACGATTTTGACGAATAGATAGCGGTTGTCTCTGAGAATGATCGTCACTTCATTCTCACCCTCTTCAATCTCCAAGATTTCCTGTCCTTTGATCCCGTCATACTTTGCCAAGGTGCGATTCGCCTACTTCATCGTCTCCGATGATCTGGCCACATAAAGATGACGCTGTTGTTTGGGCAAAGTTCCCAAGAAAAATCAGGCAATCTGAATCTTCAGAGAAGGCGATTTACCTGACGCCTCTCCCCGCTCAGTGAAGACGTGCTTGCCCCACTTGGCACTCACACTAGCTCCTAGACTGTGATCGCCTTTGCCAAGCGAACTCGCGGGCAGCTCGAAGCTCCGTGTTACGTTGAACATCATCTCTCTCGCCTCCTCCTCTGTTTTCGGGTAGAGAATAGTCTCGAACTCTGTCGCCACTGTCATCCAGACACGGTGAGGAATCTCTGGGTTCCGTGTCCAGAAGAACACTGCTCTCCGGACGAACTTTTCTTCTTTCAAGGGCTTAGAGAGCAGTCGAACTCCCGATTTGTGCAGTTCAGCCTTGAAAGCTATCCGCAGTCCACCATCATGCTGGTCGTAGGCAGCTTCCCAGAATTTCTGATGGAAGTTGCGGCGGACGACGCCGTCAAGCCTGAACCCTACAGTGAACGCGAGATTGTCGTCAACCTTCGCCTTCTGCGGTGAGCATTTGACTGTGACTTGTTCGATGCGTGCCCAGCTGCCCGCGTCCTGTTTCACAATAGATTTCTGCAATTTCTCCCACTAGGCCCGAGGATTGCGGTTCCAAGCCTTCACGCTGAAAAACCTTGGCATTTGTTACCGCAACTCAAGCGATTATAAGAACAGCCGTAAGGAACAATCGAGACAGCTATGTCATCAAACCGTCCGAGATATGGTTTCGATCGATACTCCAGCGTTCGTATAGCCTATGGACCGAGCTTCGCACCTGATGGTCAGCATGTCTCGTTCATTAGCGACATTACTGGGGTCCCGCAGGCGTGGATTCTAGACCTTGCAACGAGTCGAATCGACCAGTTGACGCTCTTCAACGAACGCGTTTCTTCAGCGGTTTTTTCGCCGACCGGCATAAGCCTAGCACTCTCTATGGACCCTGGGGGCAGTGAGAGGCACCAAGTGTGGACTTTGGACATGGAGAGCCTTGCGGCGAAGAAATTGACTGTTGGGGACGATTGGATTCGCGTTTTTGGCTCCTTTTCTCCCAGCGGTGAGTCGTTGTGCTATGCGTCAAACGAGAGAGATGAGAAATTCTTCGACATCTATACAAGCGCTCTTGCAACCGGAGAGAAGAATCTCGTCTACCAGAATGATGCGACCAACTATCCCTTAGACTGGGTGGACAAAGATCGAATACTCTTCACAAAGGCAAACACCAACCTCGACAATGATCTCTACCTACTCTGGCCTGAGACTGCGGAAACGGCCCACCTCACCCAGCACTCGAATGAAGCGAGCTTCGATTATGCTGGCCACGCCAAGGACATGAGCACGCTGTATGTTATGACCAACAAAGACCGGGACTTCCTCCAGCCCGCCACCATCGACGTTGGAACTGGACATTTGGACTATCTTATCGAAGAAGATTGGGACGCGATAGGGGGCAGTGTCTCCCCTGATACCCGCTTGCTGGCATACTTCCGGAACGTTGATGGAGCGAGCAGATTGCATATCTTTGACCTAGAGAAGGAACAGGATTCTCTGGTCGATGGTCTTCCTCTGGGCGCTTTTGAGTCGCCTGTAGTTGCGGGCCGTAACCTGATGGATTGGAGCCCTGATTCCAAGCATCTCGTATTCAGCTTCCAGGGCCCGAAGCATAACCTAAACCTCTGGCTCTACGAAGCCGAGGACCAATGTGTTAGACAAGTCACTTTTGTCCCGACTGCAGCTATTCCAACTTCAAATCTCCTTGAGCCTGAAGGTTTGAGATTTCCCAGCTTCGACGACCTAGTCATTCCCGTCTGGGCCTACCGGCCAGCGAATGG
>Ga0209690_1000879_pt1 | contig 16378 bp, 17 predicted proteins | sample GraSoiAngelo_150_FD_186164 | JGI IMG/M metagenome (GOLD analysis project Ga0209690, IMG submission 186164) | Grasslands soil microbial communities from the Angelo Coastal Reserve, California, USA - 14_1009_09_40cm (SPAdes) (version 2) | ecosystem: Environmental > Terrestrial > Soil > Grasslands ...
GATGAGGACCGGCACGCTCTCGGAGTACACGAACTCGGTGAACACGATCGGCAGGCGCCTGGCGCGGAAGACGCTCAGGAGATTCTGGATCGCCGGCACGATCTCGCGCGCCGGCGGAACTTCCATCGCCTCGCCCGGGTCGAGGAAGCCGCGCTGCATGTCGACCACCACCAGCGCCGTCCGCCCGGGCTCGGGCGCCAGCACCCGCTCGAACACCTCGCCGCGGGTCATCGCAGGCGGGGGAGGACGTCGCGGGCGATCAGCTCGACCTGCTCGGGCTCGTAGCGATAGGGGATGAGGACCAGGCGATCCACGCCCGACTGGGCGTGGGCCCGGAGCTGCGCGACGCACTCGTCCGCGCTGCCGCGGATCGCGTGCTCGATCGTCGATTCGCTCCAGGCGGCGACGTCCCATTCGGTCTCGAGCCAGCGGCGCATCGGCGCCTCGGTCGCCTCGCGCGAGCGGCCGACGTAGATGGCGAGCTGATTGGTGCCGCTGAGCGTCTTCGGGTCTCGCCCGGCCTCGCGGGCGAAGCCGACGATCTTCTCCCACGAGCGGCGATAGCTCTCCGGCGTGTAGAAGTACGTGAGCCACCCGTCGCCGCTCGTGGCCACGCGCTTGAGCACGGCATCGACGTAGCCGCCGATCAGGATGGGCGGCCGCGGGCGCTGGCTCGGGCGCGGCCGCATCACGGCCTCGCGCAGGTTGTGCTCGTCGACCTGCAAGGTCACGCGGTCTTCCGTCCAGAGCCGCGTGAGGATGTCGAGATTGCGCTCGAAGAGCCGACCACGCCGCTTGAACGGCACGCCGACCGCGTCGAACTCACGCGCGTACCAGCCGGCGGCGACGCCGAGGATCAAGCGGCCCTTCGAGATCACGTCGAGCGTGCCGAGCGCCTTCGCCGCGACGGTCGGGTTGCGCAGCGGGAGCACGAGCACGCCGGTGCCGAGCTTGATCCGGCTGGTCCGCGCCGCGATGGCGGTCAGCGTGCCGACAGCGTCGAGGATCGGGAAGGACGGCTCGACGCCGAGGATCACGTGGTCCCACGCCCAGAGGGACTCGAAGCCGAGCGCCTCGGCCCGCTGGGCATACGCATAAAGCGCGTCGATGTCGGGGGTCTCGGCCGGCCCCACGAAGTTCTTGATCGCGAGCCCGAAGGTCGGCATCGGTCAGCCCAGGAACCGCCGCTCCGGGTCCAGAGCGCGGAGCATCGCGAGCTCCTCGTCGGACGGCGGCTCGGTCGTCTCGATCTGCGGAGCCTCGAGGAGCGGGAAACCGGTGTTCTGGCGGATCGCGTCGGCCGAGACGCCGGCGTGGGTGGCCTCGATCCTCATACGCTTCCCGTCGGGGTCGAAGCCGAGGATGCCGAGCGTGGTGACGACGCGTGACACGCCGCCGAAGAGAAGGCCGGCGGCGCGGCGGGAGCCGTCGCCGCGCAGCCACGACGGGCTCGTGACGAAGTCGACACGCTCGACGAAGCGCCGCTTCTCGTGCGCCGTCACGATGATGACCTCGCGGCAGAGCGAGGCGATGTCGTTGGCGCCGCCCGTTCCGGGCAGGCGCACCTTCGGGCGCCAGTAGTCGGCGCCGAGCACGCTCGTGTTGATGTTGCCGTACTGGTCGATCTGCGCGCCGCCCATGAAGCCCACGTCCACGAAGCCGCGCTGGGCGAACAGGAACGCGTCGGTGATCCCCGGCAGCATCGTCGCCCGGTGGGCGGCGCGCATCTCGTTGGTCGAGACCGGCAGCCGCCCGGGAGCGATCTCGGGTCCGATGATGCCGCCCTCGATGACCATCGTCAGCCGCGGCGCGTGGCGCCGCTTGGCGAGCGCGGCGGCCAGGAGCGGCACCCCGACCCCCGCGAAGACCGTCGTGTCGTCGCGAAGCTGGCGCGCGGCGATCACGGCGAGAAGCTCGGAGGCGTTGAACCGCTCGGTCATTGTATCGACCACGAGAGGCCGGCGCCGACCGAGGGTGGCCTGAGCCAGGCGCTGGGCTCGGTCATTGTGACGTGGTCATCGCGTCAGCTCCCTGGCGCGCTTGGCTTGAAGCCCCATGCGCTCGCCGCCGAAGAGCTCGAGGTAGTCGCTCCACGTGGGCGGCCCGTAGACGTAGCGCTCGAGATAGTCGCCGACCGCGGCCGGACCGCGCGCGTCGATCGCGGCGCAGTATTCGGCGAAGTGGTCGTAGTCGGCTTCGTAGAGGCCGTAGCACTCGTGCGGGAACGAGCCGAACGGCACGTGCACGAGCGCGTCGACGACGAAGCTCGGGATCACCGTGCGGTCGGGATACCGGCGCGTCTCTTCCTCGGAGATGATCTCTTCGGTCGTTACGAGGACTGTCGTAGCCGCGCGCGCGATGTCGGCGTCCATGTGCGGATAGCCCTCGACCTGGCAATTGCCGAACCGATCGGCGCGGTGCACGTGCACGAGCGCGACGTCGGGAAAGAGCGCCGGCACCGCCGCGAGCGTCTCGCCGGTGTAGGGGTCCTGCACCGTCTTGAGGCCGCCCACCCCCACGAGGTCCGAGCCGAGCATGGTCAGCGCGGGCAGGAACGGCACGCCCATCGCGCCGGCACGGAAGCGAAGCCCGAGCGCCAGATGGCTCCATTCTTCCAGCGCGACCGCGCCCGTTTCCACGTAGTGGCGGAGAATCTTCGACACGCCCCACGGCAAGCCGATCGACATCCACGCGGTCATGATGCGGCTCACCGCCCCGGCCGCCATGAAGAGCTCGCCCTCGTTGCAAGTGAGATTGCGCGCGAGCGTGAGGCCGCGGCGCCGTTGCCGGAGGATCTCGCGCATGAGCGCCAGAGGCGTGCGCGAGAACAGGCAGCCGCCGACGCCGATCCGGTCACCGTCCTTGACCCTGGAAGCCGCGTCCTCGAGGCTCGTGAGCTTCTCGGCCGCCGACTTGGCCTTGCCCTCGATCCGCCGGCGCGCCGCGACGAAGTCGTACTCGGCCGGGTTCAGGTGAGGATCTCCCACTTCGGCTGGTAGAGATCGAGCTCGCGACGCGTGCGCGGGTCCATCGGATGCTCCCGCTCGGGGACCTCGACGTGCTTGTCCTCGCCGCACAGGGCCGTCGTGAAGTAGCGCTGACCCGTGTCGTTCACCATCGTCACGATCGACGGCAGGTCCGGTCGGTGTCGCGCCAGCTTCAACGCGGCCGCGACATTGCAGCCGGTAGAGATGCCGCAGAAGATGCCTTCTTCCGCGGCGAGCCGCCGCGCCATCGCCAGGCTCTCGGCGGTCGTCGTGGTGATGATCCCGGACAGGAGAGCGACGTCGAGGTTCTCGGGAATGAAGCCGTCGCCGATGCCCTCGATGCCGTGCGGCCCCCACTCGCTTCGCGCCAGCAGGGCGCACTCCTCGGGCTCGACCGCGTAGAGCCGCACGCGCGAGTCCTGCTCGCGCAGGAAGCGGCCGACGCCGGTGAGCGTGCCGCCGCTGCCCTGCGAGGCGACAAAGGCGCCGATGATTCCGCCGGCCTGCTCCCAGATCTCGGGCCCGGTCGTCCGGTAGTGCGCCTCGACGTTGTCGGCGTTGTCGAACTGGCCGGGCACCCAGTAGCCGGTGCGGTCACCCGCGCGGATCTCCTCCAGACGCTGGAGCGAGAGGTCCACGTCGCTCTCGCCGCCGGGCGTGAAGACGAGGTCGGCCCCGTAGGCGCGCATGATCTTCTTGCGCTCGTCGCTCATGCCCTCGGGCATGACGATCGTGCAGCGATAGCCTTTGACGGCAGCCACGAACGCGCAGGCGATCCCGGCATTCCCGGTCGAGCACTCGAGCACGCGCATGCCCCGGCGCAGATCGCCCCGGGCCTCGGCGCGGTCGAACATGTGCAGATAGATGCGGTCTTTGAGGCTGCCGGTGGCGCCGTACCACTCGAGCTTCACGTGGATGGGCGGCGTGACACCGGCGGTCACGCGATTGAGGGTGACGAGCGGCGTGCGCCCTACTGCCTGGGCGATCGACCCGAGCGCGCTACGGTACGCATCCCAGAGAATCGTCACGGGAGCGTGATTGTACCCGAAATCCCAAGGGCTCGATCTCACACCATCCCGGTCGCGTCGAAGGCGGCGGGAATGTGACGGATCTCGAAACGGCCGTCGCCGCGCGGCGTGACCGCGACGACGTCGAACCGGCAGCGCGCTTCGGCGATGTGCATCCACTTCAAATAGCCCTGGGCCAGGCGGATCAGCCGGCGCCGCTTCCACCACGACACAGCGGCGCCGGGCCCGTCGTCCCAGCGTTCTTGGCGGCACTTCACCTCGACGAAGACCCAGATCTCGCGATCGCGGCAGATCAGGTCGATCTCGCCGTGGCGGAGCTTGACGTTGCGCGCGACGATGCGTAGCCCCGAGCGCTCGAGGAGCCGCGCCGCTGCGTCTTCAGCCGCGCGCCCGAGGATGTGCCGCGGGTCGCCCATGCCCCGAATCGTGAACGAGCCGACCGCGGCTGAAAATGCCCAATCTTCGATACGTCTGTGGCGCGCCGGGCGCCGACGGCGTACGCTGAATCGGCTACAGGCGGGCTCGCATCTCTAGATGTGGGGAGGAAGACACAGCATGAGCCAGTCGCCGCGTCCGGTCGCACACATCGTCACGCCCGAACCCGTCGTCGAGGGCGCCGGTGTCCACCTGCGTCGAAGCATCGGCACGCGGAAGCTCGACCATCTGGACCCGTTCCTGCTCCTCGACCATTTCGAGTCGGCGAAGCCGGCCGACTACGAGGCGGGCTTTCCGTACCATCCGCACCGCGGGATCGAAACCGTCACGATCGTCCGGAAGGGCGAGGTGAAGCACGGAGACTCGCTCGGTCACAAGGGCTCGATCGGCGCCGGCGACATCCAGTGGATGACGTCCGGCAGCGGCATCCTCCACGAGGAGATGCCACAGGTGCGGCCCGAGGGCATCGCCGGGCTGCAGATCTGGCTCAATCTTCCGGCGCGAGAGAAGATGAGTCGGCCGAAGTACCGTGACCTCCAGGGCGATCGCCTGGCCGAGACGAAGACCGACGAAGGGGCGAGCCTTCGCGTGATCGCGGGCGAGGCGCAAGGGGGGCGGTTCGCCGGACCGGTCGAGGGGCTCGCGGTCGCGCCGAAGTTCATCGACGTCGTGCTGCCGCCGGGCGCCACGTTCCGCGAGGAGGTGCCGCGGGGCCACACAGCGTTCGCGTACGTCGACAACGGCGAGATTCGCTTCGGGCCCGAGCTCAAGCTCGCGCACGCGCCGTCGCTCGTCGTCTTCGGCGAGGGCGACGTCGTCGAAGCCTCGGCCGGCGCGGAAGGCGGACGTTTTCTGCTCGCCGCCGCGCGCCCACTCAAGGAGCCGATCGCGCGCTACGGTCCCTTCGTGATGAATACCCGCGCGGAGATCGAGCAGACGCTGGACGATCTGCGCAGCGGCCGGTTCGCGCGCTCGGAGCCTCGCGACGTGTAAGGGCGTCAGCCCCTAGTTCGCAGCTAGGCCTGCGGAAACGCCGCGCCGCGCGACTCCGCCGGAAGCTTCAGCCCGTTGGCGAAGAACGACACGGTGTGGTAGAAGCCGACCAGCGCGATCAGTTCGAGGATCTGCTCGACGCTGAAGGCCGCCGCCAGCGTGGCCCAAAGCTCGTCGGAGAGGCTCGCCGAGTCGTGTAGCTCGTCCCACCATTCGGATCAGTAGCCGTTCTTCGTCGCTCCACACCGGGTCGCTCGCGTCGCCGTGCACCGTCGCGCGCAGCTGCTCCGGCGTCAGGGCGACGCGTTGAGCGAAGAACGCGACGTGCACGCCCCACTCGTAGGAGCACCCGCAGCGCGCGCACGTCCGATCGATCACGATCTCGCGGTGGCGGAGCGAGACGGGCCCGCGGTCGAGGAGGCTGCCGGAACGAAAGCGATCCCAGATGCGCGGAACGTGGGCTAGGGTCGTGAACAGCGCCAGCGGCGGAACACCGGGCGGCATGATCGAGTCGAGCACCTTCTGGAGCTCCGGCGGATACGGCGGCTGAACCGGGTCTATCCGGGTCGTCACGCGGTAAATCCTCCGTCGATCAGTCGACTCATCGCTTGCCCGCCTTCGCGGGGCCGGGCGCCACCAGCTCGAGATCGATCGCCATGCCCATCGCGACGTAGCCGAGCCGGTTCGGGTGCAGGTTGTCGCCCGCGCCGCCGACCGTGGTGTTGGGCACGAACTCGGCTTTCATCGCGCCCGTAGCCGGATCGGCGATCACCTTGTCAAAGTCGGCGACGCCGTCGAAGACACCGCCGGTGCGGATGAACTCGTTGAGCGCCTTGCGCTTCGCGTCTTGCTCGGGGAAGCCGTGGTTTGGATTATTGGCGCCGACCGCCGGTGTCACGGTCGCGCCGATCACGCGGATGCCGGGAATCCGGGCTCGGAGCCGGCCGACGGCCTCCTTCATCCCGGCCTGAACGGCTTCGACCGTGGCGTTGCCGTTCTTGCTGAAGTCGTTGATGCCCTCGAGCCAAATCACGGCCCTGACGCCGGACAGCGAGAGCACGTCACGCTCGAGCCGGGAGACCGCCGACGGGCCGCCGGGGAAGGGCGCTTGCGTCGAATACTCCTTTGGCCCGACCACCTGGTTGCCGCCGATCCCGGCGTTGACGACCGAGACGCGGTTGCCGCGAACCGCGTGCAGGCGGCGGGCGAGCACGTCGGGCCACCGGTCGTCGCCGTTCAAGGTGGAGAGCGTGCCGTCGGTGATCGAGTCGCCGAACGCGACGATCGCGTACGCATCGCTCGGCGCCCGCATGTCGAGCGCGTCGAGGAAGTACCAGGAGGTCGTGCTGATCGGGAAGACGGATTCGCTTTCGTCCTGGCTCTTCGCGCTAGCGCCGGGCATCGAGACGTACGACGTCTGGAGCGCCTTCGCGTGCCACGTCATCGGGCCGCTCTCGCCCGGGACGTGGAAGCTCACCGCGAGCTTTCGGCCGGCCAGATCGGAGCTGCCGGGATCGCGCACGAAGGGCAAGGCCACCGCGTCGCTCCACGTCGAGTCGCCGGGAGCGATCGTAATAGTCCGCTTGCCGCTGAAGGTCACGGGACGATTCGTGCCCGGAACCAGGGCCGAGCTCGTGAGATGCAGGCCGATGAAAACCGCGTCGAACGTCACCGGTTTCGCGCCGAGCGCGTTTGAGAACCGCAGGCGCGCCTCGCGTGCCCAGATCTCGGGCTTGAGGATCATGCGGAAGGACTGATCGCGCGCGCCCGTCTCGGCCGACGGAAACGCTACGTTCAGATCCGGCTGTGCCGACGGATTGCCGATCGGGTACGGGCCCTGGACGGAGCCGGCCCATGCGACGACCCACTTCTGGGCCGCGGACGCTTTGGGTGCCGACTGGGCGGTCGCGGTCACCGGCGCGAGCGGCACGAGCAGCCCGAGGAAGAGCGAGACGACGAAGCGCATGGTGGTGCTCCTTGCGGGACGGTCACGCGTCGCTCCGGTTCAGCCAGCGAAACATCGCGGGGCCGCTCGGTCGCTGGGCCTTGTAGCCGAAGCGCGTATAGAAGTCGGCAGTCCCCTCCACGGGGAACAGGCCGACCCAGGTGTTCTTGAACGGTACGCCCTCGATGTATTTCGTGAGCGCGGCGACGATTCGAGAGCCGAGCCCCTGGTGTTGATGCGCGGGCAGAACGACGACGTTGGTGAGGTAGTAGTGCAAGCCGCCGTCACCGATCACGCGTCCCATCCCGACGATCTCGCGACCGGCCTCGGCGAACACGGCGAACAGCGAGCTCGCGCTCGTGAGATCGCCTGTGTGTCGCGCGGCTTCGAGCCCGACCGACGAGATGAGACGGCGGTACTCGTCCACCGTCGGATAACGCTCCACGAGCTCGATTGCGGTCATCGTCATTTCTTGCGCCAGCGCCAGTGTGGCGGCTCGCCCTTGACGTAGCAGACCGCGATGAGCCCTGCGCACAGGATGGCGGCATACGCGACGAAGCCAACGGGCTGTTGCATGGGCACGAGGGCGACCGCGCCCAGCGCGAGCAGAATGACGAAGACCGCGATCACGAGCCAGCCCTGCCAGGTTCTCGGAGGGCCCCATCCCCAGCCGTAGCGCTTGGCGGGGAACCAGTACTCCGGCGCGACCATGGTCACTTCACCGTGACCGCGTACGTGGCGACTTGGGAGGGCGCGACGTCCAGCTCCCACGGGCGACGATACTCGAAGCGCAGCTGCTGCTGCCCGGCCTGGAGCGGAGCGAGCTTCCAGATCTCCGTTCCTCCGGCGCTCGCGGTGTTTCCCGCGCTCTGGGCGGCCTCTAACGCGGACGGCCCGTCGACCCTGAGAACCGCGTCCTTCGGCTCGACGTACACCCAGCGATAACCCGTCGTGGGATTGCTCGGCAGACGCACGAGCAGCGCCTGCCCCGCCGCGAGTTGCACGCTCGTGCCCGATTGCGCGGTACTCGCCGTCACGGGCTCGGGCGGCGGCTTCTCGCTCTTCTTGATCAACCCACAGCCCGCAACGATCACGACCACCACGGCCATGGCGCTCGGCATCAGGATTCGCTGAAGCACGGTCCGCCTCCTCGTTCGTCGGGCCAGATCCGAGGGTACTCCCATCACGTAGCCAGATACCGCTCGATGTGCGGAACGACCTCTCCGGCTCGCTCAAGGACGAGGTCGTGCGTTCCGCCCTCGAAGATGACCAGCTCCGCGCTCGGAAAGAGCTCCGCAAGCCGCTGCCCGACCGCGGCCGGGCTGATCGGATCCGCGTCTCCCCACAAGAGGAGCACGGGGATCACGATCTCACGGATGCGCTCGGTGAGATCCTGCCGCTCGTCGGCGAACCAGCTCGGCAGTCCCGGGTTGTTCAGGGTGAAGGTGGGGCGCCAGTCCGCGGCACCCAACGAGGCTACGTCGATTCCTCCCGACGTGACCGAGAGCACCAGGTGCCGTACCAGATCCGGTTTCTCGAGCGCCGCGCGGACCGCGATGACACCTCCCATCGACTGCGCGAGCAGTGCGACCGGGCCGGTGATCTCACGGACGACGCGTGCGACCAGATCGTCGATCCCGCGTACACCGGGCTCGTGCGGCGCTCCGCCAAACCCGGGCCAGGCCATGAAGTGCCGGGCACCGGGATGACGAAGCTTCGCGCTGACCGGCCTCCAGAACTGCAGGTTGCCGGACGCGCCGGGCAGGAACATAAGGCTCTCTCTGACGTCCATCACCCTCCGAGGTATGCGCGCCGCACGTGGTCGTTGTCGAGCAGGTCGCGGGCGGGGCCCTCGAGCACGATGCGCCCGGTCTCCATCACGTAGGCGCGGTCGGCCATGCGCAGTGCGGCGTAGGCGTTCTGTTCGACCATGAGCACGGTCGTCCCGCGCCGCCGGATATCGGCGATGATCGCGAACGTCATCTCGACGACGGTCGGCGCGAGGCCCAGGGACGGCTCGTCGAACAGGATGAGCCGCGGCCGCGCCATCAGGGCGCGCGCGATGGCCAGCATCTGCTGCTCGCCGCCCGAAAGCGTGCCGGCCATCTGCCGGCGCCGCTCGAGCAGAATCGGGAAGTGGCGGCCGACCTCGGCCATGTCGGCGGCGATTGCGCTCCGATCCCTCCGCACGTACGCGCCCATCGCCAGATTCTCCTCGACGGTCAGATACGGGAACACGCGCCGGCCTTCGGGACAGTGGGCGATGCCGGTCTTGAGGATGCCGGCCGGCCCTTCACCCTGGATCTCGCGGTCGTCGAACACGATGCGCCCCTGGGACGGCGGCAGCAGTCCCGAGATCGCCCGGAGCGTCGAGCTCTTCCCGGCCCCGTTGGCGCCGATCAGACAGACGAGCTCTCCCGGCGCCACCGTGAGGTCGAGCCCGCGCAGGGCGGTGATCGGACCGTAGCCGGCGTGAACGTTCTCGAGTCGAAGCAATGCCGGGGCCTCAGGGCGTGCCAGCCGAGGCTCCAAGATAGGCGCGGATCACTTCCGGATGCGCCTGGATCGCCGCGGGCGCGCCCTCGGCGATGACGCGGCCGCCGTTCAGCACGATCACGGTGTCCGAGATCCCCATGACCATCCGCATGTCGTGCTCGACCAGCAAGACGGTGACGCCCTGCTCGCGGACTCGCCGGATGAGACCGCTCACCACGACTTTCTCGGCACCCGTCATGCCGGCGCCGGGCTCGTCGAGCAGGAGCACGCGCGGTCGTGCCGCGAGGGCCACGGCCAGCTCGACGAGCCGCTGCTCGCCGTACGGCAAGCCGCTGGCCGCTTCCCGCCGGCGGTGGGTGAGGCCGACGAACTCGACGATGTCGCCGGCTTCAGCGGCCAGTGACCGCTCCTCGGCGGCGAGCCGGCGCCGGCCGGCCAGGACCGCCAGGAATCCCGCGGTGCCGCGTAGGTGCAGCCCGGTCAGCACGTTGTCCTCGACGCTCAGCGCGGGAAAGACGCTCGTCTTCTGGAACGTGCGGACGATCCCGCGCCGGGCGATCGCCGAGGGCCTGAGGCCCGTCAGCGCGGCACCGTCGTACGTGATACGGCCGCCGGTAGGCCTGAGATAGCCGGTGATCGCGTTGAACGCGGTGGTCTTGCCGGCGCCGTTCGGGCCGATGACGCTGGTGATCGAGCCGGGCCGCACCTCGAAGGAGACGCGCTCGAGCGCGGTCACGCCCCCGAACCTCACGGCGAGATCATCGACGGCGAGCACTACCGTCGAACCCCGATCGCCGCGCTGAGTCGCGGCACGATGCCGCGCGGCAGGAAGAACACGAGCGCCACCAGGAGCACGCCGTAGGCGAGCATCTGCCATTGCCACGACGCGGCAGCGCGCAGCGCCTCCGGGAGCACGGTGAAGAGCACCGCGCCGACCAGAGGGCCGGCGAGCGTACCCTTGCCGCCCGCGACGACCATGATGACCATCGTCACGGTGTAGGTGAACAGAAAGACCTCCGGGCTCACGAACCGTGTGTAGTGGGCGTAGAGGCTTCCGCCCAGTCCCGCCATCGCGGCGCTCACGACGGCGGCGAGGACGAGGTAGTGCGTGACGTCGACGCCGATCGACTCGGCCAGCGCTTCGTTCTCTCGGAGGGCCACGAGGGCGCGACCGATTCTCGACCGGACGATCCGGCGGCACACCGCGTACGAGAGCGCGGCCGCCGCGAGGACCAGATAGTAGTAGGCGGTCTTGGTGCGCAAGGACCACGGTCCGAACACCGGTGCCGGGACGCCCGGAAGGCCGAGCGGGCCGTTCGTCAGCTCGATCCAGTTGACGCTGACGAGCGAGATGACGCCCGCGAAGCTGATCGTCACCAGTACGAAGTACGCGCCCCGCAGCTTCAACGCGAGCCGGCCGATGAAGAAGCCCGCGACGCCCGCCAGCCCGACCGCCACGGCGAGCGCCGGCCAGAACGACCACTCGAGCTTCAGGGTGACCAATGCCGAGGTGTACGCGCCGATCCCGAAGAACGCCGCGTGCCCGAGTGAGAGCTGGCCCGTGTAGCCGAGCAAGAGATTCAGCGACATCGCGAGCACGCCGAAGATGCCGGCCATGATCGCGACGTGCACGTGATAGGGGCTCTGAAGCCAGAGCGGCAAGGTGAGCGCGCCCGCCACGAGGAGCCAGCCGCCGGCCCGCGTCATGCGATGCGTTCTTGGCGCGCGAAGAGCCCGGAGGGCCTGAACAGCAGCACGAGGATGATGATGACGAATCCCACGGCGTCGCGGTACCCGGACGAGATGTACCCGGCGCCGAGCTCTTCCGCGACGCCGAGCAGCAGGCCGCCCAGGGTGGCGCCCGGCAGATTGCCCAGGCCCCCGAGGATCACGACCGAGAACGCCTTCAGCGAGGCGAGGTCGCCCATCGACGGGTAGACCAGGAAGATCGGACCCAGGAGCGCGCCCGCCGCCGCGGCCAGACCGGAGCCGAAGGCGAACGTCGCGGCGTGAATGCGGCCGATACCGACGCCCATGAGCGCGGCGGTGTCGCGGTCCTGGAACGTGGCGCGCATCGCGCGCCCAGGCTTCGTCTTCTGGATGAGGAGCCACGCGGCCGCGATGAGTCCCGCGGCCAGCACGAGCACGAAGAGCCGCAAAGGCGCGATCGCGACCGGTCCCATCACGAGAGGTGCCGTCGGGAACGGATGTGGGATCGACTTGGCGACGCCGCCCCAGCCCAGGAGCTCGGCGTTCTGCATGGCGATCCAGACGCCGATCATCACGAGCATCGTCGTGTCGATCGATTCGTTGCGGAGGGGACGCAGCAGCGCGACTTCGCAGAGCCAACCGAGCGCGGCGCCGGCGACGATCGCCGCCAGCAGGGCCACGAAGAACCCGGCGCCCGCGAGCGCCAGTCCGGCGAACGACACGTACGCGCCCAGGGTGTAGAACTCGCCGTGGGCGAAATTCACGACGTTCATCAGGCCGAAGATGAGGGTGAGCCCGATGCCCAGCAGGGCGTAGGTCCCGCCGAGCACCAGGCCGTTCAGCAGGTGCTGAAGGAGTTGCTCCATCCGATCCGTGCGCTACTTCTTCGCGAGAAAATCGGGCAGCGCCACCTTGCCGTCGCGAATCTGGACGACGAAGATGCTCGGCTTGCTCTGGCCGCTCTCCTTGCCGACCGGGCCGTCCTTCTCGAACTTGATCGGACCGTTGACGCCCATCAGCCTCACCTTCCACAGCGCGTCGCGCACGGCCGCGGCCTCGTCCTTGCCGGCGAGCCGGATCGCTTCGGCGATCGTGGCGATCCCGTCGTGGCCGCGGAAGCCTTCCGTGAGGCCTTCGAACGGATGGCCGCGCTTGGCCCACTCGTCGACGAACGCCCTGGCGAGCTTGCCGTCCGGCATCGACTCGGGGAACCACGGCATGAAGAACACGATGTGATAGCTGCCCTCGGCGGCGGCGCCGGCCTGCTTGATGAGCTGGGTGGGCGACGAGCTGCCGCCGGTCGTGACGATCTTGCGGGTGAGCCGCTGCTCCTGCGCCTGCTTCATGACGAGCGTGATCTGCTCGACGGCGGTCGTCAGGAAGAGCGTATCGCCCCCGGCCGCCTTGATCTTGGTGATCTGCGCGTTCATGTCGGTCGCGGACTGATCCATGAACTCCGCCACGCCGACCACCGCACCCTTCTTCTTCAGCATGTCGCCGAACGCGGTGATCGACCCGCGGCCCCAGTCGGTGTTGACGGCCAGGAAGTCGACCCGCTTGACGCCGAGCTTGTCCACGTACTGCTCGAGGCCGAGCGCCTCCATCTCCGACGGCGGGCTGATCCGGAAGATCCACGGGTTGCCGCGCTTGGTGATCGACGCCGCGCTCGAGGTCTCGACGACCATCGGCACGCCGTACTCCTCGAGCTTCGGCATCGCCGCCAGGGTCATCGAGCTGCCCCAGGCGCCCATGATGGCCGGCACCTTGTCGCGGACGATCAGCTTCTCGGCGGCGCTCGCCGCTTCCTTGGGATCGGACTTGTTGTCCTCGATCAGGAGGTCGACCTTCCGGCCGGCGATCCCGCCCTTCGCGTTGATCCAGTCGCGCGCGATCTCGGCGCCCATGCGGACGTAGTTGCCGGAGGCCGCGACGGGGCCGGAGAGCGGCTCGATGACGCCGATCCTGATCGGCGACTGCGAGTGTCCGGGGATCGTCAGCGCGGCGAGCGCGACCAGGACGAGAGCGACCAGCACGATCGACCGTTTGCCCATCGAAGGCCTCCTGCGGGATCAGAGATGTGGCAGCGAGAATAGCGCACGATTCCACTCGCGGGAAGCGAGTCTATCGTCGCGGGCTGGGCGGACCAGGGACGCGCGTCTGGCGGGCGACCGAACGGCCGGCGTCAGCGGCGAGCCGGACGGGTCACGCGTGCTTCCGCAAGAAGACGTGGGTCGCACGTTCGCCCGCGACGTGTTGCGCGCATTCATAGCCCAACGCGTGCAGGTCGATGTCGTTCAAGAGATGCTCTCCGGAACCGAGTAAGACAGGTCGGATGGCGAGGTGGAGCTCGTCGATCAGCGCGGCACGCAGATACTGCCGAATCGCGGAGACGCCGCCGCCGAGGCGAACGTCGCGGCCCCCCGCCGCAGCGGTCGCCTGCTCCAAGGCGGCGTGGATGCCCTCGGTGACGAAGCGAAACTCCGTACCGCCCGCCATCCTGAGGGGCGCCCGAGGATGATGCGTCAGCACGAACACCGGCGTGTGATACGGCGGCTCGTCGCCCCACCAGCCCTTCCAGCTTTCGTCCGGCCACGGGCCCCGGACAGGACCGAACATGTTGCGCCCGAGAATCCAGGCACCGATTCGGGAAAAACCTTGCTGCGCCATATCGTTATCGACGCCCGTCTCGCCGTCGCTATGGCCGTGCATCGTTCGCCATACGCGTGTGTGGAAGAACCACTCCATCAACTCAGGGCCCCGGACACCGAGCGGATTCTGGAGATCTTGGTTCGGTCCAGCCCCGTAGCCATCGATGGAAATCGCGAAGCTTTGCACGCGGAGCTTCGGCATCACATTCCTCACTCGTAATGATTCCACCCCCGGCAAGCGGGTGTATAGTCGCGGGCTGAACGAGCCATGGGCGCGAAGCTCTTCGGCGCGGCGGTGAAGCGACGGGAAGATCCGAGATTCCTTCGCGGCGAAGGGCGCTTCGTCGATGACGTGACCTTGCCCGGCCTGCTGCACGCGGTGTTCCTCCGCTCGCCCCACGCCCACGCGCGCATCGTCAGGATCGACGTCGCCGCGGCCGCGGCGTCGCCGGGCGTGGTGCGCGTGCTGACGTTCAAGGATCTCGAACGCTGGATGACGCCGCTGCCGCTCTTCGGTGCCGTGCCGCCCGGTCTCGCCGCCGTCGTCAAGTTCGAGATCCGCCAGGCGCCCCAGTGGGCGCTCTGTCGGGAACGTGCGCGATACGTCGGCGAGATCGTCGCGATGGTCGTGGCCGACAGCGCCGAGCGCGCCGAGGACGCGGTCGACCTGATCGAGGTCGAGTGGGATCGGCTGCCGCCCGTCGTCGACATGACGCGCGCCGCCGAGCCCGGAGCGACTCTCATCCACCCGGAGTGGGGAAGCAACGTCGGGATCGGCTTCACGCACTCCATCGGCGACGCCGTCCGCGCGTTCGCCGAGGCCGACGCCATCGTCGCCGAGACGTTCAACATCCAGCGGTACGTGGGCATGCCCCTCGAAGGCCGGGGCGTCGTCGCGGCGTGGGACCGACGCGACGGCACCATGACCACCTGGAACTCGACCCAGGTCTCCCACTTCGTTCAACAGGGACTCACCGGCGCGCTCGGGCTGCCGCCGCACAAGATCCGCGTCATCGCCCCCGACCTCGGCGGCGGCTTCGGGACGAAGGCGTCGGGGTACGCCGAGGACGCGCTGGTTCCGATTGCGGCGCGGGTCCTCGGGCGGCCTGTGAAGTGGATCGAGAGCCGGCGCGAGCACATGTCCAGCGCCGCGCACGCGCGTCATCAAGTGCATGCGATCTCGCTCGCGGCCAGGCGCGACGGCACGATCCTCGCGGTGCGCGACCGCATCCGGCTCGACCTCGGGGCCTACAACGTCTGGGGCGTGGTGCTGCCGTACAACACGGTCGCGCACTTGATCGGTCCGCATCGCATCAAGAACATGCGGGTCGACGTCGAGGCGGTGGTGACGAACAAGACACCGAACGCGCCGTATCGAGGCGCCGGCCGGCCCGAAACCGTGTTCGCGATGGACCGGATCGTCGACTGCCTGGCGCGCGAGCTCCGGATGGATCCGGCGGAGATCCGGCGTCGAAACTACATCCGCCCGGACGAGCTTCCGTACGACTTCGGGATGCCCTACCGCGACGGCAATCCGCTCGTGTACGACACCGGCGATTTCCCCGACGCGCTCGAGAAGGCGCTCGAGGCCGCGGGCTACGAGCAGTTTCGGGCCGAGCAGGCGCTTCTACGTGCTCGGGGCGTCCATCGCGGTATCGGAATCTCCGGGTACGTCGAGGGCACGGCGATCGGCCCGTACGAAGGCGCGACCGTGAAGCTGGATCTGACCGGCCGCGTGCTCGTGGCGACCGGCGCGATCAACTCCGGGCAGGGGCACGAGACCAGCTTCGCCCAGATCGCCGCCGACGCCCTCGGCGTGCCGCTGGACTGGGTGACCGTCATCGGCGGGGACACTGCTGCCGTGCCCTTCGGCGTCGGGACCTTCGCGAGCCGCAGCGCGGTGACGGCCGGTAACTCGATCGCCGACGCCTGCCGGGAGGTACGGACGAAGCTCGCCCGGGCCGCGGCGGCCTTGCTCGAGGCCGGCCCCGGCGACATCGAGATCGAGGACGGCCGGGTGTTCGTCAAGGGCGCGCCCGGCTCGGCGGTCGATATCGCGCGGGTGGTCCAGGCGTCGATCCCGACCTTCGCCAAGCCCGGCGTCGCCTCGCCCGACTTCGAGGCGAGCGCCTACCA
>Ga0209690_1000887_pt1 | contig 16302 bp, 7 predicted proteins | sample GraSoiAngelo_150_FD_186164 | JGI IMG/M metagenome (GOLD analysis project Ga0209690, IMG submission 186164) | Grasslands soil microbial communities from the Angelo Coastal Reserve, California, USA - 14_1009_09_40cm (SPAdes) (version 2) | ecosystem: Environmental > Terrestrial > Soil > Grasslands ...
AGTCCGGCGAAGTACATGACTGGCCTCCTGTGACGAGCGCGCATGCGTCGCGTGGCCAACCCGACGCTACCCGTTCGCTCGCGGTGAGGCCAGTCGCTTCCATACAATCAGCATTACTCACAGCACGCCCACCCCCTGAGACGCCTTCAGGGGGGTTGTCGTTTAGGGGTCCTCGGGAATCGATTGGGAGCGTCGCGCCTCACCTGATCCTCCACCTGCTACGACCCGCCCACCTTTGAGTGGCGGATTTGCTGTTTCACGACGCGGACTGCACGTGCGTCACGGCTGGCCCAGCACCTTCGTCGGAACGCTGCTGCCACCATAGGCTCCGTTCCCGAGCTGACCCCAGTAGCCATCCCCCCAGCAGTACGCCGCGCCGCTTGTTGTCGAGCCGCACGTGTGTGCGGCGCTGGCGCTGATCATGGCGAACTTCAGCCCACCTGTGACGGGTGTCGGCGTCGTTTGGGGGACAGTGTTCCCGGTTCCGAGTTGGCCATCGAAGTTGTGTCCCCAGCAATAGGCGTCGCCGCTCGTTGTCAGCCCGCACGTGTGGAGACCGCCAGCGCTGATCATTGTGAACGTGAGCCCACCAATTACGGGCGTTGGTATCGTCTGGGTAACGACGTCCCCGGTCCCAAGCTGCCCGGCCGCGTTGAAACCCCAGCAGTAAGCAACGCCGTTTGGTGTCAGGCCGCACGTGTGTCTGCCGCCGGCGCTGATCGCTGCGAACGTGAGCCCACCCATGACCGGCGTCGGGACCGCGCGGTCGACGGTATCGCCCGTGCCAAGCCATCCGTGACCCATGTAGGGCCAGGAGTTCCATCCCCAGCAATAGGCGGTCCCATCGGGCGCCAGGGCGCAGGTGTGGAGACTGCCGGCGCTGATCGCCGCGAAAGCGAGCCCACCCCCTACCGACGTGGGAGTCGAACGACTGACCGTGTCGCCCGTGCCGAGCTGCCCGCCGGAATTCCATCCCCAGCAGGAGATGGCACCGGTCGTCGTGAGACCGCATGCGTGAGGGCCGCCTACGCTTATCGATGCGAAAGTAAGTCCGCCTCTAACCAGTGTGGGCACCACGTGGAAATCACCATCGGTCGTGCCGTTGCCGAGCTCTCCGAGGCCATTCTGTCCCCAGCAATAGGCGGCGCCCGTCGCGGTGAGGGCACAGGTGGAGCTGCCGTCATCCTCGATACCGGCGCTGATCGTTGCGAACGTGAGCCCCCCCGTTACGCCGATGGGCGCAGCGCTACATGGCAGGTTAGCGACGTCAAGGAAGAGACACCGCGTGAAGAAGACGGTAACGATTGGGGCACCGAGGGCGCCGTAGTCGTCGTTGCCCCAACAGAAGGCTGCCCCGGTGGTCGTGAGCCCGCAGGTGTGGTCGCCGCCGCTGCTCACGGCGGCAAACCTCGGCTGAGCAACGGAGATCGTCGCGGTCGCTGGGCCGAGTCGCGTCGTCGCAGTGATCGTTGCCGAGCCGATCGCCAAACCAGTCACGAACCCTTGCAGGACACCTTCGTCCAAGGTGTCGCGTGCCGTGGCCACCGCTGGCGTGTTACTTGCCCATGTCACGGGTCCGTTGAGGAAGTAGGCGTTACCGGCTGAATCTAGAACGGCCTGGAAGAACACCGACCCCCCAACGACGGTCGCGATACTGTTGGGATACGCACTCACTGTCGGTGCGGGGATCACTGCGATCGCCGCGGTCCCGCTCTTGCCTACGCTCGTCGCCGTAACCGTGACAGGGCCGCCAGCCGACACTCCAGTAACCAACCCGGTCACCGACACGGTGGCCACAATTGAATTGCTGCTCGTCCAGGTCACCGCGTGCCCCGTAAGCGCGTTTCCGCTAGCATCTCTTGTAGTTGCCGTCAACTGGACCGCTCTTCCGACGAGGACTGTGTCCGAAGAGGGAGCCACCGTGAGGGATACGATCACGGGCGGCGAGGTCGGTTCGTTGCACGCGACACTCACTAGCAAGCCCGCGGCCAGAAGCAATTTCGTTGTCATCGGGGGCATGGTGAGACGCCGCTCCTTTCACTCTTACCGGTGTCCCGGGCGGCCCGTACGCTTGCGAATCCTCCGTTAGCCGGACCCGGTCATTTCCGTGCTCAGGAATTCGAGCGCTATTGCGCGTCCGACTGACCGTCCCCGCAGCGCGGGGCGCGCGCAGCGTCGTCGCCACCCTCGTTCTCTGCCAGTTGGTCCTCCGCCGCGTCTTCGTGCCGGGGTCTGAACGCCTCGACCGAGCTGAGTGCGCTGGTGCCATCGAAGCCGCCGATGGCGAAGATGGTTCCGGCGCGCCCGACCGCCGCCGCGAGCGCTCCGCGGGGCGTAGATAGCGGAGCCATCGCTATCCACGTGTCGGCGGAGGGATCGTATGCCTCCACCGCAGTCAGTTCCTGCGTACCCGGAAATCCGACCGAGCCGACTGTGCCGCCCAGCCCGTAGATGACGCCACGTCGTCCTACGACGGCGTCGAGGAAACGGCGAGGCGTGGGCATGCTCTTGACGGGCGTCCAGGTATCGGTGCAGGGGTCGTACGCGTCCATCGTGGCGACGGTAGTGACGCCGTTAATGCCTCCGATCGCGTAGATCCAGCCGTTCAGGGCCGTGACGGCTGCCAGCTTTCCCGCTCGAGGAGCGGGTAACTGGGCCAAGTTGCTCCAGGTGTCGGTCTCCGGATCGTATGCTTCCACGGAACTGAGCTGGACGTTGCCGTTCGCGAATCCTCCGATGACATAGATCCTGCCGTCCAGGCCGGTCGTCGCCCCTCCGCAACAGAGGGCCACGGGCAACGGGGACACTGCGCTCCAGGTGTCGGTTGCAGGATCGTAGCGCTCGACGGTGTTGCGGAACACACCTGCGAGCGCGCCACCAACTGCGTAAATGCGTCCCTGCCGGTCGGTGGCCGCCATGAGGTAGCGGCGAGGTGTCGGCATTGGGGCCGCCGCAGACCAGCTGCCGGTCTTCTGGTCGTAGGCTTCCACCGTGGGGACAATGGTGCGGCCCGAAAGACTAGTGGAGCCGCCGAGGGCGTAGATGATGCCGTGCCTTCCGGTCGCTGCCGCGAGCCCGAGGCGAGCCGTCGGCATCGACGCGACGGGGCTCCAGGTTGCCGTCGACTGGTCTGCTTCGGAACTGATATCAGCCCGCGGGCGTGATGCGTTCGGACTCAGGGGCCCGCCATCTCGGTTGCACGCCTGAACCAACGCGATAGCGAGCGACAACTTTCGGATGCTTCGAAGCGGTTTCATGACGCTCCTCCTTTTCACAGGACCCTGACCCGCGAAGTCGACCCCGAGCCGGCTTGATTGCCGCGCGGAGACGTCGCGGGTACGTTTCCGGCGACTGCACGATGCGACGCACCCGTCAGCGGACTGTGATGGGTCCGTGACGGCACCGTTATCAGGTGCCCATGTGATCGAGCTGCGACTGTTGGGGGGACTCAACCTCCGGAGGGACGACGGGCGCGAGCTCGACTCGGCCCTCACTCAGCCGAAGCGCGTCGCTCTCCTCGCCTACCTTGCCCTCGCGGCGCCTCACCGCTTCCATCGGCGCGATACGTTGCTCGGCTTGTTCTGGCCCGAGCTGGACCAGGACCACGCGCGGGCCGCGCTGCGTCAGGCGCTACACGGACTGCGGCAGGCGCTCGGCCCCGTCACGCTAACAGGCCGTGGCGACGAGGAAGTCGGCCTGGACCAGGCGGGTGTGTGGTGCGACGCCCGCGCGTTCGACGAGAGATTGTCGGCTGGTGACACCGAGAGAGCTCTTGAGCTGTATCGCGGCGACTTTTTGGAAGGGTTCTTCCTCTCCGGCGCGGACGAGTTCGAGCGCTGGGTGGAGGAGCAGCGGACTCGCTTGCGGCAAGCCGCCGCCCGGGCGGCGGGCGCTGTCATCGAGCGGTGCGAGGCGGCCGGGGACATTGCGACAGCCGCCGAATGGGCACGCAGGGCAGCGGGGCTGATGCCGCTCGACGAGGGAGTGGTGCAGCGGTTGATCGCACTGCTCGATCGCCTAGGGGACCGCGTGGGTGCCGTAGGGGTCTACGAGCGATTCGCGGCGCGGATCGCGAACGAGTTCGAGGTCAAGCCCGCCCCGGAGACCATGGCATTGATCAGCACCGTGCGGACGCGGGATGCAGCCCGGGTGCTGCCTGAACGGCTCCCGACCGTTGCAGGCGGAGCCGAAATCCCGGCCGCGCGCGGGGTTCCCACGGCCCCGAAGTCCCCTTCAGGACGGCGTGCCGCCCGACGCGTTGTGTGGTCGAGCGCGGCGATCGCCGTAGCCGTCGCGCTCGCCGCGGGCGCGTTATACGTGCGCAGTAACCCCGTGCCGGAACTCCGCGCCGACCGGGTCGTCGTGGCGACGTTTGCCAACCAGACGGGAGACACGGCGCTCGACCGGCTGGGCGAGCTGGCGGCTGACTGGATTAGTCGGGGACTCTCCGAGACGGGGCTCGTAGAAGTCGCCGATCCCGGAGCCAAGCCGCCGAAAGGGGCCGGGGTAGCGCCCAACGCAGCCGAGGCCGTCCGCGGGCTCGCGGTCGCCACGGGCTCCGAGGTCGCCGTGTGGGGCACGTTCTTCCGTTCTGGCGACAGTCTCGAGTTCGCAGCCAATATCACCGACGAACGCCGGCGCGAGCTGGTTCGCAGTCTGGGGCCGGTGCTCGGAGCGCCCAACGATCCTCGGCCAGCGATCGCCGCGTTACGCCAGCGCATCATCGCAAGCCTCGCCGTGGTGCTCGACCCCAGACTGAAGGACTGGCAGGGGCGCACGAGTCAGCCTCCGAGCTACGCTGCTTACCGGGTGTTCGCCGCCGGGGTCGATGCCATGAACCGGCTCAATACTTCCGAGGCTGTGCGCCTGCTGTACCGTGCGGCCGCCCTGGATTCGACCTACACACTCCCCCTCGTGTGGGCCGCGTTTGCTCATTGGTGGCGGTTTGAGTGCGAGAAGACCGAAGGCCTCAGTAAGAAGCTTGCAACCGTTCCCGAGCGCCTGGCGCGGGTGGACCGGCTCATGCTGGACCGCTGGGTCGCGCAGTGCCACGGGGACCTGCCTGCCGTCTACCAGAGATCCCGCCTCTTGGTCGAGGCCTTGCCGGGGTCAGAGCTCATGGCGGGATACCTCGGGCGAGACGCGCTCCTGATCGACCGCCCGCGCGAGGCGATTTCGATTCTCCGGCGATTGCATCCCGACCGCGGCGCGCTGCGCGACTGGCCGTACTACTTCTATTGGTTGACCGCGGCGTACCACTCGCTGGGAGAGCATGAGCGGGAACTCGAGGCTGCTCGACTCCAGCGGCGGCTGAACCCGAGCAACCTCGGCTCGCTCAGGCACGAAGCGTTGGCCCTGGCGGCGCTCGGGCGCGTCCGGGAGGTCAACGAACTCCTCGACGAACTCCCGGCGCAGCGGCCGCATCCGTGGCGGACCCCGGCGGCGGTGATCCGGGAGACGGCCCTGGAGCTGCGGGCACACGGGTACCGCGCCGCGAGCGACTCAGTCCTCGATCGGGCCCTCGCCTGGCTCGACGGGCGGCCCGTGAAAGAGCGAGGCAGCGAAGGCGCCCGACGGCTGCGCCTCCAGACGTTGTACGCAGCCGGGCGCTGGGAACCGGCGCAGGTGCTCGCTGAGGAGCTCGTGCGCGAACAGCCAGACAGCTTGACCTATCAGGGCGTTCGGGGCGCCCTCGCGGCGCAGCGCGGCGATCGAGCGGAGGCGGCGCAGGCTGACAGTGTCCTCGCTGCACGCTCGCGCCCTTTCCTCCAGGGGTTCCCCGCCTACTGGCGCGCCTGCATCGCCGCGCAGCTGGGTGACCGACCGGGAGCCGTGCGCTTGATCGCCCAGGCACACCAAGAGGGATTGTGGCTGACCGGCGAATTCTGGGAGCAGCCGATCGCTACCCTCCATGCCGATCCGTGCTTCGAGCCGCTCCACGACTATCCACCGTTCGAACAGCTGCTGCGGCCAAAGGGTTAGAGGCCCCACGCTCCGTCCGCTCGCGCTCGCGCTGGTGACCGCCGCGCCGCTCGCGGCGCAGGGGGTGACCACGGCCGCCATCCGGGGCACGGTGCTCGGACCGGACGGCACGCCGATCGCGGCGGCAGCGGTTCAGGTGACGAACCTCTCCACCGGAGAGCGGTGGCAGGCTCCGACCAGCACGGGCGGGCATTACTTCCTCGAGGGCGTGGCCGTCGGCGGGCCCTACGGCGTGGAGGTTCGGGGCGTCGGATTCCGGCCCGCGCGCCAGACGGGGATCACTCTCCAGCTCGGCGAGCGGTATGTCGCCGACTTCGTGCTCGAGGCCGCCGCGGTCGAGCTCGATCCGGTGACGGTCGAGGCGACCGCGAACGCGGGCCGCGGCACTCGAATCGGGCCGACCGAGATCGTCTCCGACTCAGCGCTCACGCGGCTGCCCACCATCTCGCACAATTTCGCCGACCTCGCAATCCTCAGTCCTGGGGTGGTCCTGCGGCCGGGCGGCGGAGTCTCCATCGGCAGCCAGAATCAGAGTTACAACAGTATCCACATCGACGGCGGCGAGAACGGCGACCCCTACTACAATCGGGAACCCGGAGGGGCGGTCCTCGCAGCGGCCCTCCCCCAGGTGCTGCCCCGCACGATCTCGCTCGAGGCGGTACGGGAGTTCCAGGTGCTCGTCACCCCGTTCGACGTGCGGGAGGGAGGAGCCGCGGGAGGGCTGCTGAGCGCGGTGACCCGGTCGGGGGCGAACGCGGTGCGCGGGTCCATGTTTGCATTCTTTGCAAACCAGGCTTTGATCGGCCGTAGCACGTCCGGCGGCGGCGCTCCGGACTTCACCACTTGGCAGTTCGGCGGTAGTGTGGGTGGGCCGATCGTGCGCGACCGGGTCCATTACTTCGCCAGCGTGGACTTCCAGGCCCGGGCGGTGCCGGATCCCGGTCCCCTGATCAGCGACACGGCCGTCGGGGCGGATGTCGCCCGCATCGGCATCCGCTACGCAAGCGCCCTGCGGTTTCAGCGCATCCTCGCCGACACGTATGCGCTCGACCCAGGCACGCTAGGCCCGGTGAACGGACGCGTGCCGGCCCAGGACCTGTTCGCAAAGCTCACCGCTCAGATAGGCACCGGCAGTCACCTCGAGGTATCGCACCACTACGCCCACGCCGACCGCCGGAACTTTCTTGATGCGGGGCTTGAAGGGATCAACATCCCGGGTTTCAGCGGCAGCCGCGGACAGGGGTACTACGCGCTGTCCTCCGTCGCCGAGCTAGACCAGTCGACGGCGCAGACGTCGCGGCTGATCTGGAGTGCGCTCGTCGGCGGCCGTTGGTCGAATGAGCTCATCACCAGCTACGAGCGCTTGCGCGACGATTGCGTGCCCAACGCAACCTTCCCGCGGATCGGCGTGCGTGCCGACGTCGGGCAGCTCTTCGCCGGGCCGAACTTCACATGTGCCACCGACACCGTGGCCCAGGACGTGCTCGAGGTCACGGACAACGTCACCTTCGCTGCGGGCCGGCACCTCATCACGCTGGGCACGCACGGCGAGCTGCTCCACGTCCGGGACGGCGTGCTCCTCCAGGGGTCTGGCGTGTGGGGATTCACCAATCTGGACTCGCTCGCGCGGGGTCGAGCGATGCGCTACGACCGGGGGCTCCCCGGGCCGCTCTACCCAGCGGTGGGCCCGGAGGTCGACTTCCACGTGCGCCAAGTCGGGGTCTACGCCCAGGACTCGTGGGACGCAGGCAGACGCCTCGCGCTCACGGCGGGCTTGCGCGTGGACATTCCCGTCTTCCCGGACGCCGCGGTGACCAACTCTGCGGTCAGAGACTCGCTGGGCCTCGACACGGGACTCCTGCCCAGCGGCAATGCCCTCTGGTCTCCCCGCCTCGGCGCGCGGTACGATCTTGCGGGGGACGGCCGCACGATCCTGAGAGGCGGGGTCGGTCTGATCGGCGGGCGCCCGCCATACCGGTGGCTTGGAAATGCCTACCGCGGCGGTGGACAGGAGCTGCAGCTAACGTGCGTGGGTGCGGCCGTACCGTCCTTTGATCCGATCAATCAACCCGCCACGTGTGCATCAGGGCTACCGCCCCCCGTGCCGCAGATCAATGTCTTGGATCCGGGGCTCAAGTTCCCGCAGAACCTGAGAGTGACGCTTGGGCTCGACCGGCGGTTCTTCCGGGGAGTGATCGGCGCCGTGGATTTCGTCTACACGCGTGCCGTGCACGAGCTCTACTTCACGGATGTGAACCTCGGCCCTCCGATCGCGGCTGAGGCGGGGGAGGGCGGGCGGCCGCTCTACGGCACCGTCAGCAATGCGACGGGGATCGCCACACCCGCCCGGCGCGTGGTCACCCTAGGGCCGGTGATACGAGTGTCAAACCGGAGTAGCGACCGGGCGTACTCCATCTCGGCCCGACTCGAGAGGCGGTTCGACGGGGGTGCGCTGCTTGGTGCCGCGTACGCTCACTCCTCGGCGCTCGACCTGATGTCGCCCGTGAACTTCGTCGCGCGTGCAAACCTCAATAATGCCCCGCTCGACGGCACGCTCGAAGATCGCCGGTTGGGAACGTCGTCGTTCGACACACCGCACCGCCTGACGGTGATAGCGATACTCCCGTTACCTCTCCGCAGCTGGGTGTCCCTGTTGTACAGCGGGGCATCGCCGCCGCCCTTCACCTACATCGTGGACGGCGACGTGAACGCCGATGGGATCGGCGCGGGGCAGCTCAAGAACGACGCCGTGTACGTGCCGCGAGGGCGCAACGACATCCAACTGCAGAACCCGGCGGCGTACGATACCCTGGACGCGTACATCAACAGCGAGCCCTGCCTGCAGGAGAATCGCGGCCGGATCCTGCCGCGGAACAGCTGCCGCCCTGGCTGGTTTGGCACACTGAACGCGCGCCTCACTAAGACTGTCCCGGTGCGGGCCGGGCAGTCACTGGAGATCGGGGTGGACGTTTTCAATGTCCTGAACCTCATCCATCGGGCGTGGGGCCAATACCGCTTCACCACCCTCGATCCGTCCGTGTCGCTGCTCAAGCTGGTGGGGTACGACCCGGTCTACCAGCGCGGCGTCTATAGGCTGGAACTGCCGCCGCGGAACCAAGTCCTCGATCCGGCCTCGCGCTGGCAGGCGCAACTCGGTGTGCGGTATGTGTTCTGAACGCACCTGCCCACGATTCGTCGGCTCGCGCACCTCAGCCACATTGACTCTGCGTCCTTCGGATGATACGACAGGCTTTCGCACTGGGCACGTGACGGGTCAACCCCCTGATGCACGTACAGGGGGGCGGCGTAGGGAAGGAAAGAGCCCCACACCGCAACGAAGTGTGAGGCTTGACCTCAAGGGGTTCACCGCCGCCCCACCTCCGCGACCCAGATGTCGCTCTGTAGGTCGCCGAGCGTGAAATAGTAGCGATCCCTGCTCACGAAGAACCCGTAGCGGTGCCACGGACGCGTGGGATCGTCGAAGCGGACCGCGACGCGCGGTGCGCCGCCCGCTACCGGGACGGCGCTCACGCCGTGCACGCCGGCCGAGTCCGCCGTGAGGTAGTAGATCAGCCGGCTGTCGGAGGACCACTGCGGCGGAGCCCACTGCGCAGTGAACGTCGGGCTGGGCGCAGGCGCGAGGAGCGTGCCCGGCCCGCCTGTGGCGGCGAGGACGACGAGCCCTGGCCGACAGACGCACGCAATCAGGCGCCCGTCGGGCGACCAGTCCCCGATACCGCACTGAGTAGTGTCCGGCCCGATCACCACCGGCAGACGCCGCGGCGCCGACCAACTACGGTCCGCTTGGCGGGTGACGACGTCCCACGTCGGGTTGGTGGTGGCCATGTTCGCGAGCAGCAGCAGGCGTCGGCCATCGGGCGACCACTGCGCGCCGCTGAGGTCGTCGGGTCCGGTCGCGACCTGCACCGGTGTTCCACCCTCCGCGGGCAGCACGAACACGCGCCGCAGCCCCTCGCGGAAAGAGTGGTATGAGATCTCCCGGCCGTCGGGCGACCATCTGGGGAAGAACGCCCCCGCCGACTCGCTGGTGACCTGCTCGGGCTCGCCCCCGGCTAGGTGGACGCGGTAGATCTGTTGCACGCCGCTCCGGTCGGAGTCGAACGCAAGCCACGCGCCGTCGGGGGACAGGGCGACCGTCTCGATCGTCTGGTTGCCCAGGGTCAAGGGCACCGCTCGCGCGATCGAGACCGCCCCCGCCCCGAGAGCGGAAAGGGGGAGCGACCAGACGTTCGACCGTTCCGCGAACACCGCGTAGGCGAGACGCGTGCCGTCCGCCGCGACACTGATGCCGCGGGCGCCGAGCCCGGTCGTGAGCCGCACTGGGGACCCGCGGGGCCGACCCGAGCCGGTCAGGGCGACCTGATACACGTCTGGGCCGCCGTCGCGGGTCGAGATGTAGAGCAACCCGAGTGCGCCGGGCGCCCACGCAGGACTGACGTTGAGCGACTGCTCGTCCGTTACGCGTATCGGTGCGCCGGCTTCCGCCGACACGACCCAGATGCTGCTGGCGGCGATGTTCCCGAGGGTCGCCGTGGTGACGAAGCCGACGTTGCCCACGACGTAGGCAATGCGGCGACCGTTCGGCGACCAAGCTGGAGAGTGGAGCTCCTTGCCCGTCACGATGACGCGCGGCGCGCCTACCTCGAGGGGCCGTACGTAGAGCGAGTCGCCTGACAGGTACAGAAAGGATCGTCCGTCCGGCGCGACCGGGCCAGCGAGGAGGGACGACCCCGACGCCGCGATCAGCAAGCGCGGGGTACCCCCCAGTGCCGGCACGATCTCGATGCCGCGCGCCGCCTGGAACAGGATACGCTTCCCGTCCGGCGTCCAGAACGGGAATCGCTGACCGCCCGGCTCCGACACCACCGCGACGGGGGCGCCTCCGTCCACCTGTCGCACCAAAAGCCTCGTCTGCCCTGGCGTACCCGCGACGTAGGCCACGAGCTTACCGTCCGGCGACAGGGCCGGATCGAGCTCGAGGCCGGGGTCGAGCGTCACCGGCGTGCGGCGCTCGAGCTCGAGGACCGATGGGCGGCTCCGCAGGAGCACGGCGATGACCGCTCCCACCGCGATCAGGACCACAGCCGCGACGACGCCGCGCGGCCCGGCGGCCCGGCGCGGCTGCGCCGCCGGGGGCGGCATGACCGTCGGCGTCGTTCCACCGCTCGGCGTCGCAAGGGGCTCGAGCTGGGCGAGCAGGTCGTCAGCCGTCTGCCATCGGTCGGCCGGCCGCTTCTCGAGACACTTCATGATGATCTCGGCGAGCGCCGGCGGGCACGCCGGGCGCCACTTGGTCACCGGCTCGGGCGGCTGCGACACGTGCGCGGCGAGCACCTCCTGGGTCGAGCCTGCTGAGAATGGCGGGCGCCCGGCGATCAACTCGTAGCCGAGCGCCCCCACCGCGTAGATGTCCACGCGATGATCGAGGTGCGGATCCGCGGCCGCCTGCTCCGGCGCCATGTACGCCGGCGTGCCGAGCGCGATCCCGGCGGTCGTGAGCTGTTGGCGGCCTGTGGCCTCGCTCAGCGCCTTGGCCACGCCGAAGTCCATGACCAGCGCGTGACGGCCCGACAGCAGCACGTTGTCGGGCTTGATGTCGCGGTGGGCGACGCCATGCGCGTGCGCGTAGGCAAGCGCATCCGTGATCTCGATGAGGATCTTCACCGCATCGTGGATCGGGAGCTCGCCGTGTCGGGCGAGTCGGTCGCGCAGCGACTCGCCCTCCACGTACGGCATGACGTAATAGAGGAAGCCGCTTGCTTCGCCCGAGTCGAGCAGCGGCAGGACGTGGGGGTGCTGGAACTGGGCCGCGGTCTCGATCTCCCGCGTGAACCGATCGCCCCCGAGTGCGGCGGCCAGCTCGGGGCGCAGTACCTTGACCGCGACCTTACGATGGTGCTTGACGTCGAAGGCAAGATAGACAGTCGCCATCCCCCCCGCGCCAAGCTCGCGCTCGATGCGGTAGCGGCCGGCCAACGCCTCCGCCACGCGCTGGAACGTGTCGGGCATGCACGACTAACATGCGATCGGTTGCGGGAGCGCGCGAGCCGCCAACTCATCAGGCTGGTTCCGGCGCTTGTGGGGTGTCAAGCAGGCACGGGGAGAAGCGTCGCGACCCCTTCTCTCTTACCTACCCCTAATCCCCTTCACGCGTTGAGAGAGAAGGGCGAGAACCGCGTCTCCCCCTACCCGCAGACCAGAATTGCGATGTGGTTGGCGGCGGCGCCTTGAACGAGACCTACTGCGGCTTGCTGCCCAGCCGCTTGAGCCCGGCGCGCGCCTCGGCGACATTAGGCTGGAGCTCAGGGTCGGCGTTGCGCCACCAGTCGGCGACGAGGCGGTAGGCGGGGATCGCCTCCTCGTTCTTGCCGAGGCGCTCCTTCACTCGACCCCGCTCGAGCCACCAAAACACTGTCGTCAGCGGGACGGGGTTTGGATTGTGCGGCTCGCGGTCGAGCAGTTCGGCGGCCTCCCGATTGCGCCCCCGCCTTGCGAGGAGTTGCGCCTTTCGCAGCTGGTCGAGGACACAATCAGGGCACAGGGAGTCAGGAAGCGTGGCAAATCCTTCCAGCGCGGCGCTCGTATCTTGGCGGGCGACGGCGACGTAGACCCGGGAGGCGGCCGCGACGTAGCGCCAGAAGTCACGGTCACGCACCTTCCGAGCCACGCGACCCAGCGAGTCGGCGCGCCGCGCCACGTCCCGAATCGAGGCCGTGTCTCCCCGTGCAGCCCACCAACCGAGCGCGGCTCCCACCCCTGGATCGTTCGCGCGGCGCCACCGTCCGAAGACGATCGCGACGGAATCAGCGGGGGTGGCCCCAACCAGCGCCAACTCGGGTAGGAGCGCAGGGTTCTCCGACGCCCAGCGGGTGCCCCAGAGCGAGCGGTATGCTTCGCTCAGATGTCCCCTGGCCATCAAGACGACCGGAAGCGCCCAGCCAACCGTCGACGAATCGGTCATTTGATAGCCGTGTCGGGGGACGGCAAGAAGACGGACGAGCCGGAGGACGGTTTCGGCCGAATCGGGCCAGCGCCGGATAGTGACGGCGGTCTCCCACAGGGCATCACCGGACAGCGTGTCCAGCATACGCGCCACCTCCGGCGATTGCGCGCCGCGGGGACTCAGGAGCTTGTCGATGAGGCTCAGGCTTGTCGCGACGTAGGGGGCCGGAGCGAGAGCGCGCTCGGCGCCGGCGTAACGGCGGGCCCAGTCAAGCCTATCCATTCGGATCGCCAGATCGACAGCATGTTCGTACGCCGGACCGAACGCCGAGTCGAGCTCGATAGCCCGTTGGTACGCCTCGAGGTTCTTCTGGACCGGAATCTGAAGAGGGCTGTAGTGCTGATATGCCATCTCTGCCCAGAGATACCAGACTTCCGGGTCGTCCGGGTAGCGCCGAAGGGCCTCCTCAAGAGTCCTCACAAGGTGCCGCATGAGGGGCCACTCTGACGCCTCACCCTGGTCAAGCGCTCCCCAAAGGGAGTCGGCCGCGACCAAGAGGCTCTCGCGCGGTGCCAAGCCGTGGTTTAGCGCTCCCGCCCGCAGCTCGTACGTGGTCCACGAGGTATCGCTGATACTCCACCACAGCACGAGCGGAATGCGCCGAAGTGCCAGGGTGAAGTTGCTGTCAATCGCAACCGCACGCCGCGCATAAACGAGCGCGGAGTCCCACACGGCGCGCCGGTAGAATTGCTCGCCGCGCAGGAAGGCCTTGATGGCAGGGAGCGAGGTCGAGCCGAGCGACGCAAGGCGGACCGCCCCGATCGGGCGGGTGCGGCCGAGCTCGCGCAGCACGCCAACCGTAAGCGAGTCACTCAAGCGGTCCATCCGGGCGGCGGTGCCGTGGAGCTCGAGTTCGGCGAGTGCCGTGCCTGAGCCGACGTCGAAGACGGTCGCGGTGAGCCGGACCGAGTCCGGCCCCGCGGCCACGATACCGCCGAAGACAACGACCTGAGCACCAGTCTTCCGACCGAGTTCCTTTGCGGACGTGGGATCAGCTCGGCCACTCCACCGGCGAACTACGACCGTCGGTGAGACCGTCCGCAGTGGGCCCGCCCCATCGAGGTTCCGCGATAGGACGTCGACCAAGCCTTCGTGCCATAGCTCGAGAGTGGGCGCAAGCACGTCAAACGGCGCGATTGCAACGAGGTCGGGATCGAGACCAGAAGGCGCCTTCGAGCGCAGCAGTATGGCCACCGCTGCTACGGCCACTGCTACCACCGTGATGGCCGCCGCTATCCCGACTCGCCTTGAGGGCCGGCGCGGGCTCGCTCGCCGGTGCGCCGCGCCGCAGGTATCCCGGAACTCGGCCGCGGTGCGCAGGCGCGCATTCGGATCCTTGGCAAGCGCCCTCGCTATCGCGCTGGCGACCTCGGGTGGCGCCTCTGGGCGCACGTCGGTGAGCGGCTTGGGCGTCGCCGTGAGATGAGCGGCGATCACCGCCTGCGCCGTGGGGCCAGCGAATGGCGGGAAGCCAGCCAGCATCTCGTAACCGACCACGGCGAGGGCGTAGACATCCGCCCGCGCATCGACGTTGCGCTCACCTGCCGCCTGTTCCGGCGACATGTAGCCCGGCGTCCCCAGCGCGAGGCCCGTGTCGGTGAGCCGGCCCCCGCTGCGCGACTCAGCGAGCGCTCTGGCCACCCCGAAGTCGGTCAGCACGGCGTGGCTCCCGAGCAGCAGGATGTTCTCTGGCTTGATGTCGCGGTGGATCACCCCCTCCGCGTGCGCGTGGGCGAGGGCGTCGGCGATCTCGTGCAGGATCCTCACGGCGTCCGTGACCGGGAGCTTGCCCTCGCGCGTCAGCCGGTGTCGGAGCGACTCGCCCGGGACAAACGGCATCACATAGAAGAGGAGGTCGTCCTTCGCGCCGGCGGTGAGAACCGGGAGGATGTTCGTGTGTTGCAGGTGGGCGGCGACTTCGATTTCCTGCCTGAACCGCGTGGCGCTGACCTCGCTCGCGAATTCGGGCGGGAGCAACTTGATCACGACCTGGCGGTGGAGCGACGCCTCAGTCGCGAGGAAGAGACGACTCATCCCGCCGCCGCCGAGCTCGCGCTCGATGTGGTAGGCGTCCCCGAGGGCGGCTTGTAAACGAGGCTGCAGGTCGCTCAGATCGTGACTCGAGAGCGTGGGACGAATGCATCATAGGGGCCTGCGCCCTGCACGGCCAGAGGGCCGAGCACCAGTTTCGCATTTCCGGCCGCCGGTGCTGCCCTAAGGGGAAACTCAACGCTGAGCACCGAACAGGCCGCCGCAGGTCGGCTCGCCCTCCTGAGGAAGCTGCTTACCGCAGCCGCCGCCCACCTGGACGAGGAGATCGACATCCACGAGGCCGCCGAGGAAAAGGGCGTCTGCGAGGAGACCATCCGCCGCGCCGTTCGCGACGGCCGCATCCCCGACCGTCGCGCTAACCCCAAGGGTCGCCACCGCGTCCGCCGCGGCGACCTGGACCGCGTTGCCGACTCCCCCGGCCCGCCGTATGATCCCACCACCGATGCCCAGAGCATCGCCCAACTCCGGAGGAAGCTATGACCCGGAAGTCCAGGCGGTGCTGGTCGAAGTCCATCGGCGAGCCGGGCCGGCGCGTGCGCCTGTACGAGGCACGATCGGGCGGCTCGATCATGCGGTCGGTGTTCACCAACGGGAAGGAGGACCGAAAGAGCCTAGGGCATCGCGACCAGGAGAAGGCGATTCGCCAGGGGTACGAGCTGCTGCAAGCGTTGCTCGCCAACGAGCACGCGCTCGACGAGGAAAGTCTGACGCTGGGGATGGTCGCAGAGCTGTACAAGCAGAGCCCGGCGTTTGCGAGCAAGAAGCCCCGTACCCAGAAGGCGGACACCCGCGCGCTCGAGCGGATCGTGACGTTCCTCGGCCGCTCGCGCAACGTGGAGACGCTCTCCGAATCCGATGTGCAGCGTTTCATTCTCGCCCGGCGGCAGGGAGTCGGCTCGCTCCCCCGCGTCTCGCCGGGAAAAGGGGTCCGGGATCGCGCGATCGAATCTGATCTCGTGATTCTGCTGACGGCGCTGAATTGGGCCACGAGGGAACGGACGAAGGACGGGCGGCGGCTATTGAAGGAAAACCCGCTCCACGGCGTCCGGCTCCCACGCGAGAAGAATCCGAAGCGGCCGGTGATGCTGCACGACGTCTATCTCCGGCTGCTGGGAGTGGCGGATCAGGTTCACCCGCTGCTCAAGCTCGCGCTGATCGTGGCCGAGGGAACGGGACGGCGCATCTCGGCGTGGTGTAACCTGCGGTGGGATGACGTGGACTTTCAGAACGGCACCATCCGCTGG
>Ga0209690_1000889_pt1 | contig 16292 bp, 21 predicted proteins | sample GraSoiAngelo_150_FD_186164 | JGI IMG/M metagenome (GOLD analysis project Ga0209690, IMG submission 186164) | Grasslands soil microbial communities from the Angelo Coastal Reserve, California, USA - 14_1009_09_40cm (SPAdes) (version 2) | ecosystem: Environmental > Terrestrial > Soil > Grasslands ...
GGCGGCCTCAGCCGAGGCGGCCATCCGTGGGATGCTGGAGCTGAATCGCGAGGCGGCGCAGGCCATGGCCACGGCCGCGGTGCATGCGGCCACCGACGTGACGGGTTTCGGCTTGCTCGGACACCTGCACTACCTGGGGCGGGCCTCCGGGCTTGCTGCCCGCGTCGACGCGGCCTCGGTACCGTTGCTGCCGGGGGCGGAAGAGCTGGTCGACGCCGGTGAAGTGCCCGGCGGCACGCGCGCGAACGAACGGTTCATGGCATCGAGGGTGCGCTGGCCGGCGGCCCTGCCCGCCGCCCGGCGGACGCTGCTCTGCGACGCGCAGACCTCGGGCGGACTTTTGATCGCCGTGCCGGCCGAGCAGGTTGATCCCTTGATCGAAGCCCTGGGGCGTCGCGGGGCGGCCGGCTGGACCATCGGTGAGCTCGCCACCGGCGAACCGGGCATCATTACCGTCGTCTAAGGCGCCGGCCAGTAACACTCCGCGCCCGATCGTTACCAGGACGTGTCACTCAAGTTTGGCCGCGACATATGGCCGGCCCCCGCTGACACGTATTAGAAGGTGACCATGCGTGAGCGTGATCGTAACGTCTACCTGTCTGTCCATTTCGGCAGCGCTGATAATGTCACCCAGTGCGCGCACTGGGCAAGGCGGCGTCCGATGACGATCGCCCACTCATCGAACGGGTGCGTCGGGGAGACCAGGATGCGGCCCGAACCCTGTACGAGCGTTACTTCGACCGCATCTACAACTATGTCTATGCCCGCCTGGGACGAGCCGAGGATGCGGAGGATCTGGCCATCGACACGATGACCCGGAGCCTGACTCGCCTCGATTTGTTCCAGGACCAGGGCGTCGCCTTCTCCTCCTGGGTCTATCGAATTGCGCACAACGCGACCATTGATCATTACCGTCGGCATGGCAAGGTCACGCTCGTCCCGCTGGAGAACGCTGTCCTGCCTCAAACGGCGGATCCCGCGGAGCTGGCGCTGGAGCAACTCTCGAACGAGGATCTGCGTGTGGCCCTGCGCGAGCTGACCGAGGAGCAGCAGCAGGTGTTGATCCTGCGCTTCTTCCAGGATCTGACAGCGGCCCAGGTGGCCGACATCATGGGCAAGTCGGTCGGCGCCGTGCAGGCGCTTCAGCATCGAGCGCTCGGTTCACTCGAGCGCGCCTTGCAAGGACGGGTAGCCAATTGATGCCGGAAGCGCGGCGGCTGGAAGCGCTGGCCGAGCGGATGCGAGCCGTCGATCCGGTCGCACCCTCGCCGGGCGCCAAGATCCGGGGCTGGAACCTTGTGCTCGCCGCCGTCACCCAGTCCGCGACCCGCCGGCCACGCGTGTCCGTGACGCGGCTGGTGCTCGCCGCGGCTGCAGCCGGGGTCCTGCTGGTGGCCGGCGCGCTGGCGGCATCCGCCGATAGCCTGCCGGATTCCGCCCTGTACCCATTGAAGGGCGCCTGGGAGCATGCCCGCGGAACCCTTGCCTTCAGCCCCTCGGACAAGCTGACTTTTCATCTCGAGCTCTCGCGAACGCGGCTCGCCGAGGCGGAGGCGATGCTCGCCCGTCACCGGCTCGACCTGGCCGGCCGCGCGCTCGACGCGCTCGACAACGAGCTCGACGACGCCGCGGAGCTGGTACAGACGGCGAAGCAGACCAACCAGGCGGCGGCCGCCGACATGGAGAATCGCCTCCAGCAGGCGATTGCCACTCACGAGCTGCAGCTGGCCGGCCTGCAGGGGCAGGTCACGAATCCAACCGCGCTGAGCGCGATCACCCGAGCTCGCGACCGCGCCGTTGCGGCATGGCAAGCGGCGGAGAAGCCCAGGAACAACGGCAACTCGAATCAGTCGCCGAATGGCGGCCAGGGGAATGGGCCGACAACTTCGCCACATGTCACGCCGAAGCACTAGCCGGTAGCGCGACGACCTCTCGCCAGCTAGCATGGCCGCGAATGCGGCGACGCCCCGCGATTGTGACCGCGGTCCTCAGCGCCCTGCTCCTGCTGGCCGCGGATCAAGCGAGCAAGGCGTGGGCGATGGCGTCGCTGCCGCGCGGACAGGAGGTTACGGTCATCCCCGGCTGGCTGTGGTTTCGAGTGGCCAGCAACAGCGGCGCCACGCTTGGCCTGCTCAGCGGTCATAACGGTCTATTCATCGCCGTATCGGTTGTGGTGGCGGCGGCGGTCGCTGTGATCCTGGTTCGCGGTCACCCCGCCGGCGCGCTGGGGGCGGCTGCCCTGGGCGGGATCGCCGGAGGGGCCATCAGTAATCTCGCCGACCGTGTGCGGCTGGGTGCGGTGGTCGATTTTATCGAGGTCCACGGCTGGCCCACCGACTTCAATCTCGCGGATGCCGGCATCCGTTTCGGCGTCCTGGTGTTCCTGTTGGCGCTGCTACTCGAATGGCGTCGCGGCCGGCGACCGAAGCCGGCCACCGGCCCCGCCCGATAGCTCAGCCGCCGGCCGCGATCTTCATGTTGCGGTTGTAGGAGTCGATCAACGGCTGGAATAAGGCCTTTTGGGCCGCGTCGATCGCATTCTGATCGATCGACTCCAGGGCCTTGCCATCGGCTTCGAGCGCGGCCACGTATTTCTGGAACGCCGCCCGGTCATTGGCCTGAACGGCCGCGACCAGGCCCCGTACATCGTCGGCGGCTCGCTGCATGCCCTTTACCATGGGCCCAAACGCCTCCGGGACATCGGGTGGCTGGGCCAGGTCGGCTGCCTTCTTGACGTTGGCCCCGGTTCCTGGCAGTTGGGCCGCGGTCCCTGCGAGATCCTCGGCCTCCATCGTCTTGCCCAGCGCGATAAAGCTTGCGGAGGCGTCGAAGAGGGCGTCCACGAATGCCGCTTGCTTCTTGAGGATATCGATGCCTCGCTGAGCGCTGCTGAGCGCCGTGAGTGCAGCCTCAACCCGCCGACGATCACGGCTGATCGTGGATTGCTCCGGCAGCGTGAAGAACGAGCCCTGTAAGTCCGGTCGGACCCGCTGGAGCGCGTTACGGTCGGACGCGACCGAGGGCTGCACCTTTAAGACCTTCTGCATGTATCCGGCCAGGGCAGACTTGGCCTTGGGCACGTCGAGCGTGCTCGAGCTCAGATCGACTCCCTTGAAGGGATCTTCGTTGAGGACCGCGACGACCGCGTTTTCGTGGTCGATGGTCGTCCGCAGCGCCTTATCCGCATTACTGACCGGCACACCGGCCGCCACCGCACCGCCCACCACATAGCCGATGATCAGCAAGAACAAGACGGCGATAGTGCCGATAATCAGCCAACGGCGGCTCGACCGCCGCCGGCCGACCTCGGGTCCGGCAGTCGATTCTGGTCCCGGTCCTGCGGTGATCGGCGGCGCCGAATCCGGTGCCGCAGGGGCTGGCGGTGTTGACGACGGCGCGGAAGCTGGTTCGATGCGAGGCTCCCCGTTCTCTGCCACGTTCCCCTCCCTGGCCGCGACGGCCGATCCCGGCCTCACGATACGCCAAAATCCCTTGCTGTCAATAGCACCAGGCGCACAGAACCTTGCCCGTTTTTGGACCAGCGGTTAGTCTTTTCGAAGGAGGAGAACTGACTCATGGATAGCCTGCCGGGGCAGGTGCAGCCGCCCGACGTCGCGGTTCAGACCAGCCACGTCCGGGAGATGGCGGCCAACCTGCTCCTCGGCCGGGCGCTCCAGGTGCTGGACGCCGCCGGGGGGATGGTTGTCTTCTGGGACGCCGAGGGGCGGTGGAACAAGGACAGCTTCAGCCTGCCCGGCCGCCCTGACCGGCTCGAGCAGCTGGCGCCGGTGCTCGAGGCGCTGCTGGAATGGACGCTCTACGCCGAGAAACCGGTAGCCATCGACGACCTTCGCCGGAGTCGATGGTCCCGGCATCTGCTGCACGGCGACGATCCGCCGGCCGGCGCCGCCGCGGCCACGCCGATGGCGCAGCGGGGAGCGATCTGGGGCGCAGTGGCTGTCTACCGAGCCGAAGCCGTGAGCGATGAAATCACCTTGCTCGGCCAGCTCGCCGAGCTCGCCACAGAGCCGTTGAGCTCGCTGGCACCGGGACGGCCGGAGGGCGTGAGCTAAGCCGCGGACTGGCCATGCCTCCGTATCATGAGCGGCGATGCGAGCCGAGGAATCAACACGCCGCCTGGCTGCCGTGCGCAGCCGGCTGACCGATCTCGAACTTGATGCCCTGATGGTCACGGCCCCGGAGAATACCCGCTACCTCTCTGGCTTCAGTGGGACCCTGGGATACCTCGTGATCACCGGGGAGGGTGCGGAAATCCTGGGAGACAGCCGCTACTGGCTGCAGATGGAAGCTGAGGCCCCCGGTTTCACGTTGGTGCGATCGGTGGCGTCGAGCGGTCTCTTTATGCTGCTGGCGGACCGTCTCAGGGGGCTTGCATTGCGCCGGGTTGGCTTCGAATCCCAGCATCTAACTGTCGATCAGCACCGGCGGCTGAGTGGAACTCTCCCGGCAGATGTCGCGTTGATGCCGACGGCCGGGCTGGTCGAGGAACTGCGAATGCTCAAGACGCCGCATGAAGTGGAGCTTCTGCGGCAGGTGGCCACGATCGCCGGCCGTGCTTTCGATCGCGTCCGGTCTGCCGTCCGACCGGGGCTACGCGAGCGCGATGTCGCCTTTCTGCTGGAGCAGGCGTTTCGCGAGCTGGGGGCGGACGGCCCGGCTTTCGACACCATCGTGGCGGCCGGTGAGCATGGCGCCCTACCCCACGGGCGGGCCTCTGATCGTGAGCTGGCGCGCGGCGATATGGTGGTCGTTGACTTCGGCGCGCTCGCCGGCGGCTACAACAGCGACACCACTCGGACGATCGTGGTCGGCGAACCGACCCCGGAACAGACCCGGGTGATCGCCGCTGTGCGGCAGGCTCAGACGGAATCGATGGCCTTGATGAAACCGGGCGTGACCGCGGATGCGGTCGACCGGCGTGCGCGGGAGGTGCTGGCCGGCGAAACGCATGCCTTCGGTCACGGCCTGGGCCACGGAATCGGCTTGATGGTGCACGAGCGACCCTTTCTGTCGGCCAGCGATCAGACGCCGCTGCAGGCCGGTATGGTCATCACGAATGAGCCCGGCATCTACCGGCCGGGGTGGGGCGGCGTACGGCTGGAGGAGATGGTGCTTGTCACGGAGGCGGGGCCACAGGTCCTGACGCCGGCCTCGCACGAGGTGGGGGTTGGGTGACACCCGCGGAGGCCCTCCGGGAGAAGCTGGAAGTCTCGATCTTCGCGGATGAGCTCTTCGGCGAAAACTGCTTCCTGATCCGCCGGCGCGACACGGCCGCGGCCCTCGTCATCGATCCTGGACTCCAGGTCGGCCTGGTGGAGAGGCAGCTGCGGGCGGAGCGGCTCACCCTGGAGCGCATCCTGGTGACCCATGGCCATATCGATCACGTCGCGGGCGTGCCGGCGCTTCACCACGAAACCGGCGCCCCCATCGCCGTGCATCCGGACGATCTGGCCATCCTCGACTGGGACCAGTTCGGGCGGCTGCCGTTCGTTCCACCCGGCTTTGCGCCCTTCTCGATTGACCTGGCGCTGGGGCATGGCATGGCCATCTCGTTCCAGGATCTCCGGGTGCGGGTGCTGCACACGCCAGGGCACACCGAAGGTTCCGTGTGCTTTCTCTTCGGACTGGATTGCTTTGCCGGTGACACACTGTTTCAGCGCGGTATCGGCCGGACCGATCTGCCGGGTGGCGACATGCGAAAGATCGTCTTCAGCATTCGCAACGTGCTCTATGCGCTGCCGCCCAGGACCGTGGTTTTCCCCGGGCACGGACCACGTACCACGATCGAGGAGGAGATGCTGCTCAACCCGTTCGTGCCGGCCGGCTGACGTGCGGATCGCGTCCCTGTTGCCCAGCGCTACCGAGATCGTCTGCGCGCTTGGCCTCGAGGACAGCCTGGTGGCGGTGACCCATGAGTGCGATTACCCGGAGTCGGTGCGAGGTAAGCCGATCGTCACAAAAAGCGTGCTGGCCAGCGGCAGCTCGAGCGCGGACATCGACCGCCACATTCGGGAGCTCGTCCACCAGGGGAGCGGCATCTATCGGCTCGATGCCGATCGCCTGGCGGCGCTGCGACCCGATCTGATCCTGACGCAGGAACTTTGCGAGGTCTGCGCCGTCTCCTACCCAATCGTCGAGCGCGCCGCGCGGCGCCTCGATGCCCCAACGCAACTGGTCTCGCTGGAGCCGGAAAGCCTGTTGGACGTCTTCGAGCACGTTCGGCTGGTCGGCCACCTCACATCACGGGAGGCCAGGGCCGAGGAGGTCGTGGCCGGGCTCGAGCATCGGTTGGCGGCGGTTCAGGATCGGATCGCCGGTCGACCCGTCCGGCGGGTGGTGACGCTGGAGTGGGTCGCTCCACCGTTCAACTGTGGGCACTGGACCCCCGGGCTGATCGCGCAGGCCGGCGGCCGGGATCCGTTGGGATCCGCGGGTCGGCCCGCCCATGCCATCGAATGGCGGGATGTGATCTACGCCCGGCCCGAGGTCGTAGTCATCTCGGCATGTGGGTTGTCGCTCGAACGCAGCGCGTCAGAGCTTCAGGCCGCCGGCGCCCCGTTCGACGAGCTGGATGGGGAGGTCTGGGTGGTCGACGGCAACGCGTTCTTCAGCCGCCCCGGTCCTCGGCTGGTTGACAGCGTGGAGATCATGGCCGGCATTCTTCATCCAGACGCGGTAGAGGCGCCGGCGCCGAGCAAGGCCCGGCGGCTGCGCTAGCCGCCGAAGATGAATCCGAAGAAGACCGCTGCCAGAACGATGACGAGGATGCCGCCGCCCACCAGAAGCAGGATGGCCGCCAGCGTGAAGCCGATGGCCCGGCCGAAGGCCAACCACAGCTCATCTTCGTCCGAGCGGTCAGTGCCGGGGGCGCTCAACGCAGCGGCAAGGCCCCGCCCGCCGGCTCCTCGGTCCAGGCCTTGAACGGACCGTGCGGTGGTCCCAGGTCGGCAGGGGTCCAGCCGTCGATCAAAACCAGCCCCGCCGACAGCCACCGACGAAGCTCGCTTGGCGCGGCGCGCCGATCATAGACGCCGACCTTCTCCGACCGCAGGCGGCGCGTCTGCCCCTGCCGGTCATCGACCCACCAGGTGACGCTGACATCGAGCACGTGACCGGTCCGCTCGCGGTAGCTGATCGTGACGGCGGCCTCTCCGCCCGCCCGTCGGGCGAAGCGCAGCTCCCAGGCTGGTTTTCCGCGCCGGTATCGCTCGATGAGCAGATCATGCTGCCGGGCGAAGTCTTCTAGCGTGGGGGCGACGGCGCGAAATGCATCGACGATCTCGACGGGCACGGGCGTCAGCCGAGTGGGGGGCGTCACCGCGCCATTGTAGAGTTGAGTCAGTGGATCCGCCGCCGACCGATGTCGTGTCGAAGATCTTCGAATCGGCGCACACGATTGCGGTCGTTGGTCTCAGCCCGGATCCCCGGCGGCCCAGTCACGGCGTCGCTCGTTACCTGCAGCGGGTCGGCTATCGCATCATCCCGGTCAATCCTCATGTCGACGAGGTTCTTGGCGAACGCGCCTATCGCTCACTAGGTGATGTCACCGACCCGATCGATGTGGTCGATGTTTTTCGACGGTCGGAGTTCGTGGGGCCGATCGTGGAGGAGGCTATCGCGATCAAGGCCGGCGCGGTGTGGCTGCAGGACGGCGTCATCGACGAAGCGGCCGCCCGGCGGGCCCGGGCGGCCGGCCTGGATGTCGTCATGGATGACTGCATGATGCGCCGGCATGCCGCGCGCCGGCGAATCTAGCGCTTTCGCTGGCTCTCGTTGCCCAGTCGCCCTTCGGCGATCTCCTCGGCCGCGCGTCGATGCGAAACATGTTCTCGGCGGGCGCGCTCGAGCAGCTCGCGGGTCGTGCCCCGCAACTGCCGGCTGGTAACGCCGAAAATCGACTCGAGGTTGGGCTGCAACCGCCTCTCGAGCAGGCCGCAGAAGAGGAAGGCGGCAGCGGCGTTGGCCACGAAGTCGGGCAGGATCGTAATTCCGCGCCGCTCCAGCTGCGCCTCCGCGTCGGCCGTGACCGGGTTGTTGGCCGCTTCAACCAGCAACCGGCATCGGATGCCCGCCTGGTTGTCGACTCGAATCGCGTTGCCAATGGCCGCCGGAATCATGATGTCCACCTGCTGCTCAAGCCAGGCCGGCTCGGGAGCGCAGCGCGTACCTGGGGATAACCGCTTGCGGTCGATCCGACCGAATCGGTCGCGAATCGAGAGCAGGTGCGCGACGTCCAGGCCGTCGTCATCGAGGATGGCTCCCTCGATATCGGCGACCGCGATCAGGCGGGCACCCATCCGGTCCAGATAGCGCGCCGCGGCACCTCCCACGTTGCCGAACCCTTGCAACGCGATGCTGGCACCGCGCACCGGAAGGCCAAGCACGTCGGCGGCCTCGATGGTGCACTCCGCCACGCCATAGCCGGCCATCAACTCCGTGATCGGAACCCCATCGCTGGTCAGCGCCAGCGCCTGCTTGACGCGGTCGAGGCCGGCCCCGCCTTCGGTCTTGAAGCCGGCCTGCAGCGGATGCGTGAGGCCGACGAGCTGACAGGCCGCGATGATGTCGTCTTCGCGGGTGCCCAGGTCTGCGCCGGTGGCATAGCGCTCGGCGATGAAGGGGCGGATCGCGTCGATGAACCCGCGCAGTACAGCCGATGCCTGCGCGGACGAGGGGTCGCAGTCGATCCCGGATTTCGCTCCGCCGTAGGGGATGTCGAGAACGGCCATCTTGTGCGACATGGTGCGGGCCAGGTCGGTGACCTCGTCAACCGTGACACCGGGGCGCATCCGAATCCCGCCCGAGCACATACCGTTGACCAGGCGATCAATCACGAACCAGCCCCGGGTGCCGGTCGCCTGGTCGTGCCACTCGCTCGTAAGGTATGGCGTCAGCGTCGGGACCTCAAAACACCCGTCCTCCGAGGGGGACGTCGTGCGTCGGCTCCAACAGGACGACGCCGCCGTCAGCGTCCGGCACGCCTAGCACCAACACCTCGGACCAGATGGGTCCGATCTGGCGCGGCGGGAAGTTCGTCACCGCGATCACCAGCTTTCCGCGGAGGTCCTCGGGCTGGTAATGCGCGGTTAGCTGGGCACTCGATCGGCGGATGCCGAGCGGCCCGAAGTCGATGCGAAGTTTGTAGGCCGGCTTGCGCGCCTGTGGAAAGGACTCGGCCTCGAGGACCCGGCCGACGCGGATGTCGACGCGCGCGAAGTCCGAGACATCGATGACGCCAGCCTCGACCAACACCCCTAGTGTAGTGTGCCCAACGTATGCCGCTGGCGCCCGAGGAGATGCGTGCACTATTCCCCATCACTCGGCGCTATGCCTATCTCGATCACGCGGCCATCGCCCCGCTGGCAACCCCGGTGCGCTCGACCATGGAGGTTTTTCTCACGCGGCAGTCCGAGGAACCCTTCGACCGCGAGCACTGGGAGCGACTGCGCGGCCAGGTGCGCAACCGGGTCGCCGAGCTCGTGGTGACGCGAGCCGAGTCCATCACGTTTATCAAGAACACCACGACCGGCCTGGGATTGGTCGCGGCCGGCCTCGACTGGGAGTCAGGCGACAATGTCGTCGGGGTTGATCGCGAGTTCCCCGCCAACATCTATCCCTGGATGGACCTGCGCCGCAAGGGCGTTGAGCTCCGCCTCTACCGCCCCAGCAATGGGCGGATCGAGGTGGCCGCCATCGCCAGGCTGTGCGATCAACGGACGCGGGTACTCGCCGTCAGCGCGGTCCAATTCTGGAACGGTTTTCGCGTGGACCTCAGCGGGCTACGCGCCGCGCTTCGTGGCAAGGACGCTCTCCTGATCGTCGATGCTATCCAGGCGGTGGGCGCGCTCCGAATCGATCTGTCGGACCTTTCCGTTGATTTTCTGTGTGCCGGCGCCCAGAAATGGCTGCTCGGACCAATCGGTGCCGGGTTTGCGTACATCGGCCCTCGCATGCTCGAGCGGCTGCACCCCGCGATCATCGGCGCCGACAGCGTGGTGCGCGATGAGGAGTACTTCGAATACGAGCTCACGCTGAAACCCGATGCCCGCCGCTTCGAAGAAGCGTCACCCAACTACCCCGGCATCCTGGGTATGGGGGCGGCGGTCAACCTGCTGCTGCGTGCGGGTCCGGCCGCCGTCGAAGACGCCGTCCTCCGGCTCGCAGACCGCTTGCGCGAAGAACTGCCGCGCCGGGGTTACGAGTTGCTGCTCGGTCCAGGCCGGCCCAGCGAACGTTCCGGCATCGTCTCGTTCCGCCATCCGCGGATGGTGCCGGTCGAGTTGCATGCCCGGCTGCGGGACGCAGGCATCATCATCTCGTTGCGGGGCGACTTCCTGCGTGCCTCGCCTCATTACTACAACAGCGACACCGATGTCGATCGCCTGCTCGAGGCGTTGCCACAGTGACCTTCTGGCAGAAAGTCAAACGCGAGCTTGGCCGCGAGACGCAGCCGGTGGACACGGTGGTCCGATTGATCATTCTGGAGCGCGGCATCCGCGGCACCCTGGTGGCGGTGCTCGGCGTCGCCTTGCTCACGAGCAGCCGGGGCGTCGTTGCCCTGGTGCGGGGTTGGGTGGCCGAGCTGAACGTCAATCCAGAGCGGCGGGTGATCCCGAGGGTGCTTGTGGCGGTGCTGCGGCCGGTTGGCCAGTTCTCCACCCGGACGGTTGTGCTGATCGCTATCGGCGCCATCCTCTTCGGTGCTCTCGAGCTAACCGAAGCCGTCGGCTTGGCGCGCCGCCGGCGTTGGGCCGAATACCTGACGGTGATCGCCGGTTGCATCGGCATCCCCTTCGAAGTCATGGAGGTGCTCCGCCGGCAGACGCCGGTGCGGATCAGCATCCTGCTCATCAACGTCGCGATCGTGATTTACCTGGCCTGGCAAAAGCACCTGTTCGGGTTGCGCGGTGGCGTGGCGACGGAAACCGAACGCAGCTAGCGCGTGGAGGCGGACGCGCTGAGCGGGATGCCGACACCGGACACGCCCAGCGGGCCGGCGTGGCGAGTCAGCATGCCGACCAGGAACCCCAGCACGCGATCCGCCGATGGCCCTTCCGAGATGGTGGCGAGCAGCGCCGGCTCTGGATTCCGAAAGGCCCCGAGGGACCCAGCCCGCGCGGCCCGGCTGAACGTCGGCGTCCCGGCCGGAACGAAGGTCACCCGTATCTTGGTGTAGCGATCGCCCGAGTGAACCAGCGTGAATGGTGCCGTCTTCTTAACCTGCCAGGCCCGGATCTCTTCGTTCTTGAGCCGCCGCCGCAGGGTGGCGATCAGCTTCTTGCCGCCGGGATCACGGTCAGCGTAGATCGCGACCTGCACGCCCACATGATACCTAGAGTCTGCAGGGCTTAGGTCTTACCCAGGTTTTCGAAGAAGCGTCGCATGGCCGCGCGGACCGGTTGCGGACTGGCAGCCCGTTTGATGGTTGCGTCTACGGCCGCAGGCTGGCCGCGGATGGCGCGCAGCTCGGCGCGGTTCTGCTGCCAGACGACCCAGACGCGCTGCACCGCGGTGAAGTTGGTGCCGACCGCCAGGACGACCAGGGCCACCGTCAGCGGTGTCCAGGCGCCAATCTTGAGGCCCACCGATTCCAGCAGCAGGCCGGCGACGATTATGACCACTCGCTCTGGTCGGGCGAGGATGCCGACGTCGCAAGTGAAGCCCAGGCTCTGGGCGCGCGCCCGCACATAGCTGACCAGAAAGGATCCCGCCAGGGCGATCAGCACGATGATTGGCCGCAGGGCATCATGCTGATCGAGGAAGTAGATCAGGATTCCCAGATAGACGACGCCTTCCGAATAGCGGTCGACCGTGGAATCGAGGAAGGCGCCGTACCGGTACACCTTGCCCGCCGCCCGGGCAAGGGCGCCATCGAAAATATCGAATAGCCCGGCGAACGCGAGCACGACGCCGCCGACCAGCAGCAGGCCCATCGCCACCAGCAGTGCCCCGACGCCGGTGATCACCAGGCCGAAGAGCGTGAGCATGTTGGGCGTGATCGGCGAGTCGCGAAATACCCCGACGAGCCGCTCTGCCCACCGCCGCACCCAGGCCTGGAATTTCTGCGTAAACATCAGCGCGGACTCAGGCTCGGCTCCAGCCGAACCGACGGCGCCGGTTGAGCCAGGTCGATCGCCTGCTTGTAGACATCGGCCACCTGGTCGATCACGCGTTCCCAGTCGTACTGGCGCGCGCTGACCAGGCCGGCAGAGCCCATCTCCTGGCGCAGCGCTGCGTTGTTGATCAAGGTCTGCAGCGCATAGGCGAGCTGCCGACGGCTCTTACGCTCGACCAGCAAGCCTTCCCGCCCGTGGGTCACGACTTCTCGGAAGCCGTCGATGCTGGTGGCGACGATCGGCTTCCCGGATGCCATCGCCTCGAGCAGCACGATGCCAAAGCTCTCATCCCCGGTCGCCGGGGAGCAGAAGACATCGCAGCTGGCGTAGTAGCGGGGCAGCTCGGGTGCGGGTACGTAGCCGGCCATCACCACATCATCCAGCTGCTTGCGAGCGACGAAGTTGCCGTACCAGCGGCGCAGCGGCCCGTCGCCGACGATGATCAGGCGCAGCTTCGGGTACTGAGGCTTGAGCTGGGCAAAGGCGCGCAGCAAATACCCAAGACCCTTGCGATACTCCAGCCGGCCGACGAACAGCAGGTTGCACATGCCGTCACGAAGCTCGGGGTACGGCGGTTGGTTCTGGAAGCGGCTGAGGTCGATCCCGTTGGGGATGACCCGATAGTCACCCGGAAAGTAATGCCGGACGAACTCCCGCGCCGGGTTGGAGACCGCGATGCGGGCGTGCAGCCTGCGGACGTACCGCTTTAGCAGCGGCTTGCCGTAGTAGTAACCGATGTTCGAGCGGGCGAAGGCGTGGAACGTTCCGACGTTGCAGGTCTTGGAGAAGCGGAGTGCGGTGACCGGCAGTACCGGCATCAAGGGCTCGTGGTAGTGGATCACGTCAAAGCCGCTGTCCCGGACGTAATGTTTGATCCGGTTCGTCAGGTGCAAGCTGACGGTGATGCGGGCTACCGAGCCATGCATCGGGATAGGAAACGGCCGGCCCACGCGGATGAAATCATGGTCCGCCGCGGCCAGTTCGCGGTCGGAACACGGCGCAAAGACCGTGACCTCGTGGCCGCGCCGCCGCAGCCCGGCGGCGAGGTGACGGACGTGCTCGGTGACACCACCCGGATGCGCGTAGTCATACGCGGAGACCAGGCCGATCTTCATGACCGGTGCCGCCGCCAAGCAGCGATGCCCTGGCTTCCCGTCACCGGCTATCCCCTGGCGAATGCCCGGACGGCGGACCGTCCCATGCGAGCCCAGTTGCGGCCGATCCGCTGAAATTTCAGTTGTGCTATGCGGCGGTGGGTCAGGAAATCCCAGTATTCGCCAAACGCTCTTGTCTGGCTGGCCACGATGGCCTTCTTCATGTCCTGGGCGCTCTTTCCGGGAAAGGTCGTATACCCGGTTCCGATCCCCTCGAGATGATGGCTATCCGAGCAGCCGACCTCGGGCAGGTGAAATCGGCTTTTATTCAGTCGGTGGATTTTGGCGGCGCACGTCCGTCCCGCCACCGACGGGTTGAAGGTCTCGACCGCATCGAAATAGATCTCCGGTGAGCCGTTGCGCATGATGCCGTCGAAGGAGCGATATCCGATGCTGCGGGTGAGCATCGAGAACGGATGCACGGCGATCGCCAGGCCGCCCTGCTCGTGGATCTTGCCGATCGTCCAATCTAGGGGGCGCCACATGGGAATAGGCTTGTCGATGAAGAGACCCAGCAGATGGCCGTGTAGGGTCGTGATCTCACAGCCGGCCACCACGTCGAAGCGATACTCGTTGGCGAGTTCCAGTGCCTCGTAGCTGCCGGTAAGGCGGTCGTGATCGGTGATGGCGACTACGTCCAGGTCCGTGCGATCCCGGATATAGTTCAGCACCTCCCGGACGGTGGCCGTCCCATCGTTCAGGGACGTGTGCATGTGGAAGTCGGCTTTGCCCACCACGTCCTCCTTAATCGCCCACAGCGGCTTGCGCCGGCGGTGACGGAATGGTGACGACCGGGACGACAGGCTTCTCCGGCCAGATCGGCTCGAGCACGTGCCACTGGTCCGGATACCTCTTTATATACCGTTCAAACGTCGCCAGGATCTGTTCCATGGCACCTCGAACATCGGCCGCGTGATCTTCACTCCGGGTGAGGAACAGGGGCGGTTCGCCGATGGCGACGTAGGCGTCATTGCGATCGCGGATGCAGAAGGCCGGCAGAATTGGCGCTCCGGTCTTGAGGGCAATCTCAACCGGACCGGTGGGAAATGAGGTCGGGCGGCCGAAGAATTTGAAGCGCTGTCCCGTACTCAGGATGTCGCGGTCCATGGCCAGCACCACCATCCGGTGCTCCTTGAGCATCCGCATGATGTCGCGGGCGCCGGTCCGGCTCAACGGGATGACTCGAATGTTCATTCGCGAGCGAAGTGCGGAAACGTGGTCGAAGAGCCGGCGCGGTTCGATCTGCTCCACCATGATGCCGATCTCGCCGAATGAGGCGGCCCAGCTGGCGGCGGCCAATTCCCACGATCCCATGTGCGGCGCCACCACGATCACGCCCAGCCCGCGCGCCATCGCGGCGTCCAGGTTCTCCAGGCCGATCGGGGTCAGCAGGCTGCCCAGTCGACGACGGTCCGTCCGCGGAATCTTGAAAAAGTCGATCCAGGCCTTCGTATAGTTCAGCCAGTTCCGCCAGGCCAGCTTGCGGAGCTGCGGCGGCGCCATTTCGGGGAGCACCTGTCTGAGATTCGATTCCAGGGCACGCCGCTGGCGGGCCAGGAGCGGGAACGCGAGGGTGCTGATGATCACGCCCATCGCATAGGCGAGCCGGCGCGGCAGCCGGGCGATGGCGCCCTCGATCAGCCGGAATCCGATGTAGGTGATCACGATGGATCGAGGGCTGGCTGCATCGGTGAGCCCGGGCCCTGCCGCGCGTCCAGCCGCCAGACCGGCAGGAAGACGAGCCACTGGTCGGGTTCCCGGCGGATGATCCGTTCGAAGAATTGCACGATCCGTTCTGTGGTCACCTGGATGTCATGCTGCAGGTCGCCTGTGCGGCTGACTTCGATCGGCTCCTCGATCTCGGCGACGTAGAGGTTGTCGGGCTGGCGGCGGATCCAGACAGGAAGAATCGGAGCCCCGGTCTTCAAGGCGATCGTCGCCGGGCCGGCGGGAAAGATCGCGGGCCGGTTGAAGAAGGGCACCCGCACGCCACGGTCACCACTGTACAGGTCGCTGGCGAGTGCGACTAATTCATTTCGGCCCAGCGCCCTGAGGATGTGGCGGAGGCTGCTCGGCCCCAGCCGGATCATTTTCATCCCGATCCGTTCACGCGAGGCGATCACCAGCTCGTTGAGGCCTCCGCTGGGAAGCTCATTGGTTACCGCGCTGATCGGATACCCGTAGACCGCCGAGGCCGCCGCGAGGATATCCCAGTTCGAAACGTGGGCGGTGACCACAACCGCCCCTTTCCCTTCGGCCAGCACCCGGTCGATCCGCTCTACCCCTTCTGGGCGCACCATGTGGCGGATCTCCTCCGGCTTGAGCGTGTACATCAGCATGAAGTCGGCGAACATCTTGAAGTAATTGCCGAAGGCGTGCCGCGCTGTGCGCTTAACCAAGGGGTCATTCCAGGGCAGCCCCAAGACCTGGCCGAAGTTCTCGAACGCGACCCGGCGGCGACGGGGCATCAGGAAGAAGGCGCAGCGCCCCGTCACCGCGGCCAGCGGGTAGCGAACGCGCGGCGGGAGCGCCCGCATGACCCAGTTCCCCAGCCGGAATAGGGGAGGCAGGATCATCAGCGGCGAGCGGTCTCCGCAGCCACCGGCGGCGTCCCGACGCGCGCCGGCGCCTGGCCGTCATCGGCGGTCCCGGCGATAAACGCCTCAGTCATCTGGTGGGCCACCCCATCGGTGTACTGGGTCGGCGGCGACTTCATGAAGTACGACGAGGGAGCCTCGAGCGCCCCGCCCATCTTACGGTCGAGCCCGAGCTTGCAGCAGCGAATCGCGTCGATCACCACGCCCGCCGAGTTCGGAGAATCCCACACCTCCAGTTTGAGCTCGACGTTCAAGGGGACATCGCCGAAGGAACGACCCTCCAGGCGTATGTAGGCCCACTTGCGGTCACCCAGCCAGGGTACGTAGTCGGAGGGACCGATATGAATGTTATCGGCGCCAATATCGGCCCGGAGTTGCGATTTGACGCTGTTGGTCTTCGAGAT
>Ga0209690_1000891_pt1 | contig 16271 bp, 15 predicted proteins | sample GraSoiAngelo_150_FD_186164 | JGI IMG/M metagenome (GOLD analysis project Ga0209690, IMG submission 186164) | Grasslands soil microbial communities from the Angelo Coastal Reserve, California, USA - 14_1009_09_40cm (SPAdes) (version 2) | ecosystem: Environmental > Terrestrial > Soil > Grasslands ...
TCCTCCAAATGGTGCCCGTGCTGTTCATCATTGCGACGATTACGTTCTTCATGATCCGCGTCGCGCCGGGCGGCCCGTTCGATACGGAAAGGAATACAACGCCAGAAATCCAAAAGAGCCTCGATCGATACTACGGCTTTAATCTGCCAATTTACCGGCAGTATTTGCGCTGGTTAGGCAACGCATTGCACGGCGACTTAGGGCCGTCGTATCGCTACGCCAACCGCACCGTCAACGAGTTGATCGCGGAATCGTTTCCGATTTCGGCTGAACTAGCTTTTTGGTCGTTGCTGATCGCTTTGGCGCTCGGGCTCACTGCCGGGATCATCGCTTCGCTCCGGCCGAACAGTGCGACCGATTATATTGCTAGCTCGTTTGCCATGCTGGGGATCTCCGTGCCCAATTTCGTGCTCGGTCCGCTTCTCGTTTTGATCTTTGCGCTCAAACTCAACTGGTTACACGTCTCCGGTTGGGAAAATCCGATCGATCGCATCCTGCCCTCACTCACACTTGGAGCTTTGTACGCGGCTTATATTGCCCGACTGACCCGTGGCGGAATGCTCGAGATTCTTTCGCAGGATTTCATTCGCACAGCCCGCGCAAAAGGTGCATCCAACTTACGGGTAATTCTAAAGCACGCCTTGCGTGGCGGATTGCTTCCAGTCGTGAACTATTTGGGTCCGACGGCTGCCGCGCTCGTAACGGGCTCATTTGCAGTGGAGACAATTTTCCAAATTCCCGGCCTCGGACGTAATTTCGTAAACGCCGCTTTCAATCGCGATTACACGATGGTGTTGGGCGCGGTGCTTTTTTACGCGGGCTTCATCGTCCTCTTCAATTTGATTGTCGATGTTGTGCTCGTTTGGATGGATCCGAAACAGAAATTCGAATGAACGCGGTCGGTGAAACCACCGGAACCGAGCAGGCGCTTGAACAGGCCGAGCGCGGGACATCGCTTTGGCGCGACGCATGGCAGCGTCTCGGAAAAAATAAAATGGCCGTGATCAGCGCTATCATTCTCATACTGATCGCGCTCGCCTCATTTATCGGACCATTTTTTCTGAAGCAGTCGTACGAGACTCAAAATCTACAGCTCGGCGCTGTTTCACCAGCTGCACGACATTGGCTCGGCACGGACACGCTCGGCCGCGATCTGTTTGTGAGGATTTTGTATGGCGGCCGAGTTTCGATGTCGGTCGGATTTTGCGCGACGGCAGTGGCTTTGACCATCGGCGTCTTTTACGGAGCGATCTCGGGATTCTTCGGCGGCAAGATCGATATTTTGATGATGCGTATTGTCGATATCATTTTCGCGCTGCCTTTCACCGTTTTCGTTATCCTGCTGATGGTTTTTTTTGGTCGAAAATTTGTGCTCCTCTTTGTCGCCATCGGGGCAGTGCAATGGTTGACAACGGCCCGGATCGTTCGTGGTCAGGTGCTCTCATTGCGACGCCAGGAATTTATTGAAGCCGCGGAAGCTCTGGGCCTTTCCAAGCCGCGAATCATCATTCGACACATGATTCCGAACGCGCTCGGCCCGATCGTCGTTTATGCCACGCTTACAGTGCCCGCCGTAATGTTGCTCGAAGCTTTTCTGAGTTTTCTCGGTCTCGGTGTTCAACCGCCGATGAGCTCGTGGGGCGTGCTGATCAAAGAAGGCGCCGAAGTGATGGAAGAGTTCCCGTGGTTGCTGATTTTCCCTGGGCTCGTCCTTGCAGTCACGCTTTTCTCTCTAAATTTCCTCGGCGACGGATTGCGCGACGCCCTCGATCCGCGCGCGTCAAAAGAATGAATAGTAACTGATTACCGGTGAATAGAATTTACACGGATTGCATTTACCAATCATCAATCACTGAGCACTATTCATTTCCGTGTCTCCGTTGCTTCGCGTTGAAAATCTGCGCACGTATTTCCATACGCGCGCCGGCGTTGTCCGCGCGGTTGATGATGTTTCCTTTTCAATCGACCCGGGCGAAACGCTCGGTATCGTGGGCGAGTCCGGCTCGGGCAAGTCGGTCGCGTGCCTTTCGTTGTTGCGGTTAATCCCTTCGCCTCCAGGACGAATTGAGACCGGACGCGCACAATTTGTTGATGTCGATCTTCTAAAGTGCGACGACGACGGCCTGCGACGGATTCGTGGTGATCGCATCGCGATAATCTTTCAAGACCCGATGACTTCGCTCAACCCTTACATGCGCGTGGGCGACCAAGTGATCGAGCCGTTGATTATTCACAGGAAAACTTCCCGGGACCAAGCATGGCAGCGCGGGATTGAGGCGTTGCGCGCTGTCGGCATCCAAGATGGGGAGAGGCATATGCGCACGTATCCGCATGAATTTTCCGGGGGCATGCGTCAGCGCGTAATGATTGCGACAGCGCTGATTACGAAACCGGCGCTATTGATTGCTGATGAGCCAACGACTGCGCTCGACGTCACCGTGCAGGCGCAGATTCTCGAATTGATTCGCAAAATGCAACGCGAGCTTGGCACCGCTGTGATTTTTGTTACTCACGATATCGGGATCGTTTCCGGCTTTTGCGATCGCGTGCTCGTTATGTATGCAGGTCGAATCGTGGAGAGCGCATCGACCGCGCAGATTTTTTACGAACCGAAACATCCTTACAACCAGGCGCTGCAAAAGTCCATCCCGGCGCTCCACGAAAAGGGGAAGGCACTTTACACTATCCCGGGTTCTCCGCCTGATCTCTCAACGCCGATTCCAGGCTGTCCATTCGCGCCACGCTGCGAATACGCGCAGGAAAAATGCACTACATCGACAATCGCGTTAAAGGAAGTTGGGCCCGGCCATTTCTCGGCTTGCTTACGAATTCAATTAAAGGAGATCGACCTCGCTCCCGCTCACCTGCCGGGAAGCTTGCCCGAAATGAACAGCTGAGCGCCGGAACCGGTCTAAATCTAAACCCTGGAGATTGGGAATGAAAAGCACGCGAGTGATACCTAAGCGAACGTCGCACAAAACCTTATGGTTCGGTTTGCTTGGGGCCATTGTTGTGATTGTCGGCTCTATTTTGTTCGGGTATGCTCAAGGCCAGAAGAAGGAAAACGAGAGGATGAATCCGACGAAAGCAGTTCCCAGTGACGCCGAGTTGCGAACTAAGCTTACCAAAGACCAGTACCGCGTGACGCGGGAATGCGGCACCGAGACTGCATTTCAAAATGCCTATTGGGACAATCACAAGGCCGGAATTTATGTCGATCTTATCACTGGCGAGCCGCTCTTCAGCTCGCAAGATAAATTCGATAGCGGTACAGGATGGCCCAGTTTTACCAAGCCGATTTCAAAAGACAAAGTGGTTGAAAAAAGAGATTCGTCTTTCGGAATGGAGCGGACTGAGGTCCGCTCAAGCAAAAGCGATTCGCACCTTGGTCATGTGTTTGAGGATGGCCCCGCGCCAACGGGTCAACGTTACTGCGTGAACTCCGCCGCATTGCGTTTCATTCCGGTGGAGAAATTGAAAGAAGAAGGTTACGGCGAATATCTGGCGCTCTTCCCACAGGGGGAGTCCCAGAGTAATCAGCCGTAAGCGACAACCCGAAGTCTACTAGACTTGTGTCGACTCCGTTTCTCGAAGTCGAGGCCTTAGAGACGCATTTTCCGGTCGAGACGGGATTGATTTTCAAACGTCGCCTTGGCATCGTCCGAGCGGTTGACGGGGTGCGGTTGTCGATAAAAGAAGGCGAAGTCCTCGGCGTGGTGGGCGAATCGGGTTGCGGCAAATCCACCCTCGGCCGCACGATCGTTCAATTGATTCCTCCCACTTCCGGAACAGTCATTCTGGAGGGGCGCCATTTAAATCGACTTCGCGGGCGAGAGTTGCGCCACGCGCGTGCCGATTTTCAAATGATTTTTCAGGATCCGTACTCGTCGCTTAATCCGCGCCTCAATGTGTTCGATACGCTGGCGGAGGCGATGCGAACCCATAAAAAGGTTTCGCGTCGCGAACTGCGGCCGCGGGTCACCACCCTTATGCGCAAAGTCGGTTTGCTGCCGCGCACGATGAAGAAATATCCGCACGAATTTTCCGGCGGACAGCGGCAGCGTATCGCGATCGCGCGTGCTCTCGCCGTTGAACCGAAATTAATTATCGCGGACGAGCCGGTCTCCGCCCTCGACGTTTCCATTCAGGCACAGATCATCAATTTGCTCGCACAACTTCGGCACGAGATGAAGCTGACGATCATCTTCATTTCGCACGATCTCTCGGTCGTGAAACACATCTCGGACCGAATTGCGGTCATGTATCTGGGCAAAATCGTAGAACTTGGCGAGGCACGCACCGTTTTGGAGAAACCGCTGCATCCATACACCAAAGCGCTCATTAGCGCGGTGCCGATTATCGACCCGAGGCGCGAGCGCGAGCGTAAGCGCATCGTCCTTCCGGGTGATCCCCCTTCGCCGATGAATCCGCCGGTCGGTTGCCGGTTTCATCCGCGCTGTCCGTATATGATCGAAGCATGCAAAGCAGATGTTCCGGCTCTCGTCGATTGGGGAGAAAATCACTTCGCAGCCTGCATCCGAGTGCCGGAAATTAACCAGGTAGGAGCGGTTCATCCGAAATACTTAGACGTCTGAGCTCAAACATGCCTGGCTTGTGCAAAATTGGAAACGCGCTCGTGTTACTCTAAATTGGTACGTCGACGATGAAAAAGGACGATTTTGATTACGCGATTGAAAACACGCAGGTAATCCTCGCGCCCGAGCGGCAGATCGCGACCTTTGGAACCACGAGCTTTCACTTCTATCTCATCTCCGAGTTAATGGACCGGGTCGATCAGGTCCGGATTCGCAACGGGAAAATTCACGCGGAACGTCCGCAAATTCTCACGCCGGAACATTTCAGTCGCTTGTTACTCGAAGGATTCGGCGATAAAGCGCAACGTTACGTTGATCAATTGCGGGAATACGCACGGAACATCGCGGTGCTGCGTTACGGATTTCAATTTCGGAAAACGAACGTCACCGAAGAGACGATCCGCGATTCAGTTGACGCCGTAATCACACGGACAAAACGGCGGGTGGAAGACGCGCAGGAGCCGCTCAGCGCTGTCATTCAAGGTGTGGACGACGCATGGGAAGTTTGCCTGCTCAAGTTCACCATCGACATGATCGAACGCTCTGCTGGCGGAAACATCGGCGACTTCCGCAAGCGGGGACTAATTTGAAAGTGCGGACTGTTCGAAGAAGGGATCTGCCGCGAACGGATTAGTCTTGCGGGGCAGTCGGTCAACTGCGCATAAGCTGGCGACTGTAACCAGGGTTCTAAACTTTCGGCTTTTGTCATTGCGCGCCTCTTGTCATTCTGCGCGTCCGCATCACCGCATTTTGAAAAACTATCTCCAACTTAATGTCAGCCTGCTCTATTGGATTTTGATCGCGCCGTTTGCCGGACAATTTTTCAAAATCTCACCCATCTTCCGGCAAATGGTCTTCATCGGGGTGCGCGCGGCGCCGATGGTCGCGCTGACGGCGTTTAGCGTCGGTGTGACGCTCGCCATGCAGGCAGCGCATTCTCTCCAACAACTCGGCGCGGAAATATATGTCCCTGACTTGGTGATGGTCACGCTCCTGCGCGAGATGGGGCCAGTTCTGATCGCGGTAATCGTGATCGGTCGCAGCGGTTCCGCTGTCGCGGCAGAACTGGGCACGATGAAAGTATCCGAGGAGATCGAGGCGCTGGAAGTGATGGCGATAAATCCGGTCCAGTATCTGGTCGTGCCACGCTTTCTCGCCATGCTCGTGATGCTCCCGGCGCTGACGATCATGGGAAATTACATCGGCGTTTTTGGCGGCTGGGCCGTGTGCACCTTGGCGCTTGATTTCAATACCGCCGGCTATGTTTTGCGCGCCTTACAGAGCGCGGACACGTGGGATTTGTATTCGGGAATGATCAAGAGCGCCGTCTTTGCCTGGATCGTCATCACGATCGCGTGCAACGCCGGGCTTCATGTCGAGGGCGGTGCGGAGGGCGTCGGCCAGGCAACGACCGCTTCTGTCGTACAGGCTTTGCTGGCGATGCTGGTCACGAATGCGGTGCTAACTGGAATCTTTTTCTTTGGCGCATGAGCTCCAACGGAGAACCCATCATCGAAGTTGTCGATCTTGTCCGAAAATTCGGGGATCGCGCCGTGATCGACGATATCTCCTTCAACGTCCACCGCGGCGAGACACTCGTGATCATGGGCGGCAGTGGTTGTGGCAAGAGCACGCTACTTCGACATATGATTGGTTCGATGAAACCCACTTCAGGGTCGGTGAAAATCTTTGGCGAAGACGTCACGACCATGGACGAACGGGAAATTGGACGTGTCCGGCGTCGCTTTGGCATGCTATTCCAATCCGGCGCGCTACTCGCCTCGCTCACCGTCGGGGAAAACGTCGCGCTGCCACTTTTTCAGCACACTGACAAGTCCGCTAATGAAATCGAACAAGTTGTGAGACAAAAACTTGAGATGGTTGGGTTGACCGGCTTTGAAAATCTTAAACCAGCTGAAATCAGCGGAGGAATGAAAAAGCGCGTTGGCCTGGCGCGTGCCCTCGCGCTCGATCCGGAACTGCTTTTCAGCGACGAGCCGACATCCGGATTGGACCCGATCATGACGGCGGTTGTTGATCAACTAACGCTCAAACTGACTCATGGAAGCCACATGACCGCAGTCGTCGTCTCGCACGATATGACGAGTGCTTTTCGCATTGCGACGCGCATGATCATGCTCGGTCACGGTTCGATCGTCGCGCAAGGCACACCCGAAGAAATTCGCACGAGCATTAACCCGGAGGTGCAGCAGTTTATCAACGGCGAAGCAGACGGGCCGATCCCGTTGAATCTTTCGCAGGATGAGCACGAGCATCATCAACATGTGAAGCCGCGGCCGTTCGTGAACGCGCGATTTCGCTTTCATCATAAAACTCCATGAAACGAAATTTCTCCGATTACATCGTGGCCCTCTCGGTGATTTTGACCAGCATGGTCCTCCTCGCGGCGCTTACGATCGCGCTTTCCGGTTATCGCTTAAAAAAACCGACCCGCACGTTGCAGATCAACTACGAAGACGTCACGGGCATTAAAGTCCATTCCGAACTTCGTTATGCCGGTGCGCCAGCCGGACGCGTGATCGCGATGCGGCATCTGACTGCAAAGGAGCGCGAATCGTCAGCAAACAAAAGAGACGCGGTGCAGGTGACGGTCAGCCTTGACGATGCGATTCCGCCGTTGCCCGCGGATGTGGTGGCAACGCTCAGCTCAGACACGCTGCTCGCGCCGAAATTTGTCGCGCTCTCCGCGGGCACGCCGGGCGGCAACGCACTTGCAAACAACGCTGCGATCGAAGGACATCCCGCTTATGGCATCGAACAGATTACCGCTGCGGCCGGTCCGCTGCTGGATAACCTGAACGTCACAGTCGCGAACTTGAAAAACGATCTTGGCCAATTCACGCCGAAGCTCGGGCCACTTGCCGATTCGCTAAAAATAGACGTGGATAATTTACAGAACGTGGTCAAAAACCTCGATGGTGTATCCAAAGATGCGGACAAGGTACTGGGCACAGCTGACACGTTCATCAGCGCGACTGACAAGCAACTTCAGGAACAGCTGAAACAACTGCATGTGGTTCTGTTAAATTTGAAAGTGGTCACTACCCACGCGAAGGCACTTGTTGAGACGCTCGCTGAAAAACCAAATCGCCTCATTTTCAGCGGTAAACCGGCCAAGCTCACACCCGAAGCGGAAATTCTCAGAAGCTCCAAACCTCTCCCGGCAAAAAGACCGTGATTGTAGTCGCACGTTTGCGGTACGTTGGGAACAGAGTCGCCGATGCGTTGTTACGCGAATTCGGCGATTAAGATCAATCGCCCCTACCCTTTCGAATATCGACGCATCAGTTTGAAAAAGCGGAGAGTGTCGCGCACTGGATGGATGCTGCTCACTTCGTCGGAATAAACAGTGGTGATCGGAACCGATTCGATCCGATACCCTTGACGGCTGGCGATGATGAGCATTTCGGTTTCGTAATCGAAGCGGCGCCCCCCGACGAGCAACTCAGGAATCAACTGTCGATCTAACATGCGAAACCCGCATTGCGTGTCCGGGATTTCTTGTCCGCAAGTACGGCTGATCCGATTGCTCATGTAACGGTTCACAATGCGTCGAATAAATGGCATCGATGTGAGGTTTTTCATGCGATTACCGAGGAACAAGCTGCGATCCGCTGCCAGGGCGGCTGCTCGGATGAAACGCTCGATTTCTTCCGGAAGATGCTGACCGTCGGCGTCGAGCATGATCATGTGAATAAATTGTCGATCCAACCAATGCCGTAAGCCTGTCTTGATCGCTTCGCCTTTGCCGCGGTTCTGCTTATGAACAATGACTTCAGCGCCGGCTTCACGCGCGTGCTGCGCGGTCTTGTCGCTCGAGCCGTCATCGACGACGAGCACGTGATCGAGCTGCTTGCGCGTTCGACGAACAACGTCACTGATATGTCTTTCTTCGCGATACGCTGGGATGATCGCAGCGGCCTTTAGACGAATTTCTGCGACCCGGTCCCGGCCCGCTACCGTCATCGGCGCACTACCGGGTGGAAATCGGCCGCGTGATAAGAACTGCGGACGAGCGGACCGGAAGCGACATACAAGAATCCCTTTTTGCGCGCGATGTCGCCGTAGTAATTGAATTGATCGGGCGTAATGTACTCCACGACCGGCAGATGTTTTGGGGTCGGGCGCAAATACTGGCCCATTGTTAAAACTTCGCAGCCAGCTTCACGTAAGTCGTCCATCGTCTGAAAAAGTTCGGTCTCTTTCTCACCGAGGCCGAGCATCACACCACTCTTAGTCACAACCTTAGGAGACAGTTCTTTCGCGCACCGTAAGACTCGCAGCGAACTGCGATATTTGGCACGCGAGCGCACGAGCGGCGTCAGGCGCTCCACGGTTTCCATATTGTGATTGTAAATGTCTGGTTCGGCGTCCAGCACGATTCGAATGCACCAATCCTGCGCGTGAAAATCCGGAACCAGTACTTCGACAATTACCGAAGGATCCATTTCGCGGACCGCGATGATCGTCCGCGCAAAATGAGTGGCGCCGCCGTCTTTCAGATCATCGCGTGCAACCGCAGTAATCACGACGTGTTTTAATTTCATTCGACGCACTGCCTCGGCGACGCGTTGCGGCTCGTCTTCCTCCAGCGCGTATGGTTTCGCTGTTGTCACCGCGCAAAAGCCGCAGGCGCGCGTGCATCGATCGCCCGCAATCATCATGGTGGCCGTGCCCTGGCTCCAGCATTCCCATCGGTTCGGGCATTGCGCGCTTTCGCAAACGGTGTGCAAACGCAAATCCGAAATGAGCGCCTTGGTTGAAAAGAAAACCGGGTTCGAAGGCAGCCGCACTTTGATCCAGGGCGGCTTCCGTTCCTGGTGAAGCGCCGGATCGATTTTCGCGCAAGACATCGTCCAAAGGCTAACCCACCGCTGAAGAGTTGAAAAGTTAAAGCGTCGAAGCGCGCATAGGGGTCCTCATCTTTTCAACGCTTTTAACTCTTCCACAATCACAGCTTCGTTCGACCCGACAGTGCTTGATAAAGCGTCAACTCGTCAGCGGATTCCAAACCGCCGCCAGCCGGCAGGCCGCGGGCGATTCGCGTCATAGTCACCGACCTTTCTTTCAAAAGATCGACAAGGTAGTTTGTGGTCGCTTCACCTTCGACATCGGAGGGAAGCGCAAAAATAATCTCAGAAATCTTTTCTCGATCCAGACGTTCGAGCAGTTCCTTGATCCGCAGATCCTCGGGACCAACATGATCGAGCGGCGAAATTTTTCCTCCAAGAGAATGGTATCGGCCACGGAAAGCGCTCGTCTTTTCCAGGGGAAGAATGTCGGTAGGCTGTTCGACAACGCAGAGCAACTCCGCTGAGCGCGAGGAATCCGCACAAATCTCGCAAATCTTTCCCGTGGTAAAGAATCCGCAGAGCTCGCATGGATGAATAGCTTGCCGGGTATCATTGATGGCGTGTGCGATCTGATCCGGCTGATCGTTTTGCGCACGCACAATCCAAAGCGCAATTCGTTCCGCCGAGCGAGGCCCAACTCCTGGCATTTGTCGCAATTGCGCAATCAAATTCCGGAGCACTGCCGGATATTCGGTCCTTCTCAAAACGAGCGCCCAGGTTTAATCGGAGGACATCTCCGTGAGATTCAGAGCGAGCGGCTCCAGCCGACGTAAATAGAATTGCAGCGGAGCATCGTCATCGGATCCCCGCGCTTTCTGAAACTCTGTGTACGCTTCGGCCCAACGTTTTTTTCGATAGAGCACGATCCCATTCCAGAAAGAGTCTCGGCGCGCGATATGCTCCGGCTTGGCCTCCGATGCAAGCCAAAGCGGCTCGTAAATTTCATGTCGATCTTGTGAATCCACTTCCATAAGAAAATCGATTGGTCGCGCGACAATTCCTTTATTCGCGAGATCAAAAGTGCGCGTGTCAATCAGGATGTGCGATCCGTAGAAGCGATTTGCGGCGCAGAATCTTCGCGCCAGCTCGATCGGCTCGCCACTGGTTAAGAGTGCTCGGCGCTCGCCATCCTTCAGCGGCGCAATAATTATCGTGCCAGAGCTGATGCCGACATGGGTATCGCAATCTCCAGGAATTTCTCCGTTATTCTGCCTGGACTCGCGATAACGCTGAACCAAATCGAGGGCAACGTGAACAGCTTTGTCAGCATGTTCCGTATTACTGTCAGGAAATCCGAAAATGGCGACAACGCCCTCCCCGTCGGCGGCCTGGATATAACCTCCCGCTTCCAGGAGACGGTCAGCCACGTCGCAAATAAACTTCTCCGTGGTTTCGGCAAAGGCAGCGGGCCCGGAGTCTTCAGCGAGGCCGTGCTTATTGGCAACGTCGCAGACGACAACGCTCACTTCGTGTCCTCTCGGTTGCAGATCGAACGAAATTGCGCCTTCGAGGAGGCGACGAAATTCTTTGTTCGACAATCGGCCGGTGAAGAAGCTTCTCGACAAATGCGAGCGGTCCCGCCTCAAAAAGACAATCCATCCCTCCCCCACGAGCCATGCGATGACCACTGCAAGAATAGAGGGGAGCGGTTGGAAAAAGATCCGATAGAGCGAGCAGACCCAGGAAAGACCCAGCAATTCGATCAATAAAAAAAGAACCAATAAACGGCTACGGCGCCGCGGCACACTGCTCAGAGTTAGCCAGGCAACACCAAGTGAGAGTGGTAAGACAATGCCGGGCTGCCACTTCCCACTGACGATTCTCGTGGCGGCCGCGTAATTAGAAATAAGCCCGGTAACGGCCAGCTCAAAACGCGCTATCAAACCGCTCGCATGCAGCCCGCCGACGATCCCAGCAACAGCGACACCAATGATTAGCGTAGTGACCAGCGACCGTTTCATCGACAATCAGCCTTTTTGCGACGCCGCAACTGGAAAGTACGATTGGACCACCAGTTCGCTTAAAAATTTATCCGGGGCATCGACAGCCTCAGCATTAAGGACAAACTCTTTTCGACCGGTGTTCTTTTTAATCAGATTCAATCCAAATTGATAGTCTTTAAACAAATGGGCGCAAAGGTCAGTCATGCTCATCCGCTCCGCCTGCGCCCGTTCAACTAAACGCCGCACTGCTGTCTCATCGAAGACAACTTCCACTCGGTGCTCGTTTTTAAATTCGGCAGCGAATTGACGCACACCGGCTTCGAGCGTTTGCGCCTCGATCTTGTGTCCCTCGGCCATCAACCGATCAAGCACCCGTTTCGGCTCCCGCACGAGCTCGGCCGTAACGCGCAACTGGCTCAAGCCCGATCCCGCGAGGTGATATTTATAATCACGAAATAGTTTTTCGAACACGGTCAACAGCCCGCGGGCACCGGTTTTTTCTTTTGCCGCAGCATCGGCAATCAAGCGCAAGGCTTCGCTATCAAAGCTGATCTCAATCCCATAGGCACGAAATGCGCGCTCATATTGCCGGAGCAAGCTGCCCTCGGAAAACTTCATGATTTTGTAGAGATCATCAGCGTCAAGGTCTTCGCAGACTACGCGCACCGGCAGACGGCCGATGAATTCAGGTTCAAATCCATACTCGACGAAATCCTGCGTCGTGACGAATTGAAATAATTCATTGTCCATTACCTTCACCGGCTCCGCACTAAATCCAATCTGGCCCTGCGAGATGCGTCGCGAGACCTGCTGCTTCAAGCGTTCAAAGGCACCGCTAACCACAAAAAGGATATGCCGCGTGTTAATGGTTTCCCGCTTTGCTTTGCCACGCTTCTGGAATTCGAAGGCGGCTTGTAATTGCGCCTGAAGATCATTCATGCTCCGCACGGGAACCTCGGTGTCTTCCATTAACTTGAGCAGGGTTGTCTGAACGCCACGTCCGCTTACATCGCGGCCGATCAAGTTTGCCGCCGACGCAATCTTATCGATCTCGTCGATATAGATGATTCCGAACTGCGCGAGATTAACGTCACCATCTGCTTTCTGGACAAGCTCGCGAACCAGATCCTCCACATCGCCGCCCACGTAACCGGTTTCGCTAAATTTGGTGGCGTCCGCCTTTACGAACGGAACTTTGATCAGATCGGCTATATGCTTGATCAGGTAGGTCTTCCCGACGCCGGTTGGTCCAACCAAAATCACATTTTGCTTCGCGTATTCGGTTTCCTCTGCCCGGGCAGCGTCCTCCTTTTCAAGCTGGCGGAGGTAATTGGCATGATTATAATGGTCGCAAACTGCAATCGAGAGCACTTTCTTAGCCTCGTCTTGCTTGATTACAAACCGGTCGAGATGCGCTTTGATGTCGCGCGGCAGAAAATTAAAAACAAACTCTTCGCCGCTCGCCTTCGTCGGCGGCTCTTCGCTCGCGGCAGCGGGCTCCGGTTGGGTGAAGGTCGCGACAGAGACATGATCTCCGAAGTTTGACTTCATAAACTCCGCGATCTTCGTCTTCAGTTCTTCCGGGGAAGGAAATGGCGGTGGTGGGTTTTGTTCCATGCTCGCGATCAAAAAGGTCGCGCGAAAATCTACTCAGGCAACGGCTCGTGTAAATCTGACCCCCGGGCGCAGAATTCGTTCATCTCCGCTTCGCTTTAAAAATCGCTTTCAACCCACAAGGTCGAGCTGACAAGATTGACGCCCGGCTTTGAACGGAACTGGTTGGGAGTCAAAAACTTCAGCTGCCGATTTTTATCTAACGAGACTGGGGAATATCCGGAAACAGCTGTGAAATCTGCTCGCGATATTGGGGCTCGGCCTTCGCGGCGGCCTCCGCGAGTTGTCGACCGAGTTCTGCCTGGCCGAATTCACTTGCAAACGCTGCGCAGCGCCATTGTCGATCTGCCACGTCAGGCGCGCTTGGTTGGATGAATGAGATCGAAACTGTGAGCAGCGTCTGCGGCGCGAGCTCCGTCCACGTAAGTCGTGCGATACCGTGCGGGAGCTTCAAACTAAGACTCTGATCAGTCACACCGGCTATACCAGTGTATTGGGCGCCGCTGCCGTCTGTAAGTGCGCCGGAGAAATGGGCGCCGTTAAGATCGTCGATCAGTTTGTTCTTCCAATCGATCAGCCATTGCGCTTTTCTTTCTGCTCTTTTTTGTGCCTGTTTCAGCGACGCGTCGCTCAATTGCACATCCTTGATCGCCTCACTCGCTCCAGCGAAATTATAGCGAGCGATCTGCTCTCTGTAGTTGGCAAGCGTTGCGTTCCACGAAGCGGTCTCAAGATCGCGAATCTTTCTCCCGTTCTCCGCCCGGGTAGCAACACCCGCTGGTTGCGGACTTACCACGCGACCCGCTGGGCTCTTCTCCTTTCCGTTGAGCTCGACCAACGGACCCGATGGTGCCGGCAACGCCCTGGCCGGAACATTCTCGTGCGGTTTGCGCGCAAGAAAGAAGATCGCTGTTGCCACCAGCGCGATAAGCAGCGCCCCGGAAATTAAAGACCACCACCGCGGTCGGCTGGGCGCAACCTCGACAGGATCCAAGCCCGTGAGCGCGCACTGTGCCCGCTCCATCTCTGACATCAACTCGTCGTAGGACGAAAAACGTCGCGCCGGGTCAGGCGCGATCATGCGCTGAAAAACGCCGGCTGTCGCCGCAGAAACATCTGGCGCGACAGTTTGCAAATCGAGCGGTCGGCTTTTTAGATCGAGCAGCGCCACGGCCGAATTTGTATCGCCTTCAATTGGCGCTTTTCCTGCGACAGCATGGAAAAGAGTTGCGCCGAGACTATAAATATCGCTGCGGAAATCCTCCGGCGCATTGTTTAATCGCTCTGGCGCGACATAGTATGGCGTGCCCCAAATCTCCTCTCTTGTTTCGGATTTCTGCGTGGCCGCGCCCGCCAGACCGAAGTCGCTGATCTTCGCTGTCTGTTCGTCGACAAATAAAATGTTGGCTGGCTTCACGTCACGATGAATAAGGCCCTGCCGATATGCTGCACGCAGTCCCTTCGCAACTTGAATGCCGGACTCAAGCACTTGCTCTTCCGACAACCGATTTCGCTTCTCGATGAGATCATCGAGAGTTCCATGATCAACCAGCTCCATCACAACATAAAATTGGCCATGATCTGTTCCGGATGAGAAGACCTGTATGACATTGGGATGGTTCACCGAGGCGGCAACACGTGCTTCTTCTCGCAATCGGGAAGTGTGGTCCTTATCGCCGACGAGATCTTTGCGCAGCAGTTTCAGCGCCACCAAACGGTCCAAGAGGGTGTCACGCGCCTTATAAACCGTCCCCATTCCACCAAGGCCAAGCGTATCAAGCAGTACGAAATGATCGAACGTTCGTTCCACTCGCATTTTTTCACCGCACCTGGGACAGGCCACTCGGGCCAGTGGTTCCGCGTCGGTTGTATCGATCGCCGTGCCGCAGGCCGGGCATGCTTGTGTCATCGCGGGCTCCCTTCAACAGCCATCGAAACCGACTGTAACATTCAGAGACTTCAGAGCAACGAGATGGCGGCAGTCATTTGAGAACACCCACGAAAAGCTCAATAACCATCCAATTTGTCGTGCCAGAAAATGAGGCCAAGATTCGTCTTGATCGTTTTTTAGCAAACAAACTTCCGGAATATTCGCGCTCGCGACTCCAGCAATTGGTCCGGACCGGATTCGTCCGACTGAACGGCGCAACGACGCGACCGCGCCATCTTGTGCGGAGCGGGGATAAAATCGAGTTGACCGAGGCGCCGCTCGAAAAGATCGACAATCAACCGGAGCCGATTCCTCTCGAGGTTCTATTCGAAGACAAAGATATCATTGTCATCAATAAACCGCCGGGGCTCGTCGTCCATCCGGGCGCTGGTCATCGGCAACACACTTTGGTCAACGCATTGCTCAGCCATTGCCCGACCCTCTCGGGAATCGGTGGCAAAGAGCGACCCGGAATCGTTCATCGTCTCGACAAAGAGACGAGCGGATGTCTTGTCGTAGCGAAAAACGATGGAGCGCATCGAGAATTGTCGAGGCAATTTGCAGAGCGGTCAGTCGAAAAGATTTATCTCGCCCTCGTCGCCGGAAAATTGCGCAAAGACGCGGGCGTAATCGAAGAAAAAATTGGCCGACACCCCGTGCATCGACAACGAATGAGCGTGGCTTCAGCGCGGGGACGCCCGGCCAAGACTGATTATCGCGTCGTTTGCTCAGGGGATCAGGCGAGCCTGGTCGAATGCCGGTTGTATAGTGGACGCACCCATCAAATTCGAGTGCATCTTCATCACCTCGGGCACCCAGTGCTCGGCGACAAAGTTTATGCGGCGCACTTAGCGAAAAATTTCCCGCGACACATGCTGCATGCCTGGAAACTTGGATTTCGAGATCCACGTAGCGGAGATTCGAAAAGCTTCGAAGCGCCGTTACCCGACGATTTCACGACCGCAATGAAGATGATCCGCGAATCTTAACGAAATTATAAGACGCGGCTGCTCTAGTTTTTCACAAATCGAAAATCTACATTGCCGGTTCGCATCTTGGTGGGCCAAGCCTGAGTTTCGCGGAATTAGCGGTAAACGAGATTAAGTGCGCCAGGCATGCGAAGGCAGCTTGCGTCGACTCGGGGTGGACGTAATCGATCTGTATTATCAGCATCGGATCGATCCGGAAACGCCGATCGAAGAGACGGTCGGCGCTACGGCGGACTTGGTGCGGAACAATTTTCAGCGCAATCTCGATCTCGTGGGGCGAGTTGGCGAGGTTGCTCGCGAGAAAAGATGCGCGCCCGGCACAGCTC
>Ga0209690_1000895_pt1 | contig 16245 bp, 21 predicted proteins | sample GraSoiAngelo_150_FD_186164 | JGI IMG/M metagenome (GOLD analysis project Ga0209690, IMG submission 186164) | Grasslands soil microbial communities from the Angelo Coastal Reserve, California, USA - 14_1009_09_40cm (SPAdes) (version 2) | ecosystem: Environmental > Terrestrial > Soil > Grasslands ...
TTCTGATTTTCCACCATCACGACCTGCGCGGGCTGGTTGACGACTTTAAACCCGCGGGGTACGGGAAAGCGAAAGCGCAATTCCGGATGATAGAAGACGTTTCCTTCGACGAATCCCTGCCGCGGATCTTCGCCGAGCACCAGGCCCTCAATCGTATTCAAGTAGCGGGAACCATCCGGCAGCGTCCGCTTTTCACGCGGCTGTGCCGCGGTCAATTCTCTGATGCGCTGTATCCGGTCGCCGGGATTGGGATGCGTGGAGAGAAAGCCGGGCATCCCCTGTCCTTCTTTTTCCTGAATTCGATTGAGCGTCTGAAAAAAAGGAATCACCTCGCGCGGATCGTACTCAGCGAGTGAGCTGTACTCGACGCTCAATTTATCGGCCTCCAACTCGTCCTCGCGACTGTACCGAAGAAAGATCAGTTGCGCGGCCATGCCGCCGAGATTGAGAATATCCTGTGCGGGAAGGCCGAATACTCCCTGGCCGAGAAGCGCGCCGCCGAGAAGGAGCCCTTGACCCCATTGTTGCTGCCAGGCTTGGCGCGCCGCATGGCGGGCGGCGACGTGGCCGATCTCGTGCGCTATGACGGTGGCGAGCTGGTCTTCGTTATTCAGATGGGCGAGCATCCCGCGCGTGACATAGATGTACCCTCCGGGAAGGGCCATGGCGTTGATGATCGGACTGTCGAGTACACCGAAAGTAACCGGACTTTTGCGAAATTGCTCCTCGGTTCCAGGCCGCCGGAGGTGACTTGTCGCGAGAACGCGGTTGCCGACCACCATGACGTAGCGCTCCAGTTTAGGATCACGGTAAAGACCGAAAAGAGCGGCGACTTGCTGACTGGCTTGCTTGCCGATCTCGGTTTCCTGTTGCCAGCTATAGCCGAGATACCGTTTTTCTCCGGTGGCGGGAACGATATCGGCCGTGCAGCCGAAAAGGAGAAGGATGCTCAGGAGATGGGATAACGCTTTGAACATCACCTTGCAATGAAACGGCGAATCTTCCGCATTACCTTAAGAAGCTGCCTTGCAGTCCCGCTGCAATCTCCCGCCACTCTGTCATTGGGAGCGCCCGCGGGTCCGGTGGCAGCACCTGAATACAAACGTGGTCGGCGCCCGCGGATTGATGGGCGCGAACGCGATCGATAACGGCGGTCGTATCACCCCAGGCGACGATGGCGTCTACCAGTTTATCACTGCCGCCATCGACGAGGTCCTTGTCAGCGAAGCCGAGACGGCGCAAGTTATTCACGTAATTTGGCAATTTAAGATACGTGGACGTATGCGACCGCGCGATCTCTCGTGCTTTGGCCGAATCGGTTTCAAGTACGATGGCCTGCTCGACGGCCAGGAGTTTATCGCTGCCCAAAATCTCCCGCGCACTCGCCGTGTGCTGCGGCGGCACGAAATATGAGTGCGCGCCGTCCGTTCGCTCTGCGGCGAGTTGGAGCATTTTAGGTCCAAGTGCCGCCAAGACTCTGCCGGGTTTAATGGTGGGAAGGACCGCACGGTACGGAGCCCGATCCATGCCATCCAGGTACGCCCGCATCGAAGGCACGGGTTTCCCGTAGCTATGACCTCTTATCTGTTCTACCAAGGGAATGTGGCTGACACCGAGACCGAGGATGAAGCGCCCCGGGTACGCTTCAGCGAGGGTCTTCTGCGCGGCGGCCATCGTCACCGGATCGCGCGCGTAAATGTTGGCGATGCCTGTGGCAATGACTATTCGGCTGGTAGCGCTGAGAAGTATCGCGGAGTTGCTTAGCGCTTCGCGACCCACACTTTCAGGGAACCAGATCGCTCCAAACCCAAGCTTTTCTAGTTCCGCCGCGGCCTCTTGCGCCCTGGCGGCGGGCTGATAATCAAACTGTGCTGTCCAGATCCCGATCGGTCCCAGTTCCATCGCTGAGGAGTTCATGGATTCCTCCTTTTGCGCCGGCATCGCTGCCGTGCCGCTTCCGATTACTATCAGTCTATCAAAACAGAATCGTAACGGAATGAGGGAAAAACGGGCAGGCTACTTTTCCAGTCGCGCAATCACCTATTGTCGTAATGCAAGACCCGAACGCCTGAAGGGACGGGAGGCTCCAAAACCGGATACGACGAATGTGTAGGGTCGAGGACTGGCGCGGTGTTCCGTAGGTAAAGCCTATCTGTAACCGTCTCTTTCGTTTGACGGTGCCTCACTAGCTCCACCGTAAATCCGTCTCCAGCCCCCGCCGCTTCAAACCGGACGTGACCCTTTCGGTCATCCGGCTTTCCTGAGCCCTTCTTCGTAAAGCGCTATCTGCCTTTCGGCTTTCGCCTTACGGTATATCCTTCGCCTCAGTTCTTGCAGATTAACGGAAGGTTTTATCATCCCTCCCTGCCTCACCTTGCGGTCGAAAGAATCAAACTCAGCATGGCCCCTTCGCTCCAGAGACATTACTCTCCTTCTTCGCTCCTACGGGCCACTCCGCCATCCTGCTGCCATTCGACCCCTTTCCCGTGTCCACAGTTATAGGACCGATCTTTCTCCAAAAATTTCTCCTTGGGGCCCACAGGACTTCTCCAGTTTCCATCGTCTCCCTGTTACCGTGCCGCCGCCATTACCCCGCCGGTGTGAACCATCCCTTCAGCCAGTCTGAAATAGCTCATGCTGCCTTCGCCATATTACTAGCGGCTCGACCACCGGAATCTTGACTTTTACGAGGCTTGCTCAGCGTTCACTTGCGTTGCAATGCGCCAACTCGCTCATCAGCCTTGCGCTGACTTTGTCGGTAGGCTTCAGCATCTCGATCGCTCTTCATACTGCTACCCATGCTAGGCGGCTCCTGGCTCTTACCGCCGCGGGACTTCCCTCAGCAAACAACTGAGAGTCACCCTATGGATCACGACAGCAATTCATCTGGACACACACTAACTAAATGTCTGACACCATAGCTTCCCGTAGCTTCCTTCCTAAAATCGACGCGGCGGCCCGGATTTCCCGGCCCGCCAGCGGACCCTCATCGATGCCGGGCAACGAAAAACTTTTGCATTTTTTCGAGCGGCCGGGTAAAAGAGCTTTTCGGCTCCGGTCTAACGCAAACCAATCATCAAGAGGAGGTTTTATGTACGGGAGTATCCGTCTCGCGCTATTGCCTCTAGTCATTGCGCTCGTGGTCGCGCAGGCGCCCGGGCACGCGCAGTCGCCCGCCGCGCTTCTCCAGTCGGCAAATGCCATGGGCGGCCCAACGGCGCTGCGCGCGCTAAAGACCCAGGTGATTGAAAGCGCAGGCAAACAGTTTGATTCTTCCTCGACCCCGCAGCCGCTCGGTCCGACCCGGCAAATCACCACCTTTCGCTATACCCTCACGCGCGATTTCACCCAACCGCGATTGCGACTGCAATGGGAGGGGCAAAGCTTGGGGAGCAATCAAGCTGTTCGCTTTGTTGAAACCATCGACGGCTCTATTGGAATGCTTCAGGAAGGCGGAGACGGCGGCAAGCAAGTCCGCCTGCATCCCGGGCGCTTTGCGACGCGGCTGCGCGAGGAGCGCCGCAATCCGGCAAGGCTTATCCTGGCCGCCTTGAACCAGAAGAGCCTGCGGCACCGCGGCGACGCCGAGCTCGACGGCAAGCGCACGCGGTGTTGTCATTTACTGAAAGCGGCGATGAGTTTCGCATCTATATCGACACGCAGACGCGGCTACCGGCGCAAATCGAAATTCTCGAAGACGATCCTCTCGAAGGCGACAGCAGCTATACGTTGCGCTGCGGCGACTGGCGCAAAGTCGACGGCGTTATGCTGCCGTTTAGCTTGCGCTACGAACTGAACGGCAGAGCGCTGCAAGAGGAGCAGATTAAATCGATCCGCCACAACGCGGCGCTCGCCGGCGATGTCTTCGCCATCCCGGAGTCCGTCGGGAGCGAAAAAACCGACGCCACGCCGATCGCATCCCAATGGATTCTGCGCCGCGTCGCGGGCAACGTCAGCTATCAAGATATGGGCCGCAAGCCTGTAATCGAATGGCTCCAGCTCGCGCCCGGCGTGCACAAGATTCAAGGCAGCTCCCATGCGACGATCTTAGTCGAGATGCGCGATCATCTGGTCGCCATCGAAGGGCCGCTGTACGAGGCCCGCACCGCGCCCGTGATCAAGTCGATCAAGGAGCGGTTCCCCGGCAAGCCCATCCGTTACGCCATCCCGACCCATCATCATCTCGACCACGCGGGCGGTATTCGCGCGTTTATGGCCGAAGGCTCGGCGATAGTCGTGCCGTTTAACGCCCAGGCGTTCTATGCGAAAGTCGCGCGCGCTCCCCATACGCGCAACCCCGACAGTCTGCAGCGCAACAAAGCGTCCGTTGTCATCGAAGCGTTCGGCGGCGGCCCCAGAGTCCTCAGCGACGGCGCGCGGCAGGTCGAGGTTCATCCGCTGCCGACCTCCCACGCAGACGACCTGATCGTGGTATATCTTCCCAAGGAAAAACTGCTCATCGAAGCCGATCACATCAGCCCGCGCGACGGTCAGGTGAGGCCAGGCCCTCGGGTCAAGGAATTTGTCCAAGAGCTGGACAAGCTTAAGCTCGACGTCGCGACCATCGTTGGCATCCACGGCGACCAGGCGAGTCTTGAGGCCACCCGGGCAGCAGCCAAGAAGTAGACAGCGCCATTCGTAAAAGCCATCGGCGGCCACTAAGCAGCACCTTTCCGCGAAGAGGTGCCGAGGAGGCGGATTACGTTGCGAATCCGGGATAGATTTTTTTTCGTAGTTCCCTTCTTCCGCATCTTCGGTGCGTTTAAGTTGGCCAGGATCGTCGGGATCAGACCCTCTACGATCTTGACACCTTTTTTGAACTATGGAGCTTTTTCCTGTGAGATTTCACTGACGCGTCGTCTGTTCCGTCTGACAAATTTAATTAAATGCGGTTCGACGGACAGAATGCTCACAGGATTAACAATCCTTGTGCCATCCGATTCGTTTCTGACACAACCGGGCAAGTCACGGACACTGGCGTTGCTTCAGAATCAGCGGCGGTAGCGGGCGCTGATCGAAATCGAAACTGTCCAGCATATCGTTCGCCTCTGAGTCACGCTTTGTGAGCGGCTTCAAACCAAAGCGTTCCTCTATGAATTTTAGGACCGAGGAGAACTCGTAAAACGTGTGGGAGATGAATCCCTGTCTAGCATAGGGAGAAATAATCAAGAGCGGCACGCGCGGACCAAAAACAAAATTGTCAACCTTTGGAGGCGGGACGTGACATAATTTCCCGTGAAAGCCTGAGTGAAAGCCTGAGGGTCACGTCTATCGATTCTTAATTTCATCCTAATAATCTCAGCCCCGAGGGCGGACGGCCCATGCGAGATTTATTTGCCTGCCAGAACTTTCTCTAACAAGGAATGATCGATCATCGCTATGCAGTTAAGCGGGCTTTCGGGCATCAGAACTTTCTCAGTCGCGCGTAGCTGGCTGGGCGGATCATTCGTAATCTTCGGAGGCCCGCGAGGCGAAGAGAAGTCCGTGAAATTTCCAAGAGATCACGGTCTCCCGTAATGAGCAGTTCAGCGCGGGCGGCGAGGCAGCACTCCAGAATCATGTTGTCTTCCGGGTCCCTGCAGATGAGAAGGGACTTCTTCGGGTTGCAAAGGTAAGCTCCGGAAACGAACGCAGCGATGCCGGCCACAAGCGCCGTCGTCTGCTCTCTTGTGATCTTCTCGGAGGCCTCGAGTTGAATGGGCACCTGCCGGTACTCACTCAGCAGCCCTGGCGAAATCCAAATTTCGGCCTCGCTGAGCGCGCGGGAAACGGCTTCATAAGGTTTTCCGCCGAAGGCAAAAGCGGATACTAAGACGCCCGTGTCAACGACGGCTCGGGTTCTTCTTTTGCCGTTCGGCGTAAGCCTTCTTCCTAACCTTTTTTACTGCCTCCTGGACGTCGACGGGTTTGAGGACGCGTCGCTTAAATGCCTCTCGTGCCAGGCTTAGGGCGGCATCCAACCGTTCCCGAGGGGAAAGCACAGAAAGAATGTACTCGTCAGGGGAAATCTTTTTGGCAGGTTTCATAACCATAGAGGATTGAAACTCCAGTGACGTTCAGCGTAAGAAAACTGATTGTCGCTGTCAAGGCTAACTTATTCCGGCAAGAAAGTACGACTTGGGATTAATCCTAAGCATTCCCGAGATAAAGAAGACCTTGTGAGCGGGGCTCAGTATCTGCATCAGACCCTACGATCTTGACACCTTTGGGCCTTTTCCATACTTCACGTCGCATGGTTGATTCGCCTGGATACACCGCGCCGCGACCTAGCAGAATTTGTTTCCGAAAATATCTTTCCAATCAACCAATGGGTGGTGGTAGTAAGCCTTCCAACCAAATAACCATGTGTGGTGTGGCGTATGAAAATAAAACGCGAACACGGAAATGAGAGAGAACGCAACCGCATCGCGCCACGTGAACACTGACCGTCCCTGAAGCAGGCGTATCACGATTAAAAGAGCCAACCCAGTGGCAAGAACCACCAAGATGTGGGCTGCGTCCGGATTCGTATGGTCGCAGATGTTCATGGTGCAAAAGTTTATCCCAACACTCAATTGGAGACAATCATATACGTTACGTTAGGAACAGTCGCATTCTGTGCCTCTTAGGACGTCTGGTGCACGGCACGTTAATTGAGTTCTAGGATAATGCAACACGCGTTTCACGCTTCATGTTCGGCTTTGTGGATTGTTACCGCTGCTGCGCCTTTTTTGAACTGGCAAAATCATTTATCATTTTAGGGTCGGTAAAGTACTCATGACGAAGCCGCCGATTAAACCTCTTGGCAAAAACAGAAGACGACTTGTTCTTTTGGTCATTGCCATAGGCATTTACACGTTTTTCGCACCAATGGTTGTCATAGAGCCGGCTCTCTTGGCCATTTGCTTTGCAAAGACGCTGGACGAACCCGACCCGGAGCGCCGGGGTGATCGAGAACGCCGTCTTAACTCACGATCAAAGTGATCACCACTGCGCGCGTTGATGATCCGAGACGCCGCAGTGCGGAGGACCCGGAATTGGTGGAGCCGCTCTCAAAGACGCTACTATCAGAGCCTGAAGCAAGTTCGAGAAGCCTAAAAAGAAATGATGTTGTTTCACCTCGGTTCGTGGATTTGAAACGCGGTTTAACATGAGCGTGGACCGGATTAAGCTTAAATTGAAGATAAAGCGTGTGGGGGCAGAGGTTACATGAAAATTCTCCATCTTATTTTTCTTGTTGGCGCCTTTGCACTCGCCTACTGCGTGTTGCGCCCATACCCACTCTTAGGCGCTGGAACGGCACTGGTGACTCTCTTAGTTGTTTGTTTCTGTGCAGGGAGCATCTTATTCGGTGCGCGCAAAGATGAGAGCGTCACCGCAAAGTCCCTCCTGGCTTCCTTATTGCCCTGGGTGCTTGCTGGCTCGCTTCTGGTGAATGGTGCGTATGACGTTTCAAACGAAATCCTCCATCCGACTGCTGTTGTTGACACCGAGTACGGACGCGCTTGGACCGTCGTGGTTGTGCGATCTTGGCGTCCGGGCCGGACGAACGAGTCGCTCTACATCAAGGAGGGGCTCAATCTCCCTCGCAACCCACAGTTCTTCTACCAGGGCGAACCCGTCACGGTGGGCGTAAAGTCTGGGGCGCTCTGGATCTCATGGATCAGCAGCATTTCCCGCCAATGACTCTCGCCGACTAGGAAGCGGATCGGGCCGGGCGTCGTTTCCGGATAACCGGAGCACTAAACATTGTCGCGATACTTCTGGTCTTCTGTGTCGCGATACTTCTGGGGGGTCGCGTCCCGCGAAGATGGCAGTGTTTATCGGACACGAACTTCTTGACAAGATCTTGGCAAGAGACGAACATTGCAAGTGTTCTGTTTTTTTATGGAGTTTAGAGAGGCCGCCCGCATGATCGAGATAAAAAAGAAGACGGACATCGGAAAGTTCTTGAATTGTCGTTATTAGGAGCAAAACCGTGAGTAAAACACAACAGATTATTGAGGCGCTATTTACCGTTTCATGTATCTGGACGGCTAACGCAATTGCGCAAACAACAAATGTGCACGTAATGGTCAGTGAAGTGAGTGATAGGCGAACGACCGGTCAGTTTTTTGCCGGAAGCGAAATCAAGCTGAAGTTAGTAGGGGACGCCCTGGGTGATATACGTGGCGTGCGAAGGATTCAAATTACCAAGGCTGTCGATGATACTGGACGCAACCTTGTCACGGACGAAAAAATTAGCTCTGCGGGGCCATTCGGGTTTGAGCGGATCGGAAAAGTGAGCAGCCAAATCGAGCAAACGGTCAAGCTCGGCAATCCAGCGCGCAAAGCTAGTGTGATCAAGGAAATAATTGGCAATATTGAACTTTACGCACCACAGAAAGATCCAAACGCGACCGTGACAGTGAAGAATTTCACCGCACAAATTGGCAGCCCATTGGCACTACCCGACTTGCGCCAGAAAAATATAGAGATTACGGTGCTAAACAAAGTTCAATACGAAAAGATGAAAAAAGAAAACGATGAGCGTGCCGCGAAAAAAACACCTTCGCCAGAAATTGCTGACGCCCTCGTCAACGTGTTCAAGCAACTCTTTTCTGGGTTTACGCGAGTTGGAGAAAACGACCTCGCTTTTATCATCAACGACCCGAACTCAGCCTTAGTGGATATCGAAATCAATGATGAGCATGGAGTGGCATACAAGAGAGGCGGTCGCATGAGCTCGGAGCGCATTCATGTTCTTTCATTTGATCGCAAGATTGATGATAAAGCGCAGCTGGTTATCTTTCTAGCGACGCCGAAGAGCATTACTAAGGTGCCTCTATTGCTCCGGGATATCTTGTTGCCGTAAAAAACCACCTTGAGCTTTCTCTTTTTAGCCATGCACACGCCTAAAAGCGCTTCAGTTGTCGCAGAGTGTCGAGTCGTCAGGGGGCTAAATAGCCAATGCAGCCGACCGTTCAACCGCGTCGCTTCGCGCCGCTTCTGCCCCGCTGTCGACCAGCGTCATGTTAGGCGATGTCCAGAGATGTCATGACGAAGCTAACTCGAACGATCGCTCTTGCTTTGCTCACCCTGCCGCAGGTGTTACAGGCCGGCTCGCTCGTCGAGTGTCAAAACGAACATCGAGTGATCTACTCTTCACCCGACCCGAACCGAATGGCAAAGATCGCCGTAATCCGCGTGTCTTCAGATTCCCGAGAACTCGCCGCTCTGCACAAACTACCCAAGGTCGACTCCCCGCAGAGAACACGATGGATGGTCGTCCAGGGTGCGGACTTTACGCATCCAGAACCCTGGAGCACAACGGTTTATGTTTTCGGCAACCGCGCAAACCCCGGCACCCTCAAGATCGAATTTCGTGACCACGCCAACGGCGGGGTTCACGAGCACTGGATCAACGAGAAGCTCGTTGCGCTCGATGTCTGGTGGGGCAGGATTCTAAGCACGGCCTTGGTGCTAGACGTGGAGAGCGGAAAGTGGCTTTACGCCGAAGAAGCCGACTACTCGGAGATGATTCAGCCGTGCGAAGGAGAGCAAAGTAAGCCAGGTGCGCTTAACCGGCCGATTCAGCAATAGCAAACACATGAGAATGGCAAGAGCGTTACTGGGCGTGCTGCTCCTGTTGACTGTCGGCACCGCACACAGCGGCGAGTTCCAAACCAGTGATCCGCTGCGGGCGTTCATTAACAGTGAATACTCACTGGGTGACGATTACTTCATAAACGGAAACGGGGATACCTATATTTTTCGCTGCGTCCTCACCAAAAAAACGGAAGAAATCGAAGGCGTTGCTCTGTCTGAGATTTCAATCTGGGGTAACCATGGAGGCCCGTGGGAAGTGTTTAGAAGAAGCGAAAAAGGCGACTATATTTACGTCGGAACAAAGGGCATTTCTAACACCTCGTGCCTGGAGTGGTGTCGGTCCAAGGAATATTTGGCATCCGGCCGTTGCACATGGCACCATGGATGGCCCAAGCAATAATCGCCGTATGGTGTATAACCCGGCTTCTAGCGGAAGCGGAAAATCGCGCGCCGGGGCGGCAGTTTTGGCCAACCGTGATCGCGGCGATCGTGCGACCGAACTCTCGCGACTGTGGTGAGGCAAGAGGCGACAAGGCGTAGTTATGCCACCTATTGGGAAATCGGTAAGTTTATCTTCGTTTGAGTTGAACGCTGAAAACGGAGAACTTGGGAGTGAGGGGCAGATGAATATGCGTGTTTTTGGTATCATCGTGCTCCTTTTTTGCTGCGCTTTTTCCACGGATATTTATTCAGAGCCCAGCCAATCCACCTCCCAAGAATTCCAAACAAGAGCTTTATTTAATTTAGCTGTTCAGAAATCGCAGGTACTTAAACTCGGTAAGAGCAGGTTGGAGACCAAGAGCGCATTTGTCACTTACACAAACGAATTCTTTGCGCGCAAGACGAATGCATTGAAGGTCCAGTTTTTCACTCAGCCGATCGTAGAGGAAGCTCGGGCTAGGCTATTGAGGGACGATAACCACGAAATAAGCAGAGGCGGCTATGCGGCTCTTGTATTGTTCTTAGATGAGCGCAATCAGATTTGGCAAGCAAACTTAACCTATGTGATTCCAGGCACAACAATTGTACGGACGGTGGCATCGAATCGTGAGGAATTGACGAAATATTTTTCTGACTATCACTTCGATCAAAATCGTCTGCGACTGAAGAGTAAAGGCAGTTACAACACACAACCGGATTCGAAGGAAGAAATATTGACTCTTTCCTGGTACACGGATCTGAATATTCCGGTATTCGACAAAATTAAGAAATGAGGCTGGATGCTCGAATGAAATCGCAGCATCATCAAACGGTATAGCAAGCCTTCGAGCGGGCTTGGCCTGTTTTCCAAACGCCGGCAATAGTCTAGTATCCTTGGGTGACATGCATTATAACGCGGTAGCTGTTTTCCGTAGGCGAATTTGTGTGTGCCTATGTGAATCTGACGATTTCGGATGTTAGGCATACAACGTAAATCAGAAAGGGAGAAAGATTATGCAACAAGTTAGCGGTAAGACCGAGGATCCGCGCCTGGAAGCTTTGCACCGGCGCATGGCGGAAAACTCGCTGGGAGGACATTGGCAATCGCGCGACAAACCACGAACTTTGCAGCCCTACCTGTGGCCCTGGTCGGTGATTTATTCCTGTCTCATGGAATCCGGCGAAGTTGTAAAACTCGGGCACATCGATGACGCCGCGAAGCGACGCACCGTCCAGCTCGTCAATCCCTCGCTTACCGCGCAGAAAGCCACCAGCCGTACCTTGCAAATGTCGATTCAATTGGTGCAGCCGGGCGAACGAGCGGAATGCCACCGCCACACGGCTGCCGCCCTACGTTTCGTAGTCGAGGGGGACGGAACCGGATATACCAATGTCGAAGGCGAACAGATGATGATGGAGCCGGGAGATCTCGTGCTCACGCCGAACTGGACGTGGCATGACCATTTCAATCCGGGGAAGAATAACATCGTCTGGTTGGACGTGTTGGATGCACATTTAACCAACTATCTTGACGCCCCGTTTCATGAAAACTATGGCGAAGGTCCGGCGCAACCCATCATGAAGCCCGATGGATTCTGCCGGCAAGGTCTTGGAAACGTCCGGCCTAGAACGGCGAACGTAGGCAATCGAGCGTTGCCTTATACCTACAAATGGCGGGATACCGCGGCGGCGCTAAAAGAGATCGCGGGAGCAGAACAGGTTGATCCTTACGACGGCTTCTTGCTCGAATACACCAATCCGCTGACCGGCGGGCCGACGATGCCAACCATCGGCTGTGGGATACAACAGTTGGCGCCTGGGAGTACGACCAAGTCGCACCGTCATACGAGCAGCACGATTTACCACGTCGTGCAGGGAGAGGGGGTAACGACGGTCGGCGAGAAAAAGGGCATTGGAAATGATTTTACCTGGGGCCCAAAGGACTGCTTCTTCGTGCCGTCGTTGCACTGGCACCAGTTCAAAAACATGTCTAAGAAAGAGCCGGCGATCATCTTCTCGGTCACCGACCGCCCGGTGCTGGAAAGTTTGGGACTTTTCCGAGAAGAGCAGGGTTAGGAAAAAAAGCATGAGTGATGGAGTAATGGCTATCAAAACAAAGCCTAACACCGATTCGTTGGTATGCGGGGAGCGAAAAAATCGAAGTAAGGAAGGATCCGATCATGGCACGTCAGTATAAAGTCTTTTCCGGGGATGGACACATCGATCTCAACCCCGATGTTTGGAGAAACCGAGTTGCAGCTAAATGGCGGGACCGGGCTCCGAAGCGCGTGAAGATGCCCAACGGCTCCGACGCGGTTGTGGTCGATGGCGGCAAGCCGAACACCATCGGTGTCACCCGGAGCGTACGGGTGGCGCACAAGGACCTCGCCAAACAGGTCCCGACGTTTGAAAATAGCGCCGGCACCGGCTCCCCCGAACAGCGCTTGCGCGAGCAGGACCAGGACGGAATAGAGGCGGAGATTCTCTTTTCGCAAATTTCCTTCGTGCTGCGACAGGCGAAGGATGACGATCTTTATCTGGAGTTGGTCCGCGCCTACAACGAGTTCCTCGCTGAAGAGTACATGGCCGTGGCTCCCGACCGCTTGATTTGCATGGGCACAATCCCGGTCACCGGCGTCGAGGACGCAGTGCGGGAGCTTGAGCACTGCGCCAAGCTTGGGCTCAGGGGCGTCAAGCTCGACAGATTTCCCAGCGGCCGGGGATATCCGACGGCCGAAGATGATAAATTTTGGGCCGCGGCGGTGGATCTCAAGATGCCGCTGACCAATCACAACGATGGCAAAATGGGCTCGGGGCGCGGCGAACCGGCCTTCAAATACGACAAGGAACCGGGCGAGGATGTGCACCAGCGAGAACCCATGAACTATTTCTTCCGCTTCACTAACGATGCTATGACGGCTTCAATTCAAATGGCCTTTGCCGGAGTATGGGACCGCTTTCCCGCTCTCGAGATGTACTGGGCGGAGACGATGATCGGTTGGTTCGAGTACGGTCTCTGGCAGATCGACGATCACTATAAGCGCTACATGCCCATGATCCACGAAAACTGGGGGCTGAGATATCTCGAGCGCAAGCCGAGCGAGTATCTCAAGGAGCGCACCTATTGGGGTTTTCTGCACGACCCGGTGGGTATCCGCCGGCGCGATTGTATCGGCTACGATAAACTGATGTGGGGCACCGACTTTGCCCACGCGGCGAGCGAGTGGCCGAATTCAATCAAGCTCATGGAGCAGGACTTCGCCGACGTGCCGGAAAACGAGAAACGCGCGATGCTGGTCGACAATTGTGTGAAGTATTTTCATCTGAATGACTAGAGCAACGCTCCGCTAAAACGAGAAGACGCATAGAACGGTTCGAACGGCTCGAACAGTTCAAAACGTTCAAATAGTTCAAGTCGTTCAAACACGACGGTTCGTACGCGAATGAGGATAACCTGAAAGTGGGGATGAACTGTGAGTGACGCAGGCACAACGCACGAAGACCTCGAGCGCTTTCTTGCCGAGCACCATCTCGTGGGCGCCGGTCTCAGACGCGAAGGGCGAGCGTGGCCGCGCACAGGCAACACCGCGGCCCACTGGAGTTGGGAAGGCATCTACAAAGGGCTGATGCGATCCGGAGAGATCGTCACCGTCGGCCCCAATGGGATGACGGGAATGCGCTCGGTCACCGGCATTGAGGCGCGCAAGTTTCCCATCTGGATGAATGCGCAGATCCTGATGCCCGGCGAGCGCACCCAGGCCCATCGGAATTTGCGCAGTGAAACCCGGCTGGTCTGCGAGGCGCCGAAGGAAGCGATTTTCGTGTGCGAGTACGAATCGTACCCGATGGAGCGGGGCGATGTCGTTATCAGCCCCGCCTGGACCTTTCACGACCACTGGAACCTGGGTAGCACGCCGGCGATCTGGATCGACGGCTACGACAATGGCTACAACCCGAATGTGAATGTCAATGAACGGATGCCGGACGATGCACCCTACGAGGAGATCAGGAAGCCCGCGGGTTATGGCCAGCGAACCCTCGGTCTCACCCGTCCCATTCCCACCGAGCCTCCTTTCCCGCTGCCGCCGATGCGCTATCCATGGAAGGATACGGAGGCGGCGCTCGCGGCGATGAGAGAGGCCGAAGAGAGCGATCCGTATGAAGGGATTTTGATTATGTTGGCCAGCCCGGTCGATGGCGGGCCGACGCTCCCGACAATTGCGTGGCAGGCGCAGCTGTTGTCTGCGCGACAAAAGACTTTGCCGCACCGGCACAACAGCACCTCCTTTTATTTCGGCTTCGAAGGCGAAGGCGCCATCGTCATCGAAGGAGAGCGATTGGAGTGGCACAAAGGAGATATTTTCGCGGTGCCGGCTTGGAAGTGGCATCACCACGAGAACGCCAAAAATAGCGATTCGATTCTCTTCTCCATCGACGATTGGCCAGCCATGAAGAAGCTCGGCTTCTACATGAAAGAAGAGGCAAAAGCATTCTGAACGGCCGTGGTTAATATCCACTCTCTCTTCCAGCGACAGCGAATCGAGGTTGCCCGGCTGCTGTATACAAGCCATTTGCAGGATGTAATCGGAGACAGCTGAAGCGATGGTGAATAGCCCCTCGGCCACAGAGGCGCTCAAGCCGGCGGCCGCCCGCCCAAGAGTCGAGGGCGACGGCGCGTCCAAGGTTGCGCTCCGGCTCGAAGCTTTGTGGAAAACTTATCCCGGAAGCTTGCAGCCTGCGGTACAAGATCTTTCTCTAGATGTCCAGGACGGTGAAATCGTCACGTTGCTCGGCCCGAGCGGCTGCGGCAAGACCACTACCCTGCGCATAGCGGCCGGCCTGGAAGTCCCCGACGAGGGAGACATCTTCTTTGGCGACCGGCCCGTTGTCATGACCTCGCGGCGATTGTGTCTCCCGCCTGACAAGCGAAACGTCGGTATGGTCTTCCAGTCTTACGCCATCTGGCCGCACATGACGGTGGCAGAGAACGTGGCCTTTCCCCTCAAAGCGCGCAAATTTCCGCGAAAGGAAATCACGGAACGCGTGCGGCGGGCGCTGGATCTAGTCGGCATGGGTGGATTCGAGGCCCGGTCCGGGCCGCTCCTGAGCGGTGGACAACAACAGCGCGTGGCGTTTGCGCGGGCGCTGGTGACCGAGCCCCGCGTCTTGCTGCTCGATGAGCCGTTCAGCAACTTGGACGCGAAGCTCCGCGAGCAGATGCGCATCCAGGTGAAGCTTTTGCAAAAGCGGCTGAACATCGCGATGCTGTTTGTCACGCACGACCAGATCGAGGCGCTGAGTTTATCGAATCGCATTGCGCTGATGAACTTCGGCGTCGTGCAGCAGCAGGGTCACCCGCGGTTGCTCTATGAAAAGCCCATCAACGAATTCGTGCGCGATTTCGTCGGCAAGACCTTGTTGTTCAAGGGTACTGTGCAAACCAGTAATCCGGGGGGGCAATTGGCCATCGCTCTGGCGGGAGCGCCGGACTGCGCGATTTTCGGGCGCACCTATAATCCGGATGGTATCAAGAGCGGCGAAGCGGTCTATGTTGGGGTCCGTCCCGAGGACGTGGAAATCCTTCCGGCGTTGGGGTCTAAGGTGCCGTCGGGCATGATCGGTGGCACGGCGCAGGCGGCGCTGTTCATGGGCGAACGAATCGAATACCAGATTGAGGTCGACGGACAGGGGGTCATCGTGATCTATGGGGAGCGCCACAATCCTATTGAGGAAGGCAGCAAAGTCTGGCTCAAACCAAGGCCAGAAGGGCATAGCGCTTGGGCATCCGACTGGTCCCATAAGCAAGATTGACGAAGTAAGCAGATTTAAGCGGCGAAAGAACAAATAGGAGGGAGTCGCGATGGTCAGGTTCGGCACGGAGGAGCGGTTGCAGCACGCGAACCGGGGTTGGGCGGTTCGAAGAACAACTGAAATTGCGTTAACCGCTCTCGGGATAGTTTTGCTCTCGCCTCGAGGCTACGGAGACTCGCCGACACCGACTCGAAACGCGACCATCATCGCCGCTACGGAGGAGAAACCGGTGCCGCTAGCGAGTGCGAACTTCGAACAAGAGTGGTCCAAGCTAATCGGCGCGGCAAAACAGGAGGGAACCGTTGCGATTGCTTCCGGCGGCGCGCCTTCGCGCCAGTATCGACCGGTCGTAGACGCTTTCCAGAAAAAATTCGGGGTCAAAGCCGAGGTGTCGACGGGAAGTGCCACCGATACCGTGAACCGCGTGCTGGCCGAGCGGAAAGCCGG
>Ga0209690_1000897_pt1 | contig 16233 bp, 26 predicted proteins | sample GraSoiAngelo_150_FD_186164 | JGI IMG/M metagenome (GOLD analysis project Ga0209690, IMG submission 186164) | Grasslands soil microbial communities from the Angelo Coastal Reserve, California, USA - 14_1009_09_40cm (SPAdes) (version 2) | ecosystem: Environmental > Terrestrial > Soil > Grasslands ...
GATGAACGCGTCTTCGTCGGGACGGGAGCGGGCGTGAAACGACCGTGCAGTCTGCGGCGTGAGAGCCCTCGCTTCTCGAAACTGTCGCACGATGCGCTGGGCCGGGAGCGGCCACAGCGGAAGGGCCGCGAGGAAAGCCTGGAATCGCTCCGCCCAGGCACGAAGAACGGTTCGGAAGGATCTGAACGAGAAGAGCATGGTTTGGGCTAGTCCCAGGCTTGTCTCGCGAGGACGGTCACGCGATCACAACCATCGGACATCCCCGAATCCCGCCCGCTAACGGAGGTACCGCACCGAGAAACGAACCAGCAGAACAAGCCCAGCCGCGAGCACGGCCTCGATCGCCCCGACCAGGCCTGAGTTCCACACTGTGCGAAGCACGGCGACGTGGGCGGCTTGGAAGGCCAGCACGAGCCCGACCAACGCGCCTAGGCCAGCTCCCCAGAGCGCTGCCGCCAGCAGTGCGTGGTGCCACGGGCCGGACGCCCGGCGCGCCCCTACCGCGAGGCCTGCTACGAGGGGGAGCAGCAGCAAGAGGTTCAAGAAGCGATTCCTCTGTTGGAGAGTTGAACTGCCCAACGCGCCGTCAGTGGCAAATGGCGAGTGATTGCCTCAGATAGGCCCTCTCGGTCAGTTCCTCGCGCACAAGGGCAGTCACCTGGTGTTCGCGCTCGAGCGCTTGCTGAACCAACTGTCGCCCAGTCCCGCCGGTAGCACCGAATATCAGGACGCGCATGGGTGGACCCGTCTGCAGCGCCCTTCAGTGCTGCGCGTTGGCCAGATCCGTGACCGCGGTCGCGAGCGTGCTCACCTTCCCCCCATCGGCGGCTCCGTGCGAATCACCGTTCAGCTGCGCCGCCAGCTGCGTCAGGGCATCGCGGCGCTGCGGCCCGGCGAGCCGTTCGGCTCGGGCGAGCGCAGTCCGGGCCGCTGACACTTTGTCGGGTGCCAGGCCGTTGGAGCGCGCGAGCTGGTCCAGGTAGGCGCGCGCCACCACGAAGCTCGCCGGCCAGACCAGTTTCGGCTGGTCCTGGACGTTCAGGTAGTCGAAGTGCACCAGCTTGGCCGCGTCGATCTCGTTCTGCGACAGCAATCCGCTCGGCACGAGCTCGAACACGTCGAGCCCGCGGCCGATTTCGGAGCTGACGATATATCCGTTGTACCAGTAGGCGGACCACGACCCGGCGCCGACCAGCTTGGTCGAGTCCATCGGGCCGCGGTCGTAGTACGCGATCTCCTTGGGATGCGCGGCATCGGTCCAGTCGAACACGGAGATGCCGCCCTGATACCAGCCCTGGGCCATGATGTCGCGCCCGGGGACCGGGACGAGCGAGCCGTTATGGGCCACGCAGTTTTCGTTGGACGTCTGCGGCGCCGGCAGCTTGTAGTAGCTCCGGAACGCCATGGTGTCGTGGGCCACGGTGAAGATCGCGTCGGCTCCCCACTCGGGCTTGTCGGTGGCGCGGCACTTGGGCTGCAGACCCCCACCCCACTCGTCGGTGAACAGCAGCTTGGTGCCGTCGTTGTTGAACGTCGCCGAATGCCAAAACGCGAAGTTCGAGTCGGCCACCGCGGCGCCGCGGGTGGGCCGGGTCGCGAATGTCGAGCAGCAAACCGTACCCGGCGCACGCGCCGCCCGCGACTCCCAGCGCCGGGTAGACGGTGATGTCGTGGCACTGGACCGGCCCGGGCCGGGGCGCGTTTCCGGGAGTGGGCGGGTTGACGATGCGATCGACAATGGCTTGCAGGCCTGCCCTCAGGGCCGCACTGTCGGCGCCCGTCGGTGCCCCGCCGCCCCCGCGCGCCTTGATGATGCTGTCAAGCCGCGCCGCGACGAATCGGGGCCCCACCACGATTTCCGTGCCGCGGATCGTCGCGGTGAACCCCCCCTTGGCGCGCGCCTCGGCGGCCGCCTTGGCCGCGGCGGCGATATCCTCCGGCGCCTCGCCGTGCGATTCCCGCGCGGCCAGGTCGGCGAGGATCGCCGGCTTGCTCACCACGCGCGCCTGCTCGGGATGGGCGAGGGGCACCTGGATCACCTCGATACGGAACAGCTCGCTGTTCGGGTCCTTGTCGGGCGTCAGCCCCGAGCACCCCGCCAGCTCATTGGGCGAACGCACCGGGGCCGAGCCCGACACGTAGATGTAGATGTTCGCCGGGTCGTTCGGATCGGTCACGACGGTGTGGGTGTGCGAGCCGCGGCAGGTCTGCACGCTGGTGACGGGCTTGGGGTGCGCGATGTCCGAGATGTCGAAGATGCGGATGCCACGCATGCGGTCCTTGCTCACCGAGTCGGGCACGCCCTGGGTGCCGCAGTCGAGTCGGCCGTTGAAGTCCTCGCCGGACGTGAACAGCAGGTTGCGGTACACCGAGACGTCGTTCTGCGCGTCGGGGCAGACGTAGCTCGTGACGAGTGTGGGATGGCTCGGCTGCGCGATGTCCCAGACCTGGAGACCGTGGAAGTTGCCCTGGATGACGTAGTGTCCGGTAAAGGCGAGATCCGAGTTGAGGAAGGCGAAGTCGCCAGGGTTGGTGTCGTCGGTGAACTGCGCCGGCTTCGGCGCCGCGGACACGAGGCGCAGGTTCCACGCCGCCGAGCCGGCGTTCATCCACCCCGCGCGCAGCCCGACCCGGGGGTCGGGACTGGGCGCCGTGGGAGACATGTCGAACTTCGTGGTGGTGGCGCAGGCGGCGGCGACCGTGCCAATCGCGAGCAAGACGAACGTAGCTCTCACTGGGGGCTCCGTTGAGGGGGTTGAGACAGGTCATCGAGCATCCGGGCCATGCGGTCGATTTCCGCTGTCTGATCGGCGCTCACGTCGGAGGCGATCTGAAACAACGGCCCGTCGCGGGCGGCGCCGGGGGTGTCGACCAGGTCGCGCACCATGGTGAGCGCGCCGCGGTGGTGCTGGATCATGAACGTGAGGAACAGCCGGTCGAACTCCGGCCCGCGCGCGCTATCCAACTGCGCCAGCTGCACGGAGGTCAGCATCCCGGGCATGAGCATCGGGTGATCCATGCCGGGCATCGTGTGGCCCCGCGGGTCGACGTCCGGCACCAGCTCGTGACGCTCGCGCAGCCAGCGCTGCATGACGGCGATTTCGTCGCGTTGCCCGACGACGATACGCTCGCACAGGGCGCGCAGCGCCGGACTCGCGCCGTGCGCGGGCGCCCAGCCGGCGATCAGCACCGCCTGCGCGTGGTGGACGATCATGCCGGCCATGAAGTGCACGTCCGCCGCGGTGTAGCCCGGCCGGCCGCTGTCGGCCGCTGCATGCGCCGCGGGCGCGAGGCCGGCCTGAGGGCCGACGGCGCGGGCGCACGCCGCGGCAGCGATGAGCGCCAGCGCCCCCCCCCCCGCGCGCCTCGTCGGAGCTGGTCGCTTCATGCCTCGAGAGCCGCTCAGTGGCTGATCGCGAAAAACCACGCCGCGATCACGGGGCCCCGTGGAGCTCGGCTCCCCGGTGCCGGTGGGGGCGAGCCCGGCGCCGGCGCCGCGGCCGGACCGTACTCCGGCTGGAACAGATACGCCACGTGCTTCACCGGGTCCACGGTGATGGTCTTGGCGCCCCGCATCGTGGGGACGGTCGCAACGACGGTGTACTTGTCCGGCGATTCCTGCTGCACGACGGTGACGTTGCTGTCGCGCCCGGCGGGGATGTAGATCAGCCGTTGCGAAGCATCCCAGCCCAAGGCGTCGACGCCGTCGCCGTTCGCGATCGTCGCGACGACCTTGCCGGAGGTGGCGTCGACGACGACGGACGTCTTGCTGCAACCCGCGAAGATTCGGTTCGTGCCGCGATCGTAGGCGATTCCCGTTGGGCCTTCGCAGGGCGCGAGGGGCCAGGACGCCAACACCCGCATCGCTTTGACATCGATCACCTGGATGGTGTTCTTGCCTTCATTGTTGACGAAGATCCGCCCCTTGCCATCACTCGCCGCGCCCTCCGGCGAGTTATCCTCGAGCTCGGCGTTGCCGACGATGTCCCCGCTCTTGGCATCGATCGCGACGGCGGTGCCGATCGGACGACTGTGATTCGTGAGGATGATCCGGTCGGAGAAGTCCTCGTACATGATGCCGTCGAGGCCGCCGGTGCGGACGGGGATCTTCTTGATCACGGCCAGGCTCCGGAGATCGAACAGCGTCACGCTGGAATCGCCGCCGTTGGTAATGAAGCCATGACGGGACGTCGGGGCGAGCGCGATGCCGTGCGTACGCGGCGTGTCCGGAATGTCGCCCAGCACCGTGCCCGTGGCACCGTCCACCACCATCACGTGGGTGCCGCGCGATACGAAGACGCGGCCCGTGCCCGGTTCGGCGGTCAAGTAGTCCGTGCCGCCGTCGCCCCCGATGTTGAACCTGGCGACCTTGAACGCTTGGGTGTGCCCGACTCGGGGCGAGGCCACGGCAGCAGCGACGAGGAAAGCCCACGCGGGAAGGGAGTGTCTGGTCATAAATGGTCCTTAGTGGTGGAGTCGGATCGCCTACCGTATGCAGCCGCAGTCGTTCAATCTACAGGGCCGCAGGACCGCGTACAGCGTCGCAGATTGAGCGGTCGGCTTGAGGCCTCGCTCGGTTTGCTGCAATATCAGATCGCCGTTGCGTCATGGGTCCGATGCTGCACATTTGCTTGCCGGTCCACTCACCTGGCATGGGAGGCGCCGTGAAGAAGACCAACTGGTCGCGCCGTGAATTCCTGGGGACGAGTGCGGTGGCCGCTGGGGCCTCGCTCGCCGCGAAAACGATCGTGCCGTTGCCGTACGACCGCGGCACTCCGCCGGGTGCCGGTCCAGCCAGTGACCGGGTCCGCTTCGGCATGATTGGCGTCGGCATGCAAGGGTCCGGCCTCTTGTCGCAATCCATCAGGCTGCCGGGCATCGAATGCGCCGCCGCCTGCGACCTGTACGACGGCCGACACACGCTGGCCCGGGAGATCGTGCGAGCGGATCTGCCCGTCACGCGCCGCTATCAGGCACTGCTGGACGACAAGACGATCGACTGCATCGTGGCGGCGGTTCCCGATCACTGGCACAAGCAGGTGGTGGTGGATGCCGTGAGCGCAGGCAAGGATATCTACTGCGAGAAGCCGATGTCGCACAGCCCCGCCGACGGCGTGGCCATGGTCGACGCGGCGAAGCGGACCGGACGCATCGTGCAGATCGGCTCGCAGCGCGTCAGTTCCCAGATCTGTGCCAAGGCCAAGGAGCTGATTACGCAGGGGACGTTGGGCGACCTGATGCTGGTCGAAGGATGGCTCGGCCGCAACGATCCCACCGGCGCGTGGCAGTATCCGCCGCCGCCCGATCTTTCACCTCGGACGCTGGACTGGGATACCTGGCAGGGGACGGTCCCCAAACGCGCGTTCGATCCTAACATTTTTGCGCGCTGGCGCTGCTGGAAGGAGTACGGCACGGGCGTGGCTGGCGACCTGCTGGTGCACCTGATCAGCGGCATGATGTTCATGCTGGGGATTAATGAGCCGCCGAAGCAGGCGTTTGCGGTGGGTGGGATCCGGCGCTGGAAGGACGGTCGCAACATGCCGGACGTTCACGCCGTCGTCTATTACTTCGGCGAGCTGCCGGTGTACATGCGGCTGAATCTGGGGACGGCGATGCCGGAGACGTATCGCATCCAGGGGTCGAAGGGTGTGCTGGAAGTGACCGGATCCAGCTTGAGCCTCGCGCCGCAAAGCGGCAAGGATGAGTACCCCAGCTACTACACCGGCAGCTACCCCCGTGCGATGCGGGACGCGTATCTCCAGAAATGGCACCAGGAGAACGATCCCAAGCTGGGCCAGGCGGCGATGCCCGAGACGATCGCCTTCACCGGCCCCGACTTCGACGACGTCAGGCCGCACCTGTGGACCTTCTTCGAGGCCGTGCGTACCCGGAAGCCGGTGGTGGAGGACGTCGTGTTCGGTCACCACGCCGCGCTGGCGTGCCACATGGCGAACGAGTCGTACTTCCGCAAGAGCCCCGTGTCGTGGGACGAGGCCTCGCAGAGTATCAGGAGCTGACGGCGCCTCCACTGGTCTTCGAGGCCACCCAGTTCAGGAGCATCAGGCACGGCACGATGTAGGGAAATACGCCGTATAGCGTGTCGCTGGCGGAATGAGAGTGGCGGTCCACCGCGAGGAACACCTGGACGCAGAAGCCGGCGGCCAGGAGCACGCATCCGAACGCCTGCCACGTAACCGGCCGGTACACCCAGCCCCACGAGACGAACCAGCGGCGCAGCACCATAGCTCCCCCCTCCCCCGACGTGGTCGGAACGGTCCCGCCGAGCGGACCGGTGAGAAGTACTTTGCAATGTAAAGTGCACCCGCACGCCTGCGGCTGTCAAGCTGGATCGCTGGGGCATGCGGCCTGGCCTTGTTGCTCAAGGGTGAGCTTCACCATGCCCAGCCGCTGCGGGGATAGCCCAGGGCCACGCTCATCGCGCCGGTACGCCGTAGCCACGCGCCATGGCCGTGGCAGCCAACACCATGAGGACCACCAGTGCGGCCTGGATGAGGCTGATCCGCGCGAACCGGCTCGCGGCTCGAGTATCGGGAACCTCACCGCGAGCCACCAGGCGGCGCCACTGAATCAGTCCGATCATCGGGCCAACCTCGAGGATGAGAATCGCGGCGAGTAAGGTCAGCTTCGCCCAGAAGGCGTGGTTGTGGAGATAATAGACGCTGCCCTTCTCGAATCCACCGAAGGCGCGTGCGAGGCCCGTGCCGATCCACAGGACCGCGGCGATGCCCCACCAGGTATCGGCATAGAATGCCCGACGCAGTCCCGCCGCATCAAGCTCGCCGCGTAGCGCGCGGCCGCGAGCCCAGACCGCGCCGAGGCCCACTCCGAGCGCGAGCAAATGGACGGCCGCCAGCAGCCATCGGATTGTCATGGGAACCGGGAGAGCGCGGGATAGACCGGCGGCGCCACGCCTGGGCACTCCCCGTTGCGAGGCGCTCGTACCTCGAGAATCTGCTGCACGAGAAAGTGATGCGAGCCGCCGTAGATGCTTCCAGAATCCGCCCTGACTCCCCGGAGCCGCACGAACAGCAGCTGATGAGGCTTGGTGGCGTTGAGCCGGTAGCTCGTCGCCAGTGCCGAATCGCTCACCTGCAGCATCGTCTTCGGTCGGTCGCAGGGGAAAAGCTCTCCCGCGCCATCGTGGTTTGCGTACAGGCCACGCACCTCGATCGGGTGTCGGCAAGCGATGAGGAGGCCGGAGATCACCACCAGGCGGGGTAGTTTCATTGGTCTCCGCGGAGGATCATCTCCTTCCGAGTGTCAGAGGTACCGCCGGACGCGAGAGCGGTACGCGCGATACGCGTCGCCAAACTTCGCCTCGAGGTAGCGCTCCTCGCGGCGAACCACACCAAAGTGCAGCACGAGCAGCACCGGTACTATCAACAGCAGCAGCCACAGCGCGTTGGTGAGCAGGGCAAGCCCGACATAAACGAGCGTCAGCGCGACGTACAGGGGGTTACGGGAAAACCGGAACGGGCCCGTCACGACCAGCGCCGTGGCGGGCAGTGCCGGATTGACGTTCGTGCCCGCCCGATCCATGACGCGGCGGCCCCAAATCGCGAGCCAGACACCGCACGCCAGGAGGACGCCCCCAGCCCAGGAGCGAGCGTTGGATGCCACAATCGGGCGTGGCGCGGTCCACTGCAGCAGCAAGCCAGCCGCGAGCGCCACGCCGTAGAGCAGCGGTGGAAGAACCAGCACGTGAGGACTGTCGGACGGAGCGTGAGTCACGGGAGCCTGTGTCATTGAGTGACCCTGAGGTATGCAGACGCCGTTCTCACCACCGCAAGCTCAAGGGCCATGGCTGCGGGATGAGCAACAACATCCAAGCTGCGCCAAGCAGCGCGATGTTCTTTTTGAAGTTGGTCATGTCCATTAGGCGCGCGGAGGGATCGGTGGCCGTCCAGTAGTTGTGCATCAGGAACGATGTCGGTACGAGGAAGGCTGTCAGTAGCAGGACCCCCCAGTCGGGGCGAGCTCCCAGCAGAATGCTCAGGCCGCCGAGCACGATGAGCGAGCCAGAGCCGAGTACGGCCAGGCGCGGGGCCGGAATTCCCTTGGCTGCCGCATACGGCGTCATCATTCCTACGAGACGGAAATGGTCGATTCCAGCCAGCACGAAGAACCCACCGTACAGAACACGTCCGGCGAGAAAGAGATATTCCACAGGTGCCTCCGGGATGGCTCGAGCGGCGGCTGCGGGCGCCTCGCCCGCCGACGCAAGCGGGAGTGAGGTTCAATTCTGCATCTCGGTCATGCGGCCAACGGTGGGACCCGCGCGGAGACCATCGGCCGCGGGCAGGCCCAGTGATTCTTGAAAGTGCTCCGGCCGGTCGATCAGCGTAAGCAGGTGCTCCGCGGAGCACGGCAGCAACGTCAGGCGGCGAGTCTCTAGTGACATCTTTGATGCACTCTGTTAGGGCTGCCCGCCGAGCATCGTTCGCTGGCGAGATTCGATGGCCTCCTTGGCGGTCTTCAAATCCACGCTGTGTAGCAGGCGATAGCCCCGGATTGCTTCGATCTTGTGCCCCTGGCGAATCAGGGCGTCGATCTGCTCCTCGGTCGGCGGCTGATTTCGCGGGAACAGGTCGTCGGAGGGCCTCGCTCGCCGGAGCAACCAGGCGAGGACCAGGACCGCAATACCAATGAGTATCCAGTACGGAGAGTTCATAGCCGCCGCTTAACGGATCGCGTCAATTGAACTCGTTGACTCATCGCCGGCTCCGCATCCGCGTAGGCCCGATGCTGCCCGCATAGGTACGCGCGGCTCTCCCCGGAGCGCAAGAGTCGGGCTGGGCGCCATGCCGCACGGCTCGTTATGCTCCAGCCATCCCTAACGCGGAGCCTTCCGATGGACGAGACCCTCGACGCCGGTGTGGTGCTGGTACGTGGGAGTGCCGCCGGGTTTGCGCAGGAGATCAGGGCCGGTCGCCATCGCGTTTTCGCCGACGAGCCGGTGGCCGATGGCGGTACCGATACCGGTCCCGGTCCGTACGACCTCCTCCTGGGTGCCCTCGGGGCCTGAACGTCGATGACCATCGCGCTGTACGCGCGACGGAAGCGCTGGCCCCTCGAAGAAGTGACGGTCCGCTTGCGGCATTCGAGGGTGCACGCTGAGGATTGCGCAAACTGTGAGACAAAGCAGGGAATGCTGAGCGTCATCGAGAGCGAGATCACGCTGGGCGGCCAGCTTTCGGAAGACCAACGGAGCCAGTTACGGGCGATTGCGGAGCGGTGTCCCGTCCACCGTACGCTGACCTCAGAGATCGAGATCCGCACGCGACTGACCTGACCAAGGACCTGCTTCATGTGTCAGCGCCGTCATCACCACGTCGTAAGATCGGGTGTCGCCCCCCCGTGCGGATGTCTTGACTACGGGCCCGCAAAACCGACCGGGACTCCTCCAGGTGCCCGGACGATGGCGATGGTGACGCCTTCCATCACCCGCTCAGGAGGAAGCATCGCCACGGCACCTTCGCGAAGCGCCTTCTCAAACGCGGCACGCGCGTCCGCCACGTGCACAGAGAAGCTGCTGCCCGGCGGCTCGGACGGATTGATCTTGCGAATCCCGCCGCCGCCCTTGTCGGAGTACGCAAACAGGTGGTACTCACCGCCGCCGGGCATGGGAAAGCTCGGCTTGAACGTCCAGCCCAGAACCTTGGCGCACCAGGCTTTGGTCGCTGCCGGATCGGAGCTGGCGAGCTCGGTGTGCGTGATCCAGCCGTACAGGCCCCGCGTCGGCACATGACTCGGGGGAGACGAGCGCGAGGATTGCCGCGGGGACCGCTTCTTCGGTGATCGCTTCGATGGTCGTCGTGTCTTCTTCGTCATGGGCATTCGGGTTGGTATGGGTCGCTGCCTGACGGAGGCTTAAGCTGCAGGCGACGTGCTTGCGGGCGCAAGTGACAGGGGCCCCACCGAGCTGCGGTGGCGAGGCAACGCAACTGCTCTCTCTAGAGCGCCTTTTCGAACCAATGATGCGCGTACGGCTCGTCATTGAACGCCGCTACTTCGCGGAAGCCGTTGCGCCGATAGAGGGATTGCGCCTCGGTAAGGGCCTTGTTGGTTTCGAGCCGGAGCCGCGGAAGCCGCCGTGCGCGCGCCAGCGCTTCGAGGCGGAGGAGGATCCGGGTCCCGAGGCCGATACCACGAGCGGAGGTCGCGACCCACATACGCTTGATCTCACCATAGGCCGCATGACACTTCAACGCGCCGCACCCAACCGGCGCGTCGTTCAGGCTGGCCAGAACGAAGTAACCCCGCGGAGGCGTGAGCTCCGCCGCCGGGGCGGGTGTGGTGAGCGTCGGATCGAAGCCGGTTTCGAACCGGACCGCGAGTTCCTCGAAGTAGCTCTTAAGGCAGTATTGGGCGGCCGGACTATCCGGATGCTCCACGGAGAGTCGGACGGCGCCGCTGCGGAGCAGGCGTTCAACGGTTTCCATGGCGGAGAGGAGCGCCGCGCGTTGCGGTTCCGCGAGCGGCTCGAGCAGCGAGGCGGCGACCTTGTCTGACAGGCGATTCAACACCGCCAGTTCCTTGCGGCCAGCGGGCGTGAGCCTCACGAAACGCACTCGCGTATCGCGCGGTGAGGGGGTGGTGCGGATCAGTCGCTCTGCTTCGAGGCGTCGCAGCAGCCGGCTGGTGTAGCCTGAGTCCAAGGCGAGGCGGGCACGCAGCTGACGAACTTCCACGCCAGCGGCGCCGATCTCGAACAGGAGGCGGCAGGCGCCGAGCGAGCGATTGCGGCCGAGAAAACCCTCCTCCAGGGCACCGACCTGCAGGGTCACGATGCGGTTGAAGCTCCTGACCTGGGCGATGCCGTGCATATGTCTGACGTTAGTCAGAGATATCGCGCCCGGCAAGGCCGGGTCACGCGTCGATCAAGTGGGTCGCTCGGGCCACTCGGCATCAGGGCTCGCCGGCTCCGATTGCTCCGGACCGAGCCGATCGCCGCTGATCGCGGCAAAGATAAAGTTCTCCGGCGGCACGGGCGCGCCCGCCAACCGTCGGATCAGGGCGAGCTGCCCGGCATGGGTCATCGCGTCCGCGAACGGGCCTTGGAGTAACTGCTCCTCCGTGATCCCACGCAGCGGCGCCCCGGTCGCCAGAAGGGCGCCGAGTTCCTGGAGCATGGCGTGAAAGCGCTGCTGCTCGGCCGCCAGGGTGTCGAGTGGCTCGGCTCGATAGGTCCCGCCCAGAAAGAAAGTCCGAGCATACCCCAGAACGCTGGTCATGTGGCGCAGCAGCTCTCGCGGACGACGGACGCGCGCTCCAGGGTCGTAGTCGGCGAACTGCGGCGGTGCTCCGCGCAGCGCCTTCTGTGTGCGATAGGCGAGGGCGGCGAGAAAGTGCCTGAGGAGGGCGCGTCTGGGATCATTCGACATTGTTATGCTAGCCTTTATCGAGCCGTGCGCCTAGCCGCGCGTGAACGTCCACAACGCGACGAGTGCAACCGCGGTCGGGACGGCGAAGACCACGAGGAAGAATTCAGAGCGCCGCCTTGGCGCGTTCCGGTGTCTTCCAAAGGTCGATCGGCTTCGCGATGCCTGTCGGGCGGAACGGCAGCATGATCTTTCGACCCAGTCCGGCAGACGCGTACGCGGCATTGAGCACCTCCTGCACCACGCGTCCGGTCTCGCCGTCGGAGATCGGCGTCTCCTTGCCGCGTACACACCGCGCAAAGTGCCGCATCTCCTGGGGGAAGCCGTAGTTCCAATGCTCCTCGAACACGGGATACGTCCAGCCCTTGGTCGTCGCCGCCTTTTCGACGGCGTAGCCGAACCCCACCTCCGAGTACGTCGGCAGCGCGTTGCCCATGAGCAGGTCGGCGTAGGTCTGCCCCTTGTCGCCGAACACTTCGATGGAGTCGTCCATCCCGCCGGGTCGGTTCCAGCTGCTCTCCACCATGCCGACGGCCCCGTTCGCGAATTCGATGATCGTAACCGCTTCGTCGTCGCCCTGCGTGCGCTCGTGGTGCACCTGCGTCGTCATCTGCGAATAGACGCTCTTGCGATTCCGTGGCACCCCAGGTCCATGACCGCGCCGCCGCCCGACTGCTCCACGTCCCAGAACCACTCCGCGTGCGGGCCGGAGTGCTTCTCGCCTTGCTTCACCAGGTGCACGCGACCGAACGCACCTTCGTCCGCCAGCTGCTTCGCCTTCAGATACTTGGGCGCGAAGAACAGCTCTTCGGCGTAGAGCAGCAGCACACCCGCCTTGCGGCACGCGTCGATCATCGCGTCGGCTTCCTCGATCGTCAGGCACAGCGGCTTCTCGCACACCACGTGCTTGCCGGCGCGGGCGGCGTCGATCGCGATCTGCGCGTGCAGCCGATTGGGCGCCGTGATCGAGACCATCTCGACCTCAGGATCGCGCAGCAGCTCGCGGTAGTCGGTGTAGGTACGCGGGATGCGGTGCCGCTTCGCGAAGCCTGCCGCATGTCCCTTGGTCGGCGAGGCTACTGCGACGACCTCCCCTTCCTCCGGCGTGGCTTTTACGGCCTGCGCGATGCAATCCGCCTGAAAGCCGGAGCCGAGGATCCCGATTCTCACTCGCGACATGATGCCATCCGTTCGTGCCGTGTGATCGAGGTTTCGAGCTCTGCGAGCTGAGGACCAGGGCGAAGCTGCGGGCGACGCGCCCGCCGGCGTAAGAGCGGAACTGGTCTCTCGCGCCGAGTTGCTCGGCTAAGCGCGCCGCGACAATCGAGCCAGCACGGCTGCCACGGCAAGCGCCATCAGAAACGCCGGGACAGCAGTGATCACCGGCCAAGCGACGAGTGCGATGAGCGGCGACTGTTGGCCGTGGGTTGCGGCGAACAACCAATGAATGTTCGCCGCGAGCGCGAGGCCGAACGCGCCGAGCGCGACCGCCCCGGCCGCATGCAGCGCCGTCCCACGAGGCGACGCGCCCAGTCGATAGTGTTCGTACCCAATCTGCGCCGCGGCCACGGCGGCGCTGGCCAGCCACGCTGCCAGCCGCCACAAGCGCACATGATCGGCGTCAGCTGACTGGGCGAGCCAACCGAACAGGATGCCGATGACCACATACGCCACGGCGACGAGCGTCATCGCACGGCCCCACGAGCGGCCTGATGCGTCCACGTGGTGGCTCCTAACGGACCCTAGCGCTGCGGGCCCACTCGGCCCGATTCCCGTCCCTGCGCGAGCAACCGTTCGGCGAAGTCCAGGCGCTCCTGCGTCTCGCTCAGCTCTTGCCGCAGTTTACTCACCTCGGCTTCGAGCGTATCCTCGAGCGCGTCCAGCCGAGCCTGGAGCTCGCTTCCGCCCTGGAGGCCGCTCCCGCGGAGACCCTGCCGCAGGCGCTGGGCCCATAACCCGAAGCCCAGCGCCAGCGCCGCGTGAGTCGCGGCATGCCACGGCTCGGCTGCCGTGAACCCGACCGCGACCAGGTTGAAGGCGCTCAGCACGACGGTGATCGGGTACCAAATCGCGGGCTTGAAGGTCATGGCGAGATCCTGTCGAGCCTGCCTAACCGGCGCTTAACGTGCGGTGCCCTGTAGACTGATTCATTCCCTAATCTACGTGCGACAGCGTTAACTCGTACGTCAAATGGTGGTACGCAGTTTCCCGCTCAATGACCGCCACTTGGCATGGACTCATGGCCGGCGGCGTGGTGCTGGGTGCGTTGGAAGGACAGGAACGCGTGGATGGCCGCTACCGCCGCCGAGTCTGCGGTGCGAAGGCGAACCTCGGCGCCGCGCAAACGATCGGTGGCCTCATAGGTGATCTTGGTGCGGCGGGCCGCCATGACGGATGTGCCTGGGACTACCTGGGCGTGCACCTGAAACGGTCTGGCAAAGTCTCCGGCTCGAAACGCTGTCGCGATGTCGCGCATGTGTTGTCGGATCGCGACGATCCCAGCGGTGTCCGACGGATTGTCGGCGTCAAGGACGATCCGCCCACCATCCACGAGGTCCTCAAACACGTGCGCCGCAGTGTATTGATCCACGCCCATGACCGTGTGACCGCGTGCCTGCATCGCCGCGAATGCGCTATCGGTTTGGCGCCGGGCGGATTCGCCCCCGCGCCCGCACGCAGTGAACGCGATCGCGAGGGCAACGGTCCGGATTTTCGCGGCGCGCCGACGTCTGGCGCCGCCGGGACCCTCGTGTGCTAGGGCCACGCACTCACGATGATCGGTATCACCAACATCTTCACGAGCCAATCACCGGCATGGATCGCAGCGACCTTCCACAGGACGTTCTCCCATAGGACCGATCCCGTGAGCAGGATCACCGGGAAGCCGATCCACAAGAAGAGGCCAAAGTGCAGCGCACCCATCCAGCTGCTCACGCCGAGTAGCGCCACGAAGCGCGCGATCACGTACGCGAGGACGACGCACCGCGCCAACTCGATGAGCAGCTTCCCCGCGGGCATCTTCGCGCCGGCCATCGCCGCGACGGGGTCCATGCCGCGCAGCCGCATCCACGGCTTGAAGAACAACAGGGGGCTGTACCAGAGCCAGCCCAGCACGAACACGGCGAGGGCTGCCACCAGGACGGCCAGGTAGTTCACGTGCACCATCGTTCACTCTCTCCCTTCACTGTGGCGGTCGCGGGCCAGCACCCGGGCGTCACCATAGCCCGCAGCATTACGATCAAGCGGCTTTCGAAAGCACCGGATTTGGACGGTCTCTACAAAGCCGAGCGCGCGATGTGCCGCGGCACTCGACTCATTGTCGATGAGCGCATCGGAGCCAAACTCGGTGCAGCCTTGCGCCAACGCCCACTGCTCCGCCGCCGCGACCAAAGCCCGGCCAACGCCACGGCGCCGAGCTTCAGGGATCACGTACCAGCCCTCGAGGTATGCGACGCGGTCGGTAACGCAATCCTCCGCATAGTTGCGGATCGAGAGTTCGGCGAACCCAACCGGCTTTCGATCATCGAGCGCGATCAGAACCGCGAGCGGCATCGAGAGCTTGCCAGCGAAGAACTCATCGATCTCGCGAGCGTGCGAAGCGGACTCAGCTTCCGGCCACAACGCTTCGCGCATCCGCAGCCATGCGGGCGCGTCGTCGACGTTCGCAGAGCGAACGCGGATCATCAACCGCTGCCGCCTACCGGACCGCGCTCAAGCGGCGGCGCGCTGGTGAAGGGTTCAGGTTCAAGCGCTTGCTAAGCGGCTGCTGCGCTCACCGCCCCACCAGGATCAAAGCGCCCGCCACGATGGCGACGATGCCCATGATCGTATCAAGCCCGGAGAAGCTGAGGTTGATGAGCGGCTCAAGCCCATGGACTATTAGCCAAACTCCGAGCAGGAGCATACCGAGGTTCTTGGTGAGCTTCATGGGGTAGACTCTCCTCTTTTGCAGTCTCTAGCTGCCAATCCGCCGCTCCTCCCGTGTCTTGCTGAGTAGACGCTCCGCGAAATCAAGCCGCTCTTGTGTTAGGGTTCATGTGGCCCTCCTCGTCTGGGCTTGAGACTCGCCAACGCGGCTACGCCCGTCCTCGAAGCTTCGCGACCCACCACCGCAGGCCAACGAACAGGAAGCGCCAGTCTTGGAAGAACTCCGGCGGCTTCCCCTCAACGGCGTGGCCGATAAATTGGAAGGCCCACCCGACCACGAAAAAGCCCAGCGGCACCGGCCAGAACCCGTGCACGAACACGGCCGCGACAAACAGCGGGACCGAGGCCGCAATGAGAGGAATGCCAACGGTGTGGCAGAAGCGGTTCACCGGGTGCTGATGGCTGAGTGCGTACTGCGCAATCCAGGCGGACATCGGACGATTGCCGAGCATGTCCTGAGCTCCAAAGGGTACACTAGTCGCTCGGGTGCCACACGAACGAGTCCCGCGCACTATACAATACGTCTCCGCTCGGAGATCGAACCGTCACCACCGCGGACAGGACTGCTCTATCGAGGCTGTTAGTCGCAAATCGCGTGAGGAACTTCCCGTCGATTGAAACGGTGCCCAGCTGAGGGTAGTCACAGCGGAGGTGCAGCGTATCGGCCCTGATCAGGGCCTCAAGGCAGGGCGCCGGCTGCTCGATACCGGCGCTCGTCTGGGCAAAGCTGACAAGCGGCTCCGGACGGAGGCTGAAACTGCTGAATCGGAGCCGATTCACCGCGAAGCGATAGCCTGGGACATAGTAGCCTTCGGCGTCGGCTTGAAGGGGCGGCTGGCGCGGCTTCTCGACCGCCGGTGCCGGACGCGGTACAGGCTTAGCGGGCGGGGGCGTACGCGGTAGC
>Ga0209690_1000898_pt1 | contig 16229 bp, 17 predicted proteins | sample GraSoiAngelo_150_FD_186164 | JGI IMG/M metagenome (GOLD analysis project Ga0209690, IMG submission 186164) | Grasslands soil microbial communities from the Angelo Coastal Reserve, California, USA - 14_1009_09_40cm (SPAdes) (version 2) | ecosystem: Environmental > Terrestrial > Soil > Grasslands ...
CTTCCAGGAACTGAGCCAACTTCTTAGTTGGCGACTTCCAACCGAGGGTTTCGCGAGGTCGTCCGCCTGCCCTGGCTCCACGAAGCTATCGGCACCGCCGAGTGGACCGGCATTGCGCTGGGACCGATCTTCGATGGCTTCCAGCAGTCGGTCGCTTACCGTTACCAAACCGACGCGGACGATCCTGGGGCGCCGGTGGACCGTATCCGGGTGCGTTCGCTCATGACGCCGCCGGGAATCCCTGACTTCTTCACCCGCCGGAGGTTCCTGGAGCCCGGCCGGACCGTGATCAGCGGCCGCGCCTGATCTGGACACGGAATGGTGGAGAACGTAGAGGTCGCCGTGGACGGGATATGGCACGCCACACACATGGCGGCACCATTGGGTGAATTTGCATGGCGCGCCTGGTCCTGGGACTGGAACGCGACAACCGGCGCGCTCGAGCTCGCCTGCAGGGCGACCGATGCAGCGGGCAACGTCCAGCCGCTCGAGCAACCGTGGAATCACCAGGGCATGGGCAACAACATGGTTCAGACGGTGGCAGTGGTCGTGCGCTAAGTAGGCAGCGCCACGGGCCCTAGGGGCTCACGATCGAACAGGTGTTCCGGTACACCCGCGGGATTCGAGGCGACAATTGCTATGCCGTCTCTGCGCCCACGGCTCGAAGACCTCGAACTGGGATCCGGCAGTCGAAACGAGTGACGACACTCCCTGTCGGGCATTTCTTGCCGAAGCCATCACGGTGTGCATGCGCTTTAGTGGCCGACACTCCGCAGCCGGTTCACCACGGCGCGACTGTGACGCCGCCCCATTCTTCGGGCTGGACGTCGCGGACCGTCTGGGTCAGCTCCCACCGGTGGCCCGCCAGGTCCTCCAGCATGCATGAGCGTTCGCCGTACTCGAAGGTCGTTGGTTCCTGGACGACTCGGGCGCCGAAATCACGGGCACGGTTGAACGCGGCATCAACCTCCGGCACCCGCACCTTGATCACATGGGTGACGACGCCCGAGCTCGGGGAAGCCTGATCGCCGCGGACGTCGGCGACAACGATTGCACCGTCCGCTCCGACCCGAAGCTGGGCCCGGTGCGCGTCGCCGATCCGTACCCGCTCTTCGAACCCGAACGCGGAATCCAGCCAGGCCACGGCTGCCCGCACATCGGGGTAGATGAGAACCGGTGAGACAGTAACTGGCGGCGCGGATCGGTTCGTCAGCACGCTCGCCAGCTTCGCACAATCCAGACGATTCGCACTTCGGTGACCGAACAGGCGTCCTGGTAGCCCCGCCGGGATTCGAGCCGACAACTGCTATTGGGGTTCTGCGCTGGCGCCTGGACGACATGAAACTTCCTTCGACCTACCCCACGCGCCATCCTCGTCAAGGACCTTGATGCAGAGCCGGTGAGCGCTTTGACGATTCGCATCCACGTCCGCTGCAGTGTCCAAGGTCCTGACGAGCGAATTGTCGCGAGGCGGCCAGCCAGATTGCCTTTCGTCATCACCTCTAGCCTGGCCAACACGCTACGGCACCGATCACGGCTGCGCGCTGGCGCCGCAGACGTGACCGTGTTCGGAGCCGACGCGGGCTGCCCTGGAACGGCCACCGTCCTTTGATTACCTCCGTCTGCCCGCTTGTGGACAGAGCCCGAGCGGGCCGATATTCGAACCAGTTGGACGGGCTCGATCACCTCGTCGAAGTGCGACCCCGACGTCCGCCGCCCGGTGCAGACGTGAAGGGGTCGACGACCTCGATGTCAGCAAAGCGGCGGAGGCCGGCGTCCCGGCTGTAGATCCGCCGCACACCGTGCTGCCTCATCAGAGTCACAAGGTGCGCGTCGGGAACGTCGTTGCCGCGCGCCTGATCGCGGCTGGTGGTTCGGAACAAGTCCCAGAATCCCTCCACCTCGCCCAGCGCGCGGACGTGTCCCCGCTTCAGGAGAGCTTCGACGTTGCTTGCAGCATCACGCGGGCTGAGCGGCTTCGGAAGAATCGCCGAGTGGGTGACGATGCGTAGGTACCCCAGTACGACGGGCCAGAACAGGTAAAGAAGATCCGGTCCGGCGGCCAGGACCTGAACCAGCTGTCTGGCCTGCGCATGGACGGGGTCTCCCTGATTGCTCGCGTAGACGAGGATGTTCGCGTCGACGGTCCCGCTCATCGACGCGCGTCCAGCACCGCTCTGATCGCCTCTTTGTCTTCAAGATCGACCAGAGGCCGCCCGAGATCCCTGGCGATCCACTCCAAGTCCGTCTGGGCCTCGCGCAAGCCCTCCCGCTCTCGCAACGATGTGGCCAGCAGCTCCGATGCGAGCCTGCCCATACTCTTGCCGGCGCCCTTGCTGCGACGCTTGAGCTCCTTGACGACCGCAGGATCAAGGTCGATCGTGGTTCGCATGATGCGTGATGCTATCACGTCGCGCATCAGATGTGGTAGCCCCGGCGGGATTCGAGACGACAACTGCTATACCGTTTCTCCGGTTCCACCCCCTAAGCCTCGACGCTTGGACCGGCTCCGGTAGGAAAGACTTTGGTGTACACACTCAGTGGCACGGCTCGAGTGGCGAAGTGACGACGTAGTCGGCAGGCGACACGAGCTGTACGCGCGCGCCGCCCCGGTCTTTCGCATGAATGGTTACGCGGGGACCACCCTGAAAGCATTGGCACTGGCCTGCGGACTCTCGATCCCAGCTCTGTACACCTACTTCCCGTCCAAACGAGCTTTCGCGCTCTTCCCGCTCATGGCGCTCTATCCGGAACTTCACGGGCCGCCACCTGTGCCGGAGGTCGCCAGCCCCCAGTCAGTCCTCGCAACGTGGGTCGAGTTGGCAGCTCGGGAGATGCCCAATTACGTCCTCGCGATGAGACTGGCGCAGGAGGCCGGCCTTCGGCCGGACGAGCGTAGGCGGCTGGAGACAAATCTCGCTGAGCACGCGACCCTTCTCGGCGGCCTGGCCAGACAGGCAGCTCCGCACCTCGACGAGCGGACCGCCCGCGAGCTCGCCTGGGGGATGATCTTCCTCGCCGTCGCGCCGTCCCTAGCCGGAGCCGAAGCCGAGCGAGACCGGCTCCGGGGGCAACTTCGCGCGCTGCTTCGCGGCTATGGCGTGAGCCTGCCGGGTCCCACCAATCGCCAAACAGCGCTTGCATCAACCGCCGATTTTTTCGGGATTCGTTGACGGCGGGCCAGAGGCGGGTGGACCCTCCGGACAATGCGGTTGCCACAGCAGCGGTCCTCCGTCCTGGCCTTGGCGGGCGCGATCCAGCCCATCTGGTTTCTAGGTGCCGTGGCGCTGTTCGGTGCCTTGCGGGCTGGCTATAACGCCAATCACGCAGGTAGCGAGTTGGGTCAGCAGGGATCGGATTACGCCACCGCCTTCAACCTCGTCGCATTCGGCGGCGGGGCCCTCCTCTATGGGCTTTTCGCCATCGCCGTTGCGACGTTTTTTGGCCGTGGCTGGCTCCTCTGGCTGACACTCGGGCAGACGACCACGATGGGCGGCGCCGGAGTTTTCAGCTGTGATCCCGGTTGTCCACAGGTCATGGTCACTCCGGTGGGCTGGGGGCATACCGCCTTCGGCCTCACCTACTTCGTGGTCCTCGTTCTCCTGCCCGGGTTTGCGGCCCGTGAGTTTCGCCGCCGGCCCGAGTGGCGGTCGTTCACAGGCACGTCAGTGCTCACGTGCCTGGCGCTGGTCTTGCTGTTCCTGTTGGGCCCGACGCTGTTCGGTGCCACCCACATCGGCCTCTGGCAGCGCTTGACGTTGGTGATCGCGGGCGCCTGGGCGATTGTTGTCGCGCTGCGCCTGTACCGGGTGCTAAGGCAGCAGGAGGATTCGCGCCGGAGCGATGCGGTGCTGTCCAGGGCGGTGGTGCACTGAGCGCGCGACTCGCGTTTCTCGTAGCCGCGGCCTGGATGATCGATTTCGTCGCCAATCTCGCCGCTCCCGCCCTGCCGCCCCGATCACACACGCTGATCGAATCCGTGGATGCTTTGGCGTTCCTCTCCATCGCTCCGCTGGCGCTGGCGCTTCGGACAGGCATTTCGCCTGCATTAGGCGTGTTCGCAGCGATCCTGGGCGCCGTGGCGCACGTCCTGTACGCCGCCAATGTCGTGCCCTTTGGCCGCTCCTGGCCGGCCGTTGCACTTTTCTCGCTGGCAGCTTTCGCGCTCGGGTTCTGGTTGCTGACGGTGCGGATCGACAGGCTGCATTGCGTTCCAGCCGTCGGTGCAATCCTGTTGGGCGCGGGTTCTGCGGCCGCCTTCGTTGTCGGCCTCCGACCCGATCACCTTTCGCCTCGCAGCCCTTTCGAATATGCCGTGCTCATCACCTTCGGACTCGGCGCAACTGGCGTCGCGATCGGTCTCCCGGTGTGGGCTATGGTGACCGGCCTTCGCTTACGGATTGCTGCACGCACTTCCGGAAACGGACCGGCGAGTGCGCGGGCCTTCCTCTTACACGGCAGCGACGGGCCAGCGAACAGATGTTCGGGTAGCCACGGCGGGATTCGAGGCGACACCTACGAAACCGCGCATTAGAGTCCGTGATCCGGTTCGGCGCTCACCTTCCAGTCGCATTGCGGGTGACCCCGAAACCTCAACTCACGAGTCGCACCTACGACCGAATCGTCGCCGTGACCGATTAGTGATCCGGGGCCAAGAAAGTCCTTACCGCATCGGCGACGGCCTCGGGCGCCGTCACCATGGCGATGTGCTCCTGTCCCAGCATTTCCACAATCGTTGCGATCGGCAAAGCTTCTGCGATTGCGTCCGTGCCGATTCTCATCGCCGGCGGGCTGGCACCCCCAAGCAGCAGCAGCGTCGGGATGCGAAGTTCAGCCAGGCGGGCAGTATCGAAGCTAAAAGCTATTTGGATGATGCTGTCGTATGGGAGCGACCGCGCACACTGAAGCGCCTCCTGCCACATGGGCGTCCCCCGTCTTGCTTCGACAGCGGGCGGCGGGAGGCGTGGACCTTCGAGAAGGAACGTGGCTACGACGTCATCAGGCTTGCCGGCGCGCAAGAGCGAGAACAAGCGGTCGGGCAAATCAGAAGACCGCTGCTCGACGCCGCGGGGGAAGTAAGGCGGTTCGTATAGAACCAATCGTCGAATCGGCAGTCCAGTCTCCGCAGCCTGGATTGCCAGCAGCGCGCCAGATGAGTGGCCCAGCAGATCAGCACTTCCACCGGCCGCTGCAATGACGGCCGCGATATCGTCGACTTCACGCTCGGGCGCGTAAGTGGCCGCATCATCACCACTGCCGCCCCGACCACGGCGATCCATGACATACACGGTCGCTTGCTGCGAAAGGAGGCGCGCAACGGGAAGCCAGCGACGATGATCGTACAGAGCCCCGCCGACGACTACGAGTGGGCGACCCTGCCCGATCCGAACATGGGCGATCTGCACACCGTCGGCGGAGAGGGCTATCAGGAGCGGGCCGCCGTTGTCCATCGGCGAAGTCTAGGGTTCGACCGTATCGGCCGGTTGGTTTGGAGAATGGAGATGGGGCCTGCGGCTTACCAATGACGACGCGAGCCTGTGAGTTGGACCACCTGGTCGTCACTTCGCCAACCTTGGCGGCTGGAGTGAAATGGCTGCAGGAGACGCTGGAGGTTGCGCCCCAAGCGGGGGGAGATCACCAGCGAATGGGAACTCACAATGCATTGGTGCGGCTCGGCAGTGCTACCTATCTGGAAGTTATCGCGTCTAACCCTGTAGCCCCACCCCCAGGTCGGCCTCGCTGGTTCGAACTTGATCGTATGGCGCCTGACGCAACGCCTCGCCTGGCGACGTGGGTCGCGCGCACGGACGACATGAAGTCCACGGTAGCGGACTGCCCCTCACAGTACGGAGCCATCGAGCCGATGAGCAGAGGGCCACTCAACTGGCTGATCACCGTTGCGCCTGACGGCAGCCTTTTCGGCGGCGGCGTCTTCCCGACACTCATCGAATGGCAGACGCAGGAGCATCCGGCAACAAGGCTCGAGAACCAGGGCTGTGTGTTAAGGCTCCTGGAGTTGTTCCATCCAGAGCCAAGCTCGCTGCGCGGATTGTTGAAATGTCTGGGTCTTTACCACACGACGGCGACACGCGAGACACTTCTTGGAGAACGGCCCTATCTCATGGCCCACATCGATACGCGCCACGGTCTTCGGTCGATCGGCGGTCCGCCAATCTGAAAGGGTCTACACCCCGCACACGAGCAGAAGAGCGTCGTGGTCCGGCCTATTCGGTACTCAAGTGCCCGGGCGCTGCACCCAACCCAGGTGACCCAACCGCTGCAATAACGTTTCGTCGGCGGTTATGAAAACAGTGCCGACCGCCTCGGCGGTCGCGGCGTAGAGCATGTCGTAGACCGGGTGGTTGTCGTAACGGCGCGACAGCTCCCACGCTCGATCGAGATATCGTCGATCGCTTACGGCCCGCACCGGCAGCCGCACCAGGAGTCCATATGCGCCGTCAGCGTCTGATCCGGTCCATCGACTTCTCCGGACTCCGGTGACCAAGGCGCTGGCACATTCGATGTAAAGGAGCTCCGGAGCGATTACCGGATCATTTGCCCTAATCAAGCGGCGGAGGGTTTTCATCGACGGTGACGAGGGATCGGCGCCTGGCGCGATCCAGTCGATGACGACACTGGCGTCAACGACCGCGATGACCGCCCACCTCCGCCAGCCTGCGCCGGCGTTCATCGATCACGAGATCGGCCGCGGATTCATGGGATCCCCGCCGACCGCGCATGGCGGCTTCGGCTAGCCGTGCCCACTCACCGAGGGAAAGCGGTCGTCGTTCTTCCCGTCCGGCGAGGGCCTCAACGTCGGCGCGCGCCACCACGAGTCGATTGCCACGCTTTTGCGCCGACAGTCGGCCGGACCAAACCCATCGACGAATCGTCTCCGCGGTACGGCCGCTCAGCGCCGCCGCCGCCTTGACGTCGAGCTCGTCACCTGAAGATGGCTTCACGCCGATATTCTACTACGCCATGGCTGCACCATGGAGTAGAAGTAGCCCCGGCGGGATTCGAGGCGACAACTGCTATACCGATTATTCGCTGCCGCTTGAGCGACATCGACGCAGGTTCGGTGGCGGGGGACCGCCCGGCCGACCTTGTACGCCATCTTGATTGAAGCCGCGTCGCGGCTTGGAGCCGAGCCCAGAAGTCACCGCGGCGGATCATGCGACCTGAGCGCAGCGGGCATGCGTCGCTGAAGTGGTCGTCGTGCACCACAAACCCGTTCCCCGTTACGTGGAGAAGGGCGGCTTGAGCCACCCTTCTCATGACAGACTCCCGCTCCCTGAGCCGCTGCGTAGGGCCTGCACCGTCGCTCGCCGCTTCTTGCTGCTGGCCGCGGGACTACGGCGTGTTGTTGTCGATCTTGATGGTGAAGGCCCCGAAGGGTTCGCTGCTTAGCGCGGTCGAATTCGTGACCGGGGTCATGATGCAGATCAGGCCGTCGCCATTGAGATCGACCGTTCCTCCCGTGAGCGGCGGGTACAACGATGCCGAAACGAGCTGCCATCCGGTTGGGCAGCCGGTGTTTGTGTCGCTGGCTGCCGCTGGGCTGGCGCCGCCCAGTGCAGCAGCAAACGCAGTAGCAATGCCAACTCCAAGTGTTGCCATCAAACGCTTCATAGTCGTCCTCCTTGTCGCGCGATGTGCGCCTTTCGGTGGAGGTTTAACAGGGGGCGGCTGCGCGATGGCTACGACGCGGCAACAGGCGCGCTACACGCGTGTTACCGTCAGGCGTGGGAAGGGCAGGCATGGAGTTTCGGATCCTCGGGCCGCTAGAGGCCTGGGAGGGCGGCGCACCCGTCGCGATCGGGGGCGCGAAGCAGCGGGCACTGCTCGCGATCTTCCTGCTGCACGCGAACCAAGTCGTCTCGATCGACCGGCTGATCAATGCGCTGTGGGAGGAGCCTCCCGCCAATGCGACCAAGGCCGTACAGGTCTACGTCTCCCGCTTGCGGAAGACGCTGGGAGGCTCGATCCCGATGAGCCGACCGCCCGGCTATCTGTTGGGGCTCTTGCCGGAGCAGCTCGACCTGGCGCGCTTCCGGCGGCTGCGTGACGAGGCGAGGCGCAAGCCGGCCATTGCAGCAGAGAAGCTGGAGGAGGCGCTTGCGCTCTGGCGGGGCGTAGCGCTGGCTGAGTTCGCAGACGAGCCGTTTGCGCGCGCCGAGCGGCTGCGCCTAGAGGAGGAGCGGCTGGAGGCGCTCGGGGACCGGATCGATGCCGATCTGGCATTGGGCCGGCATGCAGCCCTCGTCGGCGAGTTGGAGGCGCTCGTGGCCACATACCGGTTGCACGAAGGCCTGCGCGGACAGCTGATGCTCGCCCTTTACCGTTCTGGCCGCCAAGCCGAGGCTTTGGCCGCCTTCCGCGAGGGGCGCCGCGAGCTCGTTGAGGAGCTCGGGATCGAGCCGGGCCGAGCGCTGCAGCAGCTCCATCTCGCGATGCTGCACCAGGACGCGGCGCTCGAGCTTGAGCCAAGCACCACTGCAACCGGTGCCTCCGTCCCGGCGCCGGCTCCAACTCAGAGCGCACCTCCGCGCCTGCCTTCAGCTCCGCCACTCGAGGTGCGGGAAGAGCGCAAGGTCGTCTCAGTGCTGTTCGTCGAGCCTGTCAGCGCCGCAGCAGCGCGCGAGGCCGACCCCGAAGACTTACGCACGGCACTCCGGCCGTTCTATGCCGTGGTAAAGCGGGAGATCGAACGCTTCGGCGGCAACGTCGAGAGCTTAGTTGGCACCATCGTGACGGCCGTCTTCGGAGCACGCATGGTGCATGAGGACGACCCTGAGCGGGCCGTGCGAGCGGCGCTCGAGATCCGCCGCGGGATCAGCGAAAGCCCCGGGGAAGTTGTCAGCAGCGCACAGCGATTGCAGGTGGCGGTACCGGTCAGCGCCATCCTGGTCGGCGAGCAGACCTACCGCACGACTCGGGAGGTGATCGACTACAGCGAGGCCGCCCCGACTGCGGCGAAAGCGGGTGCAGGCGCGATTTTGGCCTGGCAGGCGCTCGCTGCGCTCCCGCGGCGCGGCGTCGACCTGGTGCGCGAACCGAGGACGCCGCTCGTCGGGCGGAAGCGCGAGCTCGAGCTCCTTGTCTCGACGCTGACTCGCGCGATCGAGGAACGCTCACCCCAGTTCGTCACTCTCGTCGGTGTCCCCGGTATCGGCAAGAGCAGGCTCGTCTTCGAGCTTTCCAAGAGGTTCGATCAGGAGCGAGAGCAGATCACCTGGCGGCAGGGTCGCTGCCTATCGTATGGCGACGGCGTCAGCTTCTGGGCGCTCGGCGAGATCGTCAAGGCGCAGGCGGGAATACTGGAGTCGGACCGCCCCGACCAGGCCGAGGAGAAGCTGAGAACGGCAGTCGCCGCGCTCCCTCTAACGATGGACGAGGCGACGTGGGTCGAGCGAGAGATATGGCCGCTCATCGGCTCCAGCGGCGAGCGCGGCCCAGAAGAACGCTCCGAAGAGCGCTTTCGCCGCATGGCGCTGCTTCCTCGAGGCCATGGCGGAGCGCAAACCGCTCGTGCTTGCGCTCGAGGATCTGCATTGGGCCGACGATGGGCTGCTTGATTTCCTCGAGGAGCTCGCCGATCGTCTTCGCGATGCGCCACTGCTCGTCCTCTGTGCCGCCCGACCGGAGTTCCTCGAGCGGCGGCCAGCTTGGGGCGGCGGGAAGACGAACGTGCTCACGATCGCGCTCGCGCCGCTTTCTGAGGACGAGACAGGGCAGCTCCTAGAAGCCGTGCTCGAACAGCGTGAGCTTGAGGCCGAGGTTCGCGAGGCGCTCGTCGCTCGCGCGGCGGGAAACCCGCTCTATGCCGAACAGTTCGCGCGTGTCCTGGAGGAGATCGGTGCAGTCCAGCAGTTGCCTGAGACCGTGCAAGGAATCATCGCCGCCCGCATCGACGGCCTGCCGCTAGCCGACAAGGCGGTCCTTCAGGATGCGGCCGTGATCGGGAAGGTCTTCTGGCCCGGCGCAGTGGAGGCGATTGGTGACATCCCGAACCGCGAGGTGCGGGGCCGGCTCGTCAGCCTGGAGCGAAAGGAGTTCGTGCAGCAGGCGCGGCGTTCGTCGGTGGCCGGCGAGCCTGAGTACAGCTTCCGGCACATCCTGCTTCGCGATGTCGCCTACGCGCAGATTCCGCGCGCAGCCCGGGGAGAGAGGCACCGGCGTGCCGCTGGATGGATCCAGTCCCTCGGTCGCCCGGACGATCACGCCGAAGTGCTCGCCCACCACTACCTCAAGGCGCTGGACTACACGAGGGCAACGGAACAAGGTGACTCGGGGTTGGCCGAGCATGCGCGCCTGGCGCTACGGGCGGCCGGCCAGCGCGCACTCGCTCTCGCATCCTATGCCGCCGCTGCGCGGTTCTACAGTTCGGCGCTCGAGCTTTGGCCCGAAAGCGATGCCGCCCGCGTCTCGCTCCTCGTCGAGGCGGGCCGCGCAAGACATGCCGCCGACGGAACGGGCATTGACCTGCTCGAGCAGGCATTCCAGCAGCTGGCTGCGGGCAGAGACCTTGAGGCGGCTGCGGAAGTTGGGGTCGATATCGCGCGCCGCTTCTGGCTTTCTGGTGACCGCGACCGGGCGTATGAATACATCGACCGCGCGCTCGCACTCAGCGATGACCGCCGGGACTCGCGCTCCCGAGCTTACGCGCTCGTAGAGCGAGCCGCATACCACATGAACGCGAGCGACAACGCCCAGGCCAGCCGGCTCGCGGCCGAGGCGCTCCCGCTCACCGAGGCGCCGGGCATGGACGACGTGCGCATCCGTGCGCTCGATGTCCTGGGGTCGTCCCGGACGTTTACCGGCAATGTCGCGGGAATCGATGACTCGAAACAGGCGATCGCCCTCGCCCGCGAACGCAACTCTTTCTCCCGCCTTATCGTTGCCGAGCTCAACCTGCACTGCCAGCTCTACTTTCTCGGCCAGCTCGATGCGGCCACGGACGCACTGACCGCAGCCCGACAGGACGTCGAGAGGCATGGCACGGCCGACCAGCGCAACTGGCTACGTATCGCCGAAGCACATCAGGCAATACTCCACGGTCGATGGAACGCCGCAGCCGAAATGCTCGAGGCGAGGATCGCAGAAGCTGAAGCCGGCCTCGTCCACTACCTGGATCCCACCTGCCACGCCTTGCGCGCCGGGATCGCGCTCGCGCGCGGCGACGTCGTTGCCGCCTTCGCCGACAGCAACAAGGCACTCACTCGCGCGCGGGAGACGAAAGACCCACAGATCACCGCGCCGGCGCTCGCACTCTGCGCCACTGTCCTGCTCACGCAGGGCCGCCGGAAGCAGGCATCCACGCTCACATCCGAGGTGCTCGCGCGCGGGCACGTGCTGGTTGCGGCCCTCCCGGAGCTGCACGGGGCTGTGACACCTATCGAGTTCGCCTGGCTGGTGCGCGACCTCGGCCGTGAAGCGGAGCTCCTAACCGCGCTCGAGTCTGCACCGCCAACGCCTTGGCTCCAAGCCGCGTGTGCTATCGCCGAGCACGATTCCGCTGGCAGCCTGGACCTCGTCGCCAAGATCAGGGCACCGTCGGTTGACGCATACGCGCGGTTGCGCGCAGCCGAAGAGGCTGCCCGCTCCGGAAGTCATGATGTGGCAAAAGAACTCCTCGCGCCTGCACTCCAGTTCTTCCGGAGGGTGCGGGCGGATCGCCATCTCGCCATCGCGGACGGGTTGCTCGCTGAAGGGACCTGACCGTCCACGGCGATCCGGTTCGACCTCGCACTGTGATCCCCGGATAGGCACGTTGACAGTCCCTAAGGTGGAGACCATGCTTCCCTCTTCAGGAGGTTGGGGGACATCAGGCGGCATAGCCTCGCAGTGCGGCAATCCGAGATCGTCGCTTCCCTCTCGCTGGTCTCTGACATCGGCATGGGCCAGCCCATGGGGCAGGCACGAAAGACCTGACTTCTCGCGCTTGGAATCGCGCGCGAAATGGGACTCGCCCGGGATTCGAGGCGACACCTCCGAAACTACGCGTGACGTTCAGGTGAATTGTTTGCGCCTCAGCTGCGGATTAGCTGGAGCAGCTCCTCTTCGGACTTCGTCAGGTCAATCGGGCGATTGGCGCCGCTTACGCTGCCGCCATGAGTGACCCACCACCGCCCATGTCGCCTCGTGGCAAGTTCCAGTGGGATCCCGACCGCTACGATCAGAAGACAGAGACGGGCTGGCGGTGGACGCCCATTCACCCAGCGAGCACCAGGGCTGCGGTCGGGATGCGGAAAGGTCGTGGTCTCCGATACGGTTGCATCGGAGCGTTGGTTTTACTCGCCAGCCTCCTCGTCATCGGGTTTATCGCCGGTGGAAGATCGAACGGTCAGCCTGCGCTGAGGTGGACTGTCGATGGTCAGTCGACCACGAGCTCGACGGTTGGCGGCACAGCCACCGTGCATGTCACGGTCACCAGCGAAGGCACAGTCTGGTCCGCCCTGGCAGCCGCCCACAACCTGGTCATTTACATGAATGCGAGGGACGACTGGTTCAAACATCACGTGATCACCGACCCAGGCGGCTGCACCATCAACATGAGCCTCGAGCGCCTCGACTGCGGTCAGTTAGCCGCCGGCGCGACGAAGACGGTCAACGTTGAGGGTTCCCCGAAGGACGCTGGCAACTTCGTCTTCGAGCTCGATGTGGCGGATGAAGAGGGCTCGCATCTTCTTTACCCAGCCAGAGGATCGTTGACCTGGAAAGAGACCGTCACTCCGTGACCATCGGGTCTGTGGCCAAACGGTGCGGGTCCGTCGTCGTCGCCGGAGGTTCGTGAGCAACGTCCCGGGACCGGCGGTCTGTGTCACGGCATTGGTAGCCCCGGCGGGATTCGAACCCGCGATCTCAGCCTTGAGAGGGCTGCGTCCTAGGCCACTAGACGACGGGGCCGCTGTTTGGTGGGCGGCGTTGGGTTTGAACCAACGACCTCTTGCGTGTGAGGCAAGCGCTCTCCCACTGAGCTAGCCGCCCATGGGCGGAATCATTCTACCCACCCTCGTACGATCTCACGGAGTGGCCATCCCCCTCGCCGAGCGACACTGCGTGGTCTGTCGGCCTGGCACCCCGACCCTTGCGCCGGCGGAGATCGACCGCCTCCTGCACGACCTTCCCGGCTGGACCGTCAGCCAATCGGACGGGCACCTCCAGCTCACCCGCACCTTCAAGTTCAAACGCTTCATGCCGGGGGTGGAGCTAATCGACCGGATAGCCCCGATCGCCGAGGCCGAAGGCCACCACCCTGACCTCCACCTCACCTATGGCTCGCTGCATGTCGTGCTCTGGACCCACGCGGCGGGTGGGCTGACCGAAAACGACTTCGTCCTGGCGGCAAAGATCGACCGAATCGAGTCCCCCTGACGCTGTTTCACAGTTTCTTAACTGCCTTTCCCGTGTTTTGTCGGCGGATTCCCGATACATTCTTCCGGCTTGATGCATTTCATCCTTTGCTGGCTGCTTCATCAAAAAGAGCGAGAGGTGCTGCTGAAGGGAGTCCTCCCGGGAGGAATCGACGCCGTCGTCTTCTGCTGGCGGTGTGACCGGATGCGGGGCAGGGCCGTCAGGGTTCTGCAGCTGACGCCAAACGGCATCCACGCCTGCAGCGCCCACACCGCAACTTAGGCAAGACCCCCACCGCGCGGTGTCGGCGAAGCCCTATCGGGCCGCTTCGCGCGCCAGCTCAGAGGGACCCGACCGGAGCCGCCTGCCCGAGCGAAGGCTGTCGACGAAAATGGCCGCAGGCGTGGCCGAGGCGACCACGATCACGAGCACCGGAAAAATCAAGCTGAGCCAGCCTCCCACCCAAGCGAGGGCAAGCGCACCATCGCGGACCAGGCTTCCGCCCGCCCGAAGCAGCAGCCAGACCGGCAGCAACAGCATCATCAGGTCGCCCGGCGTCATGTGGTGATTGATGAGCAGTGAGCCCATGACCCCGATCGAGATCGTGATCTCGAGGCCCTGCTGCCGCGTACGCCAGGCGAGCCAGATGATTGCAAGGGTGATCGCGACCACGGCCACGGCCCAGGCGACGCCGCCACCCACGATCGGCACCAGCGACCACCGCAGGTAGTAGGCGTTTGCGGCGAAGTCCAGCGTCAGCGCGATGTAGGCCCTGATTCCGTCAGGCCCGAGGACCAGGCATGAGGCGCCCACCGCGGCCAGCGCCGCGGCCAGCCAGGCCATGAACGTCCGCCTGTAGCCGGCGGCCAGGAGCGCCACCGGCACAAGGATCGCCAGCGTCGGCTTGAGGAGACCCACGGCCAGGACAAGGCCGGCCGCGACCTGGTGATCGTCGCGCACGAACTTCCAGGCCAGCGCCAGGGACAGAATGACGAGCGGCGCCAGGGGCGCTGAGACGAAAACGAGATAGGCGGGCAGGAAGGCGAGCCACAAGCCCAGGTAGACCAACCGGAGGAAGCGGCCGGGCGGCGCCAGTAGCTGGCTGCTGATCGCGAGCGCGGCGATCATCGACAGCGTCCAGATCCACAGCGCAAGCCCAAAGGGAAGCAGCGCAAGTGGGGCCAGCACCCAGGCAAAGGGGGGCGGATTGACCACCACGTAGAAGGGCGCACCCGGAAACAGCTGCTGGATCCAGTGCTGCTGGACCACTGGGTCGTAGACCCGCCGATAACCCTCGATCACGCCTGCCCTGGCGAAGGCGTAGAAGAACGCGAAGTCCGGCCATCGGGTGGGCGACTGGGTGACCTGGTAGAGGTTGTAAAGAGCCAGGTCGAACAGGGCCGCGACCAGCGCCACCCGGGCTCGCCGGCGCCACGGTTGAGCGGCCGGCAGCGAACCTAAGGCGGCGACGGTCATGGGGCCGAGAGTATAGGCCGCGCCCGTCGCGCTCCTACCTCGAGACGGCCTCCTCGTCGGGTATCAGCTCGACCTCTTCGCCGGTGTAGGCGGAGGCCTGCATGCGGAAGAGCCGCGCGTAACGCCCGCCGAGCCGCATCAGTTCCTCGTGGGTGCCTTCCTCGACCAGGCGGCCGTGCTCGAGAAAGATGATCCTGTCCGCGCGCCGGACGGTCGAGAAGCGGTGTGAGATGTAGACGGCCGTCCGTCCGTGGGTCAGCGAGCGCAGCCGCTCGAAGAGGTCGTACTCCGCCTGCGCGTCGAGCGCCGAGGTCGGCTCGTCAAGGAGCAGGATCCTTGCGTCCTCGCGCATGAACGCGCGCGCGAGCGCGACCTTCTGCCACTCGCCTCCCGACAGATTCACCCCGGCGTCGAACCACTTGCCGAGTGCGGTGTCGTAGCCGTCGGGCAGGTTTGCTATCAGCTCGTCGGAGCCCGCTTGCTTGCTGGCGCTGACGACGGCATCGCGGTTGGCGATGTCGGGCACGTTTCCCAGGCCGATGTTCTCGGACGCCGTGGCCTGGTAGTCGACGTAGTCCTGGAACATTGCGCCGATCTGACGGCGGAGCTGGGCAGGCTCGAAGTCTCGGATGTCGACGCCGTCGATGAGGATCCGGCCCTCGAGCGGGTCGTAGAGGCGGCAGATGAGCTTGAACAGCGTCGTCTTACCGGCGCCGTTCCGGCCGACGACTGCAAGCGTCTCGCCTGCCTTGATCGTGAACGAGAGATTGGTGAGCGCCTGCGTCTCGGCCCCGGGGTACGCAAAGCTGACGTTGTCGAACCTGATCTCGCCACGAAGAGGTTCCGGCACGGGCTTCGGTTCGGCCGCCACTGGCATCGACGGCTGCTTCGCCATCAGCTCGACCAGATTGTTGAGGTAAAGGTTGTGCTCGTACATTCCCGAGAAACCGCTGAGCACGCTCTGGATCGAGTTCTGCACCTGCACCGCAGCCTGCGTATACGCCGTCAGGCTGCCCAGGGAGAGGCGGCCGGCGATCGCCTGCAGCGCGATGTACAGGTAGGTGATCGATGTCACGATCGTGCTCAGGTTGCCGAGCGCGAAACCCGTCATGTAGCGGCGGACGACCTGTGATCGCTGGCTCTCGTAAAACGCGTTGGCGATCAGCCGGTAGCGCTCGATGAAGTAGCCGCCCAGACCGAACAGTTTGACTTCCTTGGCGAACGAATCGGTCGTGACCAGGTTGACCATGTAGGTCATGCGCCGCAGCAGGCGCGAGCCCCAACGGGCGATGTTGTAGCCACGCCAGCCGTACCGGGTGTCGGCGATGAAGGCAGGAATCGGCGAGACGATCACGACCACAGCGAGTATCCAGCTGACGCCGAACAGCAGCGCGATC